>JADHEF010000610.1_pt1 | contig 33707 bp, 24 predicted proteins | sample 8952391 | NCBI WGS metagenome assembly JADHEF01 (sample SAMN16124439, study PRJNA663245) | bioreactor sludge metagenome | isolation source: sludge (nitrite) | place: India:Bengaluru | collected 2019-02-28 | reverse complement strand
GTCAGCGTCTCGGTGGCCTCGAAAGGGCAGTTGCGCCCCGGATCCACCTTGTGGCGCAGTTCGACGCTCCGCCCGCCGTCGGCCAGTTTCGTGATTTTCGCGCGTTCAATGATCTTCGGCTGATCCTCCGGCGTGTAATACGTGCTTCCCCAGTTTGGTGGTTCGACGATTAGCACGCTTCCCCGCACCAGCGGCACGCCATGGACTGTCAGGCTCGTCCCGGTCCCGGAATAGTCGAGGCGCATATCACCGACATCCAGGAAAAGGCGGTCCGCGGTGGAAGGCTTGGCGCAGGCAACGGAGCCAAGTGCGACAAATAGAGTCGTGGCGACCAGACGTGCGGGAAAGAATACCATGACGGTTGGAACCTCCGGGGGGGACAGATGTGGTGTCTGGATGGAGGCGGGGGGCAGTTATTTCAAGAAGAAATTAGATCGTTTAACTTCCCCGCAATAATTGCCTCCGCGCCCAACTCTCGCGGTGACAAACGCGGCGCCGTCTCCACGGTTTTCGGATCTCGCCGGGCCGGCGGGTTCGCGGGTTGCCGGCGTACGGTTCCCGATTTCCTCGCCTTTCCGCCACCGGGCACAGAATTGGCTTTACTGGCAGGGCAAACTGCCGATCATTGGCGGTTCACGACCATTGGGTTCTTTCGAGTCCAAGGAGGCAACCATGCCGGATACCACCCGCAAACTGATGAAGTTGCTCAACCTGACGCCGGACGAGATTTACCATGTGTTCTGCCTCGCGCTGTGCGTGGCAACCGTGGACGGACGCGTCACGGACAAGGAAGGCGAAGTGCTGACGCGAATCGGGTTCGGATTGGGCCTCTCCCCCGAAGACATCGCGGCCCTCAGCGAGAACGCCAAGGAAGCGATGAAAAACACAAGCCGCACCGACGTGGTCGCCTACTCCCTCGCCAGCCTCAAACAGCGCCTGACGCCGGAACAGATTTCGGGGGTCAAGCAGATCATCCGATTCGTCGCCGGGGTCGACAAGAAACTCGTCGAGTCCGAGAAGGAGTTCATCGACATGGTTTCGGAGATCTGGGCCGACTGATTTCTCCGGGGTTCTACCCTTCCGAATCCCCGGAACCACCTCCTAAGCCTCCCCGCCCTCGCCGTCGCCAATCAGGCGCAGGCGCAGGTCGAAGGCCTCGCGCCGCATCCGGCATTCCGCGTACAGCATCACCAGCGCGATGAATGTCCACGGCTCGCGGATCATCTTGCCCACGAACGAGACGGCCGCGGCAAACAGCAGGAAGTCGCGCCTCAGCGGAATCTCCGGAAGCGAGCCTCCCGGCAGAAAAAAGCCGACCGAATGAACCACTCCCTGCTCCAGGGCGATCAGCGCCAGCGGGAAGAGCAGGATGAGCAGCAACCGGATGAACGGCGAGTCCCCGGATCCGCGGGATGCGAATTTCTGCCGCATCAGCTCCGCGCTCCGCTGCAATGCCCGCACCAGCGAGAGGCGTTCGATCATGATCACCGGTGACAGCAGCGCCCAGCCGACGGCCAGGTAGGCAGCCATGAGCGCGGCGGGAATGGCCACCAGCACCCACAGGCCCCCCGGGGCCAATCCGCCCCCGGTGAAAACAAAAAGGAGCATGCCGAGCACCACGATCCACGAAAGCATCCGGGTGGATGCAAAGGCCGCGAGTCGCGGAAGCGCCCCCTGCATGGCGACCCAGATTGGCAACGGGCGCCTCGGAAGCACGAGAATCTGGAACGCGCACAGAACGATCGCCGCCAGGGGCCACTGTTCCAGCACCCAGGCCAGGATCGTGACCAGGGCGAAACGGGAATCTCCGCCCGCGTAAGCACCCGCGGCCGGAGGCGACAGCGCCAGAACCGTCGTCGCGGCCAGGCCGGGAAGCGCTCCCAGTGCGCCTAGGCCAAAGAACAACGCGGGCCGCGACATCAGGACCGCAAACGCCCGGTCGAGCAGTTCCACCGGCGTGGAAAGGCGGACGTGCGCATGCGCCGGCGGGTCGAAATGGGCCCGCCCCGGCTGTCCGGTTTCTGACCCCGGCGCGCTCATGCCTGTCCCCGAATTGTGGAAAATGACGCGGGCATCGTGTTCACGGGGTCGGTCATTGCCCGCCCGGCGCGGGCTGACAACCGGAATCTGCGAGCCGGCCGATCTCTTCCAGGTAACGCCGGAGGCCGTCGCTCCAATCGGGAATCGGGGCGATCCCCGCATCCGCCAGGCCCACCATCGCGAGGCGGGAGTTTCGCGGACGCGGCGCGGGTACCGGGTAAGCCTCCGTGGGTACGGGCCGGAGCGCGCGCGGGATGACCCCGCTCAGGTCAAAGATGGCCCGCGCGAAGCCGTGCCAGGTGCAGGCCCCGGACGCGGTCGCGTGGAAGATGCCCGTCCTCCCGCACAACGCGATGTCCGCGAGCACCCGGGACAGGTCGCGCGTGTAGGTCGGGGCGCCGATCTGGTCATCCACCACCGCCAGTTCCCGGCCGGACTCCGCGGCCGCCAGCATGGTCGTGACGAAATTCCTGCCGCGACGCCCGAAAAGCCACGACGAGCGGACGATGGCGTGATTGGGCGCCGAGAACGCCACCCGCCGCTCCCCTTCCAGTTTCGACCGCCCGTACACCCCCAGCGGTCTTGGCACGTCCCTTTCCGTGTAGGGGGAAGTCTTGGTTCCATCGAACACGTAATCCGTGCTGACATAGACACAGCGCACCAGCGCGTGGCCGCAGGCGCGTGCAACGTTTCCAGCCCCCTCGGCATTGACGGCGAAGGCGGCGGCCTTGTCCGTCTCCGCGGCGTCCACGGCCGTGTAGGCCGCGCAGTTCACCACCACGTCCGGGCGGATGTGGTCCAGGGCATCCCGGCACGCCGCCGCGTCGGTGATGTCCACCTCCTCGATGGTCAGGGCGGATGTCGTGCACCCGCGCCGGCGCAGTTCGTCCACCAGGTCTCCGCCCAACATGCCGGCCGCGCCGAACACCAGGAAACGCGGTGCGGTCATGGCGCCGGATCCCGCCCAGCGCGGTTGCGCGATCCCTGCCTCCGCCCCATCCGTCAGAAGGCCATGTTTCCGCAGTTCGGGCAGATCGCCCGCCCGCGGGTCGGGGCGCCGCACATGCGGCAAAGGGTTTCCGCGTCGCTGCGGGTCGAGTGCTTTTTCAGCACGCGATACAGTTCCTCGTCCCTCTCCCGCGTCCGGGTGCGGCTGATCGGGTCGGACCTCTTCTCGATGCGCGGCAGTTCGCCCGGGGGCGGCGGGGTCCCGGTGTCCTGCGTCTCGGTGGAGGTGTAGAGGCGGTGTTCCACAAGGTACATCGCGAGATCCACGATGTACTGGATGAACTCGTCCTCGTCGCGGAACAGGCTGACGTTCCGCTTGAGGATGTCGATGATCTCCTCTTTCGTGAACTTCTGCTTGCCGCGTTTGAAGGTCATCGCCGCCGGTCCCGCCGCGTCACAGCGCGCCTTTGGTGGAATGCACACCCGTGATGCGCGCGTTGCGCGAGACGGCCCTGGCCAGCGCGCGGCCCACCGCCTTGAAAACCGCCTCCACGATGTGGTGCAGGTTCGATCCGTGGAACACCGTCACGTGCATCGTGATGCCGGCGTTGAACACGAATGCGCGAAGGAATTCCTCGGCCAGTTCCACGTCAAACTCGCCGATCTTGGCCTTGGGCAGTTCCGCGTCGAAACGCAGGTAGGGCCGGTTGCAGATGTCCAGCACGCACCGGGCAAGCGCCTCCTCCATCGGCACGTAAGCCTCGCCGTAGCGCTCGATCCCCTTCTTGTCGCCGAGCGCCGTCCTGAAGGCCTGGCCCAGCACGATGCCCGCGTCCTCCACCGTGTGGTGCGAATCCACCTGAAGGTCGCCCTTGCCCTCAAGGCGGATGTCCATCAGCGAGTGGCGCGCAAGCAGGTTGAGCATGTGCTCGAAGAACGGCACGCCGACACCGCCCGTGAAAAGGCCCTCGCCGTCGATGTGAACCGCCGCCTGCAGGCGCGTTTCGTTGGTGTTGCGCTGCACACTGGCCTCGCGGGCCGCCTTGCCGCTACCGCTGCTGGTCTTGCCTGGCATCCTGTTCCTTTTCCGGCTTTGCGCCCCCCTCGGGGGGGGCACCGCCAAACAGTATATCCTCCGCCTCATCTTCCATGCCGCTGCCCGGGGCTGGCAAAGCCGCGCCCGCGTCGGCGGCATCCCGGCGGACGCGACCACGCCGGAGGTCGGTTTTCCGTGCGTCAGTCATGTGTTGCCCGTTCTTCTCGCACGGCGTCCCCGGGTTCGCCAATGGAAAATGATCCCGCCGCCCGGGCCGCCGGGGGCCCCGCTACTTCTTGTCCCGGGCTTCCGCCTCGGCCTCGTTGACCGGCGTCAGGATGCGCCGGGTGAGGCCGGCGTCGATCCTGCGCAGCGCGTCCGCTGGCGACTGCTTGCCCTGGAGCACCAGGTTCATCTCCGGGTTGGCAATCTCCGTCTCAAGGACGCCGCCCATGGGCAGCGGCGCCAGCGCCCGCGAAGTGCGGGACTGCTCGATGAACACGGGAATCTCCGGGAACTTCGACATGTCGAGCCCCACATGGGCCGACATGCGGACCGGGATCTGCCCCAGTTCCTGCGCCCAGCCCCGCTGCACCTTGTCGCTGGTGAAATACAGCGCGAACGCGAGGCAAGCCTCGGGCAGGCGGCTCGATGTGGTGATGACGAGGTTCTGGCCCCCCACGTTCCCCGCGCTGAGGGACCGGGCGCTGGTGCTGTTCTCGTCGGCGTCCGGCGGGACCAGGCCAAGTCTCTTCGCCTCCGTCAGCGGCACGCGCGGGATGGCTGCCACGCCGAAATCGAGACCCGATGCGCGGAATTTCTCGATCATCCACGGGCCGGTGAGCACCATCGCGTAACGGGCGTTGATGAACCCCTGATCGGGGTCAAGCGCACCTTCGCGCCAGGCCCCGCCCTCCACCTTGTCCTTGAGGTAAAGGTTGGCCTTGCGGGTCAGGGCCGCCTCGCCGCGCGGCCCCGAAAGGCCGGCCACGAACCTGCCCGACGGGTCACGCTTCACCACCTCCACGCCGTACTGGTTGAAAAAGGGCATGGTGAACCAGAAGGAGTTGTTCATTCCAAAGCCCCAGACGCCGCGGCCCGGATCGTTCAGCACCTTGCCGTAACGCACCACTTCGTCCCAGTCCCGCGGCGGGCGCGCCGGGTCGAGTCCCGCGTCCTGGAGCGCTTTCGCGCGCCCGCGGAAAAGGGCCTTGTTCCAGAAAAGGGCGAGGGTGGTGGTCTGCGCGGGCATGGCAAACAGGCTCGTGCGTCCCTTGAAGGTCACCATGCAGGTTTCAAACCCGCCCGGCACATAATCGGGCCGCAGGGCTTCCGCCCCCCCCTTGGGAAACCCGGGAATATCGTCCAGCGCCCTCGCCAGGCCGCCGTAAACCACGGGAACCATGCCGTTCGCATCCACAAACGCCATGTCGGGCACCTGCCTCGCGAGCGCGGAGTACTTCAGCTTCTTGACCATCTCGGGAAACGGGACCGCCCACACATCAATCTGGATCTTCTGCTCATGGGCGGCGTTCCATTGGCGCGAGAAGTCGTCCACGTTTCGCCGCAGCATCGTGACTTCCTCGAACTTGAACCCCTGCCACAGCACGAGGCGAACCGGGGCGGAAGTCGGCGGTCCGTCCGCCGCGGCGGACCGGGCGGGAGAGAGCAGCAACACGGCGGCCGCGGCCGCAAAACGCGCAAGAACGCGGATGGAGTGGGTCAGCGTGTTCATTCCTTCACACCTCCCGCAACCAGGCCCGCGATGAAGAAACGCTGTGACACGAGGAAGAGGGCCGCGATGGGGAGAATCGAGAAACAGGCGCCGGCCATCATCCGTTCCCATTCCACTGCATACTGACCCTGGAACAGGCTCAGCCCCACGGGGAGGGTGAGGTACTTCGAGTCGGGCGTGTTCACAATCAGCTGCCACAGGAAGTTGGACCACTGCGACACGAAGGTGAGCAGGAACAGGGTGATCGTCACCGGGACCGAGAGCGGCAGGACGATCTGACCGAAGGTGCGCAACTCGCCGGCGCCATCCACGCGGGCCGCCTCCAGCAGGCTGTCAGGCAGCGCGCGGATATGCTGGCGCATCAGGAAAAGGCCGAAGATGTTGGCCGTGTGGGGAAGGATCATGGCCCACAGCGAGTTGATCCATCCGAACTTGAGGACCAGCGCGTACTGGGGAACCATGAAAATCAGGCCGGGCACCAGCATCACGGCGATGAGCAGCGCGAAAAGCTGGTCGCGGAACGGGAACCGCTTCTTGGCAAAGCCGTAACCCGCCGTGGCGCACAGCGCGATCGTGACCAGCCCGCATCCGCCGGCCACCCAGAAACTGTTCCGCACGAAGCGGTAGAAAGGAAAGTCCGGGTCGAATAGCACATTGGTGAAATTGGCCGTCGTGTACATTCCCTCGCCCGGCTTCGGCACGAAGCGCATCACCAGGCCGAATCCGGGCGCCTTCAGCGCCGTCATGATCATCCACACCAGGGGCAGCAGGGAAAGTATCAGTGCCGGCAGGATGATCACATAGATGATCAGGTTCCGCTTCACATTGGGATGCACGGTTCAGTCCCTCCCCAGCAGGCGGAAATTGACCGCGGTGATGACGAGGGCGAATCCCAGCAGGATGAACGACATCGCGCTGGCGTGGCCGTAAAACGACTCATCAAACATCTTGTAAAGGTGAAACCCGCTCACGCGGCCCGACTGCACCGTCGCGCCGAAGAACGAGAACGCCGGACCTCCCGTGGCCTTGGTCATCGCGTAGAACTCGGTGAAGGCGTTCAGCACCCCGACCATTCCCGTGACCACCAGGAAGAGGATCATCGGGCGGAGCAGCGGGATCGTGACATTGAACAGTTTCTGCCGCGTGTTGCACCCGTCGATGTCCGCCGCCTCGAACAGGCTTTCGGGGATGTTGTTGAGCGCCGTGATGAACAGCACCATGCCGAATCCCATCCCCTTGAGCACCATGGCGAACGCGATGCTGGGAAGCACGGTCACCGGGTTGTCCACAAAGCCGTTCTTGGCGAACCACTCCACGCCGAGCCACCCGAAAAGCGTGGAGAAAAGGCCGCCCGACGGATTGTAAAGGAGCAGCCAGATCAGGCCGACGACGAACACGTCGAACACGTGGGGAAGGAAGAACGCGGTCCGCAATGCCTTGTAGCCCGGTAGGCGCGCCCCCACGAGAAGGGCCAGGGCGAGGCTGCAGGCCACCATCGTCGGGATCATCATCAGCGCGTAGATCCCCGTTGCCAGGACCGAATACCAGAACACCGGGTCGCGAACCAGTTCCGCGTAATTACCAAACCCGACAAACTTCATGTCGGCAAACTGGTCCGACCAGGGGGAGTAAAGGGTCGTCTCGCGAAGGCTGAGAAAAAACGAATACCCGATGGGAAACAGCAGAAACACGGCCGCGACCGCCACGAACGGGAGCACGAACGTCACGCCCCAGAATGTCTCAAGCGACAGCCACCGGACCACTTCACGCCGCTGGGCAGGCATGATCAGGTTATCCTCCCAGCCGCTGGGCGGAGATTGAGGGGTTATCCATAAGGGGAAGAGTGAATCCCGCCGAAATCGGAATTTCAAGGCGCGAATTTGGACCGGTTCAAATTCGTCGGGGCCAGCCGGGTTAATCACGCCCGATTCGAGCCCCGGACCGGTCCTTTCAGTATCTCGTCCAGTCCCCCACGCGTGCGGCAGGAAGCGCGTACTGGATCACCACCTGCACCGATCCCGAGGCGGTGGCTGCAAACCGGAATTCGTTTCCCGCGACCGTGAACGGGATCGGCGTGCCATTGAGCGTGACGGAGACCGGTGCCAGCGTGCCGGATTGCCGCGCCGTGAGAGACCACGGTGGGGCGGAGGCAGGGAGGGTGAAATCCAGCGTCGCGCGCTGCGTCGCCGCGTCGTACACCGCGTCCACCAGTTTCGCGGGACGCCACTCGGTCAGGATCGACGGCGTGTCCCGCGACGCCAGCGCCGCCACGGTCACCGGTCCGCTCCAGCCGGTCGTCCCCCGGTTCGCCTGGGAACTGTCCACATATCCCCACAAGATGGCGGTGGCTTCTCCCAACATGTAACGCGCAAACACATGGGGGAAGACGACATAAACCGAGTTGCCGCCGTAGAGCGGGGTGAAGGAGTAAGCGAAACTGCCATTGGACCAGTTCGGGTAGGCGGCGGCGTAGCGGTTCTCGTAGGTCTGCAGGGCGGTGCGGGCGTGGCGTTCCACCGCCGCGAAGAACTCAGGAATGACTCCGTTGCCCGAAATCAGGTTGGTCCCGCTCCAAGGGTCTTCAGCGGTTTCACTGAGCAACCCGGTAGTGAATGTCCCCGCACGCTCCCAGAAGCCCAGGACAACGGAGGACGAACCGATGTACCCCTCCGTTCGCGCCCAGTCCGTATACCAGAATCGGGCCACGGCGGGGATGGTCATCCGGGCCAGTCGCAGGGCATATTCGGCCTCGTCCGCCGTCTGGCCGAGCCCGCGGGCCAGTTTGTAAAGCGCCAGGTTCCCCGCGAATGCCGCGGTCATCGGGTCACCCGTTCCCGTGCTGTAGCCCATGTCCCCGTTGCAATTCGTCATCCAGGCCCAGTCGTCGGCCAGGTCGGTGTACCGGGCGATGTCTTTCACCCGCGCCCACCTCGCCTGCGCAAAACCCCAGTCGCCCGAATACTGCGCGTACTTGTAAAGCCCGTAAACCGGCAACAGGTTGCCCCACTCGATGTCGAGCGCCTGGGACTGGGGACCATCAATCTTGTAAGTCCACCAGTAGGACGAGCCGGTGAACGGCTCCGTCTCGCTGATCCAGGTGATCCTCGTGTCGCCGACCGGATACGGCGGGAATCGGAAAGCAAGCGGCAGTTGGGCCGACCACCCCGAGGCCAGGTTGTTCCGCCGCGTCGTGTCCAGCCACGCCCCCGCCATTTGCGCGGGCACCTTTCCCACATACCCCAGGTCCACCCCGTTGGAATGCCACGAGTCGCTGAGGCGGCCCACCATCCCGTTCAGAAGCGCGCGTCGTGTCGTCTCGCCGTTCACGCGCAGGAATCCCCACTCGTCGACGGGGGGCAGGGGCAGCGTCACCGTCGAGCGCGATCCCTCCACCAGCGCAAAGGGGCCATACTTCGTGCGCAGGTTCGTCGGACGCACCACCGGCAGGTCGCTCGTGGCCGGGTACCCGTTTTGCATGGCGAAAGCCAGGACCGGCGGCAGGGGCGCGAAGATGTCCCCGTTGCTGGTGGCGAAGTCCTCGACCTGGGTCACGGTTCGGGCCGAGGAATCATAGGTGGCGGTTCGCGACAGGATGACCGGCAGGCCGCGGCGCAACCACTCGCGCGCATCGCTCCTCAGCGTGTCGCGCTGCGCGGCTGTTGCCGAAGCCGGGAACTTCCTCATCCCCTGCGGCGTGATGAGCCGAACTTCGCCCAGCGCCTGGGAATCGGACACGGTCAGCGTCGTGCCGGAAAGCGTGACGGTTGCCGGGTTGAAACCGTTGCGGAACGCCACCACCACCGGAACGAAACCGCCCCCGCTGGTTCCCGTGACCAGGACGCCGTGCATCGTCGGTGAGCCGGTCAGGGTCTGGATTCGTTCGATGGCGGCGCTGCTTGTGGAGAGGGTAAAAGTGGCCGCATTACCCGTGTACTCGAGTCCCACCCCGGGATAGAGGAGCGTTTGGCGCACCCGCGAAGGCGCGGACACCCCGGCGCCTGACAGCGCCAGCACCTTGGCCGTCTGATCCACCGAAACCACGGTGGCCGTCGTCGTGGCGGAACCCCATTTCACCGAGAACGCGGTCACGGGGGACGGCATTTCCAGCCGGTCGGGTGAAACATTGACCGTCAGAAGACCATCGTCGAATTCCCGGCCAAAACGCCCGAATCCGTCAAATCTTGCGGCGGACGACACGGCGGATAGGCCCCAAACGAAGAGCGCGATCTTCGGAAAAAGTTTCATCGGCGATGTCATGGTTAACTGGATAAGGACGGAATCGATGCTGCGGGGGCAAGGGAAACGGACGGACCATTTGGGCGCGACGCGACCGGGCACCTGTACCTTTTCGTGCTCTGCAATCGCGCAGGACCAGGGGGAGCCAGCTGCCCGGCACGACGGGACGAACCATCGCCGGGCCGCGTGATTCTGGGCGCAAGCCGTGCAGCAATGCGGGATTCGGTCGTCCGGGCCCGCCGACTCGGGCGGCAATAATGCCGCGGAACACCCGGCCATCTTGACATTGCCCACAATGGCACGGCATTTGCCGACTTTCGGGTCAAGAAAGGCTCAGGTCGCGTCGTTGGTCATCCGTCCATCAGAACCGTTTCCATCCGGAATACGGCGTTTCTTCCCTCATTCAGTGCCGGTTTTCGCGATCCTGTTCTGCCTGCTTGCCGCCCCCTTCCCCCCCGCGGCTCCAACCGGCTCAAGCGTGTTCGAGTCGCCGGCGGGGACCGCGGCCGTTTCCGGAAACCAGATCGACGGTCTCGTCGGCGCGAAGCTCCGTCAGCGGGGTATCGAAGAATCCCCCCTTTGCTCGGACGAGGTTTTCGTGCGTCGGGTTTTCGTGGATGCGATCGGAGCAATTCCCGAACCGGGTGAGGTGCGCGCATTTCTCGCCGACAGGCGCCCCGGGAAACGGGCCGCACTCATCGACAGCCTCCTGGCCCGCGACGAGCACGCCGATTACTGGGCCATGAAATGGTGCGACGTGCTCCGGGTGAAATCGGAATTCCCGGTCAACCTGTGGCCCAACGCCGTCCAGGCCTACCATCGCTGGGTGCGGGACTCGGTGCGAAACAACATGCCGTACGACCGCTTCGCCCGGGAGCTGCTGACGTCCAGCGGCAGCAATTTCCGCGTGCCCCCCGTTAACTTCTATCGGGCTCCCCAGGGCCGCAAGCCCGCCGGCATCGCCGAGGCTGTGGGAATCACATTCCTCGGTGTGCGCCTGGACAAATGGCCCGAGCCCGCCCGGGCCGGACTCGCCTCGTTCTTTTCGCGCATCCAGTTCAAGCCCACGGGCGAATGGAAGGAGGAGATCATCCAGCTTGATCCCGCCCCCGCCCAGCCCCTGCGGGCGCTGCTCCCCGACGGAACCGCCCTGACGATCGACCCCGACCGGGATCCGCGCGTCGTGTTCGCCGACTGGCTCCTCGCCCGCGGAAACCCGTGGTTTGCGCGGTGCGCCGCGAACCGCACCTGGGCCTGGCTTGTCGGGCGCGGGATCGTGAATGAACCGGATGACTTCCGCCCGGACAATCCACCCTCGAATCCGGAACTGCTCGCCTACCTGGCGGATGAACTGGCGCGCACGAACTACGACATGCGCCACCTCAAACGCCTCATCCTCAATTCGCGCACTTACCAGCGCTCCTCCATACCGCGTGGAAGCGACCCCGGGGCCGAAGCCCTGTTTGCCTTCTATCCCGTCCGGCGTCTCGACGCCGAGATCCTTGCGGACGCCCTCATCCGCATCGGGGGCGGGGCCGAGGACACCATGAGCCCCATCCCGGAACCGTTCACCTTCGTCCCGTCTTACCAGCACACCGTCGCACTGGCCGACGGAAGCATCAGCACGCCGTTCCTGGAACTGTTCGGCCGCCCGTCCCGCGACACCGGATTGGATTCCGAGCGAAACAATCAGCCCTCCGAAGCACAGCGCATGTACCTGCTCAACTCCACGCAGCTGGAACGCCGCCTCGCGCGCAGCGAAAGGCTGCGGACCCTCGTGCGCAACGCGCGCGGGAACCCCAGACTGCTCGTGCAGCTCGTGTATCAGACCATCCTCTCGCGAAACCCCTCCCCGGGGGAGGAAGCCATCGCGCTGGAACATCTGGCAGGCCCGGCCGCAAGGCAGCGCGAGGGGATGGAGGATCTGGCCTGGGCACTCATCAACACCAAGGAGTTCCTGTACCGGCATTGAGCCGGCCCGCGGAAAACGCCAATGGACAATGACCCCGTGAACCGTGAGCTCGACAACCCGCAGGAGGAATTGACGCGGCGCGAATTGCTGCTTCGCGGAATGCTGGGTGCGGCCTCCGTGGTTGCGGCCCGTTCCCTGCCGGGAACTCCGGCCGCCGCGACCGCGAAACCGGCAAAGGCAAAATCCGTGATCCAGATATGGATGTGGGGGGGGCCGTGCCACCTGGACACCTTCGACCCGAAACCCGCAGCGGGTTACGATTACTGCGGCCCGCTCAACAAGCCGATCGCGACCAATGTGTCGGGCATCCGGATATGCGAGCTTCTCCCCCAGCTCGCCAAGCAGGCCGACAAGTATTCGATCCTGCGAAGCATGACACACCGCGTGAACGCCCACGAGACGGCGTCTTACCGCGTCCAGACCGGGCGCGATCCGGCGGAACGCATCGTCTACCCGTCGGTCGGCGCCGTGGTGAGCCTGTTCAGGGGCAGGGACTACAGGGGGCTGGTACCTCCGTATGTCGTGTTGACCGAACCCCAGGGACGCTTTTCCGAAGCCGGTTTCCTCGGTTCCAAGTACAAGCCGTTTGCCACGGGCGGCGATCCGAACCAGGCCCGGTTCGCCGTGGAGGGAATCGTGACCGAAGGCGTGACCGAACAGCGGAAACGCACCCGTCGCGACCTGCTGCGATCCCTCGACACGCTGGGACAGGCCATGGCCTCATCCCCGCAGTTCCTGGCGTTTGACCGGTGCGGCGCCAACGCGGAGCAGATCGCGGCCGAATCCCAGAAAGTATTCGACCTCTCCGGGGAAAAGCCCGAACTGCGCGACCGTTACGGTCGCAACACCTTCGGCCAGTCGTGCCTCGTGGCGAGGCGCCTCGTCGAAAACGGTGTCCCCCACATCACGATCAACTACAAAGGCTGGGACACGCACAAACAGCACTTCGAAACCATGCGCCGCAAATTGCCCGAGATGGACCAGGGAATGGCGACCCTGCTGCAGGACCTGTCGGACCGCGGACTGCTCGACAGCACCATCGTCTGGTGGACGGGTGAGTTCGGGCGCACGCCCAGGGTGGCATGGGAGGCGCCGTGGAACGGGGGGCGCGGTCACTTCGGCAACTGCTTCTGCGCCTTGCTGGCGGGGGGCGGCTTCAAGGGCGGGCAGGTGGTGGGCGCATCGGATGCGCGGGGCGAGGAAGTGGCGGAGCGTCCGGTTCGCCCGGAGGATCTGATCGGAAGCATCTACGAGTCTCTGGGCATCAACCCCGATGCGCCCATGCCAAACCCGAAGGGCCTGAGCGTCCAGGTCATGCCGGCGGAGCACAGGGGGCCGGGCACGGGCCGCCTGCGGGAGATCATGGGATGAACGCGCGCGCGCTTTGGAGGGTCGCATGGTTCGCGTCGGTTGTTTCGGCCGCGACAGCCCAGCCGGCCGCGCAGAGGGAACCCCACATCGGTTACCTGTATCCCGCGGGATCCCGTGCCGGTGCAACTGTGGAGGTTCTGGCTGGCGGCCAGGCCCTGAAGGGGGCTTCCGGAGTTCATGTTTCGGGTTCCGGCGTCACCGCACAGGTGGTGCGCCATGTGCCCCCCTTGCGGCCGCTGGACAAGGAGATGATGGACGAGTTGCGCGAGCGCCTTGCGGCCAGGTGGGGCGAACAGTACCCCGGCATGGCTGCCCTGGGCGGCTTCGGCACCGGGCGACGCAACCAGGCGACGAAGGCCGCCGCAACCACGGCAACCACATCCCGCTCACAAACTACCACGGACGCCCGGGCGGCCCTCCCCGCAAAGGGCAAGGGCAGGGCGCAGGGGCTGCCGGATCATCCCCTGATTCACCGCCTGGAGCAGCTGAACCCGCGGGAGTTTGCCTTCGTGATCCGCGACCTGCGCGACCGGGACAAGCGCCAGCAGAACATGCAGATCGCCGAAACGCTGATCCTGCGCGTGACGGTTGCCCCTGGCACATCCCCCGGGGTGCGCGAGTTGCGGATCGTCACCCCGAACGGGCTGACCAATCCCCTGCGGTTTGAGGTCGGAAACGAACCCGAGGTGCTCGAACGCGAACCGAACGACCCGGACTGGTCCGAGATCCAACAGGTGACCCTTCCGGTCACGATCAACGGGCAGATCACGCCGGGCGATGTGGACCGTTTCCGCTTCGCCGCCCGCAAGGGCCAGAAACTCGTCGTGGAGACCCACGCGCGAAGCCTGATGCCGTTCCTCGCCGACGCCGTGCCCGGCTGGTTCCAGGCCACCGTGACACTCCGCGACGCGCGCGGCCGCGAAGTCGCGTTCGCCGACGACTACCGCTTCAACCCCGACCCCGTGCTGATGACCGAAATACCCGGCGACGGCGAGTACCGCCTGGAAATCTCCGACGCGCTCTATCGCGGGCGCGACGATTTCGTGTACCGGGTCACCGCCGGCGAGCGCCCCTTCGTCACCGGAATCTTCCCGCTGGGTGGACGAACCGGAAGCGACGCGCCGGTTTGGGTGGGCCAGTGGGCGAAACCCTACGAGCCGGCCACGCTCGACACGTCCCCTGGACTGGGAGATATCCGCGAAACGGAGGTTCACATTGGCGCGGATGTGTCCAACCGCGTGAGCTACGCCGTGGACACCCTGCCGGAGACCTTCGAGAAGGAACCGAATGACAACCGCGGGACGGCGCAGCCCGTGGACCTCCCGCGGATTGTGAACGGCACGATTGCCAGGCCGGGAGACACGGATTGGTTCCGCTTCAGGGGACGCGCGGGCGAGCGGGTGGTTGCCGAGATCGCCGCCCGGCGGCTTGGCTCGCCGCTGGATTCGCTCCTGCGACTGACCAGCGCGCGGGGCGACGTGATCGCGTGGAACGATGATTTCAAGGACAAGGCCTCGGACCTGCTGACCCACCAGGCCGACTCCCTGCTGTCGGCCACGCTCCCAGCGGACGGCGAATTTTGCATCAGCGTGGGAGACTCCCAGCGCCATGGCGGCGCCCAGTTTGCCTACCGCCTGCGCGTGGGACCGCCGCGCCCCGATTTCACCGCGTTCATCACCCCGGCGAGCATCAACCTCCGCGGAGCCCGCAGCGTGGCGGCGCGCGTCTTCGCGGTGCGCCGCGACGGCTTTGACGGGGACGTCGAGGTTTCAGTTCCCGCGGGCACAACCACCGTTTCGCTGTCCGGTGGCAGGATTCCCGCCGGACGCGACAGCATCCGTCTCACCCTCCGCGCGGCGGGCGAGACGCCGGCGGGCCTCGCGCCGCTGCGGCTGGAGGCCCGCGCGCAGGTAGGGGGCAAATGGGTCACGCGGACCGTTCTGCCTGCCGAGGACATGATGCAGGCCTTCGCCTACCAGCATCTCGTGCCCGCGCAGGAACTTCTGGCCAGCTTCGACATCCCACCGCGTCCGGGGGCCGCAGGACCGCCGTCCGCGCGCGGAATACTGCGCGCCATCCGCCGCACTCCCCCATCCATCGAGATCGCCTCCGCCGGCCAGGTGCGTCTCCCCGTCGGCGGGTCCGCCGATGTGCAACTGCTCGCACCCCGGTGGATCGCGCAGCAGAAACTGAAATGGGAACTGAGCGAGCCGCCAAAGGGAGTCACCCTCGGTGAATCCAGGCCCACGCCCGGCGGACTTGCCCTGACCCTCCACGCCGACGCCACAACCACGGCGGGCCTTGCGGACAACCTGATCGTCGAGGCCTTCACCGAGACCCCAACCAGCGGGACCCTGGCCGCCGGTCCCAAACAACAGAACCGGCGGGTGTCGCTTGGAATGCTTCCCGCCATCCCGTTCCAGATTGTGAACCGATGAAGGAGAACCGACCGTGAGCCTGGTTGCGCCCGTGAGTGTGGAAAGCTGGAGCGTGGACGGCGCGCTGCCCGGAGCGGTGGCTTCGGTCTCGCGCTTTCGGGGAACGGGCGGGGCGGAAGAGGTGGACGTCGTCGTGCGCCCCCTGGACCACGGCGACATCCGGCAGCAGCTGGATTGGGTGGAGCAGGCCTACGCGCTGGCGCTGGAATCGGCCGGAATCGAACCCGGTGACGCCGTGTTGCGCCGTTTCCTCTGCAGCGACCTCAGCAACCAGGCAGCGGTCCTGCGGCAGCACGCCCTCTCCGAACCTTCCGGCCGGCGCGACAATTGCGCGGTCTCATGGATCCAGCAGGCACCGGCGCCGCCGGCGCGCATCTCCCTCTGGGCCCATCATGTGGCGGGCGCCGGCGAGCCGCGCGCCAAAACCCGAGACGGGCAGACCGTGGCCATGGTGCGGGGCGGACTGACCCACCTGTGGACTGCCGCCCTCGCCGCACCGGACGCCCCCGCGGCGTTCTGGCAGACGGACGCCATCCTGCAGGGCTACGCCGCATTTCTGGCCGGACGGGGACTCACCGTGGCCGGCCACTGCCTGCGCACCTGGTGGTTCGTGCGCGATGTGGACGCCGATTACGAGGGCTTCGTCCGCGCCCGCCGGGGATGGTTCGGGCGCCACGGCCTGACAGCCGACACCCACTACATAGCCAGCACGGGCATCGGCGGGGCCGGGAGCAGCGCCAGGGAGCGCGTCGTGCTGGATGCGTATGCGGTCGCCGGGCTCAGGCCCGGGCAGGTCGAATTCCTGTGCGCCCCCACGCACCTGTGCCCCACGCACCGCTACGGCGTCACCTTCGAGCGGGCCACTGCGGTCTCTTACGCCGACCGGCGCCACATCTTCCTGTCAGGAACGGCCAGCATCGACCACAACGGGAAAATCATGCACCCGGGCCATGTCGGCCGCCAGTTGGAGCGAACGCTGGAGAACATCGAGGCTTTGCTGGCCCGCGGCGGCGCCACTCCGGAGAACCTGACCGTGCTTCTGGCTTATGTGCGCGACCCGGCCGACCAGGAATTCGTCCGCCGGGAACTGGAAGAGCGTTTCGCACCGCTCCCGCTCGAGGTGGTCGTGGCCCCCGTTTGCCGCCCCGGCTGGCTGGTGGAGATCGAGGGCACGGCGGTCATCGCGGCGTCAAACCCCGCATTGGCCGCTTTCTGAAATCGGCCGTTCTCAAGGGGTGGGCGGACTGGTGGGCTGCGTAGTCTTCTGCCGCGTCTTCCGGATTTCCCTCATCTCCGCCTCCAGTTGCACCGCTGCCTCCGAGTCCGGTGCCAGGCGGGCGGCCCATGCCTTTGCGCGCTCGTCCTCCCCCAACAGGGAGGCCAATCCGGCCAGGGCGAATTCCAGCCTCGCGCGATCCCGGACCCCGATTCGCTCGACATACTGGGCCTCGGCAAACGCCCGCACCGTCGAATTTCGCGTCGCCGAGGTGAACTTGTCCGCCCGCAGGGCCGCATAGAACAGCGCGTGGGCCGCCTGGACCCGTTCCTCGCTGAACCGGCGAGCCTGGTTGTAAGCCGCTCCGAAATACTCCGCCGCGTCCGCGAATTGGCCGTCGCTCATCCCCTCCTCGCCACCCATGAAAGAGAGCGACGGCAGGGGGCGGCCGGATTTCAGGAAAGTTTCCAGACGCGAAACGGCCCGTCGTTCCCATGGCTTGCACTCGGCCAGCCGGGCCCGCAGTTCCCGCTCCCAATGGCGCGACGAGGCCGCGTCCCCGTCCAGCGGCGGCCGCCGAAACAGGCCCGCCATCAGGTTTGCCGAATAGTAGCGGTTCAGCGGGTTGTCGCCCAGGATCTTGGCGACCAGGCGCCAGTCGTCGGGAGGTTTCGCGGCAAGCGGCAGAAGGTTCTCCCGGACCACGGCGTCAAGGATGGCGCGGGCCAGCAGCGCCTGCCCCCGCAGGGAGGGGTGAAGATGATCGGCGAACAGGTCCCAACCCGGCGCGCCGCCCGCCTCCTCATGGAAAACGGCGTCCACATCACAGAACGGAACACCGTGGCGGTCCGCGCACCGTTTCAAAAGCGCATTGAATCGCGAGGTCGCCCGCCAGGGCATTGCGTCCAGGTCACGCGCCATCCGGAAATGACGGAGGGCTTCGCTTGTGCGCCCCTCCAACTCCAGGGTTCGCGCCAGATAGAAATGCGTGCCCGCGTGATCCGGTTCCATTTCCAGGGCGCGAAGCAACAACCGCTGGGCCGTTTGCGGCCCGGAGGAAAAGGAATCCATGGCCGACTTGTGCAGGGCTCTCCACTCCGGGTTTTCCGGCTCGATGCTCCGGACCGGCGGCAAGTCGCGTTCGTTTGCCGTCAGCGAACAGAGCATCACGGGCACCCCGGCCTTGCGGGCCATGGCAAGCATGGCGCTGATGTTGCTCTCCAGCGATGCCTCCGCCCGCCTGCGCAATGTCCCGCCCGGCGCGATCTGCTCCACGGCGGCCATGCGGCTCATCAAACCCGGATCGGCATCGGGACCCGGGGCCGCCGGGGCCTTCTGGCGCATCCGGTCGAGGGCAAGATACACCGCCTGAAAAACCGCCGTGGTCCGGCCAAAATGGGAGAGCCCCATCTGCCACGGACGCGAACCCACCCCCTGCGCGGAAGCCACGCCAAACGCGCCGAAATACTCGTTGTGCCCCGCGTAGATCACCATCAGGTCGGGTTGCAGTTTCACGGCTTCGGCCATGACCGACCGAAGGGGGTAAGACGCAACCGCCGTGATGCCGCAGTTGATGACCTCGACGCGTTTCGACGGCGTCCGCGCCTGCAGGTATTTCTCCAGGAAAGCCGCGGCGCACAGGTTCGGGGGAAACGGGAAACCCTGCACCGTGGATTCGCCGATCAGGAACACCCGGCAGATCTGGGCGGGTTTCGGGTTCATCACCCGTTCGGGCACGGTGCTGCCGATGATGATGCGGCTGTCCGTCCCCAGGCGCCGACCGAAATAAAGCCACAGCGCACCGTCGTCAATCCGGAGCATGGTGCTGTGAACGCCGCGCGACATCTCCTCGAAAACCGGCTTGAAAAACGGCGGGGACCCCCCATAGCCAAGCAGGCGCAGCGCCAGTTCCGCGATTCCAACAACAAGAACGGTCACGGAAAGCCCGAAAAGCGCCGCTTTCCACTTGGGAAGATTGCGAACCTTGCGGGGGGCGGTTTCGGGATGGCAGGGCGGCTTCATCGGGGCGTAATCCGATCCATAGCAGTAGGGATGTTCAAATCCAAACCAGGAGGTGTCGGCACTTGCCTGCAAAAAAAACGAACCCCGGTTCCTTCGCAGGAACCGGGGTTCATCGCAATCAGGGATTCCCGGGTTGGAAATCAGTCAATCGCAAACCCGGAGACCGTGACCGGGACCGTTACCGCATTCGGCGTGACGTTCATGGTGACCATGCCGCCCCAGTTACCGCCGGCCGCCTGCGGCGTGTTGCCCGAGGGGGCCCCGATCGAGTCCTGGGCATTGTCCCCGCCACCGCCGCCCGACGCCATGCCGATGATCCGCACCGTGGTCGGATTGCCGAGTTGGCTGCGGGGAATGCTGTACTCAATCACGCTGCCCGTCGGCGTACCCACGAAGGCAATCCCACCGATTGTCGGGGCTGTGCCAACCATATTCCAACTGGAACCACTGCTGTATTTCCACAATTGCATTCCGTTGGGGCCGTTCACCCAAGAACCAACCCAGTAAGTCGGTTTGAAACTGGAGCCATCGGCCTGAATCGGCCGATTCCAACCATTGCCGTTTCCGATTCCGGCTTGGGGTGAACCGTTATCGGTCTCGATGTAAAACATGTAGTTGCCCCAGTTGGTTGCCGCGATGTCACCGGACAACTTCAGGGCGAAGAACACATTGGTTCCCGGGCCGTCATCGTACACGTACAATTCGGTGCAATCCAGAATGGCATGGCCATTGGCTGCATCACCGCTTGCATCGGTTGCCTTGGGGGAACCGTAGGCCGCACCAATGACCCCGTCCAAAGTTCCATCCGCCTGGGCCGCATAGGGGGTGAGTGTTGCCACGAGCGCCAGCGCCGTTATCAGCCTTTTCATTCCATTGATCTCCTTCTGAAGGGTAATTGAAATCCTGTCAAACCGATGCGCTTGCAAGGTGGTGAAAGCGCAAATCACTATGGACCGGTCTAATTGCTGCACCCAAACTGGATGAATTTCAAGGGTAACAAAAGCTGAAAACCCTGTAAGACAAACGCTTACAGGGCGGATTCTTGCTTATCGCTTTTCACCCTGACAATCTCCCCTCTCCGGCCCGCCGAGAACCGCCGGGGGCATGTGTTCCTTGAAAACAAGCGCGCTCGGCGGCGGCCCCGCTGTTTTCAGTTGCATGAAACCGGTCCAAGAAGCATGCACGAATGGGTGTGTGCGGGAAGCCTTTCAGCGTCTCCGCGCCCCCAATTAGCGCCAGAATCCTCATTCGCCGATGAAACCCCAGACGACCAAAGCCCGCTACACCATCCGCGACATTGCCGCCATGGCCGGAGTCAGCCGCTCCACCGTATCGCTGGCCCTCAACGATTCGCCCAAGATCAACTCCGCCACCAAGGCCCACATCATGGAACTGATCGAGCGGGTGGGTTATCGCCCCAACCAGACCGCCCGCAATCTCGTGCGCCAGAGCAGCGGCATCGTCTGCGTGATCCTGCCCAAGATCGAACACGTCGTTTCGGACACCTACTTCTCCGAGAGCCTCAGCGGCATCCTCGAGGTGGTCACCGCGCGCAATTACCACATGATGGTGGAGATGGCCACGGACGTGTTCAAGGCGGAGCGCCGCGCCAACAAGCTGTACCGCCAGGGCACTCTTGACGGCGTGCTGTGCGTTGGCAGCCTGACCACCGACAGCTACCTGGCCGAACTTGCCGAAGCCGGATGCCCCGTCGTGCTCGTGAACAGCTCCCTGCCCGGAGTGCCCGATGTCGTGGCAGCCAACCGCGAGGCCGCCGCGGCCGCCGTACGCCACCTGCACCGCCTGGGACACCGCCGCATCGCCCACATCAAGGGCAGCGAATTCGTGACGACCGCGATCCATCGCACCCAGGGGTACTTCGACGCCGTGCGGGAACTGGGTTTGCCCGCCAGCCCGGAACTCGTGGCAGAGGGTTACTTCGACCAGCGCAGCGGATACTTGGCCATGAAATGGCTGCTCTCACACCCCGGGCGCCCCACCGCCGTTTTCACCACGAACGACACGATGGCCATCGGCGCAATGGAGGCATTGGCCGAGGAGGGGTTGGGATGTCCCCGGGATGTGGCCCTGTTTGGCGGCGACGACATCGACCTCGCCCGCTATGTCAGCCCGAAACTCTCCACCATGCGCCAAGGCATGTTTGCCATCGGCCAGGCCGCCTGCGAAAAACTGTTCCAGCGCATGGCCGGCGAGGATGTGGGGGCCACCGAGCAAATTCCGGTGGACCTGGTGATCCGCGAGAGCTGCGGCGCCGCGATGGAAAAGTAGCGTCCCCGCCGCCCGGTCCACAGACCTCCTTCCCAACCGGCAACAAACCGATCCCATGGGATTGCCGGCGATCAACCCTCCCCATGGCACCCTCTCGCCGCTTGGGGGACGCCTGCCAGCCGCCAGACGCCCCCAATCAGCCTTGAACCTTTTCTCATGGAACGACACCGTCCGTTTGCGGACAAACACCACTTCGCCGCAAACAACTGTGCCGGCTGTGGTTCCGGCGGGAACCTAAAGCAGGGCTTTGACCTTTTTCGCGATCGCCGCCGCATCGATTCCGTACTTCGCGATCAATTCCTCGGGCTTGCCGGAACGGGGAACTTCGGTCACCGCGATCCGGGCCACCCGGATCCCGGCATCGGCCACCGCGGCCGTCACGGCCTCGCCGATCCCGCCCTCGGGGTAGTGGTCTTCCACCGTCAGGATCCGGTTGCCCGTTTCGGCCGCGTTGGCAACGAGGGTTTCACGGTCGATCGGCTTGACGGTGAACAGGTCGATGATCCGCAGGGCAATCCCCTCCTTGGCCAGTTCGTCGGCGGCCTTGATGGCCTCCACGAGCGTCACGCCGCCGCTGACGATGGTCAGCACATCCTTGGCGCTCTTGCGCAGCACCTTGGCCTTGCCGATGGCAAACGGTTCGTCGTTGGAGTAAAGGATCGGCGTCTTGGGTCGGGAGGTGCGGATGTAGGCGAATCCCCTGTGCTCGGCGGCCAGCGCCACGGCGCGCTCCGCCGACACGCCATCGCTCGGGTAGAAGACGACCGCGTTGGGAATGGCCCGGTAGAGGGCCAGGTCCTCGAGGCCCATCTGCGAAGGTCCGTCCTCACCGATGGAAACGCCGACGTGCGAACCGCACAGCTTGATGTTCGATCCGCTGACGCCGGCCATGCGCACCTGGTCGAACCCGCGCGACAGGAACACCGAGAAGGACGACGCGAACGGGATGCGCCCGCGGGCGGCCAGTCCGGCGGCCACGCTGACCAGGTTCTGTTCGGCGATGAACCCCTCGAAGAAACGGTCGGGATACGCCTTCAGGAACTTGTCCGAGTAGGTCGAATTCTTGGTGTCGGCGTCCAGTGCCACCACGCGCGGGTTGGCGGCGCCCAGCTTCACGAGCGCGAAACCGTAGGCCTCGCGTGTGGCGATCTCGTCGCCCGGCTTGAAAGCCGGCGCCTCCATCGGCTTCGCCGCGGCGAACTCCGCCGGCCTTGCGGTCGGCGCGGGGATCGGCAGCGCGACCTTTTCATCGATCCCCGCCGCCGTCACCTCGGCGATGGCCTTTTCGGTTTCCTCGCCCTTCTTGAACGGCTTGCCGTGCCAGCCATCCTTGTTCTCGGCAAACGAAACCCCCTTGCCCTTGAATGTCTTGGCGATGATGGCAAACGGCTTTCCGGGGGTCGCGGCGGCCTTGTCGAACGCGTCCAGCAGTTGTCCCACGTCATGCCCGTCCACCGTGACCGTGTTCCACCCGAAGGCCGCAAAGCGCGCGGCAAGCGTCTCCAGGTCGTGCTGGAGCATCGTCGCCTGGCTCTGGCCGAGGCGATTCGTGTCCACGATGGCCACCAGGTTGTCGAGCTTGTAGTAACCCGCCATCTGCGCGGCCTCCCACACGGCGCCCTCGGCCACCTCCCCGTCGCCCAGCAGTACGTAGGTGCGGTAGTTGGTCTTGTCGAGGTCGCGGGAGTTGAGCGCGAGCCCCACACCCACCCCCAGCCCCTGCCCCAGCGATCCCGTCGCCACATCCACGAAAGGCAGCCTCGGGGTCGGGTGGCCCTCCAGGTCCGAATCCACGCGGCGGAGCGTCAGCAGCTGCTCGGGCGTATAGAGGCCGGCCTCACACCATGCCGCGTAAAGCACCGGGGCGGCGTGGCCCTTGCTCAGGACGAACCGGTCGGCCACGGGGCTCGCCGGATTCTTGGGATCGTAGCGCATCACCCTGAAAAACAGGGTGGCGACGATTTCCGCGGCGGAGAGGCAGGTGCTCGGGTGGCCCGAACCCGCCTCGCTGATGGCCCGGATGGAATGGATGCGAAGACGGTTCGCCTTGGCGCCGAGCGCCTGGATCAGATCGGGCTGCGTAGTCATGACTGGGATGGATGCTTTCCTTTCGGGAATTCTTGAAGCGACGACTGACGGAGCGATCAGAATCCGACGAAAAGCGGGGGCGTCAATGCAGGATTCCTGATTCCACCCCTAAAACCGCAATCCTGCCGAACAATCGCATTTGCTCAACGCTTGCGATTGCTTTTCGGCCGTTTGTGGCTTGAGGCGATTGGGTTTGCACAAAACGGTTGATTCCCCCCACACGCGGCAACATAAACGGGTTCGTAATCAGCGCCACCGCCCACCGCGCCGTGAGGCATCGGGCGGTGCGTACCCCTGTTGGGAGACGGAACCGTTGGACGAGAAAAGCATTTCCCTGATCGTGGACGAAGTGGTTCGGCAACTTGCCGGCGGTTCGCCCGCCGTCGCGGGTGATTCCTTCCCGGCCTCCACCAGCGCCGGCATGGCGGGCGTGTTCAAGACCGTTGACGAGGCCGTCAACGCCGCCTGGGAAGCCCAGCAAAAGTACGGCGACGCCACGCTTGCCACGCGCAAGGCCGCCTGCGATGCCATCCGCCGCACCGCCCACGAGATCAAGGAAGTGGTGGCCAGGCGCACCGTCGAGGAGACCCGGATGGGACGCGTGGACCACAAGATACTGAAGATCGCGGGCGCCGCCGACACGACCCCCGGCGTCGAGGACCTCGTGGCCCGGTGCTGGTCGGGCGACAACGGCCTCACCGTTGAGGAGTTCGCGCCCTACGGCGTCATCGGCGCGGTCACCCCAGTCACGCACCCCGTTCCCACCATGATCAACAACGGCATCGGCATGCTGGCCGGCGGCAACACCGTGGTGTTCAACCCGCATCCGGGCGGGAAGAAGATTTTCGTGTGGGCGCTCGACAAGTTCAACCGCGCCATCGAGGCCGCAACCGGCTTCCGCAACCTGATGACGTGCATCGACGAGCCGACCATCGCCAGCACGAAGGAGTGTTTTCTCCACCCGAAGGTGCGCCTGCTCCTCGTGACCGGCGGGCCCGGCGTGGTCAAGGAAGCCATGTCCGTCCCCAAGAAGGCCATCACGGCCGGACCCGGCAATCCGCCCGTGGTGGTGGACGAGACGGCGGTCATCCCCAAGGCGGCCCGCTACATCATCGAGGGGGCCGCCTTCGACAACAACATCCTCTGCATCGCCGAGAAGGAAGTGTTTGTGGTCGCCTCCGTGGCTGACCGCCTGATCTCCGAGATGAAGAAAATCGGCTGCGTGGAACTGACCCCGCCCCAGATCGACGCCCTGGCGAAAAAGATGTTCGAGTGCAAGGGACAGCACGGCTCGGCCAAGGGCTGCGGCGGCGCCGCGCTGAACCGCGACCTCGTGGGCCGGCGCGCGCACGTGCTTGCCGAGGCCGTCGGCCTGACCGTCCCCCAGGACACGCCCATGCTCATCGGCGAGACCCGGTTCGATGACCCGTGGGTGCAGCACGAGCAGATGACGTGCTTCCTGCCCATCGTGCGCTGCAAGGATGTGGACGAGGCCATCGACATGGCCTACAAGGCCGAGCACGGATACGGCCACACCGCCATGATCCACTCGCTCAATGTCGACACCCTGACCCGCATGGGCAAGGTGATGGACTGCTCGATCTACGTGAAGAACGGCCCCAGCCTGGCCGGGCTCGGCAACGGCGGAGAGGGCTACCCGTCCTATTCCATCGCCAGCCCCACCGGCGAGGGAATCACCACGGCACGCACCTTCTGCCGCATCCGCAGGTGCGCCATGAAGGACTACCTTCGCATCGTGTGAGGCAACCCTGCGGGTCCGGTTGCCCGCGCAACCGGCATGGCGCCGGGATGGCGGGATGTCCGGTCGGATGATGAGGGTCGCCCCTCCGGGGCTCCATTTGGGTGCGGATGCACACCACGGGCTGCGCCCGTGGTTCGTCCGCAACAAACCAACCGAGCCCCGGAGGGGCGACCCTCGGATAATACACCTGCGGAATGATGTCTCAGCCTGACGCGATTACCCCGACAAATCCCGGTCCACGCGGTCGGCCAGTACACGCGTGTAATCCCGCGCCGCCATGATTCGCGCCCGCGCCGCCACGCCCAGGGAGATCAGCGCGGTGATGCCACAGGCGCAGGTCATCAGCACCAACAAGGCCACCACCATCCCCCCGATCACGGGCAACCACTGCCTCCAGCCGCCGTGGAAAATCGTGATCCAGTAATACACCCACCCGACCACCAACCCGCTGCTCCACACCCCCAAGCCGCGTTCCGCGGCAAAGCGGAACGAAATGAACCCGCCCTGGCCCGGCATGAACTCGGACTGAACCCCCAACAGGCTCCAGACCACGGATCCTGCCCCCCAGCTCGTGATGAGCAGAACCAGGAAAGCCGTGGAGACGATGCAACAGGCCAGGTAGAAACGATCAAAAGCCTGCACATACTCACGGGATGTGATGGGGGCCAATACCAGATCGAGAAGAGTCCCACGCCGACGATGCCGCGATTCGAACCGCGCCGCATCGGCCATCACCAGTGGCAGGAAGACGAGACCATACAGGAACATCCACCCCGCCGGTGGGAACACCAGGGCAGCCACGGGTAACAGGAGCAAGACGGGCAGAAACCACCCCCAACGCCGCGTCCTGCGCGCATCACAGACAATCATGTCCCAGGCCACGTTCTCCGCCCGCGGGGCACAAAGGCGGAGGATCCGATCGGCAAGCGACACCCGCATATGCGACCGGGGGGCGGCCGGGGGGCCGAGGGTATTCAGAGGGCGCTCCGTTCAGAATCCCCGGCAAGGCGTTTCAGGTAATTCCCATGGAACGCATCCCAAGCGTTACCGCCTACCGCGACAACCGACATCCACCCAAAAATCAGGAAAAGCAATCCCAGTGGAAGCGTGACTGCCGCGAACCCAAAGATCCCGACCAGGACAGCAACCAGGAGGGGGCCGCCAAACCGCCATCCCCGGGAGATACAGAGCCAGTACCAAGCCCAAACTGGGGCGTAGAGGCAGAATCCCGAGAGACCCCCCAAAATCGCCAGGTCACCGAGACTCTTCATGCTGTGCATCTGGCTGGCAAAGGTGGCCAGGTAAGCGGACCAGGAAATCAGGAGCATGCGGGCCCCCTGATTCACCGGGATGCCAAGTGCACTCTTGAAATCTGCGGAGGCGATCGGGGCGACCGCCAATTCGGGGCCAAAGCCGGACTTGAGCAGGCGGCTGTTAAAAGCCAACCCGGCGTCCATCACGATGAGGAATGCCAACATGCCGACGATTGGGAACAGGATTCATTGCGACTCATCCCAACCCATGACCACCGCAACCACAGGCAGAAGAAACCCGACGGCTCTGCGGATCCTCCTGCCCCGCAAGTGGCGTTCCATCATGTTGGCAATGACATTCTCGTCCTGCCCGTCCGACTGCGGGATCCACAGCAAAAACCACTTCAGAAAATCCGCCACTCCCCCACCCCCGCCGCACCGAGCGCCCCCGCGCTGAAGTTGTCGGCGATCGTGCCGGCGATGTTGGCGTTGGTCGTGAAATAGTCGTGGTAGCCGACGCCGAACTGCCCGGTCGGGAATGTGGAATCCGTCGCCACGCGCAGGGTGCTGCCGTCCACCTTGAAGGTGATCTGGTTGCCCAGGGCCTCGATGCGGAATCGCCGCCACGCGCTGCTGGCCAGGTACTGCGGCGCGGGGAGCAAGTCCGTTGCCGCCCCCGCAACCGTCTTCAGGCACTGGATGCGGCCGTTGGATGAATCCCAGGTCAGGGCGTAGTTGCTTCCCTTCACGCCGCCCCCCGAAGTGCCCTCGAACATGCCGTTGCCATCGTCGCGGGCGAAGATGCCCACGCGCTCATACCCGTCCGCGGCCAGCGCCGGGCGGTAGTTGCAGTAAATATCGGCCTCCACGAAGTAATCCGACTCGGCGGCTTTTCCCAGGCGCGTCGTGTCGATGCCGCCGCTCGCATCGCGCACGCGCATGGCGTAGCCATCCCCGCCCGGCGATGCCGGCGAAAACGCGATCACCGCGGGCACCGTGAACCGGTCCATCCACAAACCCTCCAGTTCGCGCCCCGCCTGCGGGAAAAAATCGGAGTATGGCATCGCCGGGGCCGGCGAAGCCGGGTAGCGGTAATCCGTGATGGGACCGAGGTCCTTGGCCGCACCGGACGGAGGCGCCGGGTCCGCCGGCGCATCCACCAGCATGGCGTACAATACCGGGTGCGCCCACACCGACTGCACCGTCGTCGTCTGGCCATCCAGAACCATCTGGCTCGAAACCAGGCGGATTCCGTGGCTGTAGTCCGCGTAGGTGTTCTCATGCACGCCGGAAACCGGCTGGATCGGGGTGCCGGTCTGGTAGTGCCAGCCGTAGATGATGACCCGGTTCGGCACCGAGGTGGCCAGGTAGGTCAGCCGCAGGTTGCTCGTGATGACGTCCTTCTTGTCGCCCGCCGTCAGCGCGCCCAGGGCGCCGCTCGCCGCAATGCGCTGCGATTCGACGGTCTGGTGGTGTTCATAAAAGTAGGGAACGGTGATCATCGCCGCACCCGGCGGCTTGGGCGACGGGGCCAACCTGACCGAGGCCGCGGTCCAGATCGCGTCCACCATCTTCCTCGTCGGCAGCACGCAATTGGTCCGGTCCGTGATCCAGCGCGCCAGGATCGGCGTCATCGGGAAGCGGAAAAAATCGGCATTGGTCCCGAAGCCCAGATAATCCGGGATGACATAGAACGTGGCCGTGTGCGGGGTGCCCGAGATGGTCTGGTTCACCGTGACCGGGATCATCGTCCTCAGGAAATCCGGCACGTTCCCCGAAATGATCTCCTCGAACACCCGCTGCTCGCGGGCGGTGAGCGTGAGGCTCGTGATCTCCGGATATATCTGCGACCCGGTTTTCGCCCCGGCGGGGCGCGGGGGCAGGTTGAGGATCTGGGCCCCGGCTGGACTGGAAAGTACCAGGGCCACCGCAAGCGCGGCCAAGAATCGGTTGGTCATGAAATGTAGCCGTCCGTGCAGAAGTCTGGACGCGGGCATGGGCCGAATCCATGCGCAACCCTGGGACGGGCGGGACGCAAATGCGACAAAAAAACTGATTGAACCCGATCCCGGCGGGGCGGTCAGCCCGCTATTTGAGGCTTTCCATGATCTCGGCCAGCACCGCCGGGCCCGGCCTGGCCAAATCCGGGGACAGGTGCGCGAGCGGCTCCTCCACCATGTCCATCTGGTCACCGCAGGGCGGCGCGGGGCTGGCGTTGTGGTAGAGCAGCCCGGTCAGGAACAGGCGCTCATCCTGGGCCTTGTGCAGCAGCCGCTGCGCTTCGTCGCGGTCCGCCGGATCGTAATCCCTGTCCAGCTTCTTGAGCAGGATCTGCGAACCATCCGGCAGGTCGATCTCCTTCACCGTGCCCGGTTCATACTCGGCACGGATCTCCTCGTAATACGGGACGAACCCCACCTCGTGGATCGGGTCCTCCTGCTCGCGCGCATACTTGAGGCTTTTCGTGCTGCCCTCGTGGTTGTTGAAGGTGATGCAGGGCGACACGATGTCCAGAAGGGCCGTGCCGCGGTGCGCGATCGCCGCCTTCAGCAGGTTGTTCAGCTGCTTCACGTCACCGCTGAACGACCGGGCCACGAAATCGCAGCCCATCTCGATGGCCAGCGAGCAGCAGTCGATGGGCGGCATCTGGTTGGCGAAACCCCTCTTGTGCGCTGACCCCTTGTCCGCGGTGGCGGAAAACTGCCCCTTGGTCAGGCCGTAAACGCCGTTGTTTTCCAATATGTACAGCATCGGCACGTTGCGGCGCACCATGTGCAGGAAATGGCCCAGCCCGATGCTCGCCGTGTCGCCGTCCCCGCTGACGCCCACGAACAGCAGCTTGCGGTTGGCCAGGTAGGCGCCCGTGGCCATCGCGGCCATGCGGCCGTGCACACCGTTGAAGCCGTGGCTCAGGCCGAGGAAGTACGCCGTCGTCTTGCTCGAGCACCCGATGCCGCTCATCTTCGCGACACTGTACGGGTCCACGCCCATCTCAAACAGGCTCTTGATGAGCTGGCTGGTGATGGAGTCGTGGCCACAACCGGCGCATAGGGTGCTGGCGGCGGCCTTGTACGCGCTCATCGGGTGGCCTGCGCGGTTCACCTGGGGCTGGGGCGCCGCGGGGGCCTTGTCGGGGGTCACGCTCATTCCTGGGTCTCCTGTCTGGTGATGCCTTCCATGATCGTGCGCGCGTCTATGGGCAGACCGTTGTAATGAAGCACGCTGCGGATGCGGGGCGCGAGATCCGGATACTCGGTGCGAAGAACCGTGGCAACCTGCGCGTCGCGGTTCTGCTCCACCACGTAGGTGAACGGCCGCGATTCGATGAACGCCCTCACCTCGTCGCCGGGCGGAAGGGCGCGCAGCCTCAGGTAGCCGGTGACCGTGCCCGACTCGGCGCCGAGCAGGTGCCGCGCCTCGGCAATCGCCGGGTCGCTCGATCCGTACCCGATGACCCCGATTCGGGCCCCTGCGGGTTCGTCCACCACCGGACGCGGGACAAGGGTCCGGGCGGTTTCGAACTTCCTCGCGAGCCGGTCCAGGTTGTCCTGCCAGTCTTCGGGTTTCTCGCTGTAGGTCGCGCGGTCGGTGTGCCCGGTGCCGCGGGTGAAAAAACCGGCCTTCGGGTTCCTCGTGCCGGGAAGCGTCCGGTAGGGAATCCCGTCGCCGTCCACGTCGCGGTAGCGCGCGAACTCGGCCACCTGCTCCAGCGCGGCGGCGTCCAGCACCTTGCCGCGCTCGATGGGCGTGGTGATGGGATCGAACGGGTCCGACATCCAGCTGTTCATGCCCAGGTCCAGGTCCGTCATCACCAGGACCAGCGTCTGGAGTTTCTCCGAGAGGTTGAGAGCCTCCGCCGCGAACTCGTAGCATTCCGCCATGTTCCCCGGTATCAGGAGCGGGTGGCGGCAGTCGCCGTGGGACAGATTGTAAGCCTTCAGCATGTCGCCCTGGCTGGTGCGGGTCGGCAGGCCCGTGCTGGGGCCCATGCGCTGCACGTCCACGATGACCGCGGGTATTTCGCCGAAGTAGGAAAGCCCCGCCAGTTCCGCCATCAGCGAGATGCCGGGACCGCTCGTGGCCGTGGCAGAGCGCGCACCCGCCCATCCCGCGCCCACCACCATGGCCATCGCCCCCAGTTCATCCTCCGCCTGCACGCTGGCAAAAGTGGCCTTTCCCGTGCCCGGGGAACGACGGTACTGGTCCAGGTGCGAAATGAGCGTTTCGCAGACGCTGCTGCTGGGGGTGATGGGATACCACGCAAGCACCGTGATGCCGCCGAAAAGGAGCCCGATCGCGGTGGCATGATTCCCCTCGATGATGATCTTGCCCGCCGTGCGGTTGTCGCGGCGGATGGCGTGCCCGCCGAGCGGGGCCAGGTTTTCCGCTGCCCACTGGTACGCGGCGACGGCGGCAGCCTCGTTCAGGGCGGCGGCCTTTTCCTTCCCCGCAAACTGGCGCCGGATGGCGGTCTTCACCTCGTCCATGTCCAGCTGGAGCAGGCGGGCCAGAACGCCGACATAGAGTATGTTGATCACGAGCCGGCGCAGCCGCGCGTCGGGACAGGCCGTCGCCACCATTTTCGTGAACGGGACGATGATGGCATGAACATCGTCTCGGTTGAGGTGGTCCTTCAGGTCCTCGTGCAGAAGCAGCACCGAACCCGGCCGCAGCCCGGCAATGTCGTCCTTCACCGACTCCGCGTTCATGGCGACCGTGATGTCGGCGTCGCGCCGGCGCGCGGTCCATCCGTCCGCATTGGCGCGGATCGTGAACCAGGTCGGGAGCCCCTGGATGTTCGACGGGAACATGTTCTTCCCGCTCACGGGAACGCCCATCTGGAAGATGCTCCGCATCAGGATGAGGTTCGCCGACTGGCTGCCGGTTCCGTTCGAGGTGGCGACGGTGATGACGACGTCGTTGATGCGGGGCCCCGCGCCGGCTTCTTCGGATACCGCGGGACGGGACTGCTGGGCTAGACTCATGGTCGCGTTGCGCACTCTTTCGATGGTTCCTGATTGGTCAATGCGACCTCTTGGGTTCGGAACCAAACCAAATATGGTACCAATTCAATCCCGATTAAGTCCACGAAAATTGCATCGGATGTTCGATCCAAATTTCGGGCCGCCCCCGTGCGTGACGCGGAGAGATCCGGCTCTCCGGCGGGACTACTTGGTCCCCAGCGAGCCGCTCCCCAGATAAAACAGGTCGCCCTCGCTCACGGACCCGTTGGTCGGGTCGTACGCCCCGCGCTGATTGGCGCCGTCCTCGTAGGCCTTCGGATGGGCCATGCAGTAATTGCCAAAAAAGATGATCTTGTCGGGTCCGCGACCGGCGATGGAGTAAATCGAGTTGCGATACTGCGTGCCGCTATAGGTGGGGGCAGCGCCGAAATAGAGATTCCCCGGGGCGTAGGAGTAGGTCGGATCGCTGAACGGCAGACCCGGCCCGTCCGGCTGGCCGGGAACGCTGAACGGGTCCGATGGAAGCGAGGTGATGTAGGCGACCGGGGTGGTGATCGCGCGCAAACGGTAGCTGAAGGGCAGCAGCACGTCAAGGGGCGACGGGAAAGCCGGGTTTCCCACTGTCGGATAGCCGTTGCCGTCGGTGCGATACGCTTCCAGGGCCACGGCAATCGACCGCATGTCGCTCCTGGAGCGCGACACTTTCGCACGAACCTGGGCCTCCAGGAAATTCGGCACGGCGATGGCCGCGAGGATGGCGATGATCGCCACCACGATCAGCAGCTCGATGAGCGTGAAAGCGCGCCGGGGGACGGCCGGTTGCCGCCCCCGGCGCCGGATATGGGTTGAAGCGCGGCTCACTGATACAGGGACCAATCCTCGATGCCGGAAGTGGTGGGAATCACGATGTCATCGTAGTACACATACGGGTCCAGCGTGGCAAAGTAAACATGTTGCAGCGGATCCACCGTGGTGTAGTTCGCGAACCCGCCGCTCGAGGCCGAGTCGGCCATCAGCCGAAGTTTCGGGTTCTTGTTCAGTCCCGGTCCCGTGAAGGCGCCGCTGCCGAAACCGTCAATGGCCATCGTGCTGTATGTGTCGTAAAGCGTGATGACCACCTGGTGCCAGCCGACGGAGCGGTTGCCGAACACGCGCGACTCGAAACCCGACGAGGTTCCGGGGATCGGCCGGGGGCAAAGGAAGTAGTTGAAGCCTCCCGGGGTGGGGTCGCTGCTGGCGGGATACGGGAAGTTCCACACCTCGGCCGAAAGAAACTCAGAAGCGTTCAGCCCGCTTTCCACGAGGATGCTGGCCCCGAACTTGGTCTGGAGACCCTCGCTGCCCAGGGAATCGTAAAACCACAGCGAGGCCTGGGTGCCGGAAGTGGCGCCCGAAAGGTCGAACGCGATGCTGCGGAATGCCGGCGGCGAGTTGCGGAAGAACGCCGCGTTGTTGCCGCCATGGGCGACGGCCGCCGAGGTCACCACGTCCCACTGGTTCACGAAACCCGCCATGCGCGGGTTGTCGTTTGCCGGGATCGGAACCGGGTGCGGAATGGCGTAGGTGTCGTATTCGCCCGACTCGAAACCGCAGGTGTGGGAGGCCGCCGCAGGCGCCTGGGCGTTGATGGAGATGTCGTCGTAATAGACCCACGGAATCAGCGACACCGGGGCAAACTCGGTGCCGGGAAGGGTCAGGTTCCAATTGGGCTGGTAACCCGGCGGCAGGCCGGGCGTGCCGACCGGGGCGCCGCCGTTGGAGGCGCTTCCGGCCATGAAACGCAGGCGAAGGGTCTTGTCCCCGCCCGGACCGCCAACCTCGAGGGCCGTGATCCCGTCCACGGAGACACTTGAGGCCGTCGGGCCTACCGCGAAGACCACCTGGTGAAAACCCACGCTGCGGGCCCGGGTGCCGGCCACGCTCGAGTCGAACTTGTCCCCCAGGGCCGCGCGGTCCACCGAACCTTCGGTCGCATAGTACCGGCCGCCGCCGTAGGGCAGGTCGGCGATTTCAACCGCCACGAAGTCCGACGGGTTGTTCTTGTCCTCGAGGATGATGGAACCACCCCACGTCACGTTGGCCGGGTTGGTTGCGAAGGCGGACAGACCGCGCACATCATAGAACCAGACGCTGATCGTGCCGCTGGTCAGGGCGGTCGGCTCCACGTCGTACGTGAAATTCTCGAACGCCCCGGGTGCCGGGTCCACGAACTTGAGCGACTTGGTTCCGGTCTTGGCCTGCTCCGTGGTGGCGGCGAAATTGATCTTGTCCCCGGATACCAGGGGTGAGTTCAACGGGTTGCCACCCTCGAAATCGAAGGTGGTGGCGGCGGCGAGG
>JADHEF010000608.1_pt1 | contig 33997 bp, 21 predicted proteins | sample 8952391 | NCBI WGS metagenome assembly JADHEF01 (sample SAMN16124439, study PRJNA663245) | bioreactor sludge metagenome | isolation source: sludge (nitrite) | place: India:Bengaluru | collected 2019-02-28 | reverse complement strand
AGGCCGTGGTCGCGGATGTAGGCGGCCACGGTGTGGGGCAGGGCCAGGGGGGGCGCGGCGCCCGCGGCCAGGGAGGCGCGAATGTCGGTGCTGCTGAGGGCGGGCAGGGCGAAACCGGCCCCGGCCTCGGCGCTGGTGCGGGGACGGGGCACGACGAGGAGGGGCGCGATCTCGACCAGGCGCGCGGCCTCGCGCCAGCGGGGAATCTCGTCCACCAGGTCGCTGCCCACCACGAGACGCAGCGGCACGCCGGGCATCCGGCGCGCCAGTTCCTCCACCGTGCGCACGGTGTAGCTGACCCCGCCCAGTTCGCCCTCGATGGGGCTGACCCGGACCCGTGGCGCCATCGGGCCGAACGCGAGCCGGGCCATCTCCAGGCGGTGCGGGTACGGGGCCAGATCCTTGTCGAACGGATGCTGGAGGCTGGGCACCACGACCACCTTCTCGAGCGGCCAGACGCTGAGGGCGAACTGGCACGCGAGGACATGGGCAACATGGGGCGGGTTGAAACTCCCGCCGAAGATGCCGACCTCCGGCACCCGCCCCGCGTTCATGCCGTGCGCTCGGCCAGGTGCTCGGTGATTTTCCACAGCCGGTCGCGCAGCGGCTCGTGCAGCGGCATCAGCGCGTCGAGCGCGCTGACCTTGAGCCGCTCGCACACGTCGCGGGCCTCGGCCATGGCGCCGGACCGCTCGAAGATCTCCATCGCCCGAGCGACATGGTTGGGCGAAGTCTTCTCGCGGGGCAGGTTGAGGATGCGCTCGAGGCTGTCCCGATCCGCGGCCTCGCCGCGCTCGAACACGTGGGCGGCCAGGAAACTGCGCTTGCCCTCGCGGATGTCGCTTCCGACGGACTCGCGGCCCTTGCCGTGGGTCAGGTCGATCAGGTCGTCGCGGATCTGGAACATGGGGCCGATGAACAGCCCGTAACGGTTGAGCGCCTCCTCGACCTCCTGCGGCGCGTCCGCCGCGATGGCCCCGGCAACCAGCGGCGCGGCGAGATAGTAACCGGTCTTCTCGGTGACGAGGCGCATGTACTGCTCGATGCCGATGCGGGATTCGCGGGCGTTCATGTCCAGGGCCTGGCCGCGGTGGGTGTGGTCGAGCGTGGCGGCCATCAGGGCGAAGAAGCGGACCATCTTGGCGGGCGTGATGTCGCCCATGCCCATGAGCAGAGCGGCGAAGATCTTGGTGAACAGGTAGTCGCCGATGTTGATGGCGTGGTGGAGCCCGAACTGCTTCCACACGGCGGGCCGGCCCCGGCGAAACTCGTCGCCGTCCTCGATGTCGTCGTGCACGAGGCAGAAGTTGTGCATCAGTTCGATGGCCGCGGCGAAGGGCATGGCCTGATGGTGGCGCCCGCACAGCGAGTGGCTGACGAGCAGGCACAGCAACGGGCGGAGGCGCTTGCCGCCGCCGGGGGCGCCGGGGTCCATTCCCAGCGCGTAGAGCAGGCCGTCGTCCAGGTTGGGAATCGGGTCCTCCCCCGGAGACAGGAGGCCGCGCAGCACGGTTTCGAGTTCGCGGGCGGCCCGGGTGAAAAACTGGTCGAGTTCGGGTGGCAGTTTGCTCATGGGCGCATTGTGAAACCGGTCGGGGTGCGCGTGGCAAACGCAAAACAACGGGTTCACCACGAAGCCGCGAAGACACGAGGGATTCAATTGGAGGGCTTTCGTCAGCACGCGCCCAAGGGGCATGATTGGGATGGGTTCCCCGGGCCGCCGATGCCTGTGACGCGCCGGGGCGAGTGTTGTCCGGGATCCACTTCGTGCCTTCGTGGTGACAAGCCCTACAGCGCGAAGCCCGCCCAGCGGTCGCGCTTGAGGAAGCGGCCGGCGCCGGGGCGGCCGAGGAATTTCCCGCGATCGCACACGACGCGCCCGCGGGCGATGACCACCTCCGGGTAGCCCTGCACCTCCATGCCCTCGTAGGCGCTGTAATCCACGCGCATGTGATGCATGAGGGGGTTGTGGACGCTGATGGTTTCGCGGCGGTCCGGGTCGAAGATCACGATGTCCGCGTCGCTGCCCACCGCGATGGTGCCCTTGCGGGGAAAGAGCCCGAACATCTTCGCCGCGTTGGTGGAGGCGAGCTGCACGAAACGGTTGAGGCTGATCCGTCCGCCCACCACCCCGCCATGGTGGAGCAGGCTCATGCGGTTCTCGATGCCCGGCGCGCCGTTTGGGATTTTCGAGAAGTCCCCCCGCCCCCGCTCCTTCTGTTCGCGGAAGCAGAACGGGCAGTGGTCCGTTGCCACGGCCTGCAGCTCGTTCATCATGAGGCCCTGCCACAGCGCGGCCTGGTCCGCGCGGTCGCGCAGGGCGGGCGTCATGACCCACTTCGCCCCCTCAAACTCCCCGCGCTCATAAAGCGAGGCGTCGAGGAAGAGGTATTGGGGACAGGTTTCCCCGTGGGCGGGCACGCCGCGGGCGCGGGCGCGGCGCACCTCCTCCAGCGCGGCGGCGCAGCTGAGATGCACGATATACAGGGGCACGCGGGCCACCTCGGAGATGCGGATGGCGCGGTGCACGCCCTCGGCCTCCATTTCCACCGGGCGCGTTCGGGCGTGCCAGACGGGGTCGGTGTGGCCGTCGCGCAGCGCGCCCCGCACGATCTCGTCGATCACGATCCCGTTTTCGGCGTGCATGAGGATCACGGCGCCGTCATCGCCCGCGCGGCGCATGGCCCGGTAGAGCGTGCCGTCGTCCACGTAAAGCCGGTCCGGGTACGCCATGAACAGCTTGAAGCTGGGGATGCCCTCGTCCGCGGCGAGGCGCGTCATCTCGGGCAGCCGGCTCTCGGGCAGGTCGGTCACGATCATGTGGAAACCGTAGTCGATGCAGGCCCGGCCGGCGGCCTTGGCGTGCCACGCGTCCACGGCTTCCAGCATGGAACGCCCCCGGTCCTGCGTGGGAAAGTCGATGATGGTGGTCGTGCCGCCGAAAGCGGCGGCGCGCGTGCCCGTCTCGAAGTCGTCGGCGCTGACCACGCCCGGGGCCACGGGCAGGTCGAGGTGGGTGTGCGGATCCACGCCTCCGGGCAGGACAAGGCGGCCCGCCGCGTCGAGGACCGTGTCGGCCTGCAGTTCCAGCTTCTCGCCGATCTGCGTCACCGTCTCGTCGCGCACGAAGATATCGGCGCGGTAGTCATCGGTCGCGGTGACAATGCGCCCGTTTCGGATCAGCAGGGACATGGCGGCCTCCCGGTGTGGTTGCGGTTCATGATCAACCCGGGATTCTTCCGGCGGCCAAAGGCGAAGCGCAAAGAATTCCGGTGCCTCAGGCCGCCGGGCCCAGGTACTCGCGCTCGTCGCCCAACCGGAGTTCCCGGCAGGTTTCGCGAAAAACGCAGGCAAGGGCCGCGGCGCGCGGACCCGATCCGTGGAGGCGGCGCGGGTGGGAGCCCGGATCCAACCCGCCGCGATGGACGGCGCGAACCTGCGCCAGTATTTCGCCGGACTGTCCGGGAAACTCGCGGCGCAGCCAGTCGGCGAAGCCACGGTCCACACCGGGCGGGAGGCGCAGCAGGTTCCATGTGGCGAAGACGGCACCGGCTTCCCGGGCGGCTTGGAGAATGGGCCGCAACTCCGCATCGGTAAGACCCGCAATTACCGGTGCCACCCGCACCCCGGCCGGAACCCCGGCGGCCGCAAGGTCGCCGATGGCCCGCAGGCGGGCCGACGGTGGCGGGGCGCCGGGTTCCAGGCGCGCGGCGAGTCCGGAATCCAGGGTGCAGATGCTGATGCTGGCGCATCCCCCCTGGCGGCGGGCGATGGCGGAGAGCAGACCGGCGTCCCGGCAGACGAGCGGCGACTTGGTGGCAACGCCCACCGCGACGGGATGGCGCGACAGGACCTCGATGCATTTGCGGGTGAGACCGAGATCGGCTTCTTCGGGCGGGTATGGGTCGGCGACGGCGCTGATCCCGAGGGTCCTCCCGTCCCAGTGCCCGGCGCGGAGTTCCGCCCCGAGCAGGGACGGCACGCGCAGATCGCCCCGTGAACCGGGCGCGCCGCCGCCCTCCCGGGCGAAACAATAGACGCAACCGTGCGGGCAGGATCGGTAAGGGTTCACGCTTGCCGCGTAGGGCACGCCGGGGCTGCGGCGGGGCGTGAGGAAAGCGGGGAGCGGGGCGGGCATTTGAGGAAGCGTTACAGCGGACCGGTCAGAATCGCGCATTGGAAGCGCGGATCGCAAGTTCTGGACAAAGACCGGCGAAGGGAGCACGATGGCATCCGCGATGGAGCACCCCAAACCGATTGATCCACCGGTCCCGTCGGAACCGCCGAATGCGAACCCGGCGGCGGAACGGCAGGCCAACGAGGCGGCGTGGTTCAATGCCCTGATGAACCACATGCCGGACGCCATCTACTTCAAGGACCGGGAAAGCCGCTTTCAGGCGGTCAGCGCCGCCATGGCGCACCTGTTCGGCGTGGGAGGCCCCGCAGCCCTGACCGGCAAGACCGACTTTGATTTTTTCACGGGGGAGCATGCCGAGCAGGCATTTCGTGACGAGCAGGAGATTGCCCGCACGGGCCGGCCCGTGGTGGCCAAGGAGGAGAAGGAGACGTGGCCGGACGGGCGCGAGACCTGGGTGACCTCCACCAAGGTGCCCATCGTGAACGCGGAGGGCTACGTGACGGGGATCATGGGGATATCGCGCGACATCACGGAAAAGGTGACCGCCCAGCGGGCGCTGGCCGAGAGCGAGCGAATCCTTCGCGAGTACCGCGACCAGATGCAGATGGAACTGGAGCGGGCCAGCACGATCCAGGAAGCCCTGCTGCCGCCGCGCATGATGGAAACCCCCCAGCTGAAGGTCTGCTACGAGTACCACCCGATGGAGAAGGTGGGGGGCGACTTTGTGGCGGTGCTGGAGCCGAACCCCGGCGGGACGGGCCTGCTATTCGGCGACCTGACAGGACACGGCGTGTCGGCGGCCCCGTTCACCGCCCTCGTTCGCTTCCTGAGCGAGCGAATCTCGGAAACCTTCGGGGACCGGCCGGACGAGTACCTGCGCCGCCTGAACGGGGAACTTGCCAACCGCCTCCCGCTGGCCTTCATGACGGCGCTGTATCTGTTCGCGGAACGGGGGGGCGATCCGGATAAGCTGAGCCTGCGGCTGGCCTCGGCAGGACACCACGCCCCACTGGTGATCCGGGCGGAAGGAAACCTTCTGGAGACCCCGGCGATGGTCAATGCCCCGGCCCTGGGCCTGCTGCCGGCGATCGAGCCGGTCCAGTACCCGATGACGCTGGCACGGGGCGACCGCCTCGTGCTGGTGAGCGACGGCGTGCTGGAATGCCGGAACCGGGAGGAATCCGAGTACGGAGACGGGCGGTTGCGGAAAACCGTGGCGTCCCTGGCCGCGGGGACGGCCGGGGAGTTGGCGGCCGGGTTGGTCGATTCGGTTCGCAAATGGTCGCCGACAGGCAGGGGGGACGACGACATCACGGTTCTCGTCTGCGAGGCGAAGTAGGGGCCAACCGGCGGGACGGGACCCGATTCCGGCGATTACCGGTTCGGGCGTATGGTACCTTGCGTGTTCGGACCCCAGAATGCCATCGTGTTGTCACCCGATGTTCCTCGACCATCCCCCCAGAATTCCATTGAATCCAGCCGCTGGTTTTGCCGAAGTCATTGTGGCTTTGCGCGCGACCCTGTTGCGGGGAGTTGCTGAACGATGCCTGTGGGTAATACCGTGACCGATCCATCTCATACCGCCGAGGGCGCTGCCCAGGACTCCATCTGCTTCGCCGAACTCAAGGGCGGGGTGGTGGTGATCCGCATCTCCGGGCGTGGCAGTTTTGCCAACAGTGTGGAGATGAAGAATCTGACCGACCACTTCGCGGCCAAACACGCGGCGGGCGGATGCCAGTTCGTTGTGGATCTGGAGCACTGCGCCACCATGGATTCGACGTTCATGGGCGTGCTGGCCAGCATCGGCCTTCGCCAGAAACGCGACACGGGCACCCTGATGACCCTGGTGAACGTGACCGAGCAGAACACCCGCCTCCTTCAGACCCTGGGACTCGCCCATTTCATCCATGTCCGCCCGATCGGCGCCGCCCAGCCGGACACATCCGGGGCCACGTTTCAGCAGGTGGAAAAAGCGCAGGTCACCCGCGTGGACCAGATCGTCCACATGATGGAAGCCCACGAGAACCTGTGCGAGGCCGACTCGGAGAACTCGGTGCGTTTCGAGGGCGTGCTGAAATACCTGACCGAAAGCCTCGAACGGGAAAAAGAAAAGTAGGGCCCGGTTCAGGCCTTGGCGTAGCGGAGGAGGAAATCTTCCGCCTCCTGCGCGGGCAATCCCGGCGCGAAAAAGAAGCCCTGACCGTCGTCGCAGCCGAAACCAAGAAGGATTTCCTGCTGGGCCGCGTTTTCCACCCCTTCCGCAGTGATCCTCATCCCCATCCCGTGGCACAACTGCACGATGCTGCGGGTGATCTCGTAATCCTTGCCGTGGGAGGTCACTTCCGAAGTGAACTTCCGGTCCAACTTGACCTGGCTGATCGGGAACTGGTGAAGGTAGCTGAGCGACGAGTACCCGGTCCCAAAATCATCGAGGTGGATGCGAAACCCCTCGGCGGCCAGGTGTCTCAGTGAAACGCTCATGGCCTCCGGGTTTTCGATCAGGACGCTCTCGGTCAGTTCCAGCGCGATCGCACTGGGCTCCAGCCCCGAGGCGCGCACGATCCGGCCGATCCGTTTCTCGACAAATTGCATTCCGCTTTTGGGATTGGCCGCGAAGGATGGATCCACGCGCCCGGCGGAAAAGAACTGGCGCGCTGAAACGTTGACACTCATGAGCAGTTTCCGCGCCTGGGGATAACGGGTCCTCCAGTCCGCGAGTTGACGGCAGGCCATGGCCAGCACCCAGTCGCCCATCGGCACGATCAGCCCGGAATCCTCGGCAACCGGGATGAACTGGTCCGGGCCGACCAGCCCCCTTCCCGGCCGGTTCCACCTGACCAGGGCCTCAAACCCGGAAAGCACACCGGACGGGAGGTTCATGATGGGCTGAAAATGGAGGACGAGTTCGTCCCGATCGAGGGCATGGCGGAGCCCCGCCTCGGTTTCCATGGTGCGAACCACGCGGGCGTGCATCTCGGAATCAAACACCTCATAGCGCCGCCGGCCGGCGCTCTTGGCGCGGTAAAGGGCGATGTCGGCATCCCGCAGAACGTCACCCGGCGTCTGGTATCCGGAGGAACTCAGCGCGATGCCGATGCTTCCGGACAGGGTGACCTCGTGTCCCTGCACTTGGAGCGGCTGCTCGACGGCGGTGAGGATCCGCCGGGCGATGCGGGTGGCACCCTCGGTATCCGACAGGTCATCGAGCAGGATGGCGAACTCATCGCCACCCAGGCGCGCAAGTGTGTCACCGGGGCGCAGGGTGGCCGTGAGACGGTTGGCGATCGAGCGAAGCAGCTCATCGCCGAATGCATGCCCCATGCTGTCATTGAAGGTCTTGAAGCGATCCAGATCCAGGAAAAGCACCGCGTAGTGCGCCTCCTCGCGGCGACGGGAACGGACCACGGCACCCTCCAGCCGGTCGAGGAAAAGAGCGCGGTTGTGGAGCCCGGTCAGCGAGTCGTGGAAGGCGTCGTACAGCAGCTGGTTTTCCGCCTTCTTGCGCTCGGTGATGTCGGTCTGGCTGCCGACGAGGCGGGTCGCTGTTTCTCGCGGCGCGCGAACTGCCACCGCCCGCACCAGCATCCAGCGGTACGATTCGTCGCGATGCCGGATCCGGAATTCGGACTCGAGGTGGGGCGTGGTGCCCATGAGATGCGCAGCCAGATCCCTTTCCAGCCGGGGGCGGTCGTCGGGATGGACGCGTCCCATCCAGTCTTCCGGATCGTTCCCGATCTCCTCCTCCGCGTGCCCGAGCATCTCTTTCCACCGCGGGCTGAAGTAGACCGTGTGGGCGACCATGTCCCAGTCGAACAGGCCATCGTTCGCCCCCCGCGCGGCCAGCGCATAGCGCTCCTCGCTGACGCGCAACTGCGTCTCGGCGCGGATGCGCTCCAGCGCGGCGGCGCACATCGCGGCCAGGGATTCCAGCGCAGTGAGATCTTCGGGCGAGAATGCGCGCGGGCGGTAACTCTGGACGGAAACAATTGCCAGGTTTTCATCCGATCTGCGGAGGGGTGCAAACAGGAGGGAACGGGACGCGCGGGACTCGTCCCCAAATCGCTGCAATCCGGCCGGCGAGTCCTCGTCCGAATCGCGCAGGATCAGGCGCGACCCCTCCGTGAGGATGGACCACTCGTTCTTCGTGGGAGGGGCGCATTCGCCGCGCAGGGGAATCTCGCGGCGTTCCATGTCGAGCGTGTCGAATTTCAGGACGGGACGAACCATCCCCTTCTCCGCAAGCCACGTCACGAAGCTGAAGGCGTCCCACTGAAAAGCACCGAGAGTGATGGCCGCAAGCGCCCTGGCGGCCTCGACCTCGGTGGTTGCCTCCGCCAGCTGAGCCCCCAGTCGCGAGATCGCGTCGCGGCGCATCTGGGCCATGCAACGCTCGGTCGCGTCCTGCTTCACGGCGATGTAGTGCGTGATCCCGCGCCCCTCCCCGCGGACCGGCGTGATGGTCATTTCCTCCGTGTAGAGGCTTCCGTCTTTGCGCCGGTTGACCAACATGCCCGACCAGGGTTCCCCGCGACCGATTGTTTCCCACAGGTTGGCGTAGAATTCGACGCCCTGCTCCCCGCTCTTGAGGATGCTCGGCTTCCTGCCGACACAATCCGCGAAATCGTACCCGGTGAGTTCTGAAAACGCCGGGTTGGCCCAGAGGATGACGCCGTCATGGTCCGTGATCACGATGGCGGTCACGGTGGCCTCCAGCGCGCTGCCCTGCAGGCGCAACTTGGACTCGGCCATCCGGCGGTAGGTGATGTCGCGCAGGACAAACATGATGTGGGTTTCGCCGTTGAAGGCGAAACGCCGCGCGTGAACCTCCGCCTCCAGGGTGGAGCCATCCGCGCGAACACCCCGTCCCTCGCCGGAGAAGAACGCGTCATTGGCCATGTGCTCCATCAGTTCACCGAAGGGGCCGAGGCCTTCGCGATGCACGAGGCTGTCGATACCGCGCCCCAGCAGTTCCTCGCGGGAATAGCCGTGCATGCGGCAGAACGCGAGATTTGCCTCGACGATGTTGCCTTCAAGCGTCGTGACCGCGATCCCGTCGTTCGTGGATTCCAGGATGCTGGAATACTGGCGCTCCCGCTCGGCCAGTTGCCTGGTCGCAAGAACGCGGGCGGTGATGTCGGCACCGTAGAGGTTTGCGTACCCCTCCTCGGGCACGCCGACCGCCGTGATGGAGAAGACCCGTCCTCCGCAGTCCACTTCGGCAGTCTGGGGTTCCGAGGTATGAAGGGCCGTGTCCACGCGGAGGACCCAGTCGCCCGGAAGATAAGATCCGACGGCGCACTCCCACTGGTCCATCAGCGCCTGGCTCGCCTCGTTGGCGATCTCCACCCGCCCTTCCGCGCTGACGCGGATCATGGGGCTGGGGTTTTCCATCGCGAAGCGGGCGAGGTCGCGCCCGCGCTGTTCGCTCAGCACCCGCGCCGTGATGTCGGTGGCAATTCCCTCGAACCGCAACGGAGTCCCGCCGGGTTCGCGGATCACGCGGCCACGGCAGCCCAGCCAGCCCACGGTTCCATCCGGGCGCAGGAAGCGCACCTCCTCGGACATGGCATCCTCGTTGGCGACCCCGTCGAGAACGCGGCGCAACAGGTGGCGGTCCTCGGGAAGGATGCCCCCGTGGGCGATAATATCCCGCCCGATGTAGTCCGACGCCGGCTTGCCAAAAAGCCGCTCCACGGAGGGGCTGACATACTCGAACACCATGTCGGGTATTTTGACGGTGAAAAGGACATCATCCAGCCGTTCGATCACCGAGGTCAGCGTTTCCTCGGTGCGAAACAGGTCCGCCTCGGAGTGCAGGCGTGCGAGCGCGCCCGCGCAATGCTCCGCAAGAACCCGGAGTGTTTCCAGATCGCCGGCGGAGTAGGCATCCTCCGTGTAACTCTGGGTGGAAACCAGGCCGATTGTTTTCCCGTATCTGCTGATGGGCGCGTACAATTTTGTCCGTGTGCTGCGCTGGAGCTTCTCAAAGCGCACACGCCCCGGATCCTGGGGATCGTCCCGGTCCGATTCCATGCGGGGTCCGGCGGGGGCCGTGCGGGCGACAAGCGCGTCAAAATCATGGGACCCGGGGGGCGGTTCGCATTCCTCCGGGGTTTCGCCGGTGGTGTCCATGAAAAGGACCGGTTCGGCCCGCTGGCCGTCGCGAACAACCAGCCAGAAAGCGTCCCATCCCAGAAGGGTCCGCGACACCCTGGCCAGCACGCGCCCCACGGTCAGGGGTGATTCGGCGGATCCCAGCCCGCTCCCCAGTTCGGCCAACGCGCTGCTCAGCCGGGCCGCCTCCACCCGGGATGTGACGTCGGCCCCATATAGGTTGACGCAACCCGGTTCCGGCACCGGGACAAACTTGATCTCCAGGATCTTCCCGTCGTTTTCCTGCTCCACCGTCTGGGTATCGTCGGTTTCGAGGGCGTGAACCACGATGGCACGCCATGCGTCGGGAAGGAAGTCCCCACCGGCACAGCCCCACTTGTCCAGCAGCGTCCTGCTTGCCGGGTTGGCCAGCAGGATGGCCCCCGACCGATCCGCCCGCAGCACGAGGTTGGGATCCTGGGTCGCAAGGGTGGACAGATCCCGGATGGTCTTCTCGGCCTCCTTGCGCTGCGTCAGGTCGATGTCGATGGCGAAGAGTTCCGTTTCCGCCCCCGGGCGTTTCACGACGGCATGGCTGGAGTACACCGAGATCCGGGAACCGTCCTTGCGCATCTGCGGCAACTCGGAGGGGGGAATCGCCTTTCCCGTCTCCGCCATTCCCAGGATGGCCTGCCGCACCTCCTCCCGCATTTCCGGGGGGATGATGAGGTCGACAAGGTTCTTCCCAATAGCCTCATCCGCCGTGTACCCGTAGAATTGCTCGCACGCACGGCTCCAGTAACAGACCGTGCCGTCCGGGTGGTAGCCCTGCACCGCCACCTCGCTGGCATTCTCCAGCAGCAGCCGGAAGCGCTGCTCGCTCGCGCGCAGGGCCTCGTCGGCCCGCTTGCGCCCGGTGACGTCGCGGCCGATGACGATGATCCCCTTGCGGGAGCCATCGTTTTGGAAAGTCGGGACCTTGATAACGTCGAAGACGACCATACTGCCGTCGGGGCGCGGGATGACCTCCTCGCTTTGGCTGGGTTGGCGGGCCAGCCAGGCCAGCTCGTCGGATTCCGCGGAGACAAGGAGCGCATCGCGGAAAAACGGCGAAAACTCGGCAAGCTCCCGATCCGTTTTGCCGCGGTACTCGACCCCCTCCAACCGGAAAAGGCGGACGCAGAAATCGTTGGCCACGAGCCAGCGCCCCTGACCGTCCTTGAAACAGACCATGTCCGGCATGGAGTCGATAAGCGTGCGCAGCTGCAGTTCGCTCTCCCGCAGCGCGCCCTCGGCCCGCTTCTTCTCGGTGAGGTCGCGGGAAACCACGGCGACACCCGTCACGGTCCCCGCGGCGTCTGTGACCGGGTAATTGACGGATTCGAGATGGCGCTCCTCAATCCCCCCTCTGCCAACGACGACATCCAGGATCAGGATTTCGCCACGCAGGACGCGGTCCATGACCTCGCCGGCACGGGCGACATCCTTGGGATCGGTCACAAACTCGTAAAACCGCTGGCCCACTTCGCAATCGCCGCCATACACTCTCTTCATCGTCGCGGCGTGGGCGCCGTTGAAAACGACCAGGCGTTTCTCGCGGTCGATCACGAAAATCGGGTCCGGGTTGCTTTCGAGGACCCCGTTGAGAAGGGCGGACCTGTCCGCCAGGGCGGTTTCCGCGGCACGGCGCAGTTGTTCTTCCTGCAGCCGCTGCAGGCTCAATCCCACATCCGCGGCCAAACCCTCCAGGAGGGAAATTTCCTCCGCGTCGAAATCCCCGGCGATGTGGGAAACCACGCACAGGGCTCCGTGGAGCACTTCGCCGTGGTGCAGGGGGAAGGATGAAATGCTTCGGACCGGCCCGTCGAACAGTCCATATTCCCCGCAGACTCCCGCCCCGGCGCAGGTCAGGGTATCCGCGCACAGGGTGGTTTGCCGGCGGAACAGAGGCTGGCAACACGGAAGCGCCCCGAGGCCCGCCCCAGCGGAAACCGCGGACAAGGCTTCCTGGATGGCGGAGGATCCTTCCCCGGCCCCCGCCAGCACGCGCACGGCCCGGGAATCCTCCGCCAGCTCCATCACCCAAACCAGGAAATAACCGCGCGTGGACTGCAGCGCCTCGCATGCCTTTTGAAGCAAAGTGGGCCGGTCCAGGTCCTGCACCAGGAGGCGACGGACCTTTTCCGCCGCGGCCAGCACTTCGTTCATGTGGCGCAAACGGCGGTCGGTGCGGCTCTTGTAGAATGCCGTTTCCATGGCGGCCCGCAGTTCCTTTTCGCGAACCGGCTTTGTGAGGTAGCCGTAGGGGCCCGTCTTGACGGATTCATGGATCACCGCCTCGTCAGCAAAAGCGGTGAGGAAAATGACGGGGACATCCCGCTCCTCCCGGATAAGGCGGCTTGCCTCGATCCCGTTCATTCCCCCGCGCAGGCGGATGTCCATCAGGATCAGGTCGGGCAGGGCGGTCTTCGCCAAAGCGATGGCCTCGGCCCCGGTGGCCGCAATGCCAACCACCTCGTAACCCATCTGGGCCACGGTGCGGTCAAACCGGGATGCGACGATGGCATCGTCCTCGACTATCAGGATTCGCTCACGCACGGGGTCTGTCTCCGAGGCTTCTGCTGATGAAGCGGATGGTAATGGCCGTGCCGCCATCCACGTCCACTTTCAGGGTACCACCCAACTGGTGCGTGGCCCAAAGGAAAATCAGGCGAAGTCCAAGGGAACGGGTGGTGCTCCAGTCCGTTCCGGCAGGGATGCCCACGCCATTGTCCGCTATTTTCAGCACATACTCTTCCCCGTCGGCGACTAGGGAAATGCCCACCCGGGCTCCCGGCGGGCAGGGTTCCGGGAAAGCATGTTTCAGCGCGTTGGTGAGGATCTCGTTGACGATCAATCCGACCGGCATGGCGGTTTCCACGTCCAGGTTCACGTCGTGGGCGTCCACGGCCAGTTCAATGGCGCGCCCGCCGCCAAACGCCAGGAGAACGTTTTCCGCCAGGTCGTGGAGATAGTACTCCATCTCCACGTTGGCGATGCTCTCCGACTGATAGAGTTGCTCGTACACAAAGGACATGGTGCGGGCCTGCTCCTGCAGTTCGCGCAGGAACCGTTCCACCGTGGGGTCCTCCAACTGTTCCCTGCGCGCCTCGATGAGGTGGATGATCGCCTGCAGGTTGTTCTTCACCCTGTGGTGCACCTCGCGCAGGAGCACCGTCTGTTCCTGCAGGGCCTTGCGGATACGCTCCTCGGCCAACCGCGATTCGGTGACATCCTGAACCGTTCCCTCGACGCGCAGGAGCCCGGCTGGTTCGTTCTCCCGCCGGTGTCCCTGGATGCGGACCCACCGCACATTCTCATCGGGTTGAACAATCCGGATCACGATGTTGAACGGCGTGCCTGCGGCCGCATCCCGAAGGGCGGCGTGGAAGGTCTCCCAGTCGTCCCCGCCAAACCAATCCCGGTGCTCCTCAAAAGTCGGCAGCGGCACATCGGAGGGTCGGCCTGTCAGCTCAAAAACCTCTCCGGACCAATCCACTTCGCCGGTTTTCGGATCCCAGGACCAGTAGCCCAGATGGGCCATTTGCTGCGCCTGTTGCAGGCGCAAATTCGCCTCCACCAGGGCCTGTTCCATCCGGATACGCTCTGTGATGTCCGTGGAAATACCCATCACCCAGTTCAAGTTCCCCTGGGGATCACGCAACGGGCTCTTGACGCTCAGGTAGGTGTGGCCCCCGTCAGCCTCAATGGTTCGTTCCTCGGTGCGCAGGGGCTTTCCGGTTTGAAGGACAATACGGTCGTTTGACTCGTGTTCCGCGGCCACAGCCGCGGGCGTGAACTCGGATCGACGCCGGCCAACCATTTCCCCGAGTGGTCGTCCGCTGGCCACTTCCAGGGCCCGGTTGCCGATGAGCAGCCGCCCCTCGGAATCGAACACATAAATGGCCGACGTGGCGTGGTCGATGATTGACTGCAGGAGTTCGGAAGTCGACCGGAGGTTCTCCTCCATGGTCATGCGCTCGGTCAGATCCGTGGCCATCACGGTGACGCCGACAATGGCGCCGTCCGCGTCCCGGACGGGATTGTGGGACAATTCGTAACAGGGACGTTGAAGTTCCGGATCGCCGGTATGCGCCTTCAGGGTGAACCGCTCCCCGGCAAGGACCCGTTTCAGGTTCGCCTCGGCCTGGAGGCGATCCTCCTCGTTCGTCAGACCCGGCAACAAGTATTGGCCCGGTTCGACATCCGTGCCGTAGATGGCTTTCATTCGTTCCCGGTGAAGCCGGTTGAAGGCGGTGTAGCGCAGGTCGCGGTCCAGCGAGAAGATGCTTGAATCCACGCTGTCGATGATGGTCTGCAGCATCGCGTACTGGTCGCTGATTTTGCGGCGGATTTCCTCGCGCTCTTCCTCGGCCCTCTTGCGCCGGTCAATGTCCAGGTGGATGCCGGCCATGCGGAGGGGGTTCCCTTCGTCATCCCACTCCATGATCCGCCCCACCGAGAGGATCCACCTCCAGGTGCCGTCGGGCATTTGAATGCGGAAGTCCACGCGGTACTCGGGGATGGTGCCCGCAATATATGCCCGGTATTCACCCGCCGCTCTCTCCCGGTCCTCCGGATGGAGACGCTCAATCCAGGCCTGGTTGGTTTCCACGAAGGTGTCCGGATCCTGGCCGATCATGGTGGCATAGCGTCCGTTCACCACACACTCGCCCGTCTGCACGTTCAGGTCGTACAGCCCCAGGTCAGCCGCTTCGAGGGCGAGGGCAAGACGCTGTTCGTTCTTGCGCAGTTCGGTGATGTCGGCCGCCACGGTGGCAAACTGGCCGGGCTGTGGCTGGAAAGCGGAAACTATGTAGCTTCGTCCCAAAGGCGCAAACCGGGTTTCGAACTGCACCGGGACGCCCGTCCGCGCCACCGGTGCATACCTCTCCAGGTAAGGGGCTTCCCGGCCACCGAACAACTGCGAGGCCAAAGCGCCCACGGCCCGGTCCCGCGATATGCCCGTCGATCGGACAAAGGCCGGGTTGCAGTCCAGGAAGCGATAGTCCACGGCACGGCCGGACGCGTCCGTCACGATCTCGTGGAGGGCTGCGACCTCGTTGAGAGTCTCAAACAGGGAGCGGAAGCGCCGCTCGCTGGCCTCTACGCGGCTTGCCGCAAGGCGCTGCTCGGTCACGTCGCGCAAGTGAATCAGCAGCGCGCGTTCGGTCCCGACCTCGACGGTGGTAACGCCGACTTCCGCGATGAATTCCGTTCCATCCATCCGGCTGTGCACCCACTCGAAACGGGTTCCCCCGCCTGAAAAAGCGGTGGCAATGACCTCTTTGGCCCTGAGAAGGGAGGGTTGCCCATCGGGCTGCATCTCCGGCGAGATCGTCCACAGATCCAGCCCAACCACCTCGTTGACCGATGTGGCGCCCAGTATCAGGACGGTTGCCCGGTTGCAGTCCACGATCCTGCCCTCCGGGCTGACCACGAGGATGGGGTCGATGGACGCCTCGAACTGGGCGCGCAGGCGCACCTCGCTGTCCAGCAGATCCTCCTGCGCCTTGACGCGTTCCAGGGCGGCCGCGCAATGTCCCGCCAGCGTTTTCAGTTTCTCCAGGTCCTCCGGCACGAAGCGGCCGGGAACGAAACTGTGGAGGGCGATGATTCCAACCGGGCGCCCGCCACCTTCGATGGGGGCGAACATGAGGCTTTCCGAACGCTTCGGACTGCAACGAAGGGCAAAAAACGCGGCTCCCGGTTCCGAATCGCGCCTGGAAATCAGGCGCGCCCCGTCCGGTACCAGGCGGGCCACCTTGTCGGCGAATATCTCGCCAGGCTCGCCCGGTTCAACGATCACAGACCGCCCCCCATCCATGTCGGTAATGACCATGGTGGACTGCGCGTCCGGGCGCCGCCCGGGCATCTCGACCCACGCGGCGTCAAACCCGATCAATTCGAGAGCCGATTCGAGAACCGCATCCGCCGCCTCGCCGCGGCTGGTCACAGCGGAAAGACGGGCCGCCAAAGCCCCAAGCCCCTGGTTGAAAGCCTCCGCCTCGCGACGGGCGGTTTCATCCCGTGCCACGCCGTTGAAACGCACGATCTCCCCGTTGGGGCCGCACACGGCGCGGGCCACGTTGTGAATCCAGCGAATCCGTCCGTCCTCCCGGCGGATACGGTAAAGGATTTCACCGGTCCCTTTGCGTGTCACTTCGCCCAGGAAAGCGCCGACGCTCCCGCGGTCATCCGGATGGACAATCGTTTCCAGGAACCCGGGATCGCGAAGGATTGACTCGGTGCTCCGTCCGTAAACCCGCTCGGCCGCGGGGCTGAGGTAGGCCACCGAGCCATCCGGATTCAACGACCAGACGCAATCGTGGATGGAATCCAGAATATCCGAAAGCCGGCCCTGGGCTTCGCTCAGGTCCAGGCGCGTACGGATCCGCTCGATCGCGCCTGCGCAGTGGTCCGCGAGCGACTGCAGAATCGCGAGATCGCCTTCCGTGTAGGCGGACCGCGTGTAACTTTGCACGGTCAGCAGGCCGATCACATTCTCTCCGTCGGCCAGCGGAACGAAAAGGGCCGAGAGGGGCACCCGTTCCGGATCGCCGAGGGGCCTCAACGGGGAAACATCGCTGATCCCCGACAAGCCCACGATCCGCCCCCCTCGCTCCACGATCCGCGCCACATCGCTGAAGGGTTCCCCTTCGCACGGCGCCGGAACCTGCCGCTCTTCGCCGGCGACGCGGTCTGTGGCGAATATCGCGCGGGCAAGACCCGTGGACGGGTCGGAGAGAAGGACATAGGCGGCATCCCACCCGATCAGGTGCCCCGCCGTCTCAAGGACCACGCGGGCTGCCGACGACGCGTCCACGCTGGCCCCGAGGTGACGCCCCAGGCGGGAGAGCGCCAACTGCAGTTCTTCGGCCTTCTTGGCTTCGGTCACATCCGTGGTCACGCCGTCATAGCGAAGGATGTTTCCGTCCGCGTCACGGACGGCGTTGACCCGGTCGCGCAGCCAGCGAACGGAGCCGTCGGGCCGGATGATCCGGTATTCCATGCTGCGGTTGTCGGAGTCCGCGCTTCCAGCCAGGACCTTGCGGACGACGGCGTCGTCTTCCGGATGCAGCATGGTGAACCAGAGCCTCGGATCGGCGACGAAATCCTCGGGCGGACGGCCGTATACGCGAATGGCTGCCGGACTGACATAAGTGATTCCGCGCTGGCCGGCCGAAAAAGAAAAAACCACGTCGTCGATCGAAGCCAGGATGCTCTTCAGGTGCTCCTGGTTGGCCTGCAACTTCTCCGCGCCCGACAGGCGTTCGAACGCCCCCGCGCAATGGGCCGCCAGCGCGCAGGCGGTGTCCAGGTCCCTGCGGCTGTACGCATTGGGTGTATAGCTCTGGAAGGTCAGCAGCCCGACCGGGTGGGCGGCCGGTCCGATGGGCACGAACATCAGGGATGCCGAACGGCGGGCCTTGTCGCCGAAGGGGCGCAGTTTCCCGGGATTCCTTTGAGACTTGGTCCGGAGGATCAGCCTGGGTCCATCCGGGAGAACGCGCCGGACAAAATCCTCCGGATGCTCGGGGACGGGATCGAGAAATGCCGGGACACGGCCCGTGTCCACCGTGTCCACGGCATAATGCCGCTGGACGGTTCCGGTCTCCCAGTCGAAAATCCCAATGAAGCACGCATCCCATCCGAAAATATGGTCAGCCGCCGTGGCCACCGCGGCAGCCGCCTGGCTTGGGGTTGAGGCGGTGCTGAGGCTGTGCCCGAGTTCCGCGAGGGTGCGCTGGCGTTGCTCGGCCCGCCGGGCATCCGTCAGATCCTCGATAATCCACACTTCGCCGGCCGAAGACAGGGCCGCACCGAAACGGAAGACGCGGCGCGTGCCGTCGGCCCGGATCACCGGCAGGGTAACCTGGCGGGGAAAACCCTCCTTGCGTTCGGTCTCGTACAACTTGTGCACGGCAGGCCAGTCCGGGCCGTGGAGTTTCTGGAACCACTGGCTGACGGTCGACAAATCCCCGCTTCGGTAGCCCGTCAGCTGTTCCGCGGCCCGGTTGAGGGTGATTCGATTTCCCGAGCTGAAAACAGCCGCCGCCGGCATCTGCTGGACGATGGTCCGCAGACGCTCCTCGCTTTCGCGCACCGCGTCGGCGGCGCGGTGCATGTCGGTGACTTCGAGGTGCATGAGCACGGCACCCGGCCGGTCGTCACCCGAGGTGATTGCGGCCGCCATAAGGATGAACCAGCGTTTTTCGTCCGGAAATAGGCAGGGGTACTCGTGTTCGAAACGGGCAATCTCTCCGGAAAGGAGCCGCCGCAATTCGCGACCCACGGCCGCGGCTCCCGGTTCACCCCCCGTGGCGGCCCGGTCGCAGACAGCCAGGTAGTTGGCCCCCAACCCGTGGGCCTCCAGTGGCAGGTTGTTCTCGTCCGCGAACTTTTTCCACGCCTCGTTGACCGCGAGAATCCGGCCGTCGGCACCAATCATGGCCACATGGGCGTGGAGACTGTCGAGAACCGCGGACTGAACGGAAACCAGTTCGGCCCGGTGGCGTTCACTTTCGCGCAGGGCCGCCACCGTGTACAACCGCTCCAAGGCAGGGGTTGCCTTCCCCACAAGGAACTGGACCGCCTCGAGGGCCTCCTGGTCGTATGCGTTCACCGAATAGCTCTGGGCCGAGAAGACACCGATCGTCCGTTCGCCGCGGAGGACCGGGACGAAAATGAGGGACGCACTGCGCCGGTTTCCGATCCGTTTCAGCTCGGACGGCTCATCCGGGTTGGCCCGAAGGAGCAGGCGGGGGCCGTTCGGCACACAACGCCGGATCACATCGTCCATCGGATCCAGTTCCGGATCCATCGGAAGGGGCCTGCGCCCTCCCTCCACGGTATCCACGAAGGCCAGAATGCGTTCGACGCCGGGAATGAGCGGTATCATCTGCAGCCAGGAGCAATCGAACCCCACCACGCGATCCACCGAATCGAGGAGAGCGTTTGCCGCGGCTTTCAGCGTATCGGCGGCGGTCAGGTCCTTCACCAGCCGTGCCAGCGCCGTCTCCCGGATCTCCCGCGCATGCTCCGCCGTCACATCCCGGAAGGTCCCCAGATACTGCGGTTTGGGCGCGCCAAACGGGATCGGCCTGCAACTGATGGACAACACCCGCGGACGACCGTCCGCGTGCCGGATCTGGATGCGCCCGTCCACGATTCCGCCCTCGGACACCGCGCGCTCGAGTGCCCTCGTCGCGGCGTGTCGCTCTTCGTCGGTGGAGCAAAGGAGGTTTGTCCAGCCGTGGCGGTTAATATCTTCCGCGGTTCGCCCGGTGATCTCACCCATCCGGTGGTTCCACATGGTGAATTCGACCAAGCGGGAATCGCCCGTCGGGTGGAAAAGGCCCAGTCCGTCCGGGGTTTCCTCGATCATCACCTGGTGAACCTGGTGCTCCTTGCGGAGGCGTGCTTCCGCGCGGGATCTTTCGGTTACATCCCGAAGGAAAATGGCGACATGCCCGCCGCGGGTCTGGAATGCCATGACCTCATAGGATCCGGCAATCCGGCCGTCCTCGTAGTCGATAACGACCGTCGGGAACTTCTCCCCCCGGACCGCAACCCCGGTGAACGCATCGATAATCGGTGTTCCCGCGAGGCCGGGAAACACTTCCAGGACCGGACGGCCGACGACTTGGGCCGGTTGGAGATCGAGAATCTCGCAGGCGGCGGGATTGATGTGTTCCACCACGAGGCCCGCGGGCTCCGCCCGGTGGATCAGGACTCCATAGGGTGTGAAGCGGAGAAAATCGTCGAGGCGGTTCCCGATCTGCTCAAGAGCGGTCTCGGTTTCCTTCTGCTCCGTGATGTCCAGGAGGGAACCGAGGATCTGGAGGGGTTCCTTCCCGCGTCCGGACCGGTAGACCGAGTTGCGGAACAGGATCCAGCGCCACCTGCCATGGGAGTCGCGCATCCGCGCCTGGAACTCGACCACCTCGTCCGGTTTGGCCTTGGCCAGGCGGGGAAGAAGTTGCTCCCGATAGGCCTCGATGTGGTCCGGATGGATGGCGCTTTCCAGGAAACCGGGCCCGCCCGCGATTACTTCTTCCGGCGACCAGCCGAGAAGCTGACGAACCGATTCGCTGACGAATCGGTTCGCCTGGGCTTTGGTGTCGAAAAGGAACACCACGGCCGGCGCCAACAAGGCGGCGGTGCGTCGAATCTCGCGGAGGGTTGCCGGGGGAAGGGGCAGGGGGACGGGCAAACGGATGGGGCGAGAAGCCGGCTCAAATCCCGAACGGACCATCTTCTTTGCCGTTCCGGCCTTTCGCCCCTTCTTGCTTTCGGTTCGGCGTGACCGAACATCCCCCAGTTTTTTGTCCCTGGATGCCGCCATTGCACCGTTTCAGAAGTCACAAAACCATGTGAAGCCACCTATTGCACCAAAAAGCGTCCGGGTTGTGCGCTTGTTCTTGGACCGCCAACCCGCGTGTTTTCGGGTGGAATTCCACCCCCTGCAGGACCTAGTTTGCGTCCTATGCAAAACCGTGCCGCCTCCCGCAGGTGCGCTTTCACGCTGATCGAACTGCTGATCGTGGTGGCAATCATCGCCATCTTGGCGGCCATTGCCGTTCCCAATTTCCTGGAAGCCCAGGTGCGCAGCAAGGTCGCCCGGGCTAAAACGGACATGCGCTCAGTCGCCACCGCCCTCGAAGCGTATGCCGTGGACAGCAGCAAGTACCCGTGGGCGCCCAGCTCGGTCACGGATTTGGACGGCTATGGCAATGTGCGGGCGTATGCGTTCCTCACGGTTCCCGACAACCTGACCACCCCGGTCGCTTACCTGACCTCGCATGTGGCGGACGTGTTCCGTATCGGCCGCTCGGCAAACATCGGCCCCAACCAGGGCAAGCCGTACGCCAGCGGCGACCCGCAGGACATGACTTACTGGTACCTGAACACCCGCCAGGCCCCGGACCCCGATTACCAGTTCTTTCCCCCGACGAGCCTCCCGTACGCGCTGGAACTCGACGGCGAATGGAGACTCGGTTCGCTGGGCCCCCAATCGCTGTACGTGATCCTCCAGACAGGCGGAACCCTTTACAGCCCGGACAGCGTTTACGACCCGACCAACGGCACCGTCAGCCGCGGCATGATCTTCCGCTCCCAGAAGAAACCCGAGGTGAACAACGCGGGAGCCAACCCGGACCTGCTGGACTGAACCGAGCCCCGGCGGAATCCTGGGGCGGCTGGGTCAGGCGGGGCGGACGAGCACGGTGGCGGCGAGCTGGCGGTCGAAGGCGAACTCGCTGTATCCCACCCGGAGCACGACGGCCGGGAACTGCTTCAGCACGGTGACGGTGGTGCCGGGAAGGATGCCCAGCGACAGGAACTTGCGGGCGTGGGCGATTTCCGCGAACTTCTCCACCACGGCCGACTCGCCCTGCGGCAATGAAACCAGGGAAGGTTTCGCCCGCGCCGCGGCGGGGACCGGCGGCGGGGGTGTTGCTCCGGCCTCCCCGCCCTGACCCTCCACGAGACAGCCGTCCGCCACGGGTATCTCGCGCCTGGTGACGCGCGCCAGCATGCGGTTCAGAAAACCGGGTTCCCTGGGAGTCTCATAGCCGCAGTGGGGACACTTCACCAACCCGCAGGAACCGCGCATCAGGCAGGCGCCGCAGGCGACCTCGCTGGAGGTTTCCTCGTAATCGTGATTGCAGGCGGGACAGATCATGGGACTCACAGCCACCGGGTCTGGATCAGGATGGCGTTGGCCAGCATGCCAACGAAAAGGGCAAAGCCGAGGATGGCCAGCCCGCTCAGGGCCGCAAACTTCCAGCCGCGCTCCTTCTTCATGATGAAGAACTGGGCCACGCAGGGCAGGAAGAGCGAGATGACGAGGATCGCGACGAAGGACTGGCGCGGGCTCATCTGGCCGTTTCGCTGGAGGTCCAGGAGCCCCGCGGCGCCGTAATCGCGCCGGAAGAAACCGAACAGCAGCGACTGCGCGCTGTCGCGCGGCAGGCCCATCGCTTCCACGACGGGTTGGAGCCCGCCCACGACCGCATGGAAGACGCCGGTGATGTGGCCGAGCCAGATCACGACGCTGGCGGCGAGGAACAGGGGGAGGATCTCCAGGAAGTACCAGTGCATGCGCGAGTAGGTCTTGGTGAGCACGTTGCGCAGGCGGGGGCGGCGGAGCGGGGGCATCTCCAGGTAAAAACTCGGCGCCTCGCCGGGAAGAACCCGGGCCGCCACGGTTCCAAGGAGCATGAAAATGGCGGCCATGACGAGGCACCAGGCCACGAAGATTTTCGAGGATGCGGTGGTCATGGCCAGGATCACGCCGAGCTGGGCCGAGCAGGGAATGGCCACGCCGAGGAGCAGGGTGGCGATGACGCGCTCGCGCTTGGTTTCCAGGATGCGCGTCACCACGGTGGCCATCGTGCCGCAGCCGAAACCCAAAATGATCGGGATCACGGCGCGCCCGTTCAGGCCGATGCGCTTGAACACGCCGTCGAGCAGCAGCGCCATCCGCGGCAGGTATCCGCTGTCCTCCAGCACGCTGAACAGCAGGAAGAACGTCCCCACGATGGGCAGGATGAGGGCGATGGCGTATCGCAGGCCCAGCGTCATCACGCCGTAATCGTGCACGATGAGATCCTGGAGCATTGGCCACGGGATGAGACGCTCCACCCATGCCGTCAGGGTGGGCGTGACATACGCCTCGTAGAGGCCGTTCTCGATCCAGTCCACCAGGGTTCCCGCGCCAAAGCCGCCCACGAACTCGTACACGCCGAAATAGAGGACGGCGAACGCGATGGGAATCGCCGTCCAGAAGTTCATCGTCAGGCGGTTGAGCACGGACGCGATGATGCCGTTGGGGACCGCTGGAAAACTGGCGCACTCGGCCAGGATGTGGTCGGAGGCGGACTGGCGGGCCATGCGGACGGCAAGTTCGAATTCGCCGGCCAGGTCGGGGTCCGCGGCGGACAGGTCGGCGGTGGTGAACAGGGCGCGCGTCTCGGAAGTGGTGGCCAAACCCAGGCGGGCGGCCATCTCCCACACCGGGGCGCCGTAGCGGATCTGGGGGTCGGGGGGGAGCAGCCGGATGCCGTCGCGAACCACCTGGATGAGGTCGTCCACTCCCTCGTTGCGCAGGGCGCAGGCGGCGACCACGGGCACCCCGAGGCGGGCACCAAGATCCGCCGTGTCCACGTTCACGCCAAGGCGGCGCGCCTCGTCCATCATGTTCAGCACCAGGATCACCCGGCGGCGCATTTCAAGCAGTTCGAGTGTCATCGGCAGCATGCGCCGCAGGTTCTTGGCATCCACCACATGCACCACCACCGCGTCGGTGGCCTCGATGAGCAGGTCGCGCGTGACGCGTTCCTCCTCGGTGATGGGCATCAGGCTGTAGGTGCCGGGGGTGTCGACGATCTCGATGTCGGGAAGGCGCGGGGTGGTGCCGCGCGTGATGGTGACGGTGGTGCCCGGGTAGTTGGAAACCGTGGCGTAGCGGCCGGTGAGCAGGTTGAAGATGAGGCTTTTCCCCACGTTGGGCTGGCCGCAAAGAATCAGGCGCCGGGCCGGAGCCTGATGGTCGGCGGATGCCTCGGCAGGGTTATCGCTCAGGGGTGAATGGCAGTCCATAATGGGGCGCGAAGGGCGCGTTTTGCCGCCTCGGTGGTGAGATTCATAAACCCGTCCACCGTGCGACATTCGTGCCTGACTGGTTTTGGTGCAACCAAAGAGTCGCGGAGGGCGTCAAGGACTGGTTTCGAACCCGTGAACCCAAGACAATTCAGGGAACGAAGCCCCGGTGACGTGGATGCAAAACGACCGGGTGTTTGAGGCGCCGGCGCCGGCCCCGATCCCAATCAGCCAGTCATCTGGCTGATAATAGCCATAACCGTGTTCCATGCCGAGCCTGGCCAAAGGGGGGCGTTCGTGGGTGGAAAGGACTTGGGACCCCGAATGGCCCCTTGGCGGAAACGATTGGAAAGGCCGCCCCCCCGCGCGCGTTCCCCGGCGGTTAACGGGTTTTCTTCACGCCCAGTTGGAACGGCAGGCTGCTGTTGCCGCAGATGAGGAAGCGGAGGGCCACGACGCGCTTTTCTCCCGGTTTCAGGGTGACGGGCTGGGCAAGAAATGAGCGCTCCCTGGTCTTCTGCTTGGGGCCGGCCCAGTGCGATTCGACCTTCGCCCCCTGGTACGGGTCGCCATCGGCGGTCCGTGCCACAACGGCCTGGTAGGCCAGCCCTATGTCGGCGCCGGTCTTGCCGAACACGACATCGGCGCTCACGGTTTCGGTGGTGGCCGGGTTGACGAGGGTCAGGCGCACATCGTACGGGATCATGTAGTTGCCGATGGTGTCTTCGCGGGTGTAGCCGGGCCGAAGGACCAGGTCCTGCGTCTGGCGGGCCTCGGCGCAACCCGCGGTCTGGATTGCCGGCAGGGCCATGGGGAAACTGGTTCCGGCCTCGCTGAGCCTGGTGACATCGAGAACGATCGGGTCGTTCTTCCACACGAAGTTGGGGTACACGCCCACGGCGCGCCCGAGGGCGCACCCCTGCTGCTCGCGGTCCATGGGCACCTCGTCGGTGCTTTTCACGCCGGAGTCCTTCCATTTTTCGGCCTCGGCCGCCATCTGGTCGCGCTCGGTGGCCGGGATGGCGATCACGTCCACCTGCAGCTTGGCGGGGCGGTCGCCCGCGATGCGCACGCGCGCATACCCGAAGCAGTTCACGTTCCGGCTGGAATCGGGCCCGTTCTGGACGTTGCCGAATCGCTTGCCGAAGGCGACGATGCGGCCCTGGCCGGAGGGGATGAGAACGCGTGAAAGCGGACGGTCCCACCCTTCGCCCAGGACCCGTTTGCCGAGCGTGCTCTCGAACTCGTGGACGGTCCCGATGACCCCCTCGCTCTTGATGGCCTGCTCGGGAAGAAGAGTCACGTTTTCGGTTCCCAGGTTGCGGACATACACCACGATCCGCGCCGACTGCCCGGGATCCTTGGCGATCAGGTGGAAGAGGAAAACGTCAAAGCCGGAGTCGATGAACTGGAAGCCGCGGGCCTTGCGCTGGGCGCGCATCTCGGCGGTTCCGCCGTTCTCGGGGAGGATGTCCCGGGTGGAGTACAGCACGCCGTACCCCAGGAAACTTTCGGGCAGGTCGCTGATGATGCCCCATTTGGTTTCCGGGTGCGGGGTCAGCCTGCCCGGCAGCAAAGTGTCGGTGCAACGGTTACACACCTCCTTGCTGGCCAGCCCGGTCAGGGGCGAGGCGGGAGGGAGGGGGGCCGCGGAAAGGGAGGTGGCGGCAAGCAACGCGAGCGCGGCAACGGCGGGACGAAGCATGGTTTCGGGAACCTCACGGATCGGGATGGACGGCGCGCACCATCAGGGCGGGTCCGGGCCGCGCGTGTCAAATGAAACGGGCCGGGATGACGCTCTCGGCGTCTTCCCGGCCCGGGTGAACAATCCGCGGATTGCGGTTCGGCTTCTGGATTGGGGTTATTCCCCGGCACGGGTGCGAACGTTCAGGGACCCGTCCATCGGGGTGTCGTCGCCGGTCTTGGTCATGTAGCGGTGGGCGAAGATGCGGCTGAGCTGCGGCACGAAGAACGTCGGATAGTCCTTGTAGCGCGTCATCACGCTGAGGACATAGGCCTTGTTGTTGGGCAGGATCACAAACGCCACCTCGTTGAAGTTCTGGCGGGTGTAGCCCTGGACGCTCCAGATCTTGGAGCCGACGGGAAGGCCGGCGGCGATGCCCTGGAGCGTGCCGATCTTCTTCTGCTCGACGGAGCGGACGATGTTCTCCTTGATCTCGCACGACGCCTTTTTCGAAACCACCGCGTCCTGGGTCAGCAGGTACATGAGGGCCATGGCGTGGTTGGAGGTCAGGCGGTTCGAATTTTCGTAGTTCATGTTGAGCTTCTGGCCCAGCAGCTGGAGGTCGCGGCCCTCCGGATCGCCCGTGATGAGCTTCTGCATCACGTTGAAATTCTGGAACCCGACGCAGCTGAACAGCCAGTTGGTGTAGCTGCGCTTCTTGGCGAATTCCATGAACTCGGGTTTGGGCAGCGCATCGCCGCTCCTGGTGCCGGAAACATAATCCACCACCCAGTTGGCGGCCGCGTAGTCGCCCTCGTGGAGCATGGCCCCGATGTTCTTGCGCATGGTCTTGCTCATGCCGGCGCCCGTCTGCTGGACCTTGAAGTAGAGCGAGGTGGCGTAGAACAGGTTGGCAATCCCGGATGCGTAAACCGGCTCGTTGCCGTTGAGGTGGCCGAAGTGGGGCGGCCCGCCGCTCTCGCGACAGACTTCGAGCAAGGACACATACACGTCTTCCTTGTTGAGTCCGGTCACGCTGTAGAGGGCCTCGTCGGTCACGTTCTCGACGACTCTGCTCATGGACGGGGCTTCCACCAGTTCGTCCACGATTCGCTTGGATTCGACCAGCGGAATGGCTGCCTCAAAGCCGCCCGGGGGGCAGGAGCGCGGCTGGCTCTCGTAGCGGTGCGCGGAATATCCGCCCACCGTGTGGACCGGGTGTTTGCTGACCTGCGTTTCCTGAGCGCACGCCAGCGCCGCAATGGCCAGCGTCACGCCAGCCAGAAGAAGGCGTCTCATCCCAATAACCTCCAAGGGTTCCTAAAGTCGGTCCACTCGTTTTGAAACAAGGGGCGCAAAACGCAAGGGTTTTTGCGGCAGGAAGCGAAAGAAAGTGAGAATTGTCACTTACGAATGCCAAAACCGCGCGTTGGGAATTCGGGGGGCCTTGTTATTGGGGGAGTTCCCGGGCCGTCAAGTCCATCAGGCGGGGAAGGGGCAGGGCCAGCGCGTACGGGGAATCGAGAACGTAGGCGCTGGCCGATTGGATCTCCGGGGATGACAGCAGGAAAAAATGGGCCCGCAGGGCGACCCGCTGGGGCGCGACCGGTTTGGGCGGCCCCGCCTCGGACTGGGTTGCCAGGGCGGCAGCCAGCGCGGGAACCGGCGGCACGGCCGCGCCGTTGCCCCCGGAGATACCAAACGGCGCGGGCAGCGAGGCCGCGGAACCCGTGTTCTTGACCCGCAGCCGGAGGCGGACAACCCGGACCACCGAGGCGTCGTTTTCCGAAACGGCCCCGCGGGCGACGGCAAAACTGGTGACATCATCCGCGTAGAGGGTGGCCGACTGCCTGAGGTTCGTCAGCCCGACACGCCTGCCTTTGAGGGCGATGGTGGACGCGACATCGGCCGGTGCGGACGGGGGCCGGGGAAGGACCGTGGTGGGTGCGGCGGCGGCCGCGGCGGGCAGCGCGAGCAGGCAGGCGAGGAACAACAGGATTGCCCGCGGGCGGGGACAGCGGCGCCGCAGGGTGCTGCCGGGGGGGATCATGCCTGGTCCAGGTTCACCGGAACGGCGGCCCGCTCCAGGGCGCTGGCCACCTCGAAGAAATCCGCCTTCTGGAAACCGAACATCGAGGCGACCAGGTTGGATGGCACCACCTCGATGCGGGTGTTGAGGTCGCGCACGTTGGCATTGTAGAAGCGGCGTGCGGCCTGGATGCGGTCCTCGGTGTTGGCCAGCTCGAGTTGCAGCGCCAGGAAGTTGCGGCTCGCCTTGAGATCGGGATAACCCTCGGCCACGGCGAACAGTCCCTTCAGCGAATCCACGAGGGCGTTTTCGTCGCGGGCCTGGTCGGCCACCGCCCCCTCGCTGGCCAGGGCGCGGGTGCGCGCCTCGGCCACCCGCTCGAAAACCGCCTGTTCGTGCGCCGCATACCCTTTCACCACCTGCACGAGATTGGGGATCAGGTCGTAGCGCCGGCGCAGTTCGGTGTCGATGCCCGCCCACGACTCTTTGACGAAATTCCGGAGCCGCGTGAGCGCGTTGAACGTGGCCACAAACCAGGCCAGCGCGGCGAGGATGGCCACGCCCGCGACGATCAGCCCGGCGGGAGGCCCGCCGCCCGGCACTAGCCGACCGCCTTGCGGCCCATCTGGCTCTTCAGATAGGCCTCGATGAACTGATCCAGGTCGCCGTCCATGACGACATCAATGCTGCTCGTCTCCACGTCGGTCCGCAGGTCCTTGACGAGCTGGTAGGGCTGGAAGACGTAGGAGCGGATCTGCGACCCCCAGGCGATGTCCTTCTTCTCTCCCGCCTTGGCCGCCTGCTCCACCTCCTGCTGTTCCTTGTAGAACTGGTAGAGGCGGGCGCGCAGGATTTTCATCGCCGAGGCGCGGTTCTTGTGCTGGCTGCGCTCGTTCTGGCAGCTGACCACGATCTTGGTGGGGATGTGGGTGATGCGCACGGCGCTGTCGGTCACGTTGACGTGCTGTCCGCCGGCGCCCGACGAGCGGTAGGTGTCGACGCGCAGGTCCTTCTCGTTGATGTCCACCTCGATGGTGTCGTCGATGTCCGGGTAGGCGTGCACGCTGGCAAAGGAGGTGTGGCGGCGCTTGTTGGCGTCGAAGGGCGAAATGCGCACGAGGCGGTGCACGCCGTTTTCGGCCTTGAGAAAGCCGAAGGCGTATTCGCCCTCCACCTGGAGGGTGGCGCGGGTGATGCCGGCCTCGTCGCCCGGCTGCAGGTCCACCAGCGTGAGCTTGTACCCCTTTCGCTCGGCCCACCGCGTGTACATGCGCAGCAGCATGTTCGCCCAGTCGCAGCTCTCGGTGCCCCCGGCCCCGGGATGGATGTGCAGGTAACAGGAGGACGCGTCGTCGGGGTCGCTCAGCATACTGCGGAACTCGAGATCGTCGAGGCGGCGGGAGATTTCTGCGGCCTGCGTTTCCAGTTCGGCGGCCATGGTCTCGTCGGGTTCGGCCGCGATCATCTGCGCCATTTCGATGGCGTCGGCCGCCTCGCGCTCGAGCCCTTCCCAAGGCTCGACGACGCGCCGGATCGCCTTGAGCTTCTTCAGGTGTTCCTGGGCGCGCTGGCTGTCGTTCCAGAAGGCGCCGTCGGTGGTTTCGGCCTCCATGCGGTCGGCCTCGGCGCGTTTGCCGGCGAGGTCAAAGAAACTCCTTTGCCTGCAGAATGCGTTCGCGCGTGCGCGCGAGGGCGGAAAGCGTGTCCTGGATCATGGACGGATTTCTGCCCAATGCGGGCGGGCCGGGCAAGAAGGAATTCGAACCCGGCGCTTTTCATGCTGGATGGTTGCGCACGGGGGCGGTACGGAGGGGGAAGATGACGGACTGGCATGCCATGTTTGCAGTCTGGTCCCTGCCGGTGGTGGGGGCTTTCAACGGCTGGTTCACCACCCACCTGGCCATCCGGATGCTCTTCCGTCCCAGGCGGCCGGTCCGGATCTTCGGGTTCACCTACCAGGCGCCGCTGCCCAAGAGGCAGGCCGAGATAGCCGGGCGCGTGGGAGAAATCGTGGAGGATCAGCTGCTCACCCTCTCCGACCTGAAAGGCGAAGTGGTGACGCCGGAAATGCGCGCGGAGCTTATGCGGGCCGTGGAGCAGCAGGTGGAGGCGGCCCTCCAGGAGAAACGGCGCGCCCTGCCGGGGGTCGCGAGAAAACTGGTGGGAAAGGACCTGGTGCGGTATGTCCGCGACCTTCTTGTGGACGAGGTGGAGAAGCGCCTCGAGGGCCTGATCGAGGGGGCTTTTGCGGCGGCCGAGCGCAACGTGAGTCTCCGGGGGCTGGTGGCGCGCAGGGTGGCCGCCTTTGAGTTGGAGAAACTCGAGGAGGTGGTTTTCGCGTTGGCGGCCCGCGAACTGCGCCTGATCGAAATCTTCTGCGGCGTCCTGGGATTCGCCATCGGCCTGGTGCAGATGGCAGTGTCCTGGTGATCCCCCGACCCGGCGGCCGGCCGGCTTCCCTGCGGTGCACTTCCGGGGTTTCGGTTCCGGCCGGCGGGTTCCGGGCACCCGGGGAGGCATGGCGAAGTTCCCCGGGCGTTTCCCCGCGGTCGCGCCGCCGGAAGATCGCACTTTCCGCGTGACAAGCAACAGCGGGGCAGGGGAAATTCACGCCGGTCATGGGGATGGGCCGACGCTGCCCGCCCCTTTGGGCTTTGTGATGCATCCAGCCGATTTGCCAGGACGGGGCCGCGCCGCAGCGATCCGGGCGAACGCCGGTCGGCCTGCATCCCAAGCCGGGCCAAACCAGACGACCATGACAGACCGCCCCGCACGTATCCTGACCGTCGACGACGACGCTGACTGCCAGATTTTTCTGCGCGTCATGCTGACACGCGCGGGCTATGAGGTGATCCAGATGTCGCGCGGGGATCGGATCATCCAGGCCATCGAGACCCACAAGCCGGACCTGGTGGTCACGGACATCATCATGCCGGGCGTGACCGGCGGCGTGGTGTACCAGATGATCCGCCAGAAGATCGGGCCAGGGCTTCCCATCGTGGTTTCCAGCGGTTCCTCGCTGAAAATGCGGGATACCGACTGCCTGGTCGCGTTCTGCCCGAAGCCCATCAACCCGCCCGTGTTCCTGGAAACCATCGCATCCCTGCTGGCAAAGGCGGCCAGGCCTGGTCCGGCCACCGAACCGCCGCCGCCCGTTTCCGAAATGGAAGACCTCGACTAAAATTCCCGGCCCGCCTCAGGGCCGGGAGTCGGACATGAACAGCATGATTCCGGCCGGATCCCTGAGCAGGAAACCGCCGGCCTCCTCGCTGATGAGATTCCCGCACGCGAGTGCCCGCGAGCGGATGGCGCTCCAGCCCGCCCGTGTGGAAGGACGAATCTCGAACCGGACAAGGCCGGCGGGATTGCCTGATGCCTGCGCCGCACCGACGGAACCCCAGGTGTTCAGGCCCAGGTGGTGGTGGTACCCCCCGGCAGACATGAAGAGGGCGCCCGGATACGAACGGACCGTGACATCCAAGCCGACAACATCGCGGTAAAAGGCCCCGGCCGACGCGAGGTCCGGGACGCGGAGGTGAACGTGGCCGATGGTGGTCCCGGCCGGCATGCCGCTCCAGCCACCCGGGTCCGGCACGGCGCCTTGCGCAAGGATGCCTTCCACGTCGATGGGCATGGTGGCCATGGCCACCTCTCCGTCCGTCCATTGCCACTCCGAGCGCGGACGGTCGCAGTAGATTTCGATGCCGTTGCCCTCCGGGTCCGCGAGATACAGCGCTTCGCTGACCAGGTGGTCGGACATGCCCTGAAGGGGAACGGCCGCGGCGGCGAAATGGCGCAGCTGGAGGGCGAGCGCGGCGCGGGACGGAACAAGAAACGCAACATGGTAGAGGCCTGCCGCCCCCCGGGCGGGAACGGAATCGCGCCGCTCCTCCAGAACCAGCAGGTCATCCGGGCCCGCACCCAGCCGGGCGGATGTGTCGTCCCGCCGGTGAACGCGGAGGCCGATGGAATCCCTGTAGAATTCCAGGATACGCGGGAGCTCCCGAACCCGGAGGGTGACTGGACCGAGAAGGGACGGGGCGGCGCCGGCGTTCATTGGTCCGACTGCCCGCGACCGGAGGGACGCCCGGACAACCGGGCAATCCACCCGTCGATGGAAATCCGTCCCGCCCCCGCGATGACAATCGCGACTGCCAGGGTGACGGCGAGGATGTGGTATTCGAATCCCTCGCCCTTCTGGTTTCCGAACCAGTTCATGAAGAACCCGTTGGAGAGGTGGGAGGTGGCGACGGCCACGACCATCAGGATGGCGATCCCGAGCGCCGCGAGGCGCGTCAAGGCCCCGAAGATCAGCGCCAGGGCACCGAAAAACTCGGTCATGATCGCGATGAAAGCCAGCGGTGCGGGGATGTGCATGGTCGCGGTGAAGAACTGCATGGTGCCGCTGAACCCGTAGCCGCCGAACCAGCCGAGGAGTTTCTGGGCCCCGTGCGGAAGCATGACGATGCCAAGACCCAGACGGAGGAGAGTGGGAACCCAACTGCTGTTGTTCGTTCCCAAAACGCGCTTAATCATTTTCCTGTCCTTTGATGGATTTTGTTTCCGGATCCCGCGATTGCGGGTGCCTGATAAAACTCGAATCGGACGTTCACCGGTTGGCGGATCCGCCCGGCGCCGTTACCCGCGATCACCTCCCGCGGCCTCCCGCACACGCTCGAGGAGGCGAATCAGGGTCTCCAGTTCCGACCGGGTGAGATGGCCGAGCTGTCTCTCGTGGAGCTGCTCCACGGGCCCGTCCAGCTGCCCGAGGAGACCGATCCCCTGTCCGGTGATGCGCGCCCGCACCACCCGGCGGTCCCCCTCCGGCCGGAAACGCTCCACCAGCTTCGCCTTCTCCAGCCGATCAAGAACCCGGGTCATGTCCGGCATCCGGGTGAGCATCCGGGATCCGATTTCACCCGAGGACAACCCGGGACTTCCCGCCCCGCGGAGGACGCGGAGCACGTTGTACCCGGACAGGGAAAGGTCGCTCTGTCTCAGGAGGTCGGCAACATCGTACGCCAGGAAGTCCGCCGTGCGGAGCACATTGAGATAAGCCTCCTGGTGCCGGCTGGAAAACGGCTTCGTCTGCAGAATCTCGGTTTTGAGCTTGTCCATGATTCATCCTATTTGTATAGTTCGAGGATATTCGTTGAAACGGCAATTTAATGTTTATCTTGTTTTTCGGATTGAAACCCATATTCAGTCTCCCGGGCCGGAGAGTTACTTCCTCTGGATGAGGCGTTTCCGAGCGAGGACCACGACGATTCCAATGGGGGGCCAAATTCCCGGGGAGGGGGGGGGTACCGCAACACCCCCTCAAGTTTGCGGAGCAAACACGGAGGATCGTTTGGCGCCAGAATATGTGGGCTTTGGGGTCGAGCGGACTATTTCGTACGGATTCGGGAGCATCTTTCCGCACGGTCCGGCACAAAGAATCCTGCGATTCCACGCCCGCCATGCCCGAAAAGAGCCCCGGTCGTTGTAAGACAATTCAGCACCCCCGCCCCCCTGCCTGCTTTTTCCCCCACACTTCTCGCGTTTCCGAAGCGAATGCCCCGCCCAACATCCATTCAGCGCCTCCTGAACCGCCTGCGGCTACGGCCACAAAGCGCGGAAGACAGACTAGTAACCAAGTTCGGGGCCGAGCAACTCCTGCAACAAAACCTGTTCAGCATGGAGCAGCTCTGCCAGCACGCCCGCATGCTGGCCGGACGCCATCAGGTCGATCCGCTCCGCGGCCGGGATCGCCTCCTTCAACGCCTTGCCCAAAACGAAGCCGTGCTGGCGCGAACCCACAAAGCGCTGGCGGACGCGGTGGACGATGGACGGGAAATCCCCGCCATTGCGGAATGGCTGCTGGACAACTACTACCTGATTGAGGAGCAGATCCGCATCGCGCGGCATCACCTCCCGAAATCCTATAGTCGGGAATTGCCCCGCCTGCGCAACGGACAGCAACCCGGTGTGCCGCGCGTGCATGAGATCGCCGAACAACTGATCTCCCATTCCGATGCGCGGCTGGACGCGGAGAACATCACGCAGTTTGTCGCCTCCTACCAGGAAATCGCCCTTCTTCGGCTCGGTGAGTTGTGGGCCGTGCCGATTATGCTGCGGCTCGCGCTGATCGAAAACCTTCGGCGGGTGGCCGAGAAAATCGCCGTGCGCCAGGCGGAGAATGAGACGGCGGCCCGGTGGGCCGACCGGCTGATCGATCGCGCGGAAAAAGCCCCCACGAAACTGGTGCTCGTGGTTGCGGAAATGGCACAGTCCGACGTTTCGCTTTCGAGCGCGTTCGTGACCGAGTTCACACGGCGGATCCAGGGCCAGTCGGGCGAGCTCGCATTCCCCCTGTCGTGGCTCGATCAGCAGTTGGCCCACGCGGGAATCACGGCCGAACAACTGGTCC
>JADHEF010000607.1_pt1 | contig 34023 bp, 37 predicted proteins | sample 8952391 | NCBI WGS metagenome assembly JADHEF01 (sample SAMN16124439, study PRJNA663245) | bioreactor sludge metagenome | isolation source: sludge (nitrite) | place: India:Bengaluru | collected 2019-02-28 | reverse complement strand
CGTCCCCAACGGGCCGACGCGGGGAGAGAGATCAATGCAACGAGGTTGCGCCCTTTCTGAATGAAACCGCACAGAGCCACTTGACTTCCGGCAGTGAAAACGGTTAAATACAAAATGTTCTTCCATGACTAGCAAGTGCGCATACGTTTACTTTAGTTACTTTAGGTCGCCGGACACACGGTTCGGGTCGGCCCGGTAAGCTATCGTAAATCGGGAACAGACTTTGAATGAACCGCGTGTCCGGCAAGGGACACGCGGTTTTTTTGTTTTCACGACACTTACAACCAGAAAGAAAACTCATGATCATTGTACTTAAACGACACGCCTCTGAAACCGACATCGCCGCCATCAGCGACCTGGTCTGCACCCTGCGCTATCAGCCCCGCATCATCCGAGGTGTCGAGCAGACGGTCATTGCCTGCATCGGCGACGAACTCAGCAACCGCTCGCTTGAAGTGCTGAGCAACCTGCCTGCCGTCGAATCCGTCTTCCCGGTTCAGAAGAAGTTCAAGCTGGTCTCGCGCGAATATCACCCCTCCGACTCAGTGGTAAACGTCAAGGGGACGCTCATCGGCGGCGGCAACATTCAAGTCATTGCAGGACCGTGCGCCATCGAAAGCTATGATCAGTTCCGCACTGCGGTGACCGATCTCACCGCCTGCGGCATCAAGATCATACGCGCCATGCCCTTCAAACCCCGCACCTCCCCCTACGATTTCCAGGGCCTAAAACTCGACGGCGTGAAGATCATGCGGGACATCAGGACCGAGTTCGACATCGCCATGGTCTCGGAAGTGCCCGGGCCCGCGCAAATCGAAATCCTGCGCGATGTGACCGACATGTTCCAAATCGGCGCGCGCAACGCCCAGAACTATGACCTGCTGGAGCACCTGGCCCACGCGGGCAAGCCCGTGCTGCTGAAGCGCGGCTTGGCCAGCACGATCGAAGAGTGGCTGACCGCCGCCGAGTATCTCGTGGTGAACGGTTGTCCGCAAGTGGTGCTCTGCGAACGCGGCCTTCGCTCGTTCGACAAAACCACGCGCAACTTGCTAGACATCGGCGCGGTGGCGGTCGCCCGACAGCTCTCTCATCTTCCCGTCTTGGTGGACCCCAGCCATGCGGCCGGCGTCAGTAGCCTCGTTCCCGCCCTCTCCCGAGCGGGCCTGGCGGCTGGGGCAGACGGACTGATTGTTGAGGCGCATCCCGATCCGGTCAACGCCTTCAGTGACGCTTCGCAGCAGCTCGAATCTTCAAAGTTCGGTGAGTTCCTGAAGGATCTCGAACCTTGGATCGCCCTGGCCCGAGAACAGCGTAAACGTGACAGCGGCTGCGCTTAACCTCCAATTACTCACTCCTACCTCCTAATCCCTTATGAGCCCCATCCTCTATCTCGGTCCGGAAGGCACCCATTCCCATGAAGCCGCTCTCCAACACTTCGGCGAAAAGGCGTGCATTCTTCCCTGTCTCTCACACTACGACGTGTTCGAACGGCTCTGTGAACCGCACGCCCGTCCCCGCCCGCTGGCTATCGTACCCGTGGAGAATTCAAGCGAAGGACCGGTCACGCAAACCCTGGACCAGCTTTCCTCCCATCCGGAGGTCACGATCAGCGAGAGCTTTTCCATCCCCATACGCCACCATCTGCTCGTGCGGAAGGGGGTTAAGCGAATCGCCGATATCCAACGCGTGTACAGCCACCCCCAAGCGCTGGGTCAGTGCCGTGCCACCCTCCGCGCGCTGTTGCCTCATGCGGAGCTGCAGCCAGAGTCGAGCACGGCCACCGCCGCGCGCCGCGCCGCGACGGAGCCGGGCAGCGCCGCTCTGGCCTCGGCCGCCGCCGCGCGCATCAACGGACTCACGCTGTTAAAGAAAGACCTTCAAGACAGCGACGAGAACATCACCCGCTTCTTTGTGGTAACCGCCAGCCGTAGACACACGTCCCCGGCCGTGTGTTCACGAGAGAACCGGTCCCTCATTTACCTTGTGATCGGCAATCGCCCCGGCGCGCTGCTGCACTCCTTGTCGCCTTTCGACGCTTCCGGCGTCAACCTGACGTTCATCCAAAGCCGTCCCCTGCCAGGGCGTCCGTGGGAATACGGATTCTTCATCGAGGCCGCGACCGATTGGAAAGCGCCTGCCGCCGAGGCCGCCTGGCGCCTGGTTTTGGCCCTCTCCGAATCGGGCCGAAAACTAGGCACCTATCCTGTCACGTAAAAACGGAATAATGGAATAGTGGAATTTTGGAATGTTGCTATAATAGAAGCGCATGAAAGGAAGGTTTTAAGAGCCCATCGCATCCGCCTTACCCCATCCCCTTTTCCGTATGAACAAACTAGCGCAACTTCGCAACATCATCGCCTCTCTGGACGAGACGCTTGTCAAAGCATTCTGTGGCCGTGCCGTCTTCAAGGTTAACGCGGAAATGTATAACGAACTCAAACGTCCGTTGTCGAACGCCGAGACGGCCACCCTTTTCGGCACCGCTTCCACCATTGCCGGACGGGTCCACATCATGCGCCCGCTTTACGTCAACACGCTCCTGCCCGTCCTGTGCGATCCGGGTGTGGACGAGGACCGCCGCAAGTGCATCGCGGCCGATTCCAGCTGCATGAACGCCCTTGTGCAGCGGCTCAACCTTTCCGTTCACGTGGCCGCGCTCAAGCTCGAGGAAATTCCGGAGTCGCTCCGAATTCCTTTACAGAACCGCGATCCAGTAGCCATGGAGGAGGCAATCACCAACCACACCGTCGAAGCCGAGGTCATCGCACGGACTCTCGACATGTCGCACGAACAGCACGCCTCAGGAGCACTACCGCAAAAGATCGCCCGACTTTACGAGAACTGGATCATCCCGATTTCGCGCAAGATCCAAGTCCATGACCTGCTGGCCAAGCACCGCTGAGCCGCGAATAAAGCCGCCCTGCAAATGGCCTTTTTCATCCCGCGGCAATCGGCTATACTGCTTCCCACATTGAAGGACTTTACCATGAACGTGTTTACAGACAATTCCCTTTCGATCGGCAACACCCCGCTGGTGCGCCTCAACAAACTGACGCGCGGATTATCCGCCACCGTACTCGTAAAGGTGGAAGGCCGGAACCCCGCCTACTCCGTGAAGTGCCGCACAGCATCCTCCATGGTATGGGAAGCCGAGCGCGACGGCACGCTTAGGCCCGGCATGGCAATCGTAGAACCCACCAGCGGCAACACCGGCATTGCGCTCGCCATGGTGGGTGCCGCACGCGGCTACCGGGTCACCCTAACCATGCCCGAAAGCATGAGCCTCGAGCGACGCCGCGTGCTGGCCGCAATGGGGGCGCAACTCGTACTCACTCCGGCCGATTCCGGCATGACCGGCGCCGTGCAGAAAGCGCAAGAGCTTCTCCTTGAAACGCCGGGGCATTTTTTCATGCCCAACCAATTCTCAAATCCCGCCAACCCGCTCATTCATGAGCGCACAACCGGCCCGGAGATCTGGTCACAAACCGATGGGCAGGTCGCCGCTGTCGTGGCGGGCGTTGGAACGGGCGGCACCATCGCCGGTGTCGGACGATCGTTCAAAAATATCGGAGCCTCCGTGCAGATGGTTGCCGTCGAACCTGCAGAGAGCCCTCTGCTCACCCAGCGCAGGTCAGGCCAGCCCCTCGCGCCTGCCTCACACGGCATTCAAGGAATCGGCGCCAATTTCATCCCTCAGGTGGTCGACTTCTCGCTCATCGACCGGATCGTACCGGTCGGTTCGCATGAGGCTATCGACACGGCACGCCGCCTGGCCTGCGAGGAAGGAATACTCTGCGGCATCTCGAGCGGCGCCGCCGTGGTCGCGGCCCTTCGCCTGGCGGCCGAAGCCGCCTATGCCGGCAAGCTGATCGTCGCGATCCTGCCGGATTCGGGCGAGCGCTACCTCTCCACCGCGCTGTTCGCTTAGGCCGTCTGCACGCCCCCGCACACGCCATGACGGTCGCATTCAAAACCTTCGGCTGCCGCCTGAACCGGGCGGAAACCGCGCAGTTTGAGGCCTCATTTGCGGCCGCCGGTTTTGAGCGTGTGCCGTTTGGTTCCCCTGCCGATATCGTGGTGCTGCACACCTGTGCCGTTACGCAGGCCGCCGAAAACGAGTGCCTGAAGCTGATCCGATCCCTGCGCAAGAAAGAGCCTTCAACGGTTTTGGTTCTGGCAGGTTGCGCGGTTGAGGCGGTTTCAACCGAAACATTAGGGACGCTGGGGGTCGATCTCATCGTCACACGCGAAGAGAAAGACGATTTGGCGACACGCGTGATGCGGCATGTGGGCGTACACAGCGTTCCGGGTCCATGCCTGCCCCTGCGCACCACCAAGCGGGCCTCGCTGAAGATTCAAGACGGCTGCGATTTCTTCTGTTCCTATTGCATTGTGCCGCACACACGTGGGCTTCCGCGCAGCCGCCCGTTCGACGATTGCCTTAGCGAGGCGCAGGCATTCATCGCCGCGGGCTTTCAAGAGATCGTCGTCACCGGATGCAACATCGCGTGTTATGCGGACGGCGCACGCACAGTTGTCGATCTGCTGGCTGCCTTGGCCACCTTGCCCGGCCTGGGCCGAATCCGCCTCGGCTCGATCGAGCCGGGAACCGTCGAGCGCGATGTGGCGAGGCTGATGGCCGTGACGCCGACGATCTGCAAATTTCTGCATCTGCCGATCCAGAGCGGTGATGACGGGGTTCTGACCCGCATGGGACGACGTTACACGGCAAGCCAGATCGCAAGAACCCTGGAGGAAACGCTGGGACTGATGCCGCGGCTCGGCTTGGGAGTGGACATCATCACCGGCTTTCCGGGCGAAACGCAAGAGGCGTTCGACCGCACCCGCGCCCTGCTGCAGGCTTTCCCCTTCAGCAATCTGCATGTCTTCCCGTACAGCGAACGCCCCGGCACGCCTGCCGCGACCTTTGACGGTGCCGTGCCGGAGAAAGAACGCAAACGCCGCGCGGCGGTGCTGAGCCACCTCAAGACGCATCAGCGGGCGGCCTTCGCCCAACAGTTTGTGGGACAACAAATCGAGGTGTTGATCGAGCGCTTCGACAACGAAGGCAACGCGCACGGCTGGACCGGCGAATATCTTGACTGCTGTCTCTGCGGACCCGAGCCCAGGGCGCTCGCAACCCTTGTGTCGTGCGTTCCGCACGCCGCGGAAGACGGCACCTTGTTCGCTCGCCTGCCGCAATCCGCTTAATCCTCGACTGCCACGCGGAACCCGACGTTGAACACAGGCTGATACGGACGATACGCCCGCCGAAAAGAAGCCGTCGCGTATTTGGGCCGGTCATACCATGAGCCACCTCGGACCACACGTTTCTCGTCACCGGAGAAGGTATTGCGCCCATCATCGTCTCGGTACGGATAAGCGGCCTGTTTCGAGCGGGTCCACTCGGCAACATTCCCGTGCATCTCAAAGATTCCCCACGGATTCGCTTTCCAGCGCCCCGATGGTTCGCTCAGGAAACCCCCATCGTTGACACGTGTATATTGCGGGATCCAGTTGTCGTAGATATTGTCCACGTTCTTGTAGCGCGCCTTTTCGCGGTCCTGCTCATACGGGTTGCCTGAAAAATCGGCCAGCGTCACATCGGCCAAATTTGCGAACGGCGAGAAGTCCGACTCAACCCCACCATACCAGAAGGCTTGCTCCGAGCCTGCACGCGCCGCCCACTCCCACTGGGCTTCGGTCGGCAACGTCACCGTGCGTCCAGTGGATTTTGAAAGCCATTTGCAGAACGCCACCGCTTCGGTCCAGGAGAGGCGCACGGCTGGCGCGTCGTCTCCGTTAACGTCGTAACCCGTCACACCGAACTGGTAACCGTGGCGCGACTCGCGGCGGCTGTCGTGATCGGCCTTGAAACGGCGGAATTGCCGGTTGGTGACTTCGATGCGACCCATCTTGAAAGGCTTAACCTCCACCTTCGTGACCGGAGCCTCGTCGCGGAACCCAACTTCCGACCCCATCCGAAAGGAACCGCCAGGCAAGGCGACCAGATCGAGCTTGACGCCTCCGCCCAGATCGAGTGCGGCGGCCGCTGCGGCCGGCCGGGACGCCGCATCGAAGGGCCAGCCGCCAAACGACGCGTCGCCCGCAGGCAGGGGCGCTTCCTCCTCCGGAGCAACCGTGTCCATCTGCAGCGGCGGAAGATCCAGCGTTTCGTGATTCTCGAGCAAACCGGCATACATCGTGCGGCGCCGGGCACGCGTCGCCTCCTTGGCGCAGGCTGAAGCGCTGTCGACGACGGTCTGCCACCGCCCATGATAGGGCGTATTGAAGTCGATCCACGTGACGATCCGGTCCAACGCCTCCGCGTTAAGCCGGACGCCGTGATGACCCTTTTGCAGCAACAACATCAGTTCGGTGGTGTCCGCATGCCACTCCATCGGCACGAAGAGGTGGAGGTCGCTCTCAATGCCCGGATGTCGCACGTACCGCTGCAAGTTGGCGTAAGCAACGGAAAACTTGCCAGCCATATTCTTTGGCCCTTGACCGGCCATAGCCGTTTTCCAATCCGCAATCATTTTGTCGCCTCGCAAATCCGGTTTCCAGCGCTTATCGCCGAACCGCTCGGCAGACGGCGGATCGGTCTCGTTATGGCACCCCACACAATAGGCATTGAGCACAGGCTGCACCTCACGCGCGAATTCGTAGTTACGCGAAGGCCCGCGCCAAGGCGTGATCGCTGCGGGCTTGACCAGATTGCGGGCGCTGACGGTCTGAGGCGTGAACGAAGCGCGCTCGTGGCAACCCACGCAGGAGAGATACTCGCCGTTGCGCGCATTCAGCCAACTCCGCATCACCTGCAAGGCCTTGCCCTCGCTGTCGAGCGGCTGGAGCGCGATCGGCGTGTTGGCAGGCACCTTGAAGAGCGCCGAGCCGTCCGGATTCACGGGAACCGTTCCGATCGTGCGGCGCATGTCCCAAGGCCCGTCCAAGCCGATCACGCCATAGAGGCCGCCCTGCCCCTCAAAGCCGTAAGTATAGGTGTAGAGGCGGAGCGCCTTGACCTCGCCCACGGGCACTCCTTTAAGCCCCGGCCCATCGTAGATGTTGGCAATATACAGCGTCGCCTCCGGGTCATCCTTCACGGTCCTGTCGGGCTGAACGCGCGGAACCGGTGACGCGCACAGCGGCAACGGCTCGACCAGTTCGCATCCGGGCTCTTCCAGCAGGGGCAGCACATTGTCAAAACGGTCGACCAGATACAGGCCCATTTTCGCCTTCGCGTCCGGCTGCATGGCCACCAGATAGGTCGTGTCGTCCAAGGGGTAAGGATGCAGATACAGCGGCCATGAGCCATTCGCGAGCTGATCCTTCACAACCGGCTCGACAGCCTTACCATAACCCGGAATGCGTTGTACAGCACCCTCGGCCTCCTGCGTTCCGCGGTTGACGTCGAACAGCACCAGTTCGCCTTTGCGCGCATGTCCGTGATGACCCGTGATGACACCGAGGAATTGCATGGGGTTGCCGGGCACGGGCCGGGCGTAGAAGATGCCGTTCGGCCAGAAGGAGTTGCTGCCGTACAGCGCCCGCTGGTTCGTGCCGTCCGGGTTACAGGTGAACAGGATGCGGGAGTTGGAGTGCGGCAGGTCGGTATATTCCCAACGCAGATACATCACGCGCCCGTCGGGCAGCACCGTGGGGCACCAACTGTGCTCCTGGTCACTCGCCAAAAGCTCCATGCCAGAGCCGTCCGCGTTCATGCGGAAAAGATTGGCGACCGGCGTCGACCCGTTGACACAGGGCACCGCATATTTCAGTGCCGTGCAGCCGAACATGATACGCCCATCAGGCAGGTAGCAGGCGTCATAGTGGTTGACGTCCGGCTCGTTGTCACGCGAGATCTGCCTCACGGCGCCGTCCGCGAGACTCAGCTCGAACACATGCCAGGCGTTGGACACGCCGATGGAGGAGTAGAGCAGGCGCTTCCCGTCCCAATGCAGATCCACGTCTCCAATGAAAAGCCCGTTCGGCGGCGTATAGATCTCGCGGACCTTTCCGGCGTCAGCGCCCCGCACGCTCAGCGCACACAACCGATTGTCATGCCCGTTCTTGGGAAGCACGGAATTGCTCTGCCAGTTCTGCGGCAGATACTTTCCGGACCTTCGCCGGATAAACAGAACCTCATCAAACTTGATGGCCGGGTTGGTTTCGAGCATCAGTTTGCGGGTCAGCGCCTCCAGCCCGTCAACCTTCCCGATGTCCACGTTGCCAGACTGAGCCGCACGCACGCCGGCAAGCGCCTCCAGCAGCATGTCCCGCTGATCCGGCGTGCGCGTGAGCCGCCATTCGATCAGACGCGTCAAGGCCTCCAGGTTAACACGCTTTAAACGGCGCTCAAGCGCCCGTTTCTGAGCCACATCTTCACCGGACATCACCTGAAACACCACGCTGCCTTTGTCGCGCGGGGCAGTCAGCCCGACCAGCGCCTCGAAGCGCAACACCGCGGGCGGCAACGCGAATGTCAGCTCGGACGGCGCATGCGCCCAGAAGCCGCTTTCCATTTTCTTGCCCGCAATCGTCAGCGCACCATTGTGAGCCTTGTTGACCAGCAAAGTCCCATAGCCAACCTCCGCAGACAACGGCGTCAGCTTCGCCAGATCCATCGTCGAGCCGTCAGCCATGACCAAGCGCGGATTGCCCCACACGGCCTGGTCGAAATCGTAGGTGTCCGGGCCGACGGTCGCCACCAGCGTCAGTTCCTTCGCCCCTTTCACCTCCGCCGAAATCGCCACCGCCGCCATTCCGCCTTTCATCAGGGGACTGCTCACCGGTTCCGTTGCGTTGACGCGGCAAGCGCTGGCCAAAAAAATGATCGCTACGAGCTGTCTAAGCCTCATCTTTATCCTCCGTCGGCAAACGGTCTTTGTTATTTACAACTTTTCACGCTGGCCTCTAATCGAGATGCTCGGCTATGGCTCGCGCACACTCCTTGACGAGAACCCCCACCTGATTTAAATCCATATTGCGCAACCGTTCATCGGGCCCGGTCACGGTTATTGCGACACACGGCCACAACCTGCGAGTAATACGAGGGGCGCCACACAGGACACGCCTTGCAGCGCCTCTCCAGAGTCAACGCCGAACCCAGACTTCCCCGTCAGCTCAAACTCCCGACGGAAAGCGGACATCACCGTGCTCGTATACTCGGTATACCTTGCAAAATGGATTTTTAAAGGATCGCTTCACGTTCCTTGTCATCTTAGTCGTCCAAAATGGCTTTTGTGCAAGCAGAGGTATGAAGAGGCTGCGATATAACCGTCTCGCAGAAAAACCTGAACAGGTGACGTCCAAGCACCTGCTCTAACACGATCCCTTTTCTCTCTGCCACGCGAACCGCACCACATATGAAACAATATGTCGTTATTAAAACATGATGAGTCTGATTAGTCAACTGACCTTTAGGACGCCCAGAGGGAACACAGAAAAGCCACGAGAAAACAACCGCGGACTTGCCGCACCGCGACTGATCCGCTATCATTTAAAAATAAAGGCCAGAGTGGTGAAATGGCAGACACAGCGGACTTAAAATCCGCAACGGGGTTAAACTCGTGTGGGGGTTCGAGTCCCCCCTCTGGCACCATAATCCCCATTTAATTGGGTTACATATATCCGCCTTCTGTTCTCGCACTTAGCCCTTTCCGCGAGTGGCATACCTGAACCAATTATTGCTCTATTTTATAGTGCAACTCACAATCCCATACACTTTGAAATGGGATTGACAAATGCATGCGCTTGGATTAAACATAAGACATGTTGATCGGTGTTCATAACGAATCGAAGGGAACGGGATCGTCTTCCGGCGTGGTCACCTCAATCCGCGGAAGCGTTGTAGATATGCGTTTCGACGAAAATCTGCCGCCCATCTATTCGGTTTTGCGCTCTGGAGACAAAGGACGAATCGTCATCGAAGTGTTGGAGCAGCGAGATGAGCGTCACGTGCGCGGAATTGCGCTGACACCCACGCAGGGCCTTTCGCGCGGCATGTTGGTTACTGACACGGGCGGGCCTTTACAAGTGCCGGTGGGCAACGGGGTGCTGTCGCGGATGTTTGATGTGTTCGGACATGCGATCGACCGTCTGCCGGAACCGTCGGGAGTCCAATGGCGCTCCGTGCATCAGGCACCGCCGCCGCTGGTGCGGCGAGCCACCCACACCGAGATCTTTGAAACGGGCATCAAAATCATCGATGTGCTTGTGCCGTTGGAACGCGGCGGCAAGGCGGGACTTTTCGGGGGGGCCGGTGTGGGCAAAACGGTATTGCTCACCGAAATGATCCACAACATGATCGGGCACCATGGGGGCATCAGCATTTTTTGCGGGATCGGGGAACGCTGTCGCGAAGGCGAGGAGCTTTATCGTGAAATGCAGCAGGCCGGAGTCTTGCCGAACATGGTAATGCTCTTCGGCCAGATGAACGAACCGCCTGGAAGCCGTTTCCGTATAGGGCATGCGGCGCTGACGATGGCCGAATATTTCCGGGACGACGAACGTTGCGACGTCTTGCTGCTGATCGACAACATCTACCGGTTCATCCAAGCCGGCATGGAGGTGTCCGGGTTGATGGGTCAAATGCCGTCGCGCCTGGGTTATCAGCCCACAATGGGCACCGAATTGTCGGGGCTGGAGGAGCGCATCGCCAACACCGACACCGGGGCGATCACCTCCATCCAGGCCGTGTATGTGCCGGCAGACGATTTCACCGATCCTGCGGCCGTTCATACCTTCTCCCACCTTTCCGCGTCCATCGTGCTCTCACGCAAGCGGGCCAGCGCAGGTTTTTTTCCGGCAGTCGATCCGTTACAGTCGAGTTCCAAGATGGCGACGCCGGGCATCATCGGCGAACGGCATTACGCTTTAGCTCAGGATATCAGGCGGACGCTCGCTCAATATGCAGAGCTCAAAGATATCATCGCCATGCTCGGACTTGAGCAGCTTGCGCCGGAAGACCGCAAGGTAGTCGCCCGCGCCCGCCGGCTGGAGCGGTTCCTCACCCAACCTTTTTTCACCACCGAACAGTACACCAGCCTCAAAGGGAAACTCGTCAGCCTCTCTGACGCGCTGGACGGGTGCGAGCGGATCTTGCGGGATGAATTCAAAGACTTTCCGGAGAGTGCGCTCTACATGATCGGAACGATTGATGAGGCGAAAGACAAAATGAAAGCCGGACATACCACAGCCGATGCCCAAACTTGACTCTCGCCTGGAGTTTGAACATGTTACCGACGCTGATGAACCTTAAGATTCTGCTACCTTTTCAGGTTTTCGCGGAAAAAGCCGGCGTATCGCGCATTGTTGCGGAGACGCGTGAGGGCTCGTTCGGGCTTTTGCCCAACCGCCTCGACTGTGTGGCAGCCCTTGTGCCGGGAATCCTGATCTACGAGACGGACACAGAGGGAGAAGTCACGTTGGCCGTGGATGAAGGCGTGCTGGTCAAAGTCGGCAAAGACGTGTTTGTATCTGTGCGCCAGGCGCTTGGCGGAACGGACCTTGGCTTTTTGCGTGAGGCCGTGGAGCAGGAGTTCTTAAAGCTGGATGAACATGAGCAAAACGTCCTAGCTGTCATGACGAAATTGGAAACCGGCGTGCTGCGACGCTTCGTAAATCTTCAACATGAGTAACCATCTCAAGAAAACCGTGAAAAAAGAGCCGACCTTCGCCGAACAGGTTGGGGTGAAGACCAAACGCAAACTCAAGTCGCGGCGTAATCCACCAAAAAGCGTCTGGTTCGGCTTAGGCATGATGGGGCTTATCGGCTGGTCTGTCGTGATCCCGACGCTGCTCGGGGCTGCAGTCGGCAACTGGCTGGACAAGCGCCATGTGGGCGACCGCTCTTGGACACTGGCGCTGTTGATGGCCGGCCTTACGGCCGGTTGTTTCAATGCGTGGCATTGGGTCAGCAAGGAAGAAAAGGCCATGAAAGACGATAACGAGGGCGAAACTGAGCACGAGGAGGACAAAGATGAATGAAACGCTGACACGGGTGCTGGCATGCGCTGCGGGCTGCGGGCTCGGCGTTGTTTTCTTCGGCGGGCTATGGTGGACGATTCGCAAAGGCGTTGCATCAAAGTGGGCCCCGCTTTGGTTTTTCGGCAGCCTGCTGCTGCGCACGGGCATCACGCTGGCCGGATTTTACCTCCTCTCGGCAGGACATTGGGAACGGCTGCTCCTTTGCCTGCTCGGCTTCGTGATGGCACGCCTCGTCGTGACACGCCTCACCCGGACGGCAGAAAAGCCGACGTGCATGACACCGGAGATCTGATATGCACCTGACTCCTGATGGGATCATCTACTGGCAACACGGAGTTTTCAAACTCAACGCCACCCTTGCATTCACATGGGGGTTAATGTTCGTGCTGGCCGTCGGCTCGAAATTGATTACTCGCAAACTTTCAACAGACTTGGAGCGTTCCCGCTGGCAGAACCTACTTGAACTCATCGTCACCCTAATCCTGAAGCAGATCAAGGACGTGGGGCTTCGTCATCCGAGGCTGTATCTCTCCTTTCTGGGCACACTCTTCCTGTTCGTCGCCACAGCCGCTCTCTTTACCGTCTTCCCATTATACAAAGCGCCTACGGGCTCGCTCTCGACGACTGCGGCCCTCGCACTGTGCGTGTTTGTCGCCGTACCCCTTTTCGGCATCAGAAGTCAGGGTCTTTGGAGATATTTAGCCTCTTACATGGAACCGACGTTCATCATGCTGCCGTTCAACCTCATCAGCGAAGTCTCTCGCACTCTGGCTTTGGCGATCCGTCTCTTTGGCAACATGATGAGCGAGGAGATGATCATCGGCATTCTGCTGACCATCACGCCTTTCATATTTCCGATCATCATGACGATGCTGGGGCTGCTCACCGGCATGGTGCAAGCGTACATTTTCACTATTCTGGCCGCGGTTTACATCGCGGCCGCCACACAAATTCACTGCCCCAAGCACAAACCCACGCCTCAAACTTGAAACCCTAACGAAACAACCCAAGGAGCCTCCCATGGACAGCATAACCACCGTTGCAGTCGTCTCAATCGTTTTCGCCGGTATCACGACCGCATTCGGCTCGATCGCCCCGGCGATGAGCGAGGGAAAGGCGGTCTCGACCGCGCTGACTTCGCTGGCGCAGCAGCCCGACGCCTCCGCCACCATCACCCGAACCTTGTTTGTCGGACTGGCGATGATCGAGTCCATTGCCATCTACTGCTTTGTGATTTCAATGATTCTCCTTTTCGCCAACCCGTTCTGGAACCATGCCATCGCTCAAACTTTAGGGAAGTAACTCATGCTTATCGATTGGTTCACCGTCGTTGCGCAAACGCTCAACTTCCTTGTCCTCGTGTGGTTGATGCAGCGTTTTCTTTACAAGCCGATTCTCCGCGCCATCGACGCCAGGGAGAAGATCGTTGCCCAGCGGCTTGCGGAGGGTGACTTGAAAAAGGCCGAGGCACAAAAGGAGCGCGACGAATTCAAGAACAAAAACGATGAATTCGAACGGCAGCGCGCCGCGCTCCTGAGTCAGGCAACCCAAGCTGCGGAGTCCGAACGCGTACGGCTCCTCAACGAAGCGCGCAAAGCAGCCGATGACTTGAGTGCCAAGCGGATGGAAACGCTGAGAAGCGAAGCGCATACGCTGCGCGAAGCCATCGGACGACGTGCCCAGCAAGAAGTGTTCGCAATCGCACGGAAAACGCTATCGGATCTCGCTGGGGCAAATTTGGAAGAGCGAATGGCCGATGTATTTATCCGCCAGTTGCGTGCTTTGAGCGACAGGGAAAAGGAGGAGTTGAAGTCCGCCTTCACAGCCGATTCAGGTACAGCCGTTGTGCGCAGCGCGTTCGACCTGCCCGCTGCCCAGAGGGCCTCACTGGAAGACTCGGTCAGAGACCTGATCGGAGGCGGCCCTCCTCTCCGCTTCGAGACCGCGCCAGACTTGGTCAGCGGCATCGATCTCACCGCGAACGGGAGGAAGCTTTCCTGGAACATCGCCGCTTATCTCCAATCGTTGGAAGCTGGCATCGGTGAATTTTTGGAGGTGAAGGGCAAGCCGAAAGAATCCGGCCCGGAACAGTGAACTCATGAACACGGCACCTGATAACCTCCTGAGCATTTTCGACAGCGCGTTCGCCTGCATACGCCAAGCGCGGGTTACATTCGCATTGCCGCTGACACCGCGCGAGGTCGGCACCGTCAAGAACGTTTCCACCGGTGTCGCCAAGGTCTCCGGCCTCGCCAACGTAGGCGTTGACGAGCTGGTGGAGTTCCCGGGCGGCGTGTTTGGCATCGCGTTCAATGTGGACGAGGACGAAATCGGCGTCGTATTGCTGGGAGATTATTGGCATCTGCACGCGGGCGATGACGTCGTGCGAACAGGCCGGGTCATGGACGTTGCCGTCGGCCGCGGATTGCTTGGACGCGTCATCGACCCGCTCGGGCGGCCCCTCGATGGAAAGGGACCGGTCGCCTTCAGCCAGCGCCTACCCATCGAACGCGAGGCCAAGCCCATCATGGACCGTGCGCCTGTCACCGTCCCTTTGCAGACGGGCATAACGGTGATCGACGCGTTGATCCCCATCGGGCGCGGCCAAAGGGAACTGATCCTGGGCGACCGGCAAACGGGGAAGACCGCCATTGCGATCGATACCATCTTGAACCAACGCGGGAAGCACGTGATCTGCATTTATTGCGCGATCGGACAACGGTCCTCGGCCGTCGCCAAGGCGGTCGCAAACCTCCGCGAAAAAGGCGGGATGCATTATACCGTGGTAATGGTCGCGGAAGGAAACAACACACCGGGCCTTGCCTACATCACGCCTTACGCCGCAACCAGCATCGCCGAACATTTCATGGAAGAGGGCCACGATGTGCTGATCGTTTATGACACCCTCACGCAACACGCGCGCTCCTACCGCGAGCTGTCCCTCCTGCTCCGCCGTCCGCCCGGGCGAGAGGCTTTCCCCGGCGACATCTTCTACATTCATTCGCGTCTGCTCGAAAGATCCACCCACATGCGCAAGGAGTTCGGGGGCGGTTCGCTCACAGCCCTGCCCATCATCGAAACCGATGCGCAAAATATTTCCGCCTATATCCCGACCAACCTGATTTCCATCACGGACGGACAGATATATCTTTCGCCAACGCTGTTCGATTTGGGCATACTGCCCGCCGTCGATGTCAGCAAATCCGTATCGCGGGTCGGCGGCAAGGCGCAGCGGGAGGCTTACCGTATGGTGACAGGCGACCTCAAACTCGCTTACGCGCAGTTCGAGGAACTCGAAACCTTTTCCCGGTTCGGCGCCCACCTGGATGAAGACACCCGGAAGAATATCGAACACGGGCAACGCATCCGCGCCTGCCTCAAACAACCGGAAAACGCGCCAATGTCTTTAACGACACAAATCGCCGTCCTCCTGGCGTTGATCGCGGGACTTTTCGATTCTGTTCCGACTGAACAGATGACGGAAGCAAAACAGGCCGTGCAGAAAGCGGCGGATAAAATACCTGCTGAGATCTGTTCACGCTTCGAAACCGCAACGAAATTGAGTGCCGAGGATCGTCGGGCCATTCTCGAAATCGCGAGCGTGGCACTTGCCCGTTTTCAGCCGGTCCCTGTAACCCTGCCAGAGGCACAGGCAGGAGATGCCAAGGAGCCCAAGGGGACGCCATGAGCGACAACATGGCAAGCCTACGCAGGAAGATCACCAGTTCGCGAGACCTCCAATCGGTCGTCCGGACCATGAAGGCCATGGCCGCCATGAATATCGGGCAGTATGAGCAATCGGTGAAAGCGCTGGCCAACTACTATCGGACCGTAGAGCTAGGACTGAGCGCAAGTTTTCGGGAAAACCGGCCTGAGGTTTTTTCTGAAGAAGAAGAGGAAGGCCATGCCAAGGTGCGGTCGATCGTCGCCGTCGTATTCGGTTCCGACCAGGGACTGGTGGGCCAGTTTAATGACGAAGTGGCTGATTATGCGATCAAGACGCTCGCCGACATGCACGGCGAGCCCCAAGTCTGGGCCGTCGGCGAACGCGTTCATGCGCGCTTGACTGACAGTGGGCTGTCGCCGGCCGGTCTTTTCACTGTGCCGATTTCGATCAAGGCCATCACTCCGCTCGTTGGGCAGATTCTCATTTCGAGCGTGACGCGCGAAAATCAGGATGAAGTCATCGAGCTCCACCTTTTCTACAACAAGCCCACCTCCCTGGCCCTTTATGAACCCGCCAGCCAACAACTGCTGCCACTGGACGACAACTGGCTCCGCAGCTTGTCCGAACTTCCCTGGCCGACGAAATATCTTTCCGAGGTCATTGGGGGAGGGGGCTTCGCCCTGCGGGCACTTATCCGCGAATATCTGTTTGTCTCGCTTTACAGGGCGTGCGCCGAATCCCTCGCGAGCGAAAACGCGAGCCGTTTGGCCGCCATGGAGCGCGCCGACAAAAACATCGACGATATACTGGAGACCCTTCAAGACCTGTTCCACAGCCTGCGCCAGAGCGGGATCGACGAGGAACTTTTCGATGTGATTTCAGGTTTCGAGGCGCTGACCTCAAAGTAGCCGGTCAGCGCATCTGAAAAAATCAAGAACCTGAATCCGTTTACTCGTATTCAATGACCCATTCTGTTGAAGGCAGAACGATTTTCACTTGCTTGCGTGCGTCGGTCAGCGTACCCCTGCTCTCGGCTTCCTTGCCGAGACAGGTAAACTTGAAAGCCTTACAGGTGTCGAGCTTGACGGCCTTCAGGAACGCCTCTGTCCGGATCATCATCGACACCATGTTCGTCATCTTGCCGTCTTTGATCATGGGATAGCGCATCGCAATCAGCCTCGGTTGTACGATGTTACCATGGCCGGGCTCGCTGAGTTGCGGTGCGGGTTTCTCCTCCATCAGCTTGCGGAACCCATCCAACTCTTTGACTTTCTTTAGACTGAAACCGACCGCGAGAAAATCGCGCTTGAAATAGACCTGCCTGATTTCCCAGTCAGCGTTGATCAGTGTTGCACCGAACAACCCGTCGATCTTTTCGATCTGCGGCTTCATCAAATCGCGGAACGTGTCCACGGTCGGGTTCTGCTCCGCAACCTTTCCAAGGCGCTGGAACAGGTCGTTGTAATAGGTTTCTACGGCCGCTTTCAGCTCAGCCTCGGTTGGAACGGCCTGGGCCTGAAAAGCCGCAAGCCCCGCGACGGCTAACATACAAAGCACCCTGATTCTTGTCTTCATTACTTCGCCCTCCATTTGTGCGCGGACAGCCGCGCTGTTTGACTGTTACTTGACCGCTTCGAATACCGTCACATAGCCAGAGTAGTGCGCGACGCGCCGCACCTCCCGGAACGGCGTGTCCGCCAACGCCCGCCGCAGCTCGCCCCGGATGTTCTCCCGGATCTCCTCTTGCTTGAACAGCCAGTAGCCGGACCAGGCGCAGATCCGCCCGAACCAATTGCTGGGCACGTCCACATCCACAATGATCAGCTTACCTCCCGGCTTGAGCACGCGCAGCAGCTCGGCCAGCGAGCGGCGCTTCAGGTCGGCGTCGATGTGATGAAAAAAAAAGGTCGATACCGCGCAGTCGAAGACCGCGTCGCCGTACGTAAGCTTCTCGGCCACACCGACATCGAAGCGTAGGTGCGGCAGACCTCGCGCATGCCGCTGAGCCACGGCAATCATTTTCGGCGCCGCGTCAAGCCCCACGGCGTAGGCATCGGCGCCTGATAGGCACTGTGCGATCTGGCGGGTCAAGATGCCGGTGCCGCAGCCGATGTCGAGCACGTTCTCCGCGCCTCGCAGATCCAGCAGGCGGATAGCAAGCTTTCGATAACAGCCCTCCTGCCCCAGCGTCATCACCGGTGCCAGTATGTCGTAAACCGCGGCCGCATGGTCGAGGGTTCTTCCGCGGGTTTGGGGGGCGGCTGTCTCAGATAAAGGCGCAGACACGGGTAAGGTCCTCCAGGTCCAAAGCGATGAACATCGAGCAGGCCATCCTCGCGATTGGGGCTCCGGCAAGGATCACACGTTCCTCTTGGAGCACCGAACAGGCGGAGACGATCCGTTGGTAGCCCAGTCTGGCAGCCGCCAGGCTGGCGGGGAGCACTTCGAAATAAAGGCGGTCCCCCGCCTTGATGTCGCGCCTTGACCACGCTTCGAGGACGTCGGCACGCTCGTGCGCCAGCACGGAGAGCACGTAGTTATGGCGGCACTCGACAAAGTCGCGGGCGATGTCGCGGACGTCGTCCAAAAGTTGGCAGCCTCCGCCAAATAGCAGCAGGGCCTGTTTGATACGTGCGAGACGGTCGCGGTCGACGTCCTCTTCAACGATGTCCACGCCCGTGAAGGGGATATTGAAGAGCAGACCCGTCTTGAGGACGTGGATTGTGTCGAGCACGTATGCGGGCTCGGGGCGATCCATGACGCCGCCCTCTTCGCTGGCCTCCTGACCCGCGCTTGGCAGCAGGCAGCGCAGCGACTCGTCAGCCAGCGCACTTGCCTGCCTCTCGGTCAACGTCCCGTCCGATACGGCAACGTTGAGCAACCGCCACAGCACGCGGTCTGCCGCCATGAGCGCGACCACCTCGCGCATCATGCGGGACGAGCCCGGCATGGCCAGCGGCAGCACGCACTTGTCCTCTTTGTCAAGCAGGTTATCCGCGCTGGTGACCCAGATGCGGAAGAGGTGGTTGAGCTTGCCGTATAAGAGCCGACGCGGCTGGGGGATGTCCAGCGCAAGATAAGTTGCGTAAAACAGCGTCGAAAAGATATTCTTGCGAGCCGTGAAAAAAGAAGAAGGAATCTCTCCCAAACGGATGGCGTACTCCGGCGGTGAGCCGGCCGGCGGCTTTACGATACTCGCGGCGATGTCATACACCGACCGCATGCACACCTCCTGCTCAGAGAAGGCCTTAGCCAGCAGCCGGCCCGCACCCCAAATTCCCAGCGGCCCCGCCGACCATGAAGCTGTTTTTTTATCGTTCATGAGCCTTCTCCTTCAAAAAAGTAATGTCGTTAGTCTAACTTGATATACTCCAGCCTGCAACTAGATTTATGATTAAATCTGTGTAATGTTGGGGGGTAGACAAATAAAGCTTCGCTTTTCATGCGACACAGGCATCCCTTGGGATCCCATCATGTTATTCAGGTTGCTAAACTGCGCAACCGCCGCGCAACCTTGCCTCCGGTGGCGGGGTTCCAGATCAATACGAGTCCCGACTGGGGTGCGGGAAGAGATTCCTCGATGGTCAGAAGCCCGGCAGACCAGTCGACGGCCCTCCAGCCCTCTGTCGTGAGGAGGTGCCCTTTGGCCCGATAGAACCCTTCCTCCACCCCCGCAAATACGGCACGTAAGACCCGCAGATCCAGTGGATCCCGGAACCGGAGCGTCTCGCACGCATAACGGGGATCTTTACACAGGTCGAACGCGGCGTCCACTTGAGCGGCACGCTCCGACACCCCGTCCGCCAGGATGATCGCTGGATCGACCGCCCCGCGCACGCACCGGATCACTGGGGCATGCGGATTGATCGCGGCAAGCTCATCCCGTATTTTGTCGATGACTTCCAGAGTATGCAAGTCGGTCTTGTTGAGTAAAATAAGGTCGGCCGACTCGATCTGGCGGCGGATGTTCGGCAGCACCAGCAGCAACTTCATCAGTGTCCCCGGGTCCACCACCGCAGTGATACCCGCAACGTGGAAGCAGGCTTCCAACCCACTTTCCTTAAGCAGCCCCCTCAGCGAACGCACATCGGCCATACCGCTGGCCTCAATCACCACTCCGTCGGGTTGCGACACCGAGCCGTCACGCCAGGGAATGCCGTCCGAAAGGCGCCGCAAGACGTTTAAAAACTCCGTGATCAGACAGCGGCAGAAGATGCTACCTCCCGCCACCGCAAGCGCCTCTCCACCCTCGCGCTCAATGACTCCCGCGTCCACGTCCACGGCGGAGAACTCGTTGATGACAAAAACAATACGTCGCTCTCCGGCGGCGTGAACGAGGCGCCGCAGCAGCGTGGTTTTGCCCGCCCCGAGAAAGCCGACTACCAGCCAGATGGGACACGTTGTCGGCATGGACTATCCCTTCGCCTTAAGCGCCTCGCAAATCCGTGTGACCAGTGTGCGCTGGTCAGGGATGATCGACACGAAGGCGATCTTCCCGTCGATACAGATCGTCGGGATGTTCTTTACGCCCAGCTTGCGCATGGCCGCGATGCCCTCGCGGGCCGAGATCCGGTGTTCCCTGACCACAACCGGTTTCCCGGAGGCTGTGGCGGCCCGGTGCGCGGCTTCCATCATATACTGGCAAGGCGCGCACGAGGCGGAATCGAGCGTCACCACATCGATCGTCACATGTTGCAGAGCGCGGTAATCGGCGGGCAGGTCGCACGCCGTGGCGCTGAGTTCCTTGGCGATGATCGTACGCTTGCAGACTTCGCGCCGATAACCGTCATGCACCATCTCGGAAACAGCCGCAAGGTTCTCCGGCGGCACGGCGTAAGGCAAATCACACCCCGGCGCGAGAATGAATCCGGCCCCGCCTGCCACGTCGATGCAGCGGATCGCGTCCAAGCGACAATCGTCCTCGTCGCCAAACATCAGCACCGATGTCAGCTTGAGATTTCCTCCAAAGCTCTTTCCGGAAGTGCGTGAATGGTCGCGCAGCAACCCGAGTGGAATATTCTCGTCGATCGAAAGGTTGTCGCAGGAGGTCTCGGACATCTGCGCCAGATTCCGCGAGGCTTCTCCGCAGACAAAAAGCGAGGAGAAGCGGCCGCGCTGCCGCACAACGTCGAAGATCTGGTTCACATAGGGGGCGACAAATCCGGAGAAGTGCTCTGCGGATATCTGGCTCGTCATCGGGTCCACCACAGCGATCACGTCCGCGCCCGCATCCATGTACGCCTGCGCCATCTTGCAGCCGATCGACGCGCTGTACCCCACCACTGCCTTCACGTAATCGGGATGGTCGTACATCTGCATGAACAAATCGTTCCCCATCAGATGCATGGCCAAGGTAAACGGTCCGCAGACAAGTCCGTAGAGACCGATGCGGTCTCCGACGGTCTCCCTCATCCTCCGTGTGACTTCAAATGCGAGCGGCAGCCGCCCTGTGGCAAGGTCAAACGGCGGCAGGTTCGCCAGAGAACCTCCTCCCTCCAGCGGATGCGTCCTGACTGAAGGGGGCGTCTCGTCGGCCCATACCAGCGAGCACCCCATAGCCTCCGCCTCGACTTGCAGGTCAAACAGCATCGGAAGACCGTCCGGATCGTATCGCGCTGTCGCCTCGGAGAGCCCCTTGACGATCAAGTCCGCCGAACGCAGATACTCGCTCGCTTTAACACCGATGAGTCGGCCGCCGTGTACGCCGACAAACGGAACCCAGGCCGGACGTGGCGTAAGTCCGTTCTTCAGCGCAGTGAATAGAATCTCTTTCCCCGTCATACTCTCATTCCTTTCCCATCCTTTTAGGGTATTCCTTGCGCGTTTCAAACGGCGCCGACAGGTTTGCGGGCTGAGTCAGCACCTGCATATTGTGGACGACGCCGAAAACGTAACGCCTGCCCGGCGCGAATGTCACCATCCGTTCTCTCGAAGTCATTTCAAACTCCTGATCGCCCGGCTTTCCATCCCTATAGTCGACACCCTACAGCCAGACGCCGGCAGTCAAGCGCCCCTTCTTTCTCAATCCGCCAGAGCCCTTTCAATCTGTTCCAGAGACTTGCCCTTCGTCTCGGGCACACAGAGCCACATCAACACAAATCCCAGCAGGCAGATCGCTCCATAGAACCAAAAGGTGCCCGCTGCGCCCAATGACGCATTGATCGGCTTAAAGGTCGCCGTCAATGCAAAACACGCAACCCACAAAGCCGACACGCAGAAGCTCAGCGCAGTGCCGCGGATGCGGTTCGGGAAGATCTCGGACAGCAGAACCCACGTGATCGGCGCCAGCGTCATGGCGTAGAACGCGATCGCCGTCAAAACCATGAAGAGCACAGCCAGCCCCTTGAGCGCAAAGGCATAGCACGTGCCGAGCAGGGCGTAAGTCACAAACAGCCCTCCCGCACCCAGCAGCATGAGCGGACGCCTGCCCCACCGGTCCACCGTACGGATCGCTACGATGGTGAACGCCAAATTCACGACTCCGGTGATCACGATGTTGAACATGGTGCCACTCACGTCGTAGCCCGCCGCGCTGAAAATCTCCTCGGCGTAATTGAAGATCACGTTGATGCCACACCACTGCTGAAACACCGCGAGAAACATGCCCAGAGCCATCAACCGCAGAAGCTTCGGCTGAAGCAGTTCGGCGATGCAGGCGTGGGCATGTTCTCCGCGGAGTGTCGCCTCCACGTCCGCAACCTCCGCCGCCGCATAGCTCGCGCCGCCGATACGGGTCAGCACGTGCGCCGCTTCCGCCGCGCGCCCGCGTTTGAGCAGCCAGCGCGGCGATTCCGGAATGACCAACGCCAGCAGGAAAAAGAGAACCGCAGGCACGGCCTCGGCCGCGAACATCCAGCGCCAGCCCGACTGTCCGTTCCAAGAGCGCAGGATGGCATCCGGAAGCGCGTCCTTCGCCACAGGGGCGATGTTGTAAATCAGGAGGTTGACCAGTTGTGCCGCCAGCACACCGATCACGATGGTCAGCTGGTTAATGGAGACGAAACGCCCCCGCATTTCCGCCGGGGAGCTTTCGGCAATGTACATCGGCGACACGTTCGAGGCCAGCCCGATGCCGATGCCGCCCAAGATGCGGGCACAGATGAAGGAATCGTACGTGTTCGCCAAAGCCGTCCACACCGCCGAAACCGTAAACAGCACGGCAGACCCCACCAGCAGCCTCTGGCGCCCAAGCCAGTCCGAGAGCATGCCCGAGAGCATAGCGCCCGCCAAACACCCGGCCAGCGCCGAACTCATGGCCCAGCCCGCGCGCCACGCCTGAGCCGCGCCGGTCAGTCCGAAGAAAAGCTCGTAAAACGGCTTGGCTCCCCCGATGACCACCCAGTCGTAACCGAAGAGCAGGCCGCCCATCGCCGCCACCAGACAGATCTTCCAGACATACTTCAGATTGTACGTCTGCTTCATCTCATGCTTCATGCATGCTTCCCCTCTTTCCTCCGACTCCAATCTTCCGTTCAAAGCAAAACGCCTCCCCCCCTTTCCTCCTTGTTCACACCTCTCAAACCTATTCATAGTAGGCTTTCAGGACATATTGCAGCAGCATCCGGTGGGTGTTAAAGAACGAGCCGTTCAACGCGATGGCGTGGCGCATGATGTCCAGATAGTGCCCACGATTCTTGTAGAACAGCGGGAGAATGACCTGCTCGAGCTTGTCGTAGAGCGAAGCGGCGTCACAGTCGGCGCGGTCTTGGCCGACCGTTTGCAGATCACAACGATCACCGATGGCCCACCCGGTGGTGTCTTCGATAAAGCCTTCGATCCACCAGCCGTCCAGCATGCTCAGGCTGGGCACACCATTGATAGCGGCCTTCATGCCGCTGGTACCCGAGGCTTCCATCGGCGGCTGCGGCGTGTTCAGCCACACATCCGAACCGGCAACCATCAGCCGGGCCTGTTCCCAGTCGTAATTCGGTAAATAGGCGACCTTGATGTATCCCCGCAACGCATTGCGAGCCTCATAAATGCGTTTGATTAACTCCTTGCCTTTGGTGTCGTACGGATGCGCCTTGCCTGCAAAAATGATTTGGATTGAACCGGCTTTGGCAGCAATAGCTTTGAGACGGTCCAAGTCGTGAAACAGCAGGGCCGTCCGCTTATAGGTGGCGGCACGGCGAGCGAAGCCCAAGGTGAAATCATCCATATCCAAGCCCGCGTTGGTCAATCGGTTCACGTGTTCGACAAGTTTGCGCTTGGCCTGTTGGTGGGCGTCCCACACCTCCAGGGGCTCAATGTTGAGCGCATAGCGCAACATGAAACTGTCGCTGCGCCAGCCGGGGATGTGGCGGTCAAACAGCGCCTGGAAGGAGGGGCTCGCCCAGGTGGCCGGGTGCACGCCGTTGGTGACGGCATCAATGCGGTATTCGGCGAACATTTGCTGGGAGACCTCAGCATGTTTTTTGGCGACGCCGTTGACGTAATGGCTGAGGCTCAGCGCGAGGTAGGTCATGTTGAGCACCCCCCCGACGCAAAACACGTCTTTCATGGCCTCAAGGTCGTCACAGCCGAGCCCGAGAGCGCGGCGCACGAATTCCAACGAGAATTTGTCGTGTCCGGCGGGCACCGGCGTATGCGTCGTAAAGACACAGAGTTTACGGACGGCCGCAACATCCTCTTGAGTAAATTTTATTCGTCCCGCTTTCTTTGCCAGTTCGTACAGCAGCTCCAGAGTCAGAAGGCTGGCGTGACCCTCGTTCATATGAAAGCGTTGAAGCTGCTGATGCCCGATCGCCCGCAACATCCGCACGCCGCCGATGCCCAGCACAATCTCCTGGCACAGCCTAAACCAGGCGTCACCACCGTAAAGATAATCCGTCAGATGCCGGTCCCACTCACTGTTTTCCGGCAGGTCGGTGTCCAGCAGATAAACCGGCACCGGCTGGCCGTCCGTACCGGCAACGTCATATTGCCAGGCGCGGATATGGACGGTACGGCTTTCGATCGTGACGGAGACCCGCTGCGGCAGTTCCGTGAGATAGTCATCAACAACCCACTCGACCGGTTGCTCGGTTTGCCAGCCGCTGGCGTCGAGTTGCTGAAAGAAATAGCCTTTGCGATAAAGTAACGTGACCCCGACCATCGACAGGGCTCGGTCGGCAGCGGCGCGGACGGTGTCGCCCGCCAGCATTCCCAAACCTCCGCTGTACGTCGGCAGGTCGGGAGACAACGCGATTTCCATGGAGAAGTAGGCGATTTGCCGGGGAGGCTCTTTCATTTGTTTTTCCATTTTAAAGTATTTCCAATCCGAATCTGCTTGCCGCAGGTCGCCTGCCACGTTAACCTTAACGCCTGTGCAAACCTTAATAGAGCCTGACGTTTCTATGCCCTTACCATCGAAATCCTTCAGTGTCCGCCTCACGCCTCGCTTGCGCTTGATCCTGTTGCGCGGCGTCGCACGACGTTTTTTCCTGAATCTGTTTTGCCGCCGTTACGTGCGCGAAAGTCTGGCGCTCCGTTCCGGCGAATGCAAACGGTGCGGTGTCTGCTGCCACCTGGTCGCGAACAAATGCGCCAGACTCCGCCTCTATCCCGACGGGCATTCGGAGTGCTGGAACTACAACGCCTACCGCTTGCCGAACTGCTGCACCTTCCCCATCGACCGGCGCGACCTTGCGGAGCGCAACCTCGTTGCACCGGACAACCCGTGCGGCTATTCATGGACGGAATAGCCCTCCTCTACTCGCCAGCCTTTTCTCGGATCATGATGAGCAGCATCTTGAAACGCTGATCCGCCCGGACGGAATGGGGTACGCCCGCAGGCATGATCACCAGTTCGCCCGCCTTCGCCGTTACCGGCTTGCCGCCGATCACCAGCGTCGCCTCCCCATCCACAACCATGACCGTCGCATCGTAGGGCGAGGTGTGCTCACTCAGCCCCTGTCCCTGATCGAATGAAAAGAGCGTCAGGGTTCCCGCTTTCTTGTCGAGCAGCGTCTTGCTCACCACAGCCCCGCCCGAATAGTCCACAAAATCGGCCATGTGGATCGCCTGCCCGCGCATGTCAGTTGTCGCCATTGGTCTTTTTCTCCAGTCTCGGTTTTTGTTTAAGGTGACGTTCCAACAGGAAACATCCGGTAGAACCCTCGTGCGGTTCCCGTTTTGTTAGTGTGCACAAAAGTGACGCGTGAACTTATCGCCGTAATGATCCCGCACGTCTGCCAAGCGGAAGGATCCAGCGCCGAGGAGTGCTCCACGCGGTACACCCCGCCGCTCATGACAGCCCACCGCGTCGCAGTATACTCCGGCGCGATTCGCTCAAACCCGATCCCCTCCGCCGGCTCCGGAACCCGGCTTCGGGCCACGCCGGCAACCTGCGTGTTGTCGAAAACACGGGCAACCAAATGCGCATTCACGCCCCACCCGTAAAGAGGGACGGGGGTACCTGTATGTCCTGTGGTCGCCCAAAGGACCTCCGGATAAACGCCCGGACCATTATCTTGAGTCACCGCCAAGCCGCCCGTCTCGTGATCCGCCATAACGAGAACAAGCGTGTCCTCACGGCCCGCGGCCCACTCAACGATCTTTTTCACAGCCGCGTCGAACGCCAGCATCTCGCCGATGCACCGCGGCAGGTCGTTCCCGTGGGACGCGATATCGATCATTTCGCCCTCGACCATCAGGAAGAAACCGTCAGGATCTCGCCTCAACACATCGAGCGCTTTGACCGTCATATCGGAAAGGCTCGGCAGCGCTCCGAGACCGTCATATTCGAAAGGCAAGTAACCCCAGCCGAACAGGCCGCACACGCGCGGCTGCAGAGACGCATCGAGCTCGACAAGCGACGCGCGATCCGTAACCACCGCGTACCCCGCCGCCGCGGCTGTTTCGGCATCGAGCCCGGTCAGCCCCCCGCCCATCAGCACGTCTGGCCGCGTCTGGTTCAGATAATCAGCGGCGATCAGCGCAAAGTTATAGCGGCTCTCATCGTGCGCTCCGAAAGCAGCCGGCGTGGCGTCCGTAAGATACGAGGTCGTGACAAGCCCCGTACTCTTACCCAATTTCTTGAAATGCTCCAGCAGCGTCTCCAGTTCGCTCGCATCGCCCGGCAAAGCGAGGCTGAGGACGCAACTGTTCACCTTCAAGCCCGTAGCGATCGCCGTAGCGGCGGCGGCGGAATCGGGTACAGCCCAGCTCGCGTTATGGGTCGTCATCCTGCTCTGATAGGGAAAGCCCTCGAAAAAAAGATTCGTTCCTGCATAGCAGCGGGCGGCCGCGACTTGTCCGGGCCCCATTCCGTCGCCGACACAGACAATCACATTCCGGATTTGCGCAGCCTTTGACACGCACGCCCAGCCAAGCAAAAACGACAACGCCACCTTAAACCAAGAGCGACTATCGTGCCGTTCCGGTTTATGCCTCGTGACGGTTGACCCTTTTTCCATGGGATCAGTATATCACGCTTCAGCCTTTGTGACCACCCCAGTCATGCGGCCGACACCCCGCTATTGGGATTGACAATCCCTACCTCTGTCGCGACAATTTCTTCTTCTCAAACAACCGATAAGGAGCTTTGCCATGTCCAGCGTTTTAGACTGCGTCGCCGAACTCGGCGTCGTCCCCGTGATAGCCATCGACTCTGTCGTACACGCCCTGCCGCTGGCCGACGCCCTGCTCGCGGGAGGTCTTCCGGTCGTTGAGATCACCTTCCGCACGGCAGCTGCGGCAGACGTCATTCGACTGCTTGCCAAAGAGCGTCCCGCCCTGATCGTCGGCGCGGGTACGGTCCTGACACCCGAAACGGTCAAAATCGCCGTAGACGCCGGAGCACGCTTCGCGGTCGCGCCGGGGCTCAACCCGCGTGTGGTCCAGGCCGCCCAAGCGCTCAACCTGCCTTTTGTTCCCGGCATCGCCAACCCCTCCGACATTGAGGCCGGTCTGGAGCTCGGCTGCAAGCTGCTCAAATTCTTCCCCGCCGAAGCGCTCGGCGGCACCAAGCTGCTCGCCGCGCTCTCCGCGCCCTACAAACACACCGGCGTACGTTTCATGCCAACCGGCGGCGCGTCGCCCGCCAATCTGGAATCCTATCTCAAGCTCGACACCGTGGCGGCGGTCGGCGGGACCTGGATCGCCAAAAAAGAGGACATGGCCGAAGGCAAATGGGAGATGATCGCCCAGCGCTGCCGCGAGGCCTGCGGGCTTGTGGCTGCCGCCCGAGCCCACTAGCGAGAGGCGTCCGGATGTAACACGCGACGACCTCTTCCGTTTCCTTCAGCGCGGGTCGTTGACTATTGGACGTTGAACGTTCGTCGCGGCGGCTCTGCCCCCCCCACCGCATTTAATTCATCAGCAGCGACGCCATATCCTCGGGCAAAGGTGCTGAGAGCTCCGTCAGCGCCCCGAAACGGGGATGACGGAAACACAAATAGTCCGCATGCAAGGCCTGTCGCCGCAACCGAAGCCGCTGTTTGTCCTCGTCGATCAGCGCATCCGCGCAGAACCTGAGAAACAGCGTTTCGTCCACGCCGTAAAGCTTATCTCCTGTCACCGGATACCCCAGCGACAGCAGCGTCGCCCGGATCTGGTGCAGGCGTCCTGTGCGCGGCTGCGCGGTCACCACGCTGAACCCGTCACAAATGCGGACCCGTTCAAATGCGGTCTCAGCCCATTCAGACGTTTGGTCCGGCGCCAGGCTGCCTTGCGCCGTAGGCGTGAACCGCCTTTTTTTGCGAATCGCCGACACCGGATCTGCCGAAAGCCAGCCCGCCGTATCGGCCCGTTCGGGAAACTCACCCTCCACAAAAACCGTATACCGTTTCACCACCTTGTGCGAGGCAAACTGGCTCCAGAGGTTATGCGCGGCCTCGGGTGTTTTAGCGACGATCACCAGCCCCGAGGTCTCGCGGTCGAGACGATTCACTAACACCGGATCTTTCAATCCGCAGTTCGTCTTCAGCAGCGACCACAGCGTGTGGTTGAAATACCGTCCACCCGGATGGCAAGGCAGATTGCCCGGTTTATTCACGACCAGCACGAGCGGGTCGTCCAACACAACGCCGAACGCCGTCTCCACCGGCGGCTCGGGAATATCCGACGCGTCGTAGCGTAACACATCCCCCATCATCAGCACCGCATCGGGCGTCGCTCGGCCGCCGTTGTACCGCACGCGGCCTTGCGCGATCAAGCGGGCCCACTCCTCCTCCGTATGATACGTGAAGCGTGCGGCCAGGAACGCCGTCAGCCTTTTCCCCGCATCCTTGTCACGTATCGTAAACGTCATTTCTCGCGTCATCAAACACCTTTGGCGTTGAACCCGCCGGTTTGACCGTGTTATAGTTACACGACTTTTTACGGGCCCATAGCTCAGTCGGTCAGAGCGGAGGACTCATAATCCTTTGGTCGCAGGTTCGAGCCCTGCTGGGCCCACCATCTAAAAACTACGTTTTTATTGGGCTTTTATGATATTTATGGCCCTTACTACGCTGTGCATCATACCTTGTTTTCCCTTGCATTTCCTTCGTTGAATCGTCATTTTTTACTACAATTTTACTACAGTCCAAATCGCCCGCAATGACTGAACTCTGAAACAGCCGGCCCCGATACCATTCAAAGGCGTTCCAATGACTCGGAAATGATGATCGAGACCGAACACACTCGCCACCTTTGAATGGACGGGGCTACTTTATCACTCGCGGCACGGACGCGCAAGGCTCACACTCCATTTAACAACTGGACATTTCGGGGCCGTTATGCTCAACCGCGTTTTGTGATCGCATTCCGCCACTTGAACCATCCGAACCACCCGAGCGTGACGCCCGCCCAGCGGACCGCCGCGCGGACGCCGGTCATCCCGTACGCCCGCATGATCCGGTAGAAGCGAGTGTTGGCCGCCATCCCGTTCCGGCTCGTCAGAAAGTCGAAATCGTGGCGCAGGCAGGGCGGAAAGTATTTGTTCGGCCAGTAAACCTCCGACACCAGCGTGCAGCCGTCGCAGTCCATGTACCAGTCCCACTTCGGCGAATCGAGCGCCTCGAGGATCTCGCCGCGCTCGCGATCCCCGAGGCCGAACACGTCGAAAGACTCGACGATCCGCGCCCGCTCCTGCTCCTTGGTCCCGCACTTGGCGGGATCATCCCCGCCGCCGCATCCGCAAAGACGCCTCATGCTTCCCCCCGTCACTTGGTCATCGGAATCGAGAGTTCGCCGCTGACATCGTTGCTGGCCGCCGTGCCGCCCCCGCTGGACACGTACACGTTCTCGGCCACGATGACCACCCGGCCGACACCGACGCGCACGCCGTTCGTGCCGGCCTCGCATATCGCGTTCGTCGAAGCCGCGCAGCCGTCAGCGAGCGCCACCTTGCGCGCGTGCAGCAGCGACACTTGGTTGATGCCGCGGTACGCGCAGCACCCGGACATGCACAGGGCGGCCGCAGCCGCCACACCGATCAGAACCTTCTTCATCATCCACCTCCCAGTTTCGAAACGACGCGGATCAAGACCACGCATGCGGAGACGGCGCCCGCGATCGCCGTCCCGGCCACAACCGAAACCACCCACAGCAACGCCCGGATCACCAGATCGTGCCGCTCCAAGCGCGTCTGGATCGACGGCGTGCCGTTGTCGACGAAGAGCCGCCGTTCGATGCTTTCGAGTTTTTCCAGCACGGCCGCGCTCTGCGCCGCGCAATGATCCTTTGTCACATAGTCGCTCATTGGCACCTCATCCGGGCGGCGGCGCGTAGTTGATCGGCGAGTAGGCGGGCACGCGCAGCAGCGCGCCCGCTGAGCTGCCGCCGGACGACGGCAGGGTGCCGGGCGTGTAGCGCGGCGTGGCCGTCGCGCCGTCCCCACCGCCGTCCGCCAGCTCCTGATACAGCCGCCGCAGGTAGATCTCCGAGTCCAGCCAGGCCGACCGGAAGCCCTCGGCGTCCGCGCCCATCTCGTTGGCCAGCATGTACCAGGTGACCGCCGAGGCGTGCCGCAGGCACGAGAGCGGCACGCTGGCCGCGTCGAGCTTGCCGGTGGCGTCGGCGTCGGCCGCCACCGCCTTGCGGAAGTCGGCGACCACGCCGGACACGAGCAGCGCGAGCCGCTGGGTCCGCGTCGCCGCGTCCAGCCACGCCGCGTAAACTGTAGCGAGAGAGGGCGGCAGCGTTGCCGCCGCCGCCCCCGCATCGTAAATGACCCAGTCGGCCATTCCCGTTCCTCCGGACCGTTACGTCGCGCTGACGTTGAGGCGCTTGACCGCGGCCGAGTTCGTGACGCGCACGTCCTCGGACCAGTCGAACTTCGCGACCTCCACGCGGCCGTCGTCGCGCATGTAGCTCGACGGGACCATGTACTTGCCCATGAGACGGAAGGTCTTCATGAAGCTCGGGTCACGGCGGGTCGGGTTCGGCCGGCGCGCGAACACCAGCACCGTGCTGTCGAGCAGGAACTTGATGTCCTCCGCGACGCCGGGCGCGGCGTTGTCGAACACCATGTAGGAGGTCCGCACGTCGGGCGCACCGACGAACAGGTAGCCCGCCGTGGACTCGGTCGGCACCGCCAGGCTGCCGCCCTTGCCGCCGTTGCCGACGACGTACCGGCCGCGCACGTTGGCCTGGTTCTTGAACAGGCACCACGCCGACGCGCCGAACAGCACGCCCACGCCCATGAGGCTGCCGTACTTCGCCGCCTTGATCACGTCCATGATCGCGGCGTCGATGTCGGCCACGGGATCGGCGGACGAGTTCCACGTCTTGCCGGTCCCCGCGCCGGCCGCCGCGAGCGCCGCGTCGATCACGCTCTTCTCGTGGGCCAGCGCCGCGACCTCCGCCACGGCCACCGCGCCCTCGCGCAGCGCGTTCTCGAGATCCGCGCTCTCCAGCTTCTCCAGGCTGTCCACCGGATAGTCCAGCGCGTGCGGCTCGCAGTTGTACGTCTCGTCGCTCACCTCGAAGCGCAGCTCCGTCGCCCGCCCGCCGATGCTCCGCAGCGTGTTCGGGATGTGGAAGCGGTTCTTCTCGGTATACTTCTTGTACCGCCCCACCGAGGTCGGGACCTCGATGGTCGGGGCCAGAAAGTCCGCCACCGGCATGATCGCGGACTGCGCCGCGCCCTGCGCGAACTCGCGCAGGACCGGGCTTGCACTGATGTCACTCAATCGGCTCATCTTCATTCTCCTTCTTCGGCGCGGCCCGCCTTACGGCGCGATCCGCACCCAATCGTTCGTGGTCACGCCCTTGGCCACCCACACCCCGTTCGTGCCCTCGCCCGCCCCGCCGAACAGGAACTGCCCGGCGAAGGCTGGCGTGTGGGCCGTGGTCACGGTCGTCGCGTTCGTGTCGCTCGCCGTGGCCATCCCGTTCGTGGTCACGACCACGCGCATTTTCTCGCGCCACGCGATCTCCGGGTCGGCCCCGAATCCCAGCGACGCGGCCAGCGCGACCGCAAGGGTCACGCCGCAAACCCCCAAACAAACCAAACGTCTCATCTCAAACCTCCAAACCTATCGACTCATGTTACTCCGACACCGTGATCGGGCCGATCAGGGCCGGTCGGCACAGCACAAGCTGACCGTCGACGCCCTTCTCCTCCGCGATCGCCAGCCCGCGGTACGTGCCCGCCGCCGTCGGCAGCGCACGCACCTTGCCCTTGTCCGCCGCCGTGCCGACATCGGCCAGCACCAGCACGTCGCCCGGATTGCAGGTCCCGTCCAGTTTCAGCCGCACGTTCCGCCCCGCCCGCACAGGCTCGACGTCGACGTGCCCCGCGTCCGTCGCGCCGTCCAGAAGCACGTACAGCGCGTAATCGTCATTGGAAGCGGGCAGCTTGACCTCGGGCACGCCCGCGTCATGCGTGAGCTTCACGAGACGGCCCTCTTTGTCCGTCAAATCCTCGCCCGCGAGTACGCGGAACGACCCGACCCTGGTATCACTCTGACTCATCTCATTTCCTCCCAACTAATGCACTTCCGCACTAATGAACTAACGAACTTCTCCCAACTCCTGCTCGGCGGCGCGGAACGCCACCGTGAAAGAAGTCCCGTCACGCCGCGCGATCTCCTGCGCCCTGTTCCGGATCTTCGCCGCGCGGTCCCCGCCGCCCGCCGCGCCCTTCTCGGCCACGGCGGGCTTCGCGGCCTCGCGGTTGTGCAGCGGCTTCGGCACCGCGACAGGCGGCACAGCCACAGCGCCGGGCGCGGCCTCGGCCTTCGCCGCAGCCGCCACGCGCTCGCGCATCCGGTTCAGGATGCCGACCGCCGCCTCGCGGTTCTCCAGCAACTGCCCCCGCCAGAAACCGCGATCCTCGTTCGGGATCACATCCTCGAACCCCTCCGTGTCCTTATCCGCCAGAGCAGTCTCCGACTTGAGGATCTGCTCCATCAGGACCTCGTTCTTCGCCTTCTCAAGCGCCAGCGCCTCCTGCAATTCCGTCACGCCCGCTTCGGCAACCGCGCCGCCGTCAACCTTCACTTCATCGCCCATAAGACCCTCCTGTTGAGTGTTTCAACCGCCCTACACCTAACGCAAATTATCAACATTTCTTTTTCAACTCTTCCCGAACTTGAGCGTCGAACGTTTCTCGGCCAACTCCCGTTTCACAACTTCCCGAGCCGCACCCAACCTCTGCGTCTTTGTGTCCTCCGACCTCTGGCCTCCGTCCTCCGCCCTCTGCTTTCTGGCCTCCGCTTTCGCCCGCCTCACAGCCAGCGATGCCGCCCGTGCAACATCCGACCAACGGTTGGCAATCGGCCGACCGCCGCGAATATTGGGCTCGTTCGTCAGCGCCACGCTCTCCAGATACACGGGCCGCACGCGGCCGTCCCCGAGGTCTTCCGTGCCCGAAGGGTGCCTGAACACGGGGGAGAGCAGCCGATAACGACCGCCCGTCACAGCGGCCAGTCCCGAATCCGTCCAGCGCACACGCGCCCACAATCCGTCATCGCGCGCTTCAAGGTCGGTGATCCAGCCCGCCGCCTCCGAAGGCTTGCCTGTGTCCAGACTGAAATGGTCGAAATCGACAAGAAGGCCCGTGAAGTTATCCCCACGGTCCGCCTTGTGTGCGGCGAAAGCGGCGGATATCCTGTCGCACGCCTCGCGGTCAATGACCTGCGTGACACCCGCGCCCGCGTGCGGGAAATCCCCGCACGGTGTCACCTGCACCCAGCCGTCACCCGCCAAAACAAATTCTTTGTTACCCATCGTTCGCACCCTCCATAAGAGGGCTCGAAATCAACTATTTTGGCAGGTCACAAGCTCCTCACCTTGTCGGTCATCTCATCGAAAGCCCGGTCGAAATACCCCTGGACCGCGCCCTTCATCGTAGTAGAGTCCATAATCCTCCTTTTGGTCGTGGGATCGGGTGACTCCTTCACCCCCTGGTATAAACATCTCCGCACGCCTGTTTAGAAGTTGGCCGGGGCCTTCAG
>JADHEF010000606.1_pt1 | contig 34050 bp, 29 predicted proteins | sample 8952391 | NCBI WGS metagenome assembly JADHEF01 (sample SAMN16124439, study PRJNA663245) | bioreactor sludge metagenome | isolation source: sludge (nitrite) | place: India:Bengaluru | collected 2019-02-28 | reverse complement strand
TGGAAAATTGCAACTTGCCGCGGCTGCACGACAAGTTGATCGGAGCATCCCTAGGAATTGAGGCCGACCCGCGTTATCAGATGGTCGCGTACAGCATTGCCTGGCTCCTCCGTCTAATCAGGACGATTCAAGCCAACCCGCTACAATTTTAGCGCCATGTACTGCTTTCTACTGCTTCAGCCCCTTGCAATCCGCCCTCCCTTTTTCTGTTACTTCTCTATCTACAGGAAACGGCCTGCTTTTAAGTCAAGCAACTGGGAGAACAGGATCGGACTAGGACATTGACGGCGAAAAGCTGAAGCGCTATCGGGTCGCTAGGCCTTTGGATGCTCGGTCGTCCGCCGTAGGGTGGTTGGTCGGCAATGGCAAGCGGAGCGCGCAGGCCGTAGACGGGAAGATGGAAGCCCGACAGGGCCGAGACGACGCGGGTACCGCAAAGGCTCGGTTCACGACAGCTGTCCGCGAAGCTGCCCGCCCAGCTAACCACCGGAATTGCAGGCAAATACTTCACCCAATTGCCCAAGCAATCTCATAGTATTCCTGCTCAGTAAGCTCACGGACTGCCTCTTCTCGAATCGCAGCCAATGTTTCGGCTGAAAAACATCTACGCCCAGCACTGGCAACAGCCTCCGCACTAGCAGGAAATACGGTCGATCGCGAATATGTGTAGCTTTGAATCAGTCCCGCTTCCTTTTCAGAGATAACCCCATACCCGATCCCAAGCATCCAAAAAGCCACCGCTACATGAACGATCTCTACCCTTTCGAATATCTTCTGAACGCCTAACCCAGTACGCGGTGCTGCAGACAGCCCTCCACCACGCAGCGGCCGAATATATTGCCTCGCAAACCCATTTACATTTTGCCGATACGCGTCGTCCCACAGCCAGAAATAGATAAGGAAGCGAGCCGCCTTAAGCGACAACCGAGGCTCCAACCCAAGGCTTACGACTTCTGAATACCAACGCTGCGTCCTAGCAGCCAAATGGAGCAAAATCCTGTTCTTTTGCGGGGCTGTCGATGCAAAGGATTGCGTAATGGCAAAGTCCGTTTGCAAACGAGCAGTAGGGCTTTTCACGTACTCTTGAAAAGCTAGCCAAGGCTTGTTGATCGCGTTGAACCGCGGCTCCTCTAATCTCCTCAGCAACACAGGATGGTCATGCAGCAGGCAAACACAGACAGCCTGAACGCGCCAAGACCGTCGCCACCCTGGCGCACGATCTGCTGCGATGTCCTCCTGTAGACACCTAGGGCAGTATACGTTGCTCGTTTTGAAAAGAAGCAGCTGCGCGTCAGGAAGCACAAACGCGTCCCGAATCCCTCCCCGAAGCTCTTCAGCGAAGCATGAAACGAAACCCGGACTTGCGTAGAGAGCGTCATGATCGCCTTGAACATCAGGAGCAAATTTCTTGATGCACTCTAACATGAGTTCTTGATCAAGAAATTGCTGATCCGCAACACGATGCAACCACGACGAAAATGTTTCATCGTAGAACGGCTTAGGCAATCCTGAAAACACGGTCATAAATTCACACCATGTATTGCTTAGCAAAAGAATCGAAGACCTTAAGAACCTTCATAAGGCCCAACAGCTTGCTCGGCGGAACGCATACTCAGGTAAGTAAATGTCGTTCCGACCAATCCTCCCGTAGCATTGTGAATTTCCTTAACTACTGCCTTCGACGGCAGATCGGGCCCAATGTATCGCCTCCAGACGTCGCAAACAAAATCAGTATATTCAAGCCCCAATGGCATAGGGTTGAGTTCAACAGATCTAGGGCGGGAGTCAGAAAAATAACTACAATATTTCTCAATCGCCTCAGATTCACCCGCAACCACTATTCGACAACCAACTGCCAAATTCAAAAGCAAAGAAATCGCATCAAAATTAGCTTGTATCACAGGCCGCGTAAAATACATGAACCGTTCAACATCATGAATTATTATAAACATATATCTGCGCAGCGCTAAGACATATTCATAGACGCCACCCAAAAAATTAAACGAATCATATTTTCTAGCATTTGGAAGCCTCAACTCTTCGACGAGCTGAGCCAGAATTAATCGTTCATCCGCGTCCGTATCATCCCTAAGCGAAAGCACACGCTGACTGTTTCGGCGTAGCTGCTTTTCAAGCTGAAAAAGCAGCGTAGTCATTCCCGAACCCGACGCGCCTGAAATACATAAAATCCGGGACTCTAGACCCTCCGTTGATACCCATTGATAACAAGATTCTAAACTTTCTTGATTGCCGCTACTCTTGAGCCATCGAAAACGAGGCCAGGTCGGAGGTAAGCACTTCAACAACGGTTGTGGCTGTCCTTCCTGCATAGCTATACACCTCAAAATTTCGACAATCTATATTAAAAAACACCGCAACAACTAGAAAAAAATGATCCATATCACTTCGAAAACTGGCTCGCACTCCACTCATTATATTTATCAAGATCAACACCTACACCACTCATCTCTTGATAGGTCTCTACGAGATCCGCTTCATCAATACACTCCTTTTCATTTAGTACTGAACGGCGGCACGCTGAATTAAACAAATAGAGCGCAGATCGCAAATTTACGAATGAAACCTTCCCCGACGCCTCCTGATTCAAATAAACCAGCGTCATTAGAAAATGGTCACTATTTACGATAGAAATTCCTTTCAGTGGTTTTTCACGAATGTATGCCTTGAGAAACGCTGCAAACTCCGCATTTAATTGCCAAGGCTTGAGCCTTATGCAAAAATTCGCAAACCTAGTTCCAAGAGACTTTATATTCTTGACTGTATCAAGAAAATCCTCAACGCCAACTAGAACGATATTCAAGCCCCAGCGAGGGCCTGCTATCCCTTTGATCGAAAGAAGATTCGTTTTCCAACGCCGAACATTAACCGCTTCTTCCGTCTCACCAAATTCATCAATTACGACAGCTAAGATATTGAATTCACGAATCGCTCGCTGTGCTTGTGCTACTGTTCTAACAGCCCGTCCGCATCTGATAGCAATTTCCTCGATCAATCTTTTTTGCACATTCAGCTGATCGGTATCTTCAGACATGTCTACGTAGACTATACGACCAGGCCATGAGCTACCAGGCGCCCAGCTTTCATCAGTCAACTGCTTGACAAGCGATGTCTTCCCAGCTCCGAAATCACCAATCAACATCATGCCGGGGTTGTACACGGATCGAGGAATAGTCATCATTGACTTTATCGCCTTTTTTGCGCGCACCGCAGCCGGGTAGTCCACCCAAGAATCGCGCATGCACGACGCTGCACGCTCCTTGCGAGGAAGATCAAGCAGCTGAAAGGCAGCAGGACTCAGATCATTCATCACTATCATCCTCAGGGACAAAAATTGTCACGTCAGCAAAGCGATTGGTCTCAGGGGCACGTTGTGCTTTCTTGCCGCTAGGCTTATCGTAAGTTGGCAAGCTACCTGAGCGCTCAGCTTGCTTAACGCTCTCTTGTGCCTTACGCAGAACCTTACCCTCAGCCTTGCCTAGGGCCATCAACTCTTGTTGTTCATTGCTTGCAGCATGCCCCGCAGCAGTCTTCTCACCGGCTTTGCCGCCAGAACGTTTTCTGGCTTGCTGTTCCATTTGAGTACGCGGCACCAGGCTCCTTTTTTGCGCCAGAACGATATGCCATTCATCTTTGTTCCGCACATATAGATGATGAAGATCCAAAGGGTTACGCCGAACAGAAACTTTTACTTTTCGGTTGATAAGATGCCTGCATGGCCCATGATCATACATGACACCCTTGTACTTTATGCCAGCAGGCAGCACAAAGACGCGACCACCTGGCAACATATTAATTAAAAACGACTCAGCATCGAGCATCAACGGTGGCAATCTCATGCCAACTTCTTGCGAGTTAAAATACCGATCCCATCGCATGTTAGGGCTAAGACCATCAACGCCACTCGTCGTGTCGTTAAGAGCGATAATTTCGAGAAATACTAACTGTGTTAGCCGCTCTAATGTGTACACCGCCTTTTTTTCAGGGTTGAAATATTTATCATGCCTAGGCGCTGACCCCGTACTTCCCTCAAGACGCTGGATGAAATTCTTATTGAGCAGCTTGATTTCATTCTCCACCCCTCCACCTTGCTGAGGCCTATCTCTAAAAGAAGCCTTTATGCCAAACTTATGGCAAGTGGACTTCACAGCTTTATTATCATGCTCCGGCCCTCCATCCATCAGAACTTCTACAAATTTTCCGTACATTATCCAATGGCTGTTCTTTAGACCATAGTCAGCCAACAACTTTTTCTTGGGAAGAAACGCCTGATACATCGTCGCAGCGATGGTTGCACTATTAGGAGGAACAAACGAGATGGTGCATGCCAGATGCCCACCGGAATAGTCATCTCTCATAGCTGTCAAAAACGGTCTCCCCAATTCTTTTCCCGTTTCAGAATCAATCACAATGCAATCAACGGGACTCGAATCAATTTGGGTACGCCTCAGCGGCGCCTCTGGCATATAAGAGCTCGGGAACGCACCATACTTTTTGCTGACGTATTCAGGCCCGAACTTTTTCAAGTCCCGCTCGCGAGGATCTATCGAGAGAAAGAGGCGATGTCCTGTGCTTCTCGAAAATGGCTTTATCCCATCGTTGTGACACAATGTCAGAAAACGCGTGTAGACGGCAGCCTCATATGCACCTTCATTATTATACGCTTGTTCATAAGCGCGCATGAAGATCGGATCCAACTCAGAATCATGCGTCGGTGTTCCAGATTTTTTTCCAGGCTTACGCGGCACCACCGATTGCCATCTAGGGTCTTTAGCGTATCGCTTCAGTACGTCCTTGAATGCTGTAGGTTGTAGCCCCATTTTTTCTCTTGCAGCCTCCCTGGATAGCCCCGCTTCCATTTCTTTGATGATTTCTTCGCGCCTTTGGCCCTCTGCTTCTTGCTCAGGCGTAAAGCGCTCTGCGCTGACAAACTTTTCCAGCAATGGTAACGTGCGGAGATTTTCCGCATCATGTAGTAACGCCTGATGCATTGGGCCAAATGTACCAGGATCAATCTTGAGCGGAACATTGCTTTCGACGACTCGATCAGTGCCGGTGCTGCCCTTTAGGAAAATCTTGTCTCCGCTCGCCGAAGATTCGATCACAACGTAAGGCTGTGTAGGATCGTCTGGCAGACTTACGATTTCCCCATCGCTAAATTTCATTCAACGCCTCTCCCCCGCGATTTCCATACAATACTTTTGGAGTAACAACGTAGCCGCCTCATGACAAGCGATACGCTTGGCGGTTCCAACCCCACTATTAAGAGAAAGCAACGCACTTTCATGACCACAAAACAATAAGACACGTACGGGGCCCCGAGAGTCTCTGCTGCTGATATCGCAATCGCCAACTCCCGGATGAAGTCCATCCGAAATTGCAAAGCAGTGTGACTTGCATAATTCACCACATACAATGTAATTTCATCTTCAAAACTTAGGTTATAAGCTTTGGCGTTGTCATTGAGTAACGCATAACGCCGATTCGCTTGCAGTACTTTTGACCGCAGCGCCTGAGCCGCTTCAACCGGGGTAAGCAGGGTTAGGCCATCCCGTGAAACCCTCCTCACGGCGCCATCGCTCCAGCGCTGCAGTCGGACACGATCAGCGCTGTTCAAGCCCCCCCTGACGAGGTAAAGCTCTGAGTCCTTGTCTTGTGTTACTAAGGCACCTACATGAAGCATGGTGTTCACCATGATCGAGATATCGATCACTATGGTGTAGCACCGGATCGGATGTGGCGAAGAGGTCGGCGATAAAAGGCTGGTTTTGTACGTATATCACCGGCTTTTCAACATTGCAAAGCCGGTGATATACGATCATCAAAAAATAGAAGTGTTTACAATCAAGGGGTTATGGATAATTCGGGGAAGATAGAAAAGTTACACTGTGTGATGTCCTCATTGTGACCGCCACCTAATGAATGGAATGGCGTCAGTCAAGGCGTTGACTATTGGATTTACTCTCCCGCCTCCCTATCGCACACTGCGGTAAACGCTCACCTGTCTGTGCAGATTGCGTTGTTCTATCCTCGTGACACGAGAGCTTCTATGCTGACGGTGCAAAATCTAATTGCTATTGATCCACTGAAACTGCAGGTTGCCGCCGGCATGGCAGGCATTGGACGGACTATCACCTGGGCGCATACGGTTGACCTACCCGACCCTTGGCGCTGGGTGTCACCGGGTGACCTGGTGATGACTACCGGCGTGGGCCTGCCACAGACTTCGCAGGAACAGGTCGAATGGCTGGAGCAACTGGTACAAAGCAACCCTGGCGCATTGGTTATCGCGCCAAGGCAAGATGCCCCAGACTTGACACAAGCACTGCTAGACGCTGCCGACAGGCTGCATTTTCCGGTGCTGCGCGCGAGCTTCCAGCTGGAGTTCGTCAAGCTTTCGCACCAGGTTATTGAAAGCGTGCTGCAGGCACAGAGGGAGCGGTTTAACGCCAGCGAACGGCTGTTTCAGACTTACGCAGAAGCACTGCGCAAGCAGCCAGAAATGGCTGGTAGGCTATCGATTCTCGCCAATGCTTTGGGTATGAGCCTGACAATTGAAGACGCCGTCAGTGGGCTCAAGATTGTCGAAGCCCAAACCCTATCCCCAGACAATGTCGATCACATCGAACGCATACCGATCGGCGGTCGAGCCCGCGCCAATCTCATTATCTCGAGCAGCGCCAGGCGTTCGCCCGATGACTCCATTTTGGTGAGGTCATTGGCCGGTTTGCTGGGCGTCGAACTGGAGCGACTGATGATCCAGCGCGACCTGCAACGCGAAGAAGGTGCATCGCTGCTCCGCAGCCTGGTCGACAGTACAACCGAGTTTGCTTTAGCGTTGCCAATGCTGGAGCGTCATGGGCTCACAGGCACATTGGTTAGTCTGGCGGTACTGCCAGGGCCAGCTGGCCCATGGTCAATCGAAGATATTCATCACTGCCCTGCCCTGCACGCGCTAACGCCATTGCTGTTTGTCGAGGGCGGACTGTTGATGGCGCTAAGTCGAAATCAGCCATCAATATTTGAGGCATTGCGCACCAACCTTGGTGCCGGCACGGTGATCGGCGTTAGCGGGCCAATCTCCGCAGCAACGGGCCTGAAGGAAAGTTTCCGGCAATCCCGGCTCGCCCTTACCCAGGCTCAGGAGATAGAAAAAGAAATCCTGGCCTATGGCGAGGCAGAAACCGGGTTGATCATGGCACCCAAGTCGATGCCTGAAGCACGGGCACTGGTAGGTCGCTATCTGGGCCCATTGATTGAGCACGACCGTACCCAGGGTGCAGCGCTGCTGACCACATTGATTACCTTCCTGAAAAACGACGGTAATTGGAAAGCAACCGCTTTCGACCTTGATATTCACCGCCAAACGCTTGTTTATCGTTTGAAGCTGGTTGAGCAACTCACAGGGCTGAAGCCAACCACTACCAGTGGCATCGCACGTTTCTGGATTGCGATTCAGGCGGGCAAGAACACAAAGCTGATCGATTGAAATCGGCGCAATGTAAAAGACCCCGCTGCGTGGGCGGGGTCTTTTCCGTCAGCTAACCGATAGCCTTAATGGCTGGTCGGCATCGCGAACTCTGCGCCTTTGGCGATGGCTTGCGGCCAGCGCTGCATGATGCTCTTCTGCTTGGTGTAAAAGCGCACCCCCTCCTCGCCATAAGCATGCATGTCGCCGAACAGGCTCTTCTTCCAGCCGCCAAAGCCATGCCAGGCCATCGGCACCGGAATCGGCACGTTGATACCGACCATACCCACCTGGATACGGCGTCCGAACTCTCGGGCAATGTGGCCGTCGCGGGTGTACAGGCTAACGCCGTTGCCGAATTCGTGGGCGTTGATCAGGTCGACCGCTTCGGCGAAGTCTTTCACGCGCATGCACGCCAGCACCGGGCCGAAGATCTCTTCCTTGTAGATCCGCATGCCTGGCGTGACATTGTCGAACAGCGTGCCGCCCAGCCAGAAACCATCGCCACAGCCTTCGCCTGCGGTCTGGCCATTGAAGCCACGACCATCGACCAACATGGTCGCGCCCTCTTTTACACCTTGCTCGATGTAACCGGTGATGCGCTCCAGCGCAGCACGGGTAACGATCGGGCCCATTTCGGCTTCGAGGTTGGTACCGTTGAGCACCTTGAGCTCACGGGTGCGCTCGACCAGCTTGGGCATGACTTTTTCAGCGGTATCGTCACCTACGAATACCGCTACGCTGATGGCCATGCAACGCTCACCGGCCGAACCGTACGCCGCACCGATCAGGGCATCGACCACCTGGTCGATATCGGCATCGGGCATTACTACCAGATGGTTTTTCGCGCCGCCCAGTGCCTGGACGCGCTTGCCATGGCGGGCGCCGGTTTCATAGATGTGGTTGGCGATCGGGGTCGAGCCCACGAACGAAACAGCCTGTACATCCGGGTGCTCGATCAAGGCGTTGACCGCGTCCTTGTCGCCCTGCACCACGTTGAACACGCCATCAGGCAGGCCGGCTTGCTTGAGCAGTTCGGCGATGAACAGGCTCGGGCTCGGGTCCAGCGGGCTTGGCTTGAGCACGAAGGTATTGCCGGTGGCCAGGGCGACCGGGAACATCCACATCGGCACCATCACCGGGAAGTTGAACGGGGTGATGCCAGTGACCACGCCCAGCGGCTGACGCAGGGTCCAGTTGTCGATGTTGGTGCTGACTTGATCGGTGAAATCGGTTTTCAGCAGCTGCGGCGCGCCGCAGGCGAATTCGACGATTTCAATGCCACGCATCACTTCGCCCTGGGCGTCGGTGAAGACCTTGCCGTGTTCGGCGGTGATCATGCGCGCCAGGTCGTCTTTGTGCTCATTCAGCAGCGCCAGGAACTTGTTCAGTACCCGCGAACGGCGCAGCGGCGACAGATTGCTCCAGGCCGGGAAGGCAGCCTTGGCCGATGCCACGGCAGCATCCACGTCTTTCTGCGCCGACAGTTGCACGTGACCTGTGACCACGCCGGTGGCCGGGTTGTAGACCGGCAGTTGCTGGCCACTGGTGGCCTCGGCTTGAGCGCCGCAGATCCAGTTCATGATGGTTTGGGTCATTGTCTTTCTCACATCAAAGGGTAACTACGGTGGCGCGCGTTTTTTGCTCGCCGTACTCATGTTTCAGTAGATTGCGTAGACCTTGCGTACGGTCTCGAGCACATCCCAACGGCCGGTCCACCCCGGCGGCAGGATGATCAGGTCGCCGCCGTTCACTTCTACGACTTCGTCAGTGCTGCTGTCGGTGAGCAGGGCTTTGCCGGAAATGATGTAAGTGAACTCGGTGTCAGGTCGCTCGATAACTGGCCAGCCACCGGGTTGGCACTCCCACACACCGAGATTACCGACTGCTTCCGGAGCAAGCGTCTGGATGGCGATCTGTGGGTCGCCCTGGTCAGCCCCTGCACGCTGGCCGGCGGGGTTAAGTGGCAGGGCCTTGATGTCGGCGTGCTTGATGATGGTGAACGAAGGCATAGGTTTTTCTCCTTATCAATGGGCGCCGGTGAGCTTTTCCAGCAACATCGCGGTACGGGAAGGTTTGTGGGTGAAGCGTTCTTCGATATCACTCAGCGAGGCCGCTGCGAGGCCGCTGTTGATACCGAACCAACGCAAGGGTTCGCGCTCCCAGGATGGCGAGCGGTGGTTGACCAGAGGCAACGTGTTGATGTCCTCGTCGCGCTCCAGAATGAAGTTGCGCAGCAGACGCCCGGCCAGGTTGCTGGTGGCTACGCCGTCACCGACATAGTTACCCGCCCAGGCCATGCGCTTGTTGCGGTCGATGCTTACCGTTGGGCACCAGTCGCGCGAGACACCTAGCGCGCCGCCCCAACGGTGAGTGATGCGTGCATCTCGCAGCGCCGGGAAGAACTCGAGCAGGGTGTCGTAGATCTTGCCGTGGATGCTGTCCACCAAATCGTCCTCGGCAGACATGCGCGAGCCCCAGTTGTAGGGCGCCCCGCGACCACCGAAGACCAACCGGCCTTCCGCCGTCACCTGACCGTAAACGCGCAGGTGGCGCATGTCGTTGAAGGCCATGCGGTGATCGAGTTTGAGCCTGGCCAGCAGATCGCCAGGCAGTGGCTCGGTGGCCAGAACCAACGAGTACAGCGGAATGACGAAGCGCGAATGCCCGGGCTGTTGGGAAGTGAATGCCTCAGTGGCACGCACAGTCATTTCAGCGCGCACCGAGCCATGGGCGGTGTGCACCACCCCCGGCGCCATCTGAGTGACTGCCGACTCAGGCCTTCAACCAGCTTCGCCAAACCACGGACCAGCTTGCCGGGATGGATCAGCGCGCAGTGCTCGGTATAAAGGCCACCCAGCGTTTCTTGAGCACCCATGCGTGTCTGGGCTTCAGCAGCCTCAAGCACGCGCCACTGATCGGGGAGACCAAAGCGTGCCGAAGACTCCACCGCTGCCCTCGCCCGCTCCATCTGTGGTTTGCTGCGCGCCAGCGACAAGAAGCCTTGCTTGGCATAGTCAGCGTCCACGCCTTCCAGGGCGAGAACCCGGCCAATCTCATCGACTGTTTCGTTCATTGCAGCCTGCAGATGCAGAGCCGCATTGTGCGAATACAACTGCTCTACGCGGTGCAGCGAGATCGGGAAAATCGCCGATGCCCAACCGCCATTGCGCCCGGAGGCACCAAAACCGACTTCGTTTTTCTCCAGCAGGACTACGCGCAGAGAAGGATCACTCTTGAGCAGGTAGTAGGCCGTCCACAGCCCTGTGTAACCGGCTCCGACGATGACGACATCGGCCTGGACCGCACCGTCCAGTCGCTCACGCAACGGGCTTGGCGCGAACCACAGCGGTTTGTTGGGCAACTGGGACAATTCGTATTTCGCTGACATGCTGTTGGCTTCCCATTGAGGGCCCCGGGGGCCGGGGTGTACTGATACGGCGTTGTTGACTAGGCAGTGGTGACGGGCTGGCCTTTGACGGCTCGCTGACGCCTGCGAGAAAGGCTCAGTGCCAGGTACGAAGCAGCAATGGCGAAGATGGCTATCACGCACTGCAGCAGGCTCATCTGCATGGAGGGGTCGAATGCCATGCTGACCAGAACGGCGATGATCGAGGCGGTGACCAGCAGTGGCAGCCATGGGTGGGCCCACATGGCGAACTTCAGGCTGTCCTCTTCTACCCACTTGCGGCGCAGCTTGAGTTGCGACAGGCAGATCATCAGGTAGACAAACAAGAACACCGTGCCCGAGGAATTGATCAGGAACTGGAACACCGTATCCGGCCACAGCGCTGCAATAACCACGCAGCCATAGCCCACCAAGGTGGAGGCAAGCACGCCACGAACCGGCACGCCTTTTTTGTTCACGCCAGCAATCCAGCGAGGTGCCTCGTCATTGGAGGCCAGGACAAACAGCAAGCGCGAAGAGGTATAAAGGCCGGCGTTGAGCACCGACAGCACGGCAACCAGAATGACCGCAGTGAGCATCTCGCCAGCACCAGGAATCCCAATGTGCTCCAGTGTGGTCACGAAAGGCGATTTGCCTGGGGTCAGGCTGGTCCATGGCTGGGCGACAACGATGAAGAACGTGGCCAGCACAAAAAACACCAGGATGCGCAGCATGACGGTGTTCACTGCTTTGCGGATGTTGCGAGTAGGGTCTTCCGATTCTGCTGCGGCGAGTGTCGCGACCTCGACACCTGTCATCGAGAAGATCACCACGACAACACCCGTGAACAGTGCACCAACGCCGTGGGGCAAGAAGCCGCCGTGCTGGGTAAGGTTGTCAAACGTGGCAGTCGAATTCGGCCACAGATGGAACACATATGCACCCGCCACGAGCAGGAATACAACGATGGCGGCCACTTTAACCCCAGCGAACCAGTATTCGGCCTCACCAAAGGAGTGCACCGACATCATGTTCAGCAAGGTCATGCTGATCATGAGCCCCAGAGCAATGACCCATACCGGAACATCCGGGAACCAGCCATTGATGATCTGGCCGCCAACGACGGCTTCAAAACCGACGACAATGACCCAGAAATACCAGTACAGCCAACCGGTCATGTACCCAGCCGGCCGGCCAAACGCCATTCGGGCGTAGTCAACAAAAGAACCTTTGGTGGGATGTGCCGCTGCCATCTCACCGAGCATACGCATGACCAGGGCGACGATGATGCCGGTGATGGCATAGGTGAGGAACGCACCCGGACCGGTTGAGGCGATGACAGCGCTGGAGCCCACGAACAGGCCGGCACCGATTACCCCGCCCAGGGCAAGCATGCTGATGTGTCGGGTTTTCAATGATCGTTTAAGGCGCGGATCATGCGCTGACTGAATGGGCATTGCGTGTCTCCTGTTATTATTGTTCAACGCTTGAACAGGAGACTAAAACGCCTTGGCGGCACTGAAAATTGTTAAATGTTCAGGTTTTCGAGCATGGATTTATACAAATGTATGATCTCGAATACGGCGGTTTAGAAGCACTTTGCGTCTGCTCTGCCAGGCTTGCCCGCAGTGTCATGGATTGTTATGAAGCAATGTGCAGACGAAGAGGCGCAAAGGGCCAGGGCACGCCAGAGCTGGCTCTTCCTGGCCTTCTCTAACGGATGGACAACTCAGGCGCCTCTCTGAAATGCACGTCTGTCCTCAGTGGAACTGAACGTTACCCGCTCGGCCATCAGTGCAAATTACATCCGCCCGGGCCATGTTCGATCTAGAGTTCTACAACGATCTTGCCTACCTGGCTGTTTGATTCCATGTAGCGGTGCGCTTCTACCATCTCGTCGAACTTGAATACCTTGCCGACAATCGGACGCAAGCTGCCATTCTCCAAACCGTCGGTGATGAACGCCTTGGCCCTGTTCAGCCGCGCCTCATCCTGGGTAACCTCGAAAAGCTGATAACCCCGGATGGTCAAGTCTTTGCCAAGTAGGTCCATCACCGGCACGCTGATGTCAGACGTCTCCAGCGCGCCGTACTGGAAGAAAATCCCGAGGAAAGACAGTGACCGCAGGATGTTACCCACCTCAGGGCCACCCACTGGGTCAAATGCCATGCGTGCACCCTTCCCGTCCGTGATGCGAGCCACAGCGGCGACCAGATCCTCTTCATCCGTTGCGATCACGTGCACTGCCCCAGCGTTCACGAGCGCCTGGCGCTTCTTCGAGGTGCGAGTCAACGCTACCGGAATGGCGCCAAGTGAATTGGCGATTTGAATAGCTGCCAGTCCCACACTGCTCGACGCAGCCCGGATCAGCACAACCTCGCCTTTCTGTAGCTGGCCGATGTCCACCAAGGCGCCATAAGCAGTGACATACTTCATCCAGGTAGCTGCGGCCTCCACCGAAGACAGCCCCGTTGGCTGCTTCACCAATGCATGCGCCGGCGCGACAACGGCTTCGCCATACATGCCGTAGTCCGCAAATGAAAATGCCGGGATCACATTCACTTCATCGCCGACGGCAAAATCGGTCACGCCCTCTCCGACCGATTCAATCGTACCTGCCGCTTCATAGCCCAGGGCCGCTGGCATGTCGGGAGTAAAGGTGTACTGGCCGGAGCGGTACATCGCTTCCGCGCGATTGAGCCCAAGCGCCTTGACCTTGATCTTCACCTCACCTGGGCCTGGAGCCCTGACATCAAGCTCATCAATCTGAAGAACCTCTGGGCCACCAAGACGGTGGAATCGAATAACCTTTGACATGTCTTTGTTCCTCTTGTGAATGCTCAAAGCTCAAAATTACTGAGCTGCAAGCAGGAGAAAAAGACGCGTCCGAATTACAGACTGGTATCCCAAAATTACCAATCAAGGCTGGGTCAAGCCCTTGTCAGCCATCAGCGACCGTAGCCAGGCAACAAAGGCCTCGACCGCCGGCGGAATAAGTTCGCGATGGGGGTACAGGATCGAGACACGCTTTGAGGGTACCGGACAATGCTGCATCACCCGCACCAGCGCGCCGGAATCAAGATGAGCCTGAACATTGAGCGCAGGGCCTTGTATCAGGCCGAATCCCGCCAGTGCCGATGCGACAAAACCCTGAGTATCGTTCACGTTGATTGCCGACCTGACCCGAACGGTCTGGATTTCGTCGCCTTGAACAAACAACCATTCCAGCGTGCGAGGATTGCGGCCCGAGAAATAGTTCACCGCGAGGTGTTCGCTCAGATCATCAATGCGCTCGGGCACCCCATGTCGCGCGAGGTACGCTGGAGAAGCACAGGTCACCATGGGTAGATAACCAATTCCGCTGGCAATCAGGCTGGAATCTTCCAGTGCGCCAAGCCTCACGACGCAATCGACGCCTTCGCTGATCAGGTCGATCGGCTTATCGCTGGTACCCAGCGTCAACTCAATCCCAGGATAGCGTTGCTGAAACTCCATGAGTGACGGAATGATGAGCAGGTGGCCAACTGACACCGGTAAGTCGACACGCAGTTTCCCGACCAATCGCGCTGGACGACCACTTAGCGAAGTCATCGCCTGCCCGACATTCTCCAGGATGGCCTTGCATCTGTGGTAAAACGCCTCACCCTCCGGGGTCATGCTGAGCCTGCGTGTAGACCTGTTGAGCAGCCGCCCATCAAGCCGCTGTTCAAGGAGCTGGATTGACTTTGACACCGCCGGCCGGTGCATGTGAAGCGAATGCGCCGCGTTGGTAAAGCTGCCGGTTTCCACAACACTCACGAAGACCTGCATCGCATTAAGTACATCCATTCATAGCTCCAGGTAGATGCCATTGATTGACAAGAGCACTCTTATTGAGTGGTTGCAGCGTCCCCTTAAGCAACCGACCGCACGAAATCCAGGAAGCTCTGCGTGGTTGCACTGCGTTTATCGCTTTGCTGGCTGACTACATGGAACTGACGTTTGGCCCAGGCATCATTGAGCGGGATTGTAATAAGAGGTGGGTCTTCGGCTGATTCGCTAATCGCTCGATCAGGGAGAACGGCAATACCTAGCCCACCTTGAATCATCCGGCACACCGCATCAAAACTCTGCAGGTGCACGCCGTAGTTGATGGGCCTCTGTACCGCACAGGCTGCCTTGTCCAAAGTCTGATACAGCGGGCTGTCGCGATGCAGTGCAATGTGTCGGTATACGAGACTTTCGGCGAAATCGACGCTAGCTCGGCTTGCCAGCGGATGGTCGTCCCTGACCACCAGCGCCAAGTGGTCAATGTGATAATTCTGGATAGCCAGGCCTACCTCGCTCGCCGACTCCAGCCCTGCCCCGATACCAATATCACACTGATTCCCCATGATGTTCTCAATCACCTGCTCACTGGTGCGTTCCTCCAGTTCGACATCGACATGGGGATGGACGGTGAGGAAACTGTTCAGGTCATGGGGCAGGAACTGAATGATACTGGAGCGGTTTGCGTGGATTCTGACATGCCCTTTTTCGCCGCTCGTGAATCTGGATAACTCCGCGCTCATCTTGAGCATTTCGTTGAGCAATCGCTGCGCGTGCTCAAGCAGGCACTGGCCGGCAGGCGTTGGCTGAACACCTTTATTGAACCGGTACAACAACGAAGACCCTACGGCCTCCTCCAATTCAGCGATGCGCTTGCTCACAGCCGAAGCCCCCATGCATTCGCGCTCGGCTGCCTTGGCGAAGCTGCCCTCCTCGCAGGTCGCGATAAACAGTCGAAGCGTGGTTGGGTCGTAGCGCCAGGCGGTTTGCATAGGTAACCGGAAATTTTATCGTGGCAGGCAGGAAGAATTATCGCGGCAAGCTCATCGCATAGCTTTCATCATGCTCATCGTTGAGGAGATGATCATGACAAAAAAAATCCGCTTTGCCGGGCGCTTCCTATTTTTATCCTGTGACAGCGAAGCAGTGCAACGCCAGATCAAGGGCGCTGATCTCAGCCTGCAACAAACGCTGCCGCTCAGGGACAACATTTCCACTGATGAAATTACCCCGGTCGTTATCATGATGACCTACGACGAGCGCTTGGGTACCTACCCCTACGTCGGGTTCAAAACCGAAGGCAAGCTGCCGATCGGTAACGACACAGTCAAGAACGGCGGCTTTGAGATCACGGTTGCGGGTAAACGCTATGGTAAAGGCTCGTCCCGTGAATCCAGCCCACTGGCAGAAAAGTCTGCCGGAATCCGGTTGATCATCGCCGAAAGCTTCGAGCGGATCTATCGGCAGAACTGCGACAACATCGGCATTTACACCTCTACCGATTTCTCATTGATTGATCGCATTCGCGCAGGTGAAGAGATTGATCTGGAGGCGTTTCTGGTCGGCCGGGACGAGGTCACTCAGGAGGTGATTCGCGCTGGCGGCTTGTTGCCCTACAGCAAAGCGAATCTGCCCCGCCGCCCTGAGAAAGTGTTCAACCCCTCTGCCCCTGCCCGTCGACCCATGACGTTAGTCGAGAAGATCATTGAGCGTCGCCGTGTTGCACCGGAAGGTAGTCTCGCCCGTGGTGACGGCGTTTTCCTGTCCGCTGACTGGCGTTTCAGTCATGACTACTTCACCGGCATGTGTGCCCACCTCATGCATGGCGCATTCGGCCACGCGCTAGAGCTGGCCCGACCAGGCGAGATCATTGCCTTCCAGGATCACCTGATCCTGGCCAACCAGAGCTTCCCACATGTTCGCGACAATTTGCTTGGGGCGGTCGGTGGCCTTGCATCTGCGCATGACGCGTTCGTACGCCGATATCCGGTGCGGGCACATGGTGCTCTGGCAGGTCAAAGCGGGTCTGAAGGCATCTGTCATGCCCTGCTGACCGAAAAATACGCACTCCCCGGTCAGGTCGTGGTCGGTACCGACTCGCATACACCGCATTCGGGTGCATTGGGTTGCCTGGCCTTTGGTGCCGGGGCAACGGATATCGCCAACAGCTGGGCGACGGGTTTCATTCGTTGCCGTATGCCTGAGGTCATCAAGGTTGAGCTTACCGGCAGGCTGCGAGCCGGTGTCACAGCCAAAGACATTGTCCTGGAATTGTTACGCAGTGAACCTATCCGCCAAGGTCAGGCCATCGGTGCGGTATTTGAGTATTCAGGCGAAGCAGTGGCAGCACTCTCCATTGATGAACGGGCAACGCTCACGAACATGGTCGCTGAGCTGGGGGGCTTCACCGGTATCGTGATCCCCGACCAGAAAGCGGTGGACTTCATTCATGAGCGCCGTGGCGTCAAGATCGAACTCGAAGACTGGCTGTTCAGCGATCCCGATGCAGAATACAAAGAGCACATCAAAATCGACTGCCGCACGCTCTCCCCGATGCTGGCAGCGCCTGGTGATCCAGGCAACGGCATTGCACTGGATGACCTTGCTGAAGAGGTGCCGATCGATATCGCGTATGGCGGCTCTTGCACCGCCGGCAAGCGTGAGGACTTCGATTACTACCATGAAGTACTGGCGTGGGGCCTCGACCACAGGCTCCGCATCCCCGGTCACACCAAACTTTTCCTGCAATTTGGCACGCTCGCCGTACGTGATTACTGCCAGCAACAAGGCTACCTCGATACCTTTGAGAAGGCGGGTGTCGAACTGATCATGCCCGGCTGCGGCGCATGCGCAAACTGTGGCCCGGGGTCGTCAACGCGACCCGATCAGGTGACTGTCAGCGCGATCAACCGTAATTTTCCAGGTCGATCTGGCCCTGGCCAGGTCTGGCTTGCCAGCCCGTACACAGTGGTAGCCAGTGCGCTGCTTGGAAAGCTTGGCAGCTTCGAAACCTTGCAAGCGTCCGTCGCCGCTGAAGTAACGTCAGCATGATCACTACAGCTGATCTGTGCGATAGCCATTCAGACATGATTGCCGCAGGCGGTCTTTTAGTTCTTCAAGGCGCCTGGCGCTGGTTCGGCAAGGCCGCCTCCATGGCGGGCCCAATCGCCACGCTCCAGGCACGCGGCTGCAATTTAGAGTTGCGCGAGCAGTTAGACCAGCCAGGCCTTGGCCGAATCCTGGTGATCGAAGCCGGGGGCGACCCTGGTGCGTTATTGGGTGACAACCTGGCGATCAAGGCACTGGTTAATGGTTGGGCCGGCTTTTTTATAAACGGCAACGTGCGTGACAGCAGAGCGCTCTCTGCGATCGATCTGCCCGTACTGGCTTTAGGTGCATGGCCCGCGCGGTCAAGAAATGGGCCCGGCGGCAGGGGCGACGTCACTCTTGAAATTGGCGGCGCGCGACTCTCTCCTGGAAACTGGCTTTATGCCGATGCGGATGGCGTTTTGCTGAGCGAGGTTCAACTCAATACGAACTGAGCTTGCGGCCACTGCCAGAATCATGCGCAAGTTTGGAACGTGATTAGCGGCTGATGGGCCTCCATCAGCCAATTCATCTCTCCGACAAATACAATTATGGAGAAAGCGAATGGCTACCTTGACCCAAGAGGCAACGCACGTTGCTTCAGATGTGCAAGAGCTATTGCTCTACCGTCGCATTGCCTGGCGTATCCTGCCACTGACGATTGTCTGCTTCCTTTTCTCGTATTTCGACCGCATCAACATCAGCTTTGCCAAGACCCAGATGCAAGCTGAACTGGGGCTCAGCGATGCCGCCTATGGCTTTGCTGCCAGCATTTTCTTCTTCGGCTACGTGATGTTTGAGGTACCCAGTAGCTACGGGCTCAAGAAATACGGAGCGCCCAGCTGGATCTGCCGAATCATGGTCAGCTGGGGCATCGCGACGGCATGCCTGGTCTTTGCCTATAACGAGTACACCCTGTATTTCTTGCGGTTTCTGATCGGCGTCATGGAAGCTGGCTTCGGCCCAGCCTTGCTGTTCTACCTCGCATGCTGGTTCCCGAAGAAGAATCTGGCCAGCATGAACGGTATCTGGTTCCTGTCCATTCCACTCGCGGGTGTACTGGGCGCGCCGGTGTCGGGGGTCATTCTTGAGTACATGAACGGCTTCCTGGGGTTGGCCGGATGGCATTGGCTGTTCGTCCTTTCAGGTCTCCCCTGTGCGCTGCTTGGCGTTATTGTGCTGTACAAGCTTGACCGTGATATCCAGTCGGCAAAATGGCTGACTCAGCCGGAAAAAGATCTACTGCAGCGTAACCTGGATAATGACCGAAAAGACGCGAAGCCAATCCATGCTTCATTGCTGAAAGTCATCCTCACTCGCGAGGTAGCGGTACTGTCTGCGATTTATTTCATGGTGAAGCTGACGGGCTATGGGCTGAATTTCTGGATGCCACACTTGATTGGTTCATCTGGCGTCAATAATCAGATGGCCGTCGGATTCCTCACCGCATTGCCATACCTGGTCGCAGCCATCGGAATGATTTTCGTCACCCGGCGCTCTGACGCCACCGGCGAGCGCAAGCGCTACTTGTGGCAGTGCATGCTGGTAGGGGGTATCGGTTACTTCGCGGCCTGCTACTTCAACAGCAATTATTATCTCCTGACAGCGTTCCTGGTGCTGGCCACCGCTGGCGTCTTTATTGCCATTCCGATCTTCTGGACTATTCCGCAGAAGGCCTTCGCAGGCTTGGCAATTGCTGGCGGCATTGCAGCGATCAATACCGTAGGCCAGCTCAGCGGCATGGTGGCGCCGCTACTGGTCGGCTACATAAATGACCTTACCGGTAATACCTACATGGGTATGTTAGCGCTGGCGCCGTTCTGCCTGATCTGCGCCGCAGTCATCCTTTGGGGTATTCCCAACGACCGTAAGACCGCTTGATCCCTGGTGCCCCTCCAGGGCACCTCAGTCCAACCTGATGGCTTGCTCGGCATGCACTTGATTGCGGCGTGTCGAGCTGGCAAGGTGTTTGCCGAGCTCCGATACTTCGCTGCTGAAAACGATGGAAAAGCCTTGGCCGGTGACGTGGATAACAGGACGCTCAGCACAAACTTTGGGTACAAATTCGGCGCTCACACGATCAGCGATGGCTACCGGAAAAGCCGTGGCGAATCGGCCTACGCTTACCTGGGCGGCAGTGATACGACTGCGCTTTCTGGCAGTGCCGAGCATTCGTGACGGCTAGCGGTCGTGAAGATGCTTCTTCAAAAAGGCCCGGGTGCGCTCCTGAACGGGCTTTTTCAGGATTTCATCCGGTGCCCCCTGTTCGACCACCACACCGCCATCCATGAACACGATCTGATCAGCGACTTCGCCAGCAAAGCGCATTTCATGCGTGACGATCAGCATGGTCATGTGTTCGGCCGCCAGCTGTTTCATTACCAGGTTCACTTCTTCCACAAGCTCAGGGTCCAGTGCCGAGGTTGCTTCATCGAACAACATCACCTTGGGTTTCATCGCCAACGCCCGGGCAATGGCCACGCGCTGTTTTTGCCCGCCGGACAACCGCGACGGGAACTCGTCGATCTTGTTGCCCAGCCCGACCTTTTGCAGGTATTCCAGGGCCAGCTCCCTGGCCGCACGTTTCGAATAGCCTTTGAGCTTCACAGGCCCTATCGCGATGTTTTCACAGACCGTAAGGTGCGGAAACAGATTGAAGTGCTGAAACACCATGCCCATCTGCTGGCGCACCTTGTTGATATGCTGCTCGAAGGCGCGGCCTTTCAAGGGTTGATTGACCTGAGCGCCGTCAAGCCAGATTTCACCACCATTAAGCACTTCGAGATGATTGATCGAGCGCAACAAGGTGCTTTTGCCCGAACCGCTTGGGCCGATGATGGCGAAAATCTGCCCACGCGACACCGACAGATCGATCCCCTTGAGCACCTCAAGTGCACCGTAGGCTTTACGAGCGCCCTTCACTTCTACCATAGCGTTGTTGTTCATCGTGACATCTCGACCTTTGCTTCAATAAGATGCAACCCGGCTTCTAGCGCCAGGTTGGCCACGTAGTAGATCACCGCGACGGCGATGTAGAACTCGAACGGGCTGTACGTTTCGCTGACGGCCAGCTGGGCGCTGTAGACGAGTTCGGCAATACCGATGATCGATACCAGCGACGTGTCCTTCAGCAACACGATGAGGTTGTTTCCCAGTGGCGCGATGGTTTTTCTGAGCGCCTGCGGAACAATAATGTAGCGCTGGGTCATGGCCTTGCTCAGGCCGATTGAGCGCGCGCCTTCTATCTGGCCTGGGTCAACCGCCTCGATACCGGACTTGATCACGTCGGCGTTGTACACGGCAAAATGCAGGCTGAGCCCGATGATTCCCGCAGCCAGCGCCGGAATATCGATACCCACCTGAACCAGCCCGTAGTAGATCAAATAGAGTTGCAACAGCAATGGCGTGCCCATCAACAGCCAGGTCATAAAGCGCACAGGCAGCGCCATGACGTGAGGCGCATACAAGTCGATCAGGGCAATGAGCACACCCACGACCAGGCTGATGACGCTGCTGCAGAGAAACATGACAACCGTCCACCACAGTCCGGTCGCCAGCATGTCGTAATAAGGTGCGATGACACTCAGGTTTAATCCTTCCACTGCCAACCCCTCACTTGGTCGCGTATCGCTTGTCCAGCACTTCCACCAGATACTTGACCGAGTAGACCATGACGATATAAAGCAACGCCGACACCATGAATATCTCGAATGGTTTGTACGTTGAACTGATGAAGCGCTGCGCGGTGTATGTCAGTTCAACCACCGAAATGGCCGACACCAAGGCGGAGCCTTTGATCAAGCCAATGGCATTGACGCCAAGCGGTCGAATCATGAGTTTCAGTGCCTGAGGAATGATGATGAATAACAATGTTTGCCTCCGGCTGAAACCAATCGACCGTGCCCCCTCCTCCTGGCCTGGATCAACGTTGACGATCGCTCCTCGAATGGACTCCGACATATAGGCCGCGATGTTCATGCCCAAACCGATTACCGCAGCAGCGAACGGCTCCAGTTCTATGCCTATTTGTGGCCCGCCAAAATAGATGATGAACAACTGCACCAGGCAGGGTGTGCCGCGGAACACGCTGACGTACAGGCTTGCCACCCACCGCAGGATAATGAACGGCGATAACCTGCAGATCACCAGCGCAATGGCGAGAACCAGGCCAAGTAGTAATGAAAGCAACGAGATCTGCACGGTGACCCAAGCGGCTTCCAGAAAAAACGGGTAAGTGCGATGGATTAATGACAGGTCCATGAAACCACTCACAAAAAGTCTGCCAACCCGGCCCGGCCTGCCGGCCAGGCCATTCCTGGTGCGCTTCAGCGAATGTCGCTGCCCACCCATTTCATTGAAATTTCCTTGTACGTGCCGTCTGCCAGAATCTCGTCCAGAGCCTTCTGCAACTGGGCCTTGAATTCAGGGTTGTTTCTGCGAATGGCAATGCCCAGACCTTCGCGGCCACCCTGCTCGTCCGGCAAACTGATGATCCGCACTTTTTGCCCGGTTTCCTTTACCGCAACCATGACCGGGATGCTGTCCATCACCACCGCATCGATACGGCCGGCATCCAGGTCGACCAGCATTTCAGGCAAGCCTTTATAAGTGCGCACTTTGAGATTGCCGCGCGCACGCGCCCATTTGTCATGCGAATCACCCAACGTGACGCCGACGGTAACATCCTTGAGGTCATCAAGTTCTTTAATCGGAGAGCTTTCCTTGACACCAATGGTACGGCCCGCATGGTAATACGGTCCGACGAAGTCAACGGCTTTAAGGCGCTCGGGCGTAATGGTCATCGAGGCGATGACAGCGTCATACTTCTTGGCCAGTAACCCTGCAATAATGCCGTCAAACGGTGTAGTGATGATTTTTATATTCACGCCCAGGCGCTGGGCAAGTGCTTCTCCGATGGAGGCGTCGAAACCGACAATTTCATTCTTCTCATTGGCAAAACTAAAGGGAGAATACTGCCCGCTCATTGCCACCCGTAACACGTTCGACGCTTGAACAGCCTGCAAATCGTCAGCGTATGCCACACCTTGAGAGAACAAGGCGACAGCCGCTACCGCAGTGGAAGCCAGTAGCATTCTGGTTTTTCTTGCCAGCATCGAGGCACTCCTTGGAAGTTTGTATTTCTTATTGTTCCGGGCTCTTAGGCCCCATCCTTCACAGAAAGCTTTGCACACTGAAACCTTGAAATCACCCTGCAAAGTGCGTGTAGGACTGGCACATTGCCGGAATCGACCGACATTATGCCGGCGCTACTTCGACCCTTGGAGAAACTGGAGTAGTGTCTTGCAATGCACAAAAAAGAAGCAAATGGCTAACTATTCCCTGCACTTTATTAGGGCGGACGGCCCATTACCGGCGATCAGACAGGAGTGTCAGCATTGCGCGAATTAGACGTCAAAGATCGGGAAATCCTCGAAATACTCTCCAAGGAAGCACGTGTCGCACTCAAGGCACTTGCGGCAAGAATCGGCCTGTCAAGAAGCGCGACCAGCGAACGGGTTTTACACCTGGAGCGCAGCGGAATCATTCGGGGATATCGCGCGGACATTGGTGAAGTTGATGCCAACGTAATACGGGCAATCATTCTGGTCTCGCTGAAACGCACACCGGCGCTTGGCCTGCTGGACCTGCTGGCACAGAACGCCCAAGTGAAACGGGTATCCTCGGTCAGCGGCCAACTCGACCTGGTTGTAGAGGTCGAGGCACGAACGATTGATGACTTGAACCGGGTGCGCGACGCCGTGGCATGCCACGATTCAGTAGACGACATCACCACTGCCGTGGTGCTGCGGCGCGATATCGACCGCCAAAAAGCCTGAACGCACGTACAGGGCGTGCCGATCGGCACGCCCTGCCCGGTTGAAACGCGCTACTTCAGCGCGGCAGTGAAGCTGTCTTGCAGCACGTCAAGAAGAAAGTCCGCATTGGCCCGGCTGAAAATCATGGAAGGACGCATTTTCAGCACGTTGTCATGCGGGCCTTCGGTACCGATCAACACGCCGCGTTCTCTGGCGCCATCGGCAACTTTCCTGGCCAAGGCCGTGGCCGGAGCCTTCGACGTGCGGTCCGTGACCAACACGATGCCGAGGAACAGGCCCAACCCGCGTACATCACCAATCACATCGAATTGCTGCTGAAGTTTGCGGAAACCCTCGAGCAGGTAATTGCCGATGCTCAAGGCGTTCTCTTTCAACTGGTCGCGCTCGATTGCATTGAGCACTGCCAGGCCCACCGCACACGACACGGGGTTGCCGGCGAACGTATTGAAATACTCCATGCCGTTGTTGAAAGCATCGGCAACCTCACGCGTGGTCACCACCGCCGACATCGGGTGGCCGTTACCAATCGGTTTGCCCATGGTGACAGCATCCGGCACTACACCTTGGGTCTCGAACGCCCACCAGTGGCTACCGACGCGGCCAAACCCGACCTGCACCTCATCGGCCAGGCACAGCCCACCTTCGGCGCGAACCATGGCGTATACCTCCTTGAGGTAATGCTCGGGCAGGAACACCTGCCCCGCCACGCTGGGGATCGACTCGGCAAGGAAGAAGCCCGGGCCCTTGCCGGCTTTGCGCATGGCGTCCAGCTGCTCTGCCACCGACTCGGCAAACCGCTTGCCGTGCTCTTCCAATGGCCAGTGCCCGGGCGCGTAGTAGCTGTCTGGAACCACCGCCTCGTATACGTGCGCCGCCCTGCCCTTGCCGGCTTTGCGCTTGTACTTGTAAGGGCTCAGGTCGATGAGCTCTTGCGTGGTGCCATGGTAAGCCCAGTCCAGCACGATCGCCTGGTCGCTACCGGTGTAGTTGCGCGCCATGCGCAGCATGAGGCTGTTGGCTTCGCTGCCCGAGCAGCCGAATGACGCCACACAAAGGCCCTCTGGCAACGTGCCGGTCAGCCGCTCGGCGTACTCGACGATGTTGTCGTGCAGGTAACGGGTGTTGGTGTTAAGTCGTGCAGCCTGGCGGGTCAAGGCGTCGACCACGTCGGGATGGCTATGGCCCAGGTGGCACACGTTGTTGAAGCAGTCCAGGTAGGCCCGCCCGAAGTTGTCGATCAGCCATACGCCATCGCCGCGTACGAACTTGATCGGGTCGGTGTACGAAATTGACAAGTTCGGTAGCAGCAGCTCTTTACGCTTGGCAATGATCTGGGCCTTGGTCATTCCCTGCTGGTTGTAGGTTTCTGGCGGGATGCCGGCCAAGGTCGAGGCATCAGGGAACAGGTCAGCCCACACCTCGCGGTACTCGGGCTCTCCAACGCCAATGACCTCACTCGCGCTCAGCTGGGTATCGGTGGTCATCTGCAGGTGCAGGTGGGGAATCCAGCCGCCGTTTTCAGTATCGGTGCCCATGTAGCCCACCAGGTCGCCGGCTTCGAGCTTGTCACCGACCTTCAAGCGGTCGAGCGCCTCGTGGGCCATGTGCCCCCACAGGGTCAGAAATGGCGGGCAACCTGGCGGGCTGTGCTCGATCATCACCAGCCCACCATAGCCCAGCGGGTCGGGTTCAACCTCAACGCTTTTGACGGTGCCGGCGACCGGAGCGTACAACGGCGTACCGGCGGGCATCACCAGATCGACCCCCACATGCAGGGTGCGGCGCTGCCCCTTGATGAAGCGCGACTCGAAGGCACTGTCCGTATAAATGGTACGCAACTCACCCCATGGCCCGATGGCCAGCGGCACGTTGTGCGCGGCAGAGAACGCATTCCACCAGCGCGTCGCATCGGCAGGCCGCTGCTCGGCTGAGGCGATGGTCATTTCGTGGCTGGCGTCGCCAAACGGCGCGATCACCTTGTTGAGGATGGCGGCTGACGGGCGCACCAGGTCGGCAAATGATGTGTGGTTATCGGCGATCCAGCGGCGTACTGCACCCGCCCCCTCGATGGCATCGAAACCGCAAGCTTTACGCAGGATGCCTGTAGCCAGCCGTGGATTCATCGAATCTAGCTGTTCCAGCAGGCGCCAGGCTGGCGCTTCACTGATCGCCAGGTAGGGGTTGTCTTCTGTCTGATCTTGCCGGGAAGCGGAGAAAGTAACGCTGATGACCAGGCGCATGGCAATCAGGTTGAACAGCACGTCAAGCTCTTGCGCTTGCAATGGGTACTTTTCATGGAATCCGGCCACCAGCGCTGCGGCAGCGCCGATCGGGTCGTCCATGTCGAGAATGGCGTAAGCACTGGCGATCGCGACTTCGGCAATCAGCACGGTGTGCACGGCATCGCCAAAGTCGATGAAGCCGGTCACATGGCAGGTGGTCTCGGCATCGACCAGAATGTTCCAGTCGTTGGCGTCATTGTGGATCACCTGCGCCCTGAGTGATGCCAGCCGGGGCTGTACAGTGTGTTCGAACCGGGTGATGAAACGCTCGACAATGGCCCGGCGTTCGGGGCTTTTGATGTGGTGCAAGCGAGAACGGGAGCGTGCGGCATGGCGTAAGTCCCAGTCCAGGTCACGGACGGCACCCGGGTGCATGAACCCCTGCAGGGCGCGGTCAAGTTCACCGAGTGCCCGGCCAAAGTTACTCATCAGCGCGAAAGAGCGCTTGGCCTCGGCAAGTGGCGTGCCGGCTAACCAGCTGACCAGGCGCATCGCATGCTGCTCACCTGTGGCGCTGGCCACGGATGGCAGGTAGTCACCCGTCACACTGGCCCGAAGGTGAGGCACTCCCAGGTGCGCGCCATGCACGGCCAGATGATCGAGCAGCGCGGTTTGAAACTCGCTTTCTACCCGGGGCTCGCTGGCATTGACGATTTTCAGTATCCAGCCCGCATCGACGCCCGTATCCAACCGGTAATTGCGGTCACGCTCCCCGTCCAGGGGGGTTGCTGTAGCGGTGACATTGAAGAAATCTTTTGCGAGGCCCTCTGCATCGCTTGCCGAAAACCGAGGTGCCGGGTGGGAAAGGTCTGTCATATCATCACGTTCCGAGCGAGCAAATTGTTTTGAATAGCTTGTCATGCACTGCCGAAACCGACACCCTGCATACGGTCGGGATCGACAGGCATTATGCCGGTACCGACCGGCATAAAGACGGCGAGCTTATCAGGTGGTGCAATGCGTGAACTGGACGCAAAAGATCGTGAGATTCTTGAAGTACTTTCGAAGGACGCGCGCATTGCGCTGAAGGCATTAGCCGGTCGCATAGGCCTTTCCAGAAGCGCCACGACCGAACGAGTGGCCAACCTTGAACGCAGCGGGATCATTCGTGGATACCGTGCAGATATCGGCGAAATAGACGCCAATGTCATACGCGCGATACTGCTGGTGACCTTGCAGCGCACACCTGCCATGGGGCTGCTCGACCAGTTGGCGACGGACGCACGCGTGCGGCGGGTTTCCTCGGTGAGTGGGCAGCTTGACCTGGTGGTTGAGGTGGAAACCCGGACAATCGACGACCTCAATCAGGTACGCGACAACGTGGCACGTCACGAATCGGTGGATGACATTACCACGTCGGTTGTCCTGCGCCGTGATATCGACCGCCAGGGCGCCTGATCATCCACGCATGGCTGTCCAGGCCAGCTCGCGCAGCGGCGCACGAGCGCTCAACGCGTTAGCAGTACGCGGTCAATCTCGCCAACCACCTGCCGCGTTGCGTCTTCGATGGCCCCTTCATTACGGCACAACACCCAGCCGTGCTTTACGAGCGCCCGCTCGAAAGCCTCGGTGCAGGCAACCTGTTCATTCAGGTTGTGTATCACCGTACTGCCCAGGCCACGCGTGCGTGCCGCCGCCCTTGCCCACGAGGTCTCAGGGGCCGTGACAACCCCGACGTGCAAATCTGGCACTTGCACGCTGAGGTCGAGGTTCAATCGCAAGATCTGGTCAAACGGCACCGTGCGGCGAAACGCGGCGTCAGAGGGGTACCAGCGATCAATCAGGACGATGCTGTCAGCGGGCTGCTTGGGCAGTACGTGCCGGGAAATCCAGGCGCGGCTTTCAGCGAAGCGCTCGCACACCCTGAACTCCAGATCCCGGCACGGGTTTCTGGCGAGCTTGTTGACCAGCGCCATGGTTTCGCCCCGGTAGGGATCGCTCTTTTTTTCGCAAAGGCGAATCACCTTTTTCCCGTCCACCCTCAGGGCTTGGGTGACGGCCTCCAGCAGCGTGGTCTTGCCGGTGCCTTTAGGCCCATCAATGGAAACAAACAGCGGGCGGATCATCGTTCAATACCAGTTGGCTCAGGTGCGGATGAGACCATTGATCGCCGCTTGCCTTCAAGGCATATCGACAAGGGCACATCTGTACTCCACAGGCAAAAGGCGGCACATGCCGCCTTCTCGTCCCTTCCTGGCGACTGCCTGCCCAGGTATCAATCCTGGGCCTTCCAACCCATTTGCTTGAGCGCGGTCAGCAAGCGCGCCCCTTCCAGGCCAGGCACCTCCCGCCCGTCTTCAGCCTGCATGGGCCGACCGGCCAGGATGGCATTGACAATGGCTTCCTCTACTGCCTCGGCCGCCGCCGCGAACAGCGGCGAAATGTGGTCGTTATTGACCATCGCCACGTGCGCTGTCATCGGCAGATCGCGGCGGTTGTAATCGGCCGGCGCCAGCCCGGTATTGCCCGTCGAGAACGCCAGGAAGATATCGCCGCTGGAGTCATCGGTGCCGCCCCCCGTGCGGGCAATGCCCAGCGCAGCACGTTGCGCCAGGCGTTGGCACTGATGCGGAAGCAACGGTGCATCGGTGGCCAGTACCACCACGATCGAGCCCATGCCTGGGGTGTCCTGCTGCTCGAAGGGTGAAGGCAAATCGAGCAACACCCGGCCTACGGGGTAGCCATCCACCCGCAGCTCACGGCGTTGGCCATGGTTGGCCTGGACAAAGGCTCCCACCGTCCAGTCACCCTGCTCTGCCGGCAGTACCCGCGACGCGGTACCAATGCCGCCTTTGAACTCATGGCAGATCATGCCGGTACCCCCGCCTACCGCACCCTCCTCCACAGGCCCGCTGCGGGCAGCGCCCAACGCTTGCTGAACCAGGTCTGCATTGACATGCTGGCCCCAGATATCGTTCAGCACGCCATCATAGGTCTCCATTACCACCGGCATGCACCAGTAGGTCGAGCTGTCCCCCAAGGTTGCATGCTCATGGGCGATCATCGCATCACGTACCACGCCAACGCTGTGCGTGTTGGTGGTCGCGATGGCGGTGGTCAGCAGACCCGCCTCTCGGATCCACTCAAGGCCCGTGGCATCGCCATTGCCGTTCAGCACATGGCAACCGGCAAAACATGGCTGATAACGCGCCGGGCCTTCGCGGGGCTCGATGACACTGACACCGGTGCGCACCGGTTTTCCCGCATGGGCCTTGTTCAGGGTAGCGTGGCCTACCCGTACGCCGGGTACATCGGTGATTGCGTTGTGCGGGCCTGGCTGGCCAAGGCCCAGCGTGATCCCGAAATCGCGTGCTCGCATCATGTCTCTCGCTTAAAGTTTCTGAAAGGCTGGGCTCAACTTGCCGTAGGTGCCGTACAGCACCACGGAGGTAAGCAGAATGCCAGCGATGATGAAAATGTCCCGGGCTGAAGCCGAACTCAAAAGCGTCGAAAGCAGGTATCCGGCACCTGTCACGGCGGCCAGTGCCGGCAGCGGCCAGAGCGGCATGCGGTACGGGTGCTCGCGGTCACGGCGCAGGACTCTGCTGAACAGCGCGCACAAACCGACGACCAGGTATACGCACAAGATCAGCAGCACGGTGAACGATGTGAGCTCCGCCAGGTTGGAACTGAACGTCAGGGCCGCAGACGGCACAGCAAGGAACAACGTGGCCAGCCATGGCGACTCCCACTTGGGGTGAATGCGGGTAAAGGCGCGGTTCAGGCTCGGCATCCACAACGCATCCCGCCCACTGCTGTAGATCACCCGCCCACTCTGGATCACAAGGGCGATGATGGCGTTGAACACCGACAGGAAGATACCGGCACTCACCAGGCGCGACAGGGTTTCGTTGCCATGCGCCGTCAACAGGTAGCCGATCGGGTCGGGGCTGGCCAGCATCGCCTCCAGCGAGGGCGCACCGATCAGCAGCGCAACCAGCGGGATCACTTCGATGGCCACCACCAGCACCAGTGACCACAGCACCGCTCTGGGGATGCCGCGCCCACCGCACTTCATGTCCTCGGCCAGCAGCACTGCGCCGCCATAACCGTTGAACGAGAACAACGCCGTGCCAATAGCACCAACCACCAGCGCCCAAGGCGCCGCGTGAAGTATTCCGTTGTCGAGTACCAGCGGGCTGACGAGGCTGCTGACCGGTTGCTGAGCATGGCCGAAGCCCAGCACCACAATCACCATCAGCGCCGCCACCTCAAGCAACAGGCACACGCCGGTGACCCACGCGTTCAGCTTTATGTTGAGGATACCCAGCAGGTAACCCAAGGCCACAATCACCAGGGCCACCGTCTGCCCGTCAAGCTGGGTGCCCAGTGCTGCATTCAGGTAAGTGGCAGCCCCGGTGGCCAGTACCGGTGGAATGAACACCAGCATCGCCAGCACGGTAAGAAAGGTGGCGTAACCGGCCATGCCGCCAAATACCCGTTTGGCAAACACGTACTCCCCACCTGCTGCACTGTGCGCACGGCCCAGTTCGGCATAGCAAAGCGCGAACATCAGCGCCAGCACGCCACCCAGCATGAAGGCCCATATGACCCCGGTACCAGCCTGGGCGATGGCAAATGGCGCGATGACGAAGACCGAACTGGCGGGGGTTACCGAAGAGACGGTAATGGCAACTACATCTGCGACGCTCAGCGTCGGTTTAAGGACTGGGGCGGGTGCACTGCAGGACGTCATTTGTTCATCCTCACGTTGTTGTTAGTGTCAGGAGGCAGAACCAGAAAGCGAAGCATGGCGAGCTCGACGGCCCGCTTGATGGGTAGGGAATCTATGCGGCGGCCCCCTGCCGGGCAATTCCCACTAAGGGGTACCCCCGTTGACAGCTGCGGCAAACCGGGCGCCAATGCCTTACCCCTTTCAAGGATGCTGTCGTGGACATTCTCTTTCATGAAGTGGCCGGCCACACCGCGCTGGCCAGAACGATCGAGCAGATTGGCGGCCCGCGCTTCTGGCGCCAGCTGATCCTGGTACTGCGCCATTGGGTGCCGTTCGACAACGCGCTGGTGATTCACTTCGCGGCCCAGGGCGCGCCTCACGTGCTGGAGGAATACGACGCCGCGCCAGCGCCCGCTGCGGGTGAGCTTTACCTCGACGGCCTGTACCTGCTCGACCCGTTCTACCAGGCCGCGCGCGAAGGCCTGGCCAGTGGTTGCTATCACCTCGAAGAAGTGGCGCCGGACCACTTCTGGCAAACCGACTATTACCAGAACTACTTTCAAAACCACGTACTGGTGGACGAAGTGCAGTTCCTGTTGCAGTTGCCCGAAGGGGTGCTGTCGCTGTCGTTGGGCATGCGCCGTGCGTTCACCGCAGCAGAACTGGGCAAGTTGAACCTGGTCAGTGCCTGGGTGCTGGCCTTGCTTGAGCAGCACTGGGCACGTAGCGGCATCTCGGTGCCGGCACAGCCACCGGTTGGCGACGCCTTGGCCAGGTTTGCCCAGGGCCTGTTATCCGAGCGGGAGCTGGAAATTGCCCGCCTGATCCTGCGCGGCTATTCGTCGAAGGCGATGGCGCAACGGCTGGGCATCTCGCCAGAAACCATCAAGGTGCACCGGCGCCACCTGTACGCGAAACTGAATATCTCGTCTCACCCTGAGCTGTTTTCGATGTTCATCCGTGAGCTGGGGTTCGCTGATGATCGAGGCGAACACCCGTCATAAGCCGGTACAGCCCTTTTCGCCTCGCTATGCCAAAGGCCGGCATGCCTGCTAGGCTGACGTTGGCGGCCCTGCTGGCAGCCTCCTCATCCCCCCACAGGCACGGCCAATGACATTCAACCCCCAAGTAAACCTGACCAACTGCGACCGCGAGCCTATTCAGATACCCGGCAGTATCCAGCCCCATGGCTGCCTGCTGGCATGCGATGCCTCGGCCACCGTCGTTTTGCGTCATTCGGCCAATGCTGCACAAATGTTGGGCGTAGCAAGCGACATCAACGGCCAGAAGCTGCATGCGGTGCTCGGAGATGAGGTGGCACATACCCTGCGCAACGCGCTGGCCCGCACCCGGGAGGCCTCGCGGCCGGCGCTCAGCTTCGGTGTGAAGCTGCCCAGCGGCGAGGCTGTCGACATTGCCGCCCACTTGTTCAAAGGCACGGCTATCCTCGAGTTCGAACCTGCTGGCGCGAGCATCGCCGAGCCGATCGAACTGGCCCGCACGCTGATCGCCCAACTGCGCGAAATCGACCAGACCAGCAAGCTGTTCCGCGATGCTGCCCGCTTTGTCCGGGCCGTGCTCGGTTACGACCGGGTGATGATCTACCAATTGGGTGCCGACGGCGCCGGCAAGGTGGTTGCAGAGGCCAGGCGCAGCGACCTTGAAAGCTTCATGGGCCAGTATTTCCCGGCCTCCGACATCCCCCAGCAGGCCCGCGCACTTTACCTGCGCAACCCGATCCGGGTGATCTCGGATGCCCAGTTCAAGACGGTCGCCATCGACCCTGTGCTCGACCCCTCGGGCGAGCCGCTAGACCTTTCCTATGCGCACTTGCGCAGCGTCTCGCCGATCCATTGCGAATACCTGTGCAACATGGGCGTGGGGGCCTCCATGTCGATTTCGGTAATCGTCAACGGAGAGCTGTGGGGGATGATCGCCTGCCACCACTATGCTCCACGCACACTGGCCATGGGGCAACGTGTGGCGGCGGAAATGTTCGGCGAATTCTTCTCGCTGCATATCGAGACCCTGCGCAGCCGGCAAAAGCTTGAAGCCGCCGTGCACGTTCACAAAGCGCTGGACAGTATGCTGCTTGACGCCAACCAGGCTGCCGACATCGATGGGTTCTTCCGTGCGCGCCTGCCCCGGCTTATGTCGCTGATCCCCTGCGACGGCATCGGTATGTCGCTGCAAGGCCGCTGGTCATCCGCCGGGCTGACGGCGCCCAAATCGGCGGTGCCCGACCTGCTGCGCCTGGCAGATATCGTCAGCTCTGGCCGTACCTGGGCGTCCAACCGCCTGTCGATGGTGCTGCCTGCGGCCCAGGCGTACTTTACCGATGTGTCGGGTGTGCTGATCATACCGATGTCGCAGCAGCCGAGGGATTACCTGATCTTCTTCCGCAAGGAAGTGGTCGAGACACTCGACTGGGCCGGGGACCCGAACAAGACCTATGACAGCGGCGCACTGGGCGACCGCCTGACACCACGCAAGAGCTTTGCAATCTGGAAAGAAACCGTTCACCAGCAGTCACTGCCCTGGACCGAGCAGGACCGCCAGTTTGGCGACGCCATCCGTACCGCTATTGTCGAGGTGGTGCTGTATAACAGCGAGTTGCTGGCCAGCGAGCGTTCGAAGGCAGAAGTGCGCCAGCGCATCCTCAATGAAGAGCTCAACCACAGGGTCAAGAACATCCTGTCGTTGATTGGCGCGCTGGTTGCCCACCCGACCTCGGAGAGCCAGACCCTGCAGGACTACGTGGCGACATTGAAGGGGCGCATCCATGCGCTGTCCCTCGCTCACGACCAGGTGGTACGCGGTGACGGTGGCGGGCGACTGGCCAAGCTGCTGGAGGCAGAGCTTTCACCCTACCGCACCGCCGCCGGAGTGATTGAACTGCAAGGCCCGAACGTTATCCTGGATGCCCGCGCCTATTCGGTCATGGCCTTGGTGCTGCACGAACTGGCAACCAATGCTGCCAAATACGGCGCGCTGTCGCGAGCGAGCGGCAAGCTTGCCGTAAGCTGGGCCATCGACGCCAGCAACGGCTGCAGCATTACCTGGCGCGAAAGCGGCGGGCCAACGGTTCGCCCGCCCAGCCGCAATGGCTTTGGCTCGGTGCTGATAGAACGCAGTATTCCGTTCGACCTGAGTGGCACCAGCGCAGTGGAATATCACCCCGAAGGCGTGCAAGGGTTGTTCAGGATTCCTGCAAAACACCTGTCCGTGGCCGAAGCGGCCGAGCCTGCGAGCACGGCCGCGCCGGTTACCCGTGCAGCCGATGCCTTTGCCGCCCGGACGGGCTTGTGTGTGCTGATCCTTGAAGACCAGCTGGTGATTGCGGTTGGCCTTGAGCAGATTCTCAACGATGCACAGATCAAGAACGTAATGACCGCCAGCTCCGAGGATGAGGCCATGCGCTTGATCAGCAGCCGCACACCGGACGTCGCGATACTGGATGTGAACCTGGGAACAGGGACGTCGATTTC
>JADHEF010000600.1_pt1 | contig 34222 bp, 30 predicted proteins | sample 8952391 | NCBI WGS metagenome assembly JADHEF01 (sample SAMN16124439, study PRJNA663245) | bioreactor sludge metagenome | isolation source: sludge (nitrite) | place: India:Bengaluru | collected 2019-02-28 | reverse complement strand
TGAATTTTGGTGGCCAGGGACGGAATCGAACCGCCGACACGCGGATTTTCAATCCGCTGCTCTACCAACTGAGCTACCTGGCCGCGCTGGGCAAGGGCGTTTGTAACCCGCCTCGCCAAAGAGCCGCGCATGATAGCAGATCGCCACGAACTTGCAGCGTGGCGCGGTTATCATGCGCCGATGACGATGCACAGTTTCGATGTGGCGGTGGTCGGCCGCGGCGCGGTCGGCAGCAGTCTGGCGCTGGGGCTGGCGCAGACCGGGTTGCGGGTCGCGCTGGTCGGTCCGCTGCCGGCGCGCAATCAGGCCAAGCCGGCCTGGGATTTGCGCGTGTTTGCAATCTCGCGCGCATCGATGGCCTGGTTCGAACGCCTCAAGGTGGCGCGCCAACTCGATTGGTCGCGGGTCGCGCCGGTGCGCGACATGCAAGTCCAAGGCGATGCCGCGCATGCGCCGGGGCGGTTGCATTTTTCGGCCTACGGTGCCGAGGTCGGGGAACTGGCCTGGATCATCGAGGGCCGCAATCTGCAACGAGCGCTCGACCTGGGCTGCGAGATGCAGGCGAGCCTGACACCGGTGGCAGGCGAGGTCGAGCGCTACACGATCGACGATGACGGTGTCGAACTGGTCCTCGGCAACGGCGATCAGGTGCGCGCGGCCTTGCTGGTCGGCGCCGATGGCGCGCAATCGCGCATCCGCGCCCAGGCGGGCATCGATGGCAAGCACCGCGATTACGGGCATAGCGGCGTGGTCACCGATTTCGTCTGCGAACAGCCGCATGGCGATTGCGCCTTCCAATGGTTCCGTGGCGACAGCATCCTGGCGTTGTTGCCCTTGCCGCCGCAGTCCGGGGCGAGCGGCCCCTCGACCCATGTGTCGATGGTCTGGTCGGTGCCGACCGAACGCGCGGCGCAATTGTTGCGGCTCGATGGCGCCATGCTCGCCGCCGAAGTCGAGCAGGCCAGCGCCGGACGGCTCGGTGCGTTGCGCACGATGGAGCATCCGGCCGCCTTTCCCTTGCGCTATTTCGTGGCCGATCCTTGCGTGCAAGCGCGCTTGGCGCTGGTCGGCGATGCGGCCCACCTGATGCATCCGCTCGCCGGCCAGGGCATGAATGCCGGCTTGCTCGATGCCGCCGCGCTGCTCGAGGTGATCGCCGGCCGCGAAACTTTCCGCGACCTCGGCGATCTGCGCTTGTTGCGCCGTTACGCGCGCGCGCGCAGCGAAGACCTGCGCCTCATGATGAACACCACCGACTTGCTCAAGCGTCTGTTCGAACGCGACGACCCGATCGCGCGCGCGGTGCGCAATGTCGGCATGAACCTCGTCGACCGGTTGCCGGTCCTCAAGAACCGATTGATCCGCCAGGCCATGGGCTGAACGCCGCAAGATTCCAAGGAATTCCGCAATGAGACTCCATCGCAAGCTGCTCGGCGCGCTGACCGCGCTGGCCATCGTCGCCGGCTGTACCGCCACTTCCGATCCGCCCGCATCGACGGCGACCGCCGAATCGGTGCGCAAGGCGATCCAGGAGCGGGTCGGCGGCGACGGCAAGGTCGGCGATGTGCGCCGTTCGCCCGCGGGCGTCTGGGAAGTGCAGGTCGGCAGCAACGTCTATTACACCGACGATCAGGCCAACTATCTGTTCATCGGCCGGCTCATCGACATGCGCACGCGCGAGAACCTCACCCAGGCGCGCCTCGACGAATTGCTGCGTGTCGATCTCAAGACACTGCCGCTCGATTACGCGCTCAAGGCCGTCAAAGGCAAGGGCGAACGCATGCTGATCGTGTTCGCCGATCCGAATTGCCGTTATTGCAAGGTGCTCGAAAAGGACGCGCTGCCCCAGCTCGACAACGTCACGGTCTACACCTTCCTGGTCCCGATCTTGTCTGAGGATTCGACGACCAAGTCGCGCCAGATCTGGTGCGCCTCCGACCGCATGCAGGTCTGGGACGCCTGGATGCTGCGCAATCAGGCGCCGATGGGACGCGGCGATTGCGAGGTGCCGATCGAACCGGTGGTGCAACTGGCCGAGCGTCTGGGCGTGACCGCGACTCCCACCATGATCTTCGCCGATGGCGGCCGGGTCTCGGGTGCGCTGCCCGCAGATCAGATCGAAGCGCGGCTGGCCCAGGCGGCCCAGCCCAAGTAAGCGCCCGGCGCCGCGTTCAGCGCTTGGGCAGCAAGACCCATAGATCGAGCCGCTGCTTGGTGCGGCCGGCCAGTTCCCCGGCGCGCTCACCGCTGCCCCAGTACAAGTCGGCACGCACCGGTCCGACGATCGCGCCCCCGGTGTCTTGGGCAAACACGAGCCGGCGCAAAGGCTGGCTCGACATCGGCAGGGTGCTCGCCATCCAGACCGGCGCGCCCATCGGAATGTGGCGCGGATCGACCGCGATCGAGCGCTCGGCGGTCAGCGCGATGCCCAGCGAACCCAGCGGCCCGTGGTCGGTGGTCGGCGTTTCCCGGAAGAACACGAAGCTCGGGTTCTGCGCGAGCAATTCGCCCACCCGTTCGGGATGGGCGCGCGCCCAAGCCTGTATCGATTGCATCGACGCGTCCTCGGCCTTGAGTTCGCCGCGTTCGATCAACCAGCGCCCGATCGAACGATAAGGATGGCCGTTGGTGTCGGCATACCCGAGGCGGGCCCAACTGCCATCGTCGAATTGCACCCGTCCCGAACCCTGCACTTGCAGGAAAAACGCTTCGACCGGATCGGCCACCCATGCGAGCTCTTTGCCGGCCAGCGACGCCGCGCCCGCACCATCGGTCAGTTCGGCCCGCGAGTAATAGGGCACGAAGCTGCGCTTGCCCTCGGTGCTGGTGACGACCCGGCCGCGCAGGCGCTGATTGGTCTGCGCGTCGGGCACGAAGCTCGCCAGGTCGAGCGTGATCAGATCGTCGGGCGGGCCGTAGATGGGCACCTGGAACTCGCCCTGGCGCTGGCGGCTCGCACGCATCAGGGGTTCGTAATAGCCGGTCAACAAACCTTGCGACTGCGGATCGCCCGAGCGTACCCGATAGGGCTGGAACCGCTCGACGAAGAATTTGCGCATTGCCCAACGGCTCTTCGCGTCCACGCGCAGGGCATCGGTGCAGACCGCGCGCCATTCGGCACGGTTGCGCAAGGTCGTGCAGCCGGCCAGGAAGGCGGGCCAGGCTTGCGCGATGTCGTCATCCGCCCAGCCTTCGAGTTCTTTGAACGGCACGGGCGTCAGGGCCGCCGGAATCGCGATGGGCGCTGCGGCGCGGAGATCGTCGGCGCGCGCCGTCGAAGGCGGGGTGGCGCCGGTGGCGGCGTTGGGCGCGCCGGAAGGGACGGCCGCGCCGCCGGCGTTCGCCGCGCCGGAGATTGCGGGGGCCGGGCCGGACGACGCGCCGCTCGACGGGCTGCCCGATGCACTTTCCGACGCGGTGCCAGACGCGGTGCCGTCGGCGGGACGCGCGGCATGGCCGTTCGCGGCACCGGGCACGCCATCGCGGACCGCGGGCGGGGCCGTGCATGCGGACAACCCCAATGCCAACAACGCGGCACCGAGTCCGACAATGGAGAGGCCGCCGCGGGGTGAACGAGGTGCTTTCATGATGTGGTTGTTGATCGAAGCGCTGGCCGCGCTTGCGTTGTTGATCTTCATCGTCTGGTGGACGATGTCCTCCGGACGCGCGCGTCCAAGGACTCGACCGCGTGGCGAAACAGAGGTTCCGCCGGGGGAACTTCCGCCGCGCCAATGAGTTCGCGGCGCGGACGTCAATGCAGCATGTTGGGCCGATACAGCCCGAACAGCGGAATCGTCACTTCGAACTGGGTGCCGTCTTCGGCCGTGCAGTAGTACTCGCCTTGCATGGTGCCGCTCGGGGTCGTGAGCGATGTGCCGCTCGTGTACTCGAAGGCCTCGCCCGGCTGCAACAACGGTTGATGGCCGACGACGCCCAGCCCGCGCACTTCCTGCACATCGTCATCGGCGTCGGTGATGATCCAATGCCGCGAGATGAGCTGGGCCGCGACCGATCCGGTGTTGCGCACCGTGATCGTGTAGGCCCACACATAGCGGTTCTGGTCGGGCTCGGACTCGTCTTCGAGGTACTGCGTGCGCGCTTCGACGGCGAATTGGTACTTGTTCATGAGCGCAATCCTAATCCATGGCCGGTTAGAATCGCCAACGCCCTCCGCGGAGACTCAGATAATGACAACCCATCGCATCGCTCCTTCGATCCTGTCGGCCGATTTTGCCCGGCTCGGCGAAGAGGTCCGCGCCGTCATCGACGCGGGTTCCGATTTCATCCATTTCGACGTGATGGACAACCATTACGTACCGAACCTGACTTTCGGCCCGATGATCTGCGAGGCGGTCAAGCCGTTCGCGAAGACGTCCACGGGCGAGCCGGTGCCGATCGATGTGCATCTGATGGTCGAGCCGGTCGATGCGCTGGCGCAGATGTTCGCCAAGGCCGGCGCGAGCTACATCACGTTTCACCCGGAAGCCTCGCGCCATGTCGATCGCACCTTGTCCTTGATCCGCGAGGCCGGCTGCAAGGCCGGCCTGGTGCTGAATCCGGCCACGCCGCTCGCGATCCTCGAGCATGTGATGGACAAGCTCGACATGATCCTGCTGATGTCGGTGAACCCGGGGTTCGGCGGGCAGAGCTTCATTCCGGCGGTGCTGGACAAAGCGCGTCAGGCGCGCGCCCTCATCGAGGCGCATGTCGCGCGCGGCGGCCAGAACATCCTGCTCGAAATCGATGGCGGGGTGAAAGTCGACAACATCCGCGCCATTGCCGAGGCCGGCATCGATACCTTCGTCGCCGGCAGCGCGATCTTTGGCAAACGCGATCCGGACGGCGGTTACAAGCAGGTGGTGGGGCAATTGCGGGCGCAACTCGCCCAAGCCGGGAGCGTGTCGTGCTGAATGCGAAGGTGCCGGTGCGTGCTGCGCTGATCGATCTCGACGGCACCCTTTTCGATACCGTCGATGACATCACGGCCGCCGCCAATGCGATGCTGGCCGATGCCGGTCGCGCGCCGCTCGGGCGCGATCTGGTCGCGGCCTATGTCGGCAAGGGCGCGGCGCATTTCGTGGGCCGGGCGCTCGCGGTCGCACCGCAGGCCCAGGCCGATGCGACCGAGATCGAACGCTGGTTGCCGGTGTTCCTGGCCCATTACCATGTTTGCAACGGGCGGCGCGCGGTGATGTTCCCCGGCGTGGCCGAAGGTTTGCACGCCATGCGCGAACTGGGGTTGCGGCTCGCGGTGGTGACCAACAAGCCCCGTTCGCTCACGCTCGATCTGCTGGAGCAATTCGGTGTCGCCGAGTGCTTCCGCGCGGTGGTCGCGGGCGGCGATACCGAAAAGCGCAAACCCGATCCCGAACCCTTGCTGCGCGCCTTCGACCTGCTGCGTGTGACGCCGCACGAGGCGGTCATGATCGGCGATTCGATCAACGATGTGCAGGCCGCGCGCGCGGCCGATTGTCGCGTGCTGGTCGTCCCTTATGGTTACAACGAAGGCGGCTCGGTGCAGGCGCTAGCGAGCGATGGTATAGTCGCCACGCTGCTCGAAGCAGCCGACTACATCCGCACGACCCAATCTCGCAACGCACATGTCTGACCGCAAGACTCCTTACCGCGCCTGGCGCTGGTGGTATTGGCCCTCGGGCCAATGAGTCTTCGCGCGTCCATCGGCCGGGCGCCTCAACCCCCAAGGCCGGCACAATTCAACTCAGTGGCACCGCGTGGAGATCTCCATGCGCATGGCGCGCAAGCACGTCCGCGCGGTCGCCACGTCGGGAACCAAGCACATGACTGAACTCGAATTCAAGGCGATCGCTGCGCAAGGCTACAACCGCATTCCGCTGATGCTCGAATGCTTCGCCGACCTCGATACGCCCTTGTCGCTGTACCTCAAGCTGGCGCACGACACCAACGGCGGCGCGCATTCCTTCCTGCTCGAATCGGTGGTCGGCGGCGAACGCTTCGGCCGTTATTCCTTCATCGGCCTGCCGGCCCGCACCCTGGTGCGCACGCGCAATGGCAAGACCGAGGTCGTGACCGACGGCAAGGTCGTCGAGACCGATGAAGGTGATCCGCTCACCTTCATCACCGAATACGCAAAGCGCTTCAAGGTTGCGATGCGCCCCGGATTGCCGCGGTTCTCGGGCGGCTTGGCCGGCTATTTCGCCTACGATTGCGTGCGCTACATCGAGCCGCGCATCGACCGGTTTGCCAAGAAGTTGCATCCGAACGGCAAGCCCGATCCGATCGATGTGCCCGACATCCTGTTGATGCTGACCGAAGAACTGGTCATCGTCGACAACGTCGCCGGCAAGACCTACATGCTGGTCTATGCCGATCCGTCGCAGTCCGAGGCCTATGGGCGCGCCCAAAATCGTTTGCGCGAATTGCATTCCTTCCTGCGCAAATCGGTCGACATCCCGTACAGCAAGCCGTCGATGCAGACCGAGACCCGGCGCGATTTCGCCAAGGAGGACTACAAAGCCGCGGTCGCGCGCTGCAAGGAATACATCGCGGCTGGCGATGTGATGCAGGTAGTGCCGGCGCAGACGCTGCGCAAGCCGTTTCGCGATTCGCCGCTCACGCTGTATCGCGCGCTGCGTTCGCTGAACCCCAGCCCCTACATGTTCTTCTACAACTTCGGCGACTTCCATGTGGTGGGCGCGAGTCCCGAGATTCTGGTGCGCCAGGAAGAGACCGCGCGCGGCCCCAAGGTCGTGGTGCGCCCGATCGCGGGTACCCGGCCGCGCGGCAATTCGCCCGAGCAGGACGAACAACTGGGCCAGGATCTGCTCGCCGATCCGAAGGAGATCGCCGAGCATGTGATGCTGATCGACCTTGCGCGCAACGATGTCGGCCGCATCGCGCAGACCGGCACCGTCAAGGTGACCGACAAGATGGTGATCGAGAAGTACAGCCATGTGCAGCACATCGTGAGCAATGTCGAAGGCCTGCTCAAGCCGGGCTTGTCGAATCTCGATGTGCTCAAAGCCACGTTCCCGGCCGGCACGCTGTCGGGCGCGCCCAAGGTGCGCGCGATGGAAATCATCGAAGAACTCGAACCGGTCAAGCGCGGCGTCTATGGCGGCGCTTGCGGCTATCTGAGCTTCGGCGGCGAGATGGATCTCGCGATCGCGATCCGCACCGCGGTCATCAAGAACGGCATGCTGTACGTGACGGCCGGTGCCGGCGTGGTCGCCGATTCCGACCCCGAAAGCGAATGGAAGGAAACCGAGGCCAAGGCACGCGCGGTGCTGCGCGCGGCTGAGCAGGTGCAGGAGGGGCTCGATGAGCGCCTCTGACCTGATCGATCTGCGCAGCGACACCGTCACCCGGCCGACGCCCGGCATGCGCGCCGCGATGGCCGCGGCCGAAGTCGGCGACGATGTCTATGGCGACGACCCGACCGTCAATCGGCTTCAGGCCGTGATGGCCGAGCGCTTCGGGCGCGAGGCCGCGCTGTTTTTCCCGAGCGGCACGCAAAGCAATCTGGCCGCCTTGATGGCGCATTGCGGGCGCGGCGACGAATACCTGGTCGGCCAGGAAGCGCATACCTACAAATACGAGCAGGGCGGGGCGGCGGTGCTGGGCAGTATTCAGCCCCAGCCTTTGAACAACCAGCCCGACGGTTCGATCGCGATCGACGATCTCGCCCATGCGATCAAGCCCGATGATGTGCATTTCGCGCGCACGCGTTTGCTCGCGCTCGAAAACACCATCTCGGGTCGGGTGCTACCGCGCCAGTATGTGCAGGACGCGACCGATTTCGCCCATGCGCGCGGCCTCGCCACTCATTTGGACGGCGCGCGCATCTACAACGCGATCGTCGCCTATGGCATCAGCGAGCGCGAGGCCGTGCATGGATTCGACACGGTGTCGGTCTGCATGAGCAAAGGCCTGGGCGCACCGGTGGGTTCGGTGCTGGTCGGTTTGCGCCAGGCCGGCATTCTGGCCGCGGCCTGTTTGTATGCGCTCGACCATCATGTCGCGCGCCTGGCCGACGACCACGCCAATGCAGCGCATCTGGGCGCGGCGCTTGCGCGCATCGAAGTGCCGGGTCATGGCGCTTTGCAGGTCGAGCCGGTGCAGACCAATGTGGTCTATGTGCAGATTCCGCCAGTGCATTGTGTGCCGCTCAAGGCTCATCTGGCCGCGCGCGGCGTATTGGCGCGCATCGAAGCGCGCACGCGGCTGTTGACCCATCTGGATGTGAGCCGCGCCCAAATTGAATTTGCCGTCGGCGCGATTGCCGACTACTTCGCGCAAGCCGGGAGAGCGTGATGCTTTTGATGATCGACAACTACGACAGCTTTACCTACAACCTCGTGCAGTACTTCGGCGAACTCGGCGAAGACGTGAAGGTGATCCGCAACGACGAATACGACGTGCCCGCGATCGCCGCCATGGGCGCCGACCGTATCGTGATTTCTCCGGGGCCGTGCTCGCCGCGCGAGGCCGGCGTGTCGGTCGAGGTGCTGCGCCAATTGGCCGGCAAGGTGCCGATGCTCGGCGTCTGCCTCGGGCATCAATCGATCGGCGAGGCGTTCGGCGGCAAGGTGGTGCGCGCCAAGACCCTGATGCACGGCAAGACTTCGTCGATCCTGCATACCGGCCAAGGCGTGTTCGCCGGTCTGCCGTCGCCGTTCACCGCGATCCGCTATCACTCGCTTGCGATCGAGCGCGCATCGCTGCCCGACTGTCTGGAAGTCACGGCCTGGACCGAGGACGGCGAGATCATGGGCGTGCGCCATCGCGAATTCGAGATCGAAGGCGTGCAATTCCATCCCGAATCGATCCTGTCCGAGCACGGCCATCTGTTGCTCAAGAACTTCCTGGCCCACGCGCACGCGTGATGGGCGCCGAACCCAATCCCCGCACCGGAGAATCCATGTCGATCACCCCTACCGAAGCGCTTGCGCGTTGCATCGATCATCGCGAGATCTTCCATGACGAGATGCTCAAGCTGATGCGCATGATCATGTCGGGCGAAATGTCGCCGGTCATGATCGCGGCGCTGACCATCGGTCTGCGCGTCAAGAAGGAAACCGTCGGCGAGATCGCCGCCGCCGCCGAGGTCATGCGCGAGTTCGCGACCAAGGTCGAGGTCGCCGACCGCGACAATCTGGTCGATATCGTCGGCACCGGCGGCGACGGCTCGCATACCTTCAACATCTCCACCACGTCGATGTTCGTGGCTGCCGCGGCCGGCGCCAAGGTCGCCAAGCATGGCGGGCGCGGGGTCAGTTCGGCTTCGGGCAGCGCCGACGTGCTCGAACAACTCGGCGTCAACATCAACCTGTCGCCGGCGCGTGTGGCGCAAGCCATCGAACAAGTGGGTTTGGGTTTCATGTTCGCGCCCAACCATCACAGCGCGATGAAGCATGCCGCGCCGGTGCGCAAGGAACTCGGGGTGCGCACGATCTTCAACATCCTTGGGCCCCTCACCAACCCGGCCGGCGCGCCCAACCAATTGCTGGGCGTGTTCCACCCCGATCTGGTCGGCATCCTGGTGCGTGTGCTGAGCCGGCTCGGCGCGCGCCATGTGCTGGTCGTGCACGGGCGCGCGGTCAATGACGAATCGGGCGTGGACGAAATTTCCTTGTCGGGGCCGACGCTGGTCGGCGAACTCAAGGACGGCACGATCACGGAATACGAGGTTCGTCCCGAGGACTTCGGCCTGCGCGCGCAGGAACAGCGCACCCTGCGCGTGGGCAGCGCCGCCGAATCGAAACAGCGCGTACTCGAAGCTTTGTCGGGTACACCGGGGCCGGCGCTCGATGTCGTGCTGCTCAATGCGGGCGCGGCGCTGTATGCGGCCAATCGCGTGGCTTCGATCGGCGACGGTGTCGAGCGCGCGCGCGCGGTGATCGCGAGTGGCGCGGCGCGCGAAAAGCTTGATGCGATGGTGAGGTTTTCGAATACCTTGGGTTGACCGCGGGCATACACGATGGGGCCGGGCTTATCGACCCCGGGCCCATCGGCGACACGGTTCATTGCATGATTATTAATGTTTATGCAAAGAACAGCCTACGAATGCGACGGGTTTTCACGGCATTTTGCCGTTGATCTATATCAACGCTGATGCCAGGTCCGGCTTCTACAGTTCGGCGTGCGCGCTTCGTTGGGCGAGGCTTTCGCCATCGCGCGCGATTTCCAGGGCTTGTGCCCGCATCACAGGAGACGGGCTTGAGCGCCAAGCCTACACCGCCATCCACTGTCGAATTCGACGCCAAGCTGATCAAGAAACTCGATCGGCCGGGTCCGCGTTACACCTCGTACCCCACGGCAGACCGCTTTACCGAAGCGTTCGGCAACCGGCAATACGCGCTCGCGGTCGAGCAGCGCAAGCTGTTGGGCAATCGCCGGCCGTTGTCGGTGTATGTGCATGTGCCGTTCTGCGAATCGGTCTGCTATTACTGCGCGTGCAACAAGATCGTCACCAAGCAACGCGACAAGGCCGTCGAATACCTTGGCTACCTGGTGCGCGAGATCGAAATGCAAGCCCAGTTGTTCGGCGATCAAAAGATCGAACAATTGCACTTCGGCGGCGGTACGCCGACCTATTTCACGCCGGCCCAGCTCGAAATGCTCATGAGCGCGATCTGCTCGCATTTCCCGCTCGCGCCCGACAACATCGGCGAGTTCTCGATCGAGGTCGATCCGCGCACGGCGACGCCCGAGCGCATCGGGCATTTGCGTCAGCTCGGTTTCAATCGCCTGAGCTTCGGGGTGCAGGATTTCGATCCCAAGGTGCAAAAGGCGGTCCATCGCATCCAGACCGTCGAGGAAACCCAGGCCCTCATCGACGCGGCCCGCAAGCATGAATTCCATTCGGTTGCGATCGATCTGATCTACGGCCTGCCGTTCCAGAATGTCATCGGCTTCAACCAGACGCTCACCCGTGTGATCGAGGCCGATCCCGACCGGGTGGCGATCTATAACTACGCGCATCTGCCGCATCTGTTCAAGCCGCAGCGGCGCATCAATGCCGAAGACCTGCCCACGCCCGACCAGAAACTCGACTTGCTGTATGTGTGCATCAAGCGCCTGACCGACGCCGGCTATGTCTACATCGGCATGGACCATTTCGCGAAGCCCGACGACGGCTTGGCGGTGGCCCAGCGCCACGGGCGCTTGCATCGCAACTTCCAGGGCTATTCGACCCATGCGGATGCCGACCTCATCGCGCTGGGGGTCTCGGCGATCGGCGCCATCGGGCCGACCTACGCCCAGAACATGAAGACGCTGCCGGAGTACTACGCGCGCATCGACGCGGGCGAACTGCCGATCTGGCGCGGCATGGCGCTGACCCATGACGATCTGCTGCGTCGGACCGTGATCCACACGCTGTTGTGCCATTTCGAGCTGAACAAGCGCTCGATCGAAGCCGCCTACCCGATCGAATTCGACAAGTACTTCGCCAGCGAACTCAAGCAACTCGAAGAATTCGCCGAAGACGGACTGGTATGGATCGACGATGAATGGATCACCGTGTCGCTGCGCGGCCGGCTCCTGATCCGCAACATCGTGATGCCGTTCGACAAGCATCTGCAGACCAAGACCGAGCCGATGCGCTATTCGCGTACCATCTGAGCACTCGTTTTTCCGGAGGGTGCCGCGCGTGGTATCCGAACAGTTTCCAATGCTCGCGTCGGCCTTCGTGGTCGGTCTGATGGGCGGCGTGCATTGCGCGGGCATGTGCGGCGGCATCGTCTCGGCCTTGGGCGCCAACGCCGCGGCAAGCCGGCCGGCGCTCGGCAGCGGCCAGGCGGCGGTCTATCCGCTCATGCGGACCACGCTCGCCAATGTGCTGCGCTTGCAGGCGGCCTACAACCTCGGGCGGTTGGCCGGGTACGTGAGTGTCGGCGCGCTCGCTGGCGCCATCGGCGCCACCACCTTGCTGTTCGAAAACATGCTGCCGGTCCAGCACGCGCTGTACATCGTCGCCAACGCGATGATGATCGCGCTCGGCCTGTACCTGGCCGGCATCTGGTCGGGCGTGGCGCGCATCGAGCGGCTGGGCCTGTGGTTGTGGCGTCCGTTGCAGCCGGTCATCCGCCGTTTCCTGCCCGCCGACAGTTTCGGCAAGGGTCTGGTGCTCGGCGCGCTTTGGGGTTTCGTTCCTTGCGGCATGGTGTATTCGATGCTCATGACCGCGATGGTGGCCGGTGGCGCCGAACAAGGCGCCCTCGTGATGCTGGCGTTCGGCCTCGGGACCTTGCCCAACTTGATGACGCTTGGCGTCGCCGCGAGCTTCGGCCGGCATTGGCTCAAGTCGCGCGCGGTGCGCATGCTCGCCGGGCTGGTGGTCGTGGGCTTCGGTGTGGTCGGTTTCATCCGCGCCGACGCGCTGGTCCAGCAGCAGGGCGGCTGGTTCTGCACGGTCGGCCACTGAAATGACGGAGGAAGCGCTGAGCGCCGCGCGCGCCGAGCCGCGCGCCGAGGGCGAACCTGCCGACGATGCGGCGGCCGGCTGTTTTCATTGCGGGTCGCCGATTCCGCCCAATGTGCATCTGTTCGTCGAGTACCAGGGGCGCATGCGGCCGATGTGCTGCCATGGCTGCCAGGCGGTCGCGCAGACCATCGTCGATGGCGGATTCGACGCCTATTACGCCAAGCGCGAGGCGGCGGCGCTGCAATCGGCGCAGAACGAGGCGCGCAGCGCCGAGGATCTGGCCGATTACGACGATCCCGAATTCCAGCGCAATCTGGTGCGCGAGTTGCCGGGCGGGGTGCGCGAGGTGATGCTCTCGATCGAAGGCATTCGTTGCGCGGCCTGCGTGTGGCTCAACGAGCAGGCCGTGCAACGGCTGCCCGGCATCGTCGAATTCCACATCAATCTGATGACCGAGCGCGCGACTTTGCGTTGGGACAGCGCGCGGCTGCGGTTGTCGGAAGTGCTCAAGGCCATCGAAACCATCGGCTATCGGGCCTATCCGTTCGACCGCGCGCGGCACGACGCGATCGCCAAGGCCAATCAGGCGCGCATGTTGCGCCAGTTGTTCGTGGCCGGCATCGGGATGATGCAGGTGATGATGTATGTGGTGCCCTTCTATGTCTCGGACGCCAGCGAAATCGACCCGGGCTTCGTCGCGCTGATGCGTTGGGCGAGTCTGGTGCTCACCATTCCCGTGGTGCTGTATTCGGCGACCTCGATCTTCGCCGGTGCCTGGCGCGATCTGCGCAACAAGCGCATCGGCATGGATGTGCCGGTCGCGCTGGCCATCCTGGCGGCCTTCATCGCGAGCACTTGGCATACCGCGACCAACACCGGCGAGGTCTATTTCGACTCGATCACGATGTTCGTGTTCCTGCTCTTGTGCGGGCGCTATCTCGAATTCACGGCGCGGCGCCGGGCGATGCAAGGCGTGGATGCATTATTGCGCGTGACGCCCAAGATCGTCGCGCGGGTCGGGCCCGAGGGGCAGATCGAGCGCGTGCGGATCGAAGACGTGCGGGTCGGGGACCGCCTCGAAATCAAATCGGGCGAGACCTTGGCGGTCGATGCCGGGCTGCAAAGCGCGGGTGCCGAGGTCGATCTATCGATGCTGACCGGCGAGTCGATCCCGGTGGCGCGCCGCCCCGGCGATGTCTTGCCCGCCGGCGCGGTGAATGTGGGCGCGCCGATCCAGGTCGAGGTGCGCAAGGTCGGCGCCGACAACATGATCTCGTGCATCCAGCGGCTGATCGAGCGCGCGGCGGTCGAGCGGCCGCGCATCGCGACCAGCGCCGATCGCATCGCCTCATGGTTCCTGGCGGCCTTGCTGGTGTTCGCGGCCGTGGTCGGTTTGGCCTGGTGGTGGATCGATGCCGATCGCGCGTTGCCGATCGTGATCGCCCTGCTGGTGGTGTCTTGTCCGTGCGCGCTGTCGCTGGCCACACCGGCCGCGCTTGCGGCGGCGACCGGTGCTTTGGCCAGGCGCGGGTTCCTGGTGGCGCGCGGCAACGCGCTCGAATCGATGTCCACCATCACCGATGTGGTGTTCGACAAGACCGGTACCCTGACCCATCCCCAGCCGACCCTCGATGCGGTGGTTTGCCACCGGGACGTCGATCGCGAAAAGTGCTTGGCCATCGCCGCAGCGCTCGAACGCGGCTCGATGCATCCGTTCGCGCGCGCGATCGAGGCGGCCGCGGACGGCATCGATTTGCCCGTTGCGCAAGACGTGGAGTTGGTGCCGGGGCAGGGCTTGCGCGCGCGCGTGGACGCACGTTGGTATCGCATCGGCTCGCAGGCCTTCGTGGCCGATTGGCTGCCTCAGTCGCCAAGCCAGGCCGCGACCGGGTCGAGCGTTTTTCTGGCCTGCGAGCAAGATGGTCTGCTCGCGACTTTCGCGTTTTCGTCCGCAGTGCGGCCGGGCGCCGCGCAACTGGTTGCCGAATTGCGCCAGCGCGGCATCGCGGTCCATCTGTTGTCGGGTGACAGCGCGCAGGCCGCGCGCGAGATCGGAGAACTGGTCGGCATCGCCGATGCGCGCGGCGATCTGACGCCCGACGACAAATTGCGGGTGGTGCGTGCGATGCAGGTCGATGGACGCGTCGTGGCGATGGTCGGCGACGGCATCAACGACGCGCCGGTGCTTTCGGGAGCCAATTTGGCGATTGCGATGGGCGATGGCGCGGAATTGGCCCAGATTTCGGCCGACATCGTGCTGTTGTCGCGCGATTTATCGGTGATTTCGGTCGGTTTTGACGTGGCCGGTCGCGCTTTGAGCGTGATTCGACAGAACCTTTGGTGGTCCGCGCTGTATAACGGGCTGGCGATTCCGGCGGCGGCTTTCGGCTGGATCACGCCCTGGGTCGCGTCGCTGGGCATGTCCTTGAGTTCGTTGCTGGTGGTGCTCAACGCGTTGCGTCTGTTGAAATTGCGCGCTCGTCCGGCCGTCGCGGCCCGCCGCGGATCGGCCTTCGCGCGCGCTTGACGAGGTGAATCGTGGAAATCCTCTACCTGCTGATTCCGGTGTCGGTATTGATCGTTTTCGGCGCGGTCTGGGTCTTTTTGCGCATGTCGTCGAGCGGCCAATTCGACGATATGGAAGGTCCTGCCTACCGCATCCTGCTCGACGACGATGACACCAGCGCGAAAACGCCGCCGCCGAAGGACGCGCCGTCCGATCGCTAGCACGGGTGTGCGCGGTGTGAATGCCAGTGTTGCGATTGGTCTAACGCCCGGTGTTTCTTGATGTAAATCAACACCCCCCATACCCCCCGTTCCTACCATCGCCGCACGCAAAAATACCTTGCTCAGGGGGCGTTTATGGAACGTGATTCAACTTACAACTACAAGGTCGTGCGGCAGTTCGCCGTCATGACCGTGATCTGGGGGATCGTTGGCATGCTCGTTGGCGTGCTGATTGCATCCCAACTTGCATGGCCTGCACTTAACTTCGACATCCCGTTCCTCACGTACAGCCGACTGCGTCCGCTGCACACGAACGCAGTCATTTTTGCCTTCGGCGGCTGTGCGCTCATGGGCACTTCGTTTTACGTGGTTCAACGCACCTGCCAAACCCGGTTGTTCCTTGGGCCTTTGGCTTCCTTCGTGTTCTGGGGCTGGCAACTGATCATCGTGTTGGCGGCCGTCACGCTGCCGCTCGGTATCACGACCAGCAAGGAATACGCCGAACTCGAATGGCCGATCGACATCCTGATCACCTTGGTCTGGGTGGCCTACGCCGTCGTGTTTTTCGGCACCATCGCGGTTCGCAAGGTCAAGCACATCTACGTGGCCAACTGGTTCTACGGCTCGTTCATCATTGCAATCGCCTTGCTGCATATCTTCAACAGCGCGGAAATCCCCGTGACGTTGACGAAGTCGTACTCGGCCTACGCCGGTGTGCAAGACGCGATGGTCCAATGGTGGTACGGCCACAATGCGGTGGGCTTCTTCCTGACCGCCGGCTTCCTGGGCATGATGTACTACTTCGTGCCGAAGCAAGCCGAACGTCCGGTCTACTCCTATCGCCTGTCGGTCGTGCACTTCTGGGCGCTGATCTTCACCTACATGTGGGCGGGTCCGCACCATCTGCACTACACCGCGTTGCCCGATTGGGCCCAATCGCTCGGTATGGTGTTCTCGCTGATCCTGCTGGCGCCGAGCTGGGGCGGCATGATCAACGGCATCATGACCCTGTCGGGCGCCTGGCATAAGCTGCGTACCGATCCGATCCTGAAGTTCCTGATCGTTTCGCTGTCGTTCTATGGCATGTCGACCTTCGAAGGTCCGATGATGTCGATCAAGACCGTCAACGCGCTGTCGCACTACACGGACTGGACCGTCGGCCACGTGCACTCGGGTGCTCTGGGTTGGGTGGGTCTGGTCTCGATCGGCTCGATCTACTTCCTGCTGCCCAAGCTGTTCGGCCGCAAGGAAATGTTCAGTGTGCCGCTCATCAACCTGCACTTCTGGATCGCGACCATCGGCATCGTGCTGTACATCGCCGCCATGTGGATCGCGGGCGTGATGCAAGGTCTGATGTGGCGTGCCACCAACCCGGACGGCACCTTGACCTACACCTTCGTCGAGTCGGTGAAGGCGACCTATCCGTACTACGTGATCCGCGTGGCCGGTGGTCTGCTGTTCCTCGTTGGCATGCTGATCATGGCCTACAACATGATCCAGACGATCCGTCGCGCCGAACCGGTCGATGCTCGCATCCCCGCTGTTCCGGCTGCGGCTCACTGAACGCCAGGAGAATGACACATGGCATCTTCCAAGCATGAATTGATCGAAAAGAACGTAGGGCTGCTGATCGTCCTGATCGTCCTGACGGTGATCTGGGGCGGTCTGGTGGAAATCGTTCCGCTGTTCTTCCAGAACTCGACCACCAAGCCGGTCGAAGGTCTGAAGCCCTACACCGCGCTGCAACTGGCCGGGCGTGATGTGTACCAACGCGAAGGCTGCTACAACTGCCATTCGCAGATGATTCGCCCGTTCCGTGCCGAGACCGAGCGTTATGGCCATTACTCGGTCGCCGGTGAGTTCGTTTACGACCACCCCTTCCAATGGGGCTCCAAGCGTACGGGTCCCGATCTGGCGCGCGTGGGCGGTCGTTATTCGAACGAATGGCATCGTGTCCACCTCGACAACCCGCGTGCCGTCGTGCCCGAGTCGAACATGCCCGGCTATCCGTGGCTGAAGAAGAACAAGGTCGATCCGGCCGGTATGGCGCCGCGCATGAAGGCGCTGCGTTTGGTGGGTGTTCCTTACTCCGATGAGGACATCACCAAAGCCGCCGACGAGGTCAAGGGTGCAACCGAGCAGGACGCGCTGATTGCGTACCTGCAAGTGTTGGGTACTTCGATCAAGACCAAGCGCTAAGAGGCAGTCATGGACGTGAACGATTTTCGCACGGTGTTTTCGGTGGCGTGTCTGGCGATCTTCGCTGGCATCGTCTACTGGGCTTACAGCAAGCGCAATCGTTCACGTTTCGATGACGCCGCAAACCTACCCTTTGCCGATGACGACATCGATGGCGTAAGCCAGTCGGGAGTGAACAATGGCTGATTTCGTAAGCAATTTCTGGAGTTTGTACGTCGCGGGGATCACGATCGCCAGTATCGCCCTGTGCGCGATCATCCTGTGGACCAATATGTCGCAGAAGGTCTCCGGGCCGGCTCAAACCATGGGCCACACCTGGGACGAGACCCTCGCTGAATACAACAACCCGCTGCCGTCCTGGTGGACTTGGTTGTTTGTGATCACGATCGTCTTTGCAATCGTTTACCTGGTGATGTATCCGGGTCTGGGCGCCAACAAGGGCACCTTGGGCTGGTCGTCGACCGAATCGCAATACAAGGCCGAGATGGACAACGCGGCCAAGACCTACGATCCGATCTTCAACCAGTACCTTGCGATGCCGATCGAGCAAGTGGCCGCCATTCCGGCCGCGCATCAAATGGGCGAACGCATGTTCTTGACCTATTGCTCGCAATGCCACGGCTCGGACGCTGGCGGCGGCAAGGGCTTCCCGAACCTGACCGACAAGTACTGGCAGTTTGGTGGTACGCCAGAGCGCATCGAGCAAACCATCCTTGAAGGTCGTCAAGGCGTGATGCCCGCGCACCTCGAAATCCTCGGCACGCCCGCCGACGTGAACAACATGGCCAACTATGTCATGTCGCTCTCGGGTGGTAACCATGATGCGGCCAAGGCCGAACTCGCCAAGGACAAGTTCGCGATTTGCGCGGCCTGCCACGGCGCGGACGGCAAGGGCAACATCGACATCGGTTCGCCCGACCTGACCGACAAGAGTCGTACTTGGCTGTATGGTCACAGCCTTCCGGCGATCACCGAAACCATCACGCTCGGTCGCACCAACCAAATGCCGTCGTTCAAGGAATTCCTTGGTCCGGCGAAGGTGCATCTGCTGGCCGCGTATGTGTGGAGTCTGTCAAACGGATCCAAGCCGCAAACCACTGCGTTGAATCAATAAGACGCGATGTGCGTGGGTGACGGGGCTCACTGATGGGCACCGGCACCAAGCTGTAAGATCGGCCGCGAGATTATTCTCGCGGCCTTTTTGTTTTTTGATTCCACTAAGGAGTGACGTTATGGGCGGCCCGGCTCCAGCCGAGGTAAACAAGCTTGAGGCAGCATCGCCAGAGCAGGAGCAGCAACGGCTCTACGCGAAGCGCATCAAGATCTACCCGAAGAAGATCACTGGACGCTTTCAGAATTGGCGCTGGGCTCTGGTTTGGATCACGCAGATTCTTTATTACGGACTGCCGTGGGTGAATTGGCACGATAGGCAAGCCGTGCTGTTTCACTTGGTCGAGCGCAAGTTCTACATCTTCGGGCTCGTGCTCTGGCCCCAGGACTTCATCTACCTGACCGGCTTGCTGGTCATCTCGGCCTTGGCGCTCTTCCTGTTCACCGCGGTGGCCGGGCGCTTGTGGTGCGGCTATGCCTGTCCGCAAACGGTCTATACCGAGATCTTCGTCTGGATCGAGCAACTGATCGAGGGCGACCGTCCCAAGCAGTTGAAACTCGATCAGGGTCCGATGGGCGCTCGCAAACTCGCGCTCAAAGCACTCAAGATGGGTGTCTGGGCCTTGTTCGCGCTGTGGACCGGCTTCACCTTCGTCGGTTATTTCACGCCGATTCGGGGCCTCTGGTTCGAGACGCTCGCCTTGAGCATAGGCGGCTGGTCCTTGTTCTGGATGCTGTTCTATGCGGCGTTCACATTGCTGCAAGCCGGCTTCATGCGTGAGCAGGTCTGCAAATACATGTGCCCGTACGCGCGTTTCCAGAGCGCGATGTTCGACAAGGACACCCTGATCGTCACCTACGACACCGAACGCGGCGAGCCGCGCGGTGCGCGCAGCAAGAAAGTCGACTTCAAGGCCCAGGGCCTGGGTGCTTGCGTCGACTGCGGCGTCTGCGTTCAGGTCTGCCCAACCGGGATCGATATCCGCAAAGGGCTGCAATACGAGTGCATCGGCTGCGGCGCCTGTGCGGATGGTTGCGACCAGATCATGGACAAGATGGGGTATGCGCGCGGACTGGTCCGGTATACGACCGAGAATGCGCTTGAGCAGCATTTCGACTCGCAAACCGTCTGGTCGCATGTGTTGCGCCCGCGCACCCTCATCTACACCGCCATCCTGTCCGCCATCATCATCGCCTGGATCGCGGCGATCGCCGTGCGCAATCCGCTCAAGGTCGACGTGATCCGCGACCGCGGCTCGTTGTGGCGCGAGCTCGATGAAGGCGTGATCGAGAACGTCTACCGCGTGCAATTCATGAATACCGAAGAGCAAACGCGCGACTATCGCCTCTCGGTGGTGGGCCTCGATGGCCTCAAGGTGGCATCGGGGGATGTCGTGCATCTGGCGCCCACCGCGACGACCTCGGTGGCGGTGCGGATCCAGGCGCCGCCGGGCATCGGCACACAAGGCGCTAACAAGATCGAGTTTGTTGTACAGTCGGTCGGTGGCTCGGAGAACAAGGTCGTCGAGAAGGCGGTCTTCTTCGTGCCCTAAGAGCGATTCGTGTTGATTCCGGTTTCTTGGAGGTGGTTCGTATGACGGCAGTGGCAACTCAAGGCGATTCGACGCCCTGGTACAAGAACTTTTGGCCGTGGGCGTTGATGGCGGGACCGTTTGCCGTCGTGATCGCCGGTAGCGTGACGTACTGGCTCGCCGCCAGTACGCCCGACGCGATGGTGGTGGACGACTACTACAAGCAGGGCAACGCGATCAACCAATCGATCGAGCGCGATCAGGAAGCGCTCAAGCTCGGCTTGGGCGCTGAGATCCATTTCCCGGGCGCGCAGGGCGGTGAACTGCGGGTCGAAATGAGCTCGCAACAGGGGCTGGCTTGGCCGCCCGCGATCCAGATTCTGCTGCTGCATCCGGTGCGGGCCGAACTCGATCGCACGGTCGAGTTGCGCCTGCAGTCGGCGCAACCCAATGCCGCACGCTACGCCGGTGAAGTGGGCACGACCGAGCACATTGCCTATCAGATCACCCTGCAGGATTTCAGCAACAAGTGGCGCTTGATGAGCGATCGCCGCGGTGCTGCGCGCGATGTCGTCACCTTGCGCGCGGGCGTGGTGCAATCGGCGGCCGATCGCATGCCGACGGCGAACAAGGGCGCGGCGCCCGGCTCATCGGCGCAATAAATAACCGTCTACGGAGGACGAGATGGGGCGTGGAGTGATGCAAGTGCTATGGCCGTCGTTCTTGATGGCGACGGCTGCGAGCGGCGTGTTCTTTTCGCTGTTCGACCCGCAGCAGCTCGAGATTTTCGGGGTGGTCATTCCACCCGATCGCATGATGGCCTATACGATCGGGTTCATCGCGTTCTGGCTATTGTGTGCCGGCTCGTCCGCCATGACCTATCTGTTGGCGCGCGACGCGGCCCACCATGCCACACCGGACGCCGGCTTCGAGCCGCGCGCTAGTGTTCACACGTCGCAGCCGCGTCAGCCGTAGCAATCAACGCCCGCAGGCCCTCGCTGTCGTCGAGCGAGATGGACTTGTGATCGACCGCGATGAGGCCGGATTTCTTGAATCGCGTCAGGAGCCGGCTCACGCTTTCGACCGTCAGGCCGAGGTAGCTGCCGATTTCTTCGCGCGTCATCCGCAACTGGAAGGCCTTGGCCGAATAGCCGCGCCGCGCATACCGGCCCGACAGATTCAGCAGGAAAGCCGCAAGACGCTGTTCGGCCTTCATGTTGCCGAGCAGGAGCATGAGGCTTTGTTCGCGCGTGATCTCCTGACTCATCATGCGATGGAAATGCCGTTGCAGGCTCGGGATTTCGCGGAACAATTCTTCGAGCCGATTGAACGGCACCTCACAGACTTCGCTGTCTTCGAGCGCCACCGCGTTGCAGTTGTGCAGGTCGGTCGAGATCGCGTCCAGGCCGAGCAATTCGCCCGCCATGTGAAAGCCGGTCACTTGTTCGACGCCGGTGGTGTTGATGTGCGAGGTCTTGAAATGCCCCACGCGCACGGCGTACAGATTCAGAAAACGCTCGCCCATGCGGTAAAGATGATCGCCGCGATGGATGCGCTTACGCCGCGAGATGATCGAGTCGAGACGCTGCATGTCGTCGTCGCCCAGACCCATCGGCAAACACAGCTCGTGCATGCTGCAGGTTGAGCACTTGGCACGCAACGCGTGGAGGTCAAGGTGCGTCGGTATAATTTGACTCGACATCTGATGTCTCTCCGCCAAGACGGCTGTCGCCGCGCGGCACCGGCAGCTCATGCCGCAATGATCCAATTCAAGAACGATACCAAAAATCCCATGGGTCGCGGGCAAACCTGACCTGGGTCGTCAACGGATCCTTGACATCCTACGCAATCGGTGCCCGATGGCCTCGGCACGCCCACCTGGAGTAAGCCTTGCCGGACATTCTCGACACAATCATCGCGGTCAAACGCACCGAAGTTGAATCCGGCCGGCGTCAGCAAGGGCTAGGCGTATTGCAGGACATCATCCGGGAACAAAGCGCCCCGCGCGGCTTCGCCGCCGCCCTGCGTGGGCGCATCGAAAACGGCCAGGCCGCAGTGATCGCCGAAGTGAAGAAGGCCTCGCCCTCCAAAGGTGTGCTGCGCGAGCGGTTCGACCCGGCCGAGATCGCGCGCAGTTACGCGGCCCATGGCGCGGCCTGCTTGAGCGTGCTGACCGACCGCCAATTCTTCCAGGGCGCCCCCGAGTACCTGGGGCTCGCGCGGGCCGCGTGCGCTTTGCCGGCGTTGCGTAAGGATTTCCTGATCGATCCTTATCAGGTGGTCCAGGCGCGTGCGCTCGGCGCCGACGCGATACTCCTGATCGTGGCCGCCTTGCCCGACGCCTTGATGCTCGAACTCGAGGCGGCCGCCATCGAACTGGGCCTCGATGTCTTGGTCGAGGTGCATGACCGCGCGGAGCTCGATCGCGCCCTGCAATTGCGCACCCCCTTGCTCGGCATCAACAATCGCAGCCTGCGCACTTTCGAGGTCAGCCTCCAGACCACGTTGGATTTGTTGCGCGCGGTGCCTGCCGACAAGACCGTCATCACTGAATCCGGAATTCGCGATCAAGCCGACGTATTGAAAATGCGCGACGCCGGCGTCCATGGATTCTTGATCGGCGAGACCTTCATGCGCGCGCCCGACCCCGGGCAGGCGCTCGCCGAGCTATTCGCGCCCTCCCCCGCCTGACCGTCAAGCCTTGCGGTTCGGCCAGGCATCCTTGCCCAGCCATTGTCGGCGCGCGGTCAGGGCGGGGCCGCCGTCGGCAGGCGTGAGGGTGTAGTTGGCGGCGGCGTGGCCCAATCGAACCGAGTATTCCCTCAATTCGTCGCGCCGGAACGCGTGGACGCGCACGGTTTCGCCGGGACGATAGCGGCCCAGCACCTCGCCCAGGTTCTTGGCATCGATCCGCAGACCGTCGATCGCCACTAATGCATCACCGGCGCTCAGGCCGGCTTGCATCGCGGCCGCACCATCGTAGGCCGTGCCGATCACCAGTTCGCTGCCTTGGCTCTTGGGCTTGATCCCCAGCTCGGCCTGCAAGCTCGCCGGCGTTGCCGCCAAGACGCAACCCGCAGTCCCAAAGGCCTCGGCCAAAGGCAGCGGTTTCGTCGAATAGGCGAAGTCGGCGACATCGCGCTTCAGATCGACGCCGGTGGCGGCCCGCGCCGCGTCGACGAAGGCGTCTTCGGCCAAGCCGCGCGGCCGGCCCTGATAGAACTCGCGGCCCAGCGTGCGCCAGAGATGTCGCATCACATCGTCGAGCGAGCGCTTGCCGCCGGTGGCGGCGCGCAGGCGCATGTCGAGGCAGAACGCGACCAGGGCGCCTTTGGCGTAATAGCTGACGACCTCGTTCGGCGTGTTTTCGTCCGGCCGGTAATACTTGGTCCAGGCGTCGAACGAGCTTTGCGCCACGCTTTGGCGCAGCCGGCTCGGTGCGCGCATCACCTCCTGCACCGTCTTGCCCAGATGCTGCAGGTATTGGGCATGCGACAACAAGCCGCTGCGTGCGAGCATCAGATCATCGTAATAGCTTGTGAACCCCTCGAAGATCCATAACAGCCCGGTATGGCATTCCCGGTCGAGCGGGTAGGGCACGAAGGCTGCGGGTTTGATGCGTTTGACGTTCCAGGTGTGGAAATACTCGTGCGATGCCAGACCCAGAAACCCGCGATAGGCTTCATCGGGCGCCTCCAGCGTCTTGGTCGGCAGGTCGCGCCGCGAACACAACAACGCGGTCGACGCGCGATGTTCCAAGCCGCCGTAACCGTCACCCACCGCCGTGACGAGAAAGACATAGCGGTCTACCGGCGCCCGCCGGCTGCGCGGTTCGAACAAGCGGACCTGCGCCGCGCACACCTGCGCGAGGTCACGGCACAAGCGCGGCAGATCGAGATTGGGCACCGTGCCGGTGACGGCGACATCATGGGTCGCGCCGCCCGCGTCGAAATGCGCGAGCGCGAACCGTCCCATCTCGACCGGATGGTCGATCAATTCGTCGTAATCCTGGGCGACATACCGGCCAAAGCCGTATCGACGCGCACCGCCGGCGCCGCGTGCACCGGTGAGCGCCGTGGCGACGCGCCAGTCGGCGAGTTCCGGATCGGCCGGGGCGCGCAAGTCCAATTCGCACGGCCAGTCTTCGCGGCCAAGCACGCGCAGGAACACGCTCGTGCCGTTGAAGAAGCCATGGCTGCGGTCGAGGTGCGCGGCGCGCACACTCAAATCCCAGGCGTAGACCTCGTAGTCGAGGGTGATCTCGCCACGCACGGCCGGCGCTTCCCAAGTGTGTTTGTCGAGCTTGGACAACTTGACCGGACGCTGGCCGGCGCGCGCTTCGATGCGCACGACATGGCGCGCGAAATCGCGGATCAGATAGCTGCCCGGGATCCAGGCCGGCAGCGCGAAACGCAGCGCCACACCGTCGGACGGCACGGTCAGCGTGACGCGATAAAGATGGGCTTCCGGGCGGAAGACTTCGAGCGAATACCGAACGCTTTGATTCATGGCGCGAAACGATCAGGACCGAAAATCATCGACTATACCGACGGTCCGCGCGTGCTTCATTGGTCGCCGAAGCAGGTGCCGAGATCGCGGGCGGCGCGCACCAGTGGATGCGCGGGCGGCACGGTGCGCAAAGACGCGACCGCGTCGTCGATCGGGACTGCGACGATCTCGGTCCCGCGCAATGCCGCCATGATGCCGAACCGGCCCTCGAGCGCGCAGCGCGCGGCGAACGCGCCGAGGCTGGTGGCCAACTGGCGGTCGTAGGCGGTGGGCGAACCGCCGCGCTGCAAATGGCCGAGTATCGTCACCCGGGTCTCGTGTCCTGATCGGCGCTCGATTTCATGGGCGATCACGGTGCCGACGCCGCCCAGCCGCTTGGCATCGGTGCGCTTGAGGTCGATCTCCTGAACGATCTGCTCCTCGTGGCCGGGCAGTTTGGCGCCTTCCGCCACGCAGACGATGCTGTAGCGTTTGCCGCGTGCGCTGCGTTCATTCACTTTCGCGATGACCGCCGGCCAACCCCACGCGAATTCCGGCATCAGGATCACATCGGCCCCGCCGGCCACGCCGCCGCCGAGTGCGATCCATCCCGCATACCGGCCCATCACCTCCACCACCATGACGCGGTGATGCGCGGCCGCGGTCGTGTTCAGACGATCGATCGCTTCGCAGACCACCGCCACCGCCGAGTCATAGCCGAAAGTCTGGTCGGTCGCGGCAAGATCGTTGTCGATCGTCTTGGGCACACCCACGACCCGCACGCCCAGATGGCCGAGCTTGCGTGCGATGTGCATCGTGCCGTCGCCGCCGATCGCCACCAGCGCATCGAGTTGATGCGCCCGCAATTGATCGAGCACGGTCGCCGATACATCGCGGATCTCGATGTTTCCCGGCCCGGTTTCGACCGGGAAATGAAAAGGATCGCCTTTGTTCGAGGTGCCGAGCACCGTGCCGCCGAAGGCGATGATGCCCGACAGGTCGTTCTCGCACAGGGTGCGCATGCGCCCGCCGATCAGGCCTTCGAAGCCATCTTCGATCCCGATCGGCGCCACGCCGTGCGCGAGCGCGGTTTTGGCGACCGCGCGCAAGGCCGCATTGAGGCCGGGGCAATCGCCGCCGCCGGTGAGGATGCCGAGTCGGCGCAAGGAAGTTGCGGTCATGGATGAGTCAAAGCGATGGGAGAACGTGCCTTGCATGTTGCACCAATCGGCAGCGCCCATGCGTTGCGCGGGCGCGCGCTACGATGCGCTTTTGCGCGTTTCTGCCGCGCGCTTTTCGTGCTTGATGGTCCCTTTCATGTCCGCCTTCGTACTCTCGATCCAATCGCATGTCGCGTTCGGCCATGTCGGCAATGCCGCCGCGGTGTTTCCCTTGCAGCGTCTGGGTTTGTCGGCCGTGCCCATCCATACGGTTCAATTCTCGAACCATACCGGCTACGGCGCATTCAAAGGCCAGGTGTTCAGCGCCGACCATGTCCGCGAGGTCATCGCCGGACTGCGCGAACGTGGCGTGCTGGTGCGGTGCGCGGCCGTGTTGTCGGGCTATCTCGGCGATGCTTCGATCGGGCAGGTCATTCTCGATACCGTGGCCGAAATCCGCGGTGCGCGCGCGGCGGCCGGTCTTCCGCCGCCTTTGTATTGCTGCGATCCGGTGATGGGCGATGTTGGACGCGGGATTTTCGTGCGGCCCGGCATTCCCGAGTTTCTGCGCGAACACGCGGTGCCGGCGGCCGATGTGCTTACGCCCAACCAGTTCGAATTCGAGGCGGTCATCGGTCGGGCGCTGCTTTCGCGCGCCGACGCTCTTGCGCAGGCGCGCGTGATGCTTGGCGACCGCAAGCGCGCGGTCGCGATCACGAGCCTGCGCACGCCTGATGTGCCTGCCGATCGCATCGAGACCGTCGCGGTCGGTGCCAGCGGCGCCTGGCGGGTGCAGACGCCTTACCTGCCGCTCGATCCTTTGCCCAACGGCATGGGCGATGTGTTCAGCGCGGTCTTTTTGGGGGCAATGCTCACAGGTGGAGCGGTGCCCGAGGCGCTCGCCCACGCCACGTCGACCTTGTATGGACTGGTGGCGCGGGTGCAGCCGGCATCGCGCGATCTGCCCTTGGTCGACGCGCAGGACCAGATCGCGACCCCGAGCGAAAGGTTCGAGGCGCAATCGATCGCGTGAGCGTTGAGCCGGGCGGCGGCATGATCGGCGGAGCCAGCGGGGCTGGCGGGCCGGTCCGCGTCCGGCACCAGGATGCGGACCGTGTTGCGCGGCTCAACCGGCGCGCAAGCGCCGAATCAGGCTCGACGTGTCCCAGCGTCCGCCGCCCATGCGCTGGAGGTCGGCATAGAACTGATCGACCAGGGCCGCCACCGGCAACGGCGACCCATTGCGGCGCGCTTCGTCGAGGCAGAGGCCGAGGTCTTTGCGCATCCAATCGACGGCGAAGCCGAAATTGAATTCGTCCTCGACCATGGTCTTGCCGCGGTTCTCCATCTGCCAGCTTTGCGCCGCGCCTTTGCCGATCACGTCGAGCACCAGCTTCATGTCGAGCTGGGCCGCCTGACCGAAGGCGATGGCTTCGGCCAGGCCTTGGACCAGGCCGGCGATGCACAATTGATTGACCATCTTGGCCAGTTGCCCGGCGCCGGCCGGGCCGATGCGCGTGACCGCGCGCGCGAAGGCGAGGGCGACCGGCCGCGCCGATTCGAACGGGGCCGGATCGCCACCGCACATGACGGTCAGGACGCCGTTCACCGCGCCGGCCTGTCCGCCGGACACCGGCGCGTCGAGGAAATGCAGGCCGCGCGCTTGCGCCGCCTGGTGAAGCTCGCGCGCCACCAGCGCCGAAGCGGTGGTGTGGTCGATGAAGATCGCGCCCGCTTGCATCGCCGCAAATGCCCCGTGCTCACCCAAGGTCACCTGGCGCAGATCATCGTCGTTGCCCACGCAGGCGAAGACCAGTTCCGCGTTGGCGGCCGCGGCGGCGGGCGTCGGGGCGCTGGTCTGCCCATATTCGTCCATCCAGCGCTCGACCTTGGCGGTGGTGCGGTTATAGACCGTGACTTGGTGTCCGGCGCGTGCCAGATGGCCAGCCATCGGAAATCCCATGACGCCCAGGCCCAAAAAAGCCACGCGGCGGGGAGGGATCGGATCGTAAGTGCGACTCATGCGCTTGCTCCGTATGCCTTGAATGCCGCCATTGTCGGCGCTCGGGCCGGTGCGCGGCTATCGGTGTTGGCCCATGCGGCGGCAGCGCGCCAGGCGCGGCCTCAATGCCGGACTTCCCCGTGAATGGCAGGCGAATCGGCCGCTTACCGATCGATCGCAAACCGAGGGGGCGCACTAAAGTCGATCCTGGAGACATCTAAGGGTAAATCTGAGAGGCACTTGGGCGCGATGGCGCAGCCCGGGCAGCGAGGGCGCGGTATGGAACTCAATTCACAACAAGTCGCGATCGGCGCTGTCGATGCCTGGCTCGATGCCGCCCCGGCGGCGTGCTTCGCCCTGGATTCCTGCACCGGAATACTGGTCAGCGCCAATCGCGCCGCGCAACGCTTATTGGCCAACGGTCCCGATGAATCGGTGTCGGCTCAATTGGCCGAGGTTGCCTTTACGCAATGGCAGGCGGGGCAATCGGCAGTCTTGCTGGCGCTCGACGACCGGCGCTGGTCGGTACGCATGCTGCCGGCACCCATCGACGGGTATCTGCTGGTCTGGGTCGCGTCCAGCACGCTGGATGTCGCGGTGGCCAGCGCTTTGCTCGATTGCCTGACCGATCGGGTGTCCGAGCAAGTGGTGGTGACCGATCCGCGCGGGCGCATCGAATGGATCAATCGCGAGTTCGAGCGCGGTACCGGGTACACGCTGGCCGAATGCGTGGGCCGCACGCCGGGTGAGTTGCTGCAAGGCCCGTTGACCGATCCGGGCGCGGTGGCCTATATGGGCGAACGCCTGCGCAGTGGACATGGATTCCATGGCGTCGAGGTGTTGAACTATGCGCGCACCGGCCGACCGATGTGGTTGCGCATCGCGGTCGAGCCGGTATTCGGCGATGACGGGCGGGTGCAACATTATGTGGGCGTGCAATTGGACATCACCCGCCAGCGCACCACGCGGTCGGAAGTCGAGACCCTGGCTGAACAATTCGGCATGGTGAAGGAATCAGGACGCTTGGGCGTTTGGTCGCGCGACATCGGGTCCGGCGTCGGCACCTGGGACGATCAAGTGCACCGGTTCTTCGGGTACGGCCAGGCCGAGCCGACCCCCGATTTTTCCGAGGTGTCGCAGCGCATCCACCCGGACGATCGCGAACGTACGGTTGCGGCCTGGCAGAACTCGGTGGAATCAGGGGACCGCGGCGAAGTGCGGTTTCGTGTTCAGGCGCCCGACGGATCGACGCGCATGCTGCATTCAATCTGGCGCGTCGAGCGCGACGCCGCCCAGCGCGCGCGCCGCGCATTCGGCGCGATGATCGACGATACCGCGAGCAGCGTGTTCGCGCGCGACCTTGGCGAGTTGAGTTCGCGCCTGGAACTGGCGGCCGATCTGGCCGGGATGGGCACGTGGCGCTACGACCTTGCGTCGGGGCTCATTTATTGGGACGAGCGCATTTTCAAGATTTTCGGTCTGCCTGCGCATTCGAACGGCATGCCGCCCGAGCTCGTTTATTCGTACGCGCACCCGGACGATGTGGGCGGCGCGCTGGCGGCGAACGCGACCGCGCTCGAAGGCAATGCGCCGGTGGACACCCAGACCCGGTTCCGACGTGTGGACGGGCGCGAGATTCTGGTCATGACCCGGCGGGTCGCGCAGCGCGACGCGCGCGGCAAGGTGGTCGGAATCTTCGGTGTCTTGCTCGATGTGACCGAGCGCCGTGCCGCCGAGGCGCGCTGGCGCTTCGCCCTGGAAGGCTCGGGCGACGGCGTCTGGGATTGGCATGTGCTCGATGGCTCGGTGATTTATTCCGATCGGTATTGCGCCTTGCTTGGGCATGTCCCGGGCGAACTCGATGCGAATCTCGCCGCATGGGAGTCGCGCGTGCATCCCGCCGACTTGCCCGCCGCGCGCGCCGCGCTGAGCGCGCATTTGCACGGCGAATCCGAGGCCTTCGTCAGCGAACACCGCCTCCTTTGCAAAGACGGCGTCTGGCGTTGGTTCCTGCACCGTGGCAAGGCGGTCGAACGCGATGCGCGCGGCGACGCGGTGCGCATGATCGGCACCTTGGTCGATTTGTCGGAACGCAAGCGCGACGAGGCCCGCTGGCGCTATGCGCTCGAAGGCGTGGGCGATGCGTTGTGGGAATGGGAAGGGCGCTCGGGCAAGGTGTTCTATTCCGACCGTTTGCAGATCGTGCTCGGTCATGCGCCGGGTGAACTCGGGCCGTTCTTGTCGGAATGGGAAAACCGCGTGCATCCCGACGATCTGCCGATGGTCCGGCGGGCCGCGCACGCCTACGCGGTCGGCGAGGCCGAAAAATACGATGTCGAGTACCGGATCCGCTGCAAGGATGGGCGCTGGAAATGGATGCTCGATCGAGGCCAGGCGGTCGAACGCGACGAGCGCGGCTATGCGACACGCATGGTGGGCTCGTTGGTCGATCTGACCGAACGCAAAGAGTCCGAGCGCGCGCTACGCGCGGCGCAGGATCGAATCGCCCTCGCGGCGAATGCGGTCGGCATCGGCGTCTGGGAGCGTGACCTGATCGCCGGCGAATCCTATTGGGACGCGCAGATGTATCGCTTGTTTGGCGCCGATCCCCATGACTTGCGGTCGCCGCAGGCGCTGCGGACGGCCTTGGTGCACCCCGACGATTCGGCGCGTCTCGAAGACCTGATTACGCGCGCGGCGCTCGCCGGTGAATCGCGCGCCGCCGAGTTTCGCGTCATCTTGCCGCACGGCGAAACGCGCTGGCTCGCCACGCGCAGCCTTGTGACGCGCGATGCGCAAGGGCGGCCGATCACGCTGCTCGGCGTCACTTGGGACATTACCGAAGCACGCAACGCCGAAGCCGCGATGCGCGACAAGGCGGCCGCTGAACGCGCCAACCGCGCGAAAAGCGAGTTCCTGTCGCGCATGAGCCATGAGTTGCGCACGCCGCTCAATGCGATTCTCGGATTCTCGCAACTCATGCAAGTCGATCCGACCTCGCCTTTGACCGCGACCCAGAACGAGCGCCTCGATCGCATTCACACCGCGAGTTGGCATTTGCTGGCCTTGATCAACGATGTGCTCGACCTCGCCCGGATCGAGGCCGGGTGCGTCGAGTTTGTGCGCGAGGCGGTGTGTCTCGACGAGTTGCTGGCCGAAACCTTGTCGATGGTGGAGCCACAGGCGCAGACCTGCGCAGTGAAGATCGACGCCCAGGCCCCGGCATTGGTGGCGGTGTGGGCCGATCGCATCCGGCTGCGCCAAGTGCTGTTGAACGTGTTGTCGAACGCGATCAAGTACAACCGCAAGGACGGCACGGTCTTCGTGCGCTATGCGCGCGAAGACGACACGGTGCGCATCAGCGTGCGCGACACCGGGCGCGGGATCGCGCCCGATCGCATGTCGCAACTATTCGAGCCCTTCAATCGCCTGGGGGCCGAACGCTCCGGCATTGAAGGCACGGGCATCGGGCTGGCCATCGCGCGGCGTCTGGTGCAGGACATGGGCGGCGACATCACGGTCAGCAGTGCGCTCGACCAGGGCAGCGAGTTCGTCGTGCTGCTGCGGGCCGCGCCTTGCGAGCGGGCCGCCGCCAAGCAAGAGATCGAGGCTGCCGCGCCGACCACCACTTCGCCTGAAGTGCGCGCGCGCGTGGTGTATATCGAAGACAACCCGGTCAACACCTTGTTGGTGCAGGAACTGCTCGGCCAGCGTCCGGGCATCCGGCTCGAAACCGCGCCGGATGGACTGACCGGCGTCGATCTGGTCAAGAAAACGCTGCCCGATTTGGTGCTGATCGATATGCAATTGCCCGATATCGACGGCGATGAAGTTTTCCGCCGCTTGCGCCGTGATGCGGCCACGGCACGGATTCCGTGCATCGCGTTGTCGGCCAATGCCATGAGCAACGACATCGAGGCTGCCCGCAGCATGGGGTTCAACGATTACTGGACCAAGCCCATCGACGTGGCGGCCTTTCTCTCCGATATCGACGCCTTCTTCGATCTTTAGCATCGATGGGCGCGGCGCAGGCGCCGCCATCGCCTGCGCGACCTCGGGTTTGCCCGTACCTCCCTCGTAGGCACCTGCGGTGAAATCGCTTGCGGATTGGTGTCTAATCACGCAGCCAGACAACACCGGTTCTGTGCCTAATCAAAGGAGATTCGGGATGTACAAGTTCGCTATCAAGGCTGTTCCCTTTGCGATCGTCGCCGCGTTTGCGGCCGGTACCGCATCGGCTGAAGATTTGGTCGTCAAGATTGGTCACGTGGCTCCGCTGTCGGGCGGTCAGGCGCACTACGGCAAGGACAATGAAAACGGCGCCAAGCTGGCGATCGCCGACCTCAACAAGTCGGGCATCAAGATCGGCGGCAAGACGGTGAAGTGGGTGCTCGTCTCGGAAGACGACGCCGCCGATCCGAAGCAAGGCACGGCCGTGGCGCAAAAGCTCGTCGACGAAAAGGTCAATGGCGTCGTCGGCCACTTGAATTCGGGCACCACGATCCCGGCTTCGAAGATCTACTTCGACGCGGGCATTCCGCAGATCACTCCGTCGGCCACCAACCCGAAGTACGCGCAGCAAGGCTTCAAGACCGCGTTCCGCATCATCGCCAACGACAACGCGCTGGGCGCCGCGACGGCCAACTACGCCGTCAAGACCCTCAAGGCCAAGAAGGTTGCCGTCATCGATGACCGCACCGCTTACGGCCAAGGCGTTGCCGACATCTTCGCCAAGACGGCCGAAGCCAACGGCGCCAAGGTCGTGACCCGTCAATACACGAACGACAAGGCGAGCGAGTTCAGCGCGATCCTGACCGCGGTCAAGGCCTCGGCGCCCGATGTCGTCTTCTACGGCGGTATGGATGCCCAAGCCGGCCCGATGGTGCGCCAGATGAAAGCGCTGGGCATCAATGCGACCCTGATGGGCGGCGACGGCATCTGCACGCAAGAAATCCTCAAGCTCGGCGGCGATGCGGTCGGCGAGAACGTCGTGTGCGCGGAAGGCGGCCAATCGCTGGCCAAGATGCCCAAGGGCAAGGAATTCGAAACGCGCTACAAGGCCACGTACAACCAGGAAATCCAGGTCTACGCGCCTTACGTCTATGACGCGGTCATGACGCTGGCCGAAGCGATGAAGAAGGCGAACTCGGCCGAACCGGCCAAGTACCTGCCTGAACTCGCCAAGATCTCCTACAACGGTGTCACGACCAAGGTGGAGTTCGAAGCCAACGGCGAACTCAAGAACGCCGCGGCGACGCTCTACAACTACAAGGGCGGCAAGAAGACCCCGCTGAATTGATCTCGCGCTGCATTGCGCCGATCATGAAGGCGTCCGGTGAAAGCCGGACGCTTTTTTTTTCTACGCGTCTGGAGCTATTTGAATGAAGAACTACGAGAACCTCGTCGCCGAGGTGCGCGGTCCGGTCGGCCTGATCACCTTGAATCGCCCCAAGCAACTCAATGCCCTCAATGATGCGTTGATGGACGAACTGGGCGACGCCATGCATGTCTTCGAAAGCGATGAAGCAATCGCTGCGATCGTGATCACCGGCAGCGAAAAGGCATTCGCGGCGGGCGCGGACATCGGCGCCATGGCGAAACTCACCTACATGGAGGCGTTCAAGGGCGACTTCATCACGCGCAATTGGGAGGCGATTCGGCGGGTGCGCAAGCCGGTCATTGCCGCCGTAGCGGGCTTTGCTCTAGGGGGCGGCTGCGAACTGGCGATGTCCTGCGATCTGATCATCGCGGCGGATACCGCGAAGTTCGGTCAGCCCGAAATCAAGCTCGGGATCATCCCGGGCGCGGGTGGTACGCAGCGCCTGCCGCGCGCCGTTGGCAAGGCGAAGGCGATGGACTTGGTGCTGACGGGTCGCATGATGGATGCGAACGAAGCCGAACGCGCAGGCCTGGTGGCGCGTATCGTGCCGGCTGCGAATTTGCTTGATGAAGCGCTGGCCGTCGGCAATCAAATCGCCGAATACTCGTCGCCCATCGTGGCGCTGGCGAAAGAGTCGGTGAACCGCGCCTACGAACTCACGCTTACCGAAGGCATGCTGTACGAGCGCAGAGTGTTCCATTCACTGTTCGCTACCGAAGATCAAAAAGAGGGCATGGCCGCCTTCCTCGAGAAGCGCAAAGCGCAATTCAAGGGGCGCTGACACGCGCCGTGGCTGGACGCGGAAACGGTGTTTGCCGATAAAAGCGCGCGGGGGCTTGCAAAGCCTGAAAATCTCTGTAGAATGCGCGGCTCCCTGAACGGCCAACGCCGTTTCCGACGCAGCGAAAGCAGCGAACGAAAACAGCGAGTTGACAGGGCAAAAAGAAGTGTGCATAATCTCGTTTCTCTGCTGATCGCGCTGCGGTGCGAACGAAAAAGCAGCCGATCTTTAACAACACAACAGCCGATAAGTGTGGGCGCTTGATGTGAGCGTGCAACCGCAGGCAACTGCGGCGGACTCGAACCATTAAGTGCTCACTGAAGAGTAAGGTAGAAATACCTGAAATTCTTTTGAGTACGCGACCTTACGAAAGTAAGGGCAACAACAGAGATTGAACTGAAGAGTTTGATCCTGGCTCAGATTGAACGCTGGCGGCA
>JADHEF010000602.1_pt1 | contig 34311 bp, 42 predicted proteins | sample 8952391 | NCBI WGS metagenome assembly JADHEF01 (sample SAMN16124439, study PRJNA663245) | bioreactor sludge metagenome | isolation source: sludge (nitrite) | place: India:Bengaluru | collected 2019-02-28 | reverse complement strand
AAAACACCGTGTGTGTAGCGCCGCGGGCAGTTTCCAAGCCTTCCGAGCCCTCATCGACCCGTGCCCGGCACGCGTCGACCACGTCCAGCAGCCGGATCAGGTCGTCGGCATACACGATCACCACCCACGGCTTCTTGTTCATGCGGTGCATCACCGCAGGCACTTCGTCAGTCGCCGCATCTCGCCGCGCCTGCTCCAGGCTCGGGTAGAGCCGCAGCGCCTCGACCCGCTTCACCTCCAGGTGCAGCCCCGGCAGATCGCCCGCCAGGTCCGGCGACTCCGGTCCGCCGTGGTATTGCCGCCCCCGGTGAAACTTGGTGCCCAGCACCTCGTTCAACTTCTCGGCTGCCTCGCGTTCGCCAGCCGCTCCCTTCCTTCGTGACATCATGCCCATGGCCTAACCCTCCGCGTGAACCGTCTCGAATGCCTACAGCCTATTGCCTACAGCCAACAGTCTCCACCTGAACCATGTTCGCCAGCAGTGCGTCCAGGTCTGACGCCAGCACGCCCGCGCACCGCACTCCGCCCGGCAGCTTCGCCTTGCGCAGCACCCCGCGTCGGGCCAACAGATGAACCGCTCGCCTCGTCCGGTTCAACCGCCTTGCAGCCTCCTCGAACGCAATCACCTTGTCTGGCGGCTTCGCCTCCGCCCGTTCTTCCGCAAGCCCAAGCGTCTTCAGCAACAACTCCCGATCCGCACGCGTCCGCGCCGGATCGCTGTCATAGATCGCCCTCATCGCCGTCAGTGTCGCCGTCTTCATACCGTCTCCTTTTCGTCTTGATTGTTGTTCCGCCACCCGGCGGACACGAAAGCATGTTTCCCAAGTTTCACCTTTTCACCCACCCCCTCGCGTACACACGCGAAAACACGCATACGGGCATCGCGCGGGGGGGGCTGGGGTGAAAGGGTGAAACTTGAAGAGAGAGTTGTTGTTTTCCTTATAAACAGGCCTTTTTCGCGTTTCTCAAGTTTCACCCTGCGGGGGTGAATCTTGGGTGAACCTTGGTGAATCATGAGCAGGGTGCAGTCGTTCATGTTTCACTCCCCACCGATGTTTCACCCTCATGTTTCACCCCGTCGGCCAGCCGGTATGAGCGCACATGCCAGCCCGGTCTTGCCGCGGTAATGACCTCCACGTCCCCCTGCTCGCAGAGCGTATCGATCAGCGCCGCAAAGGCCTTCGTGTCCAGCTTCATGCGCTTGAGCAGCACGCTGTGCGGCAGCTCGTTCCCCGGCGCGTTGCGCAGCTTCTCCACGGCCTTAAGGCACTCCGCGTGGAAAGGGTTCTCTGCCACATGCCCTGCCGCCATGAAGAGCATCCGCCGCGTCTGGTGCATCACGAACGCCGATGCCCACTCGACCGCCGCGAGGCCGATCCGAGGCGCGAGATGGTTCTCGCTCACCGCGTACAGCAGAGCCAGTTTGCGCGTCTGCTCGCTCACGCGCCCCCAGACCGTTGTGCCGACCGAATCGCCCTTGACCTCTGCGGCCGTGTACTCGGCTTCGGCCCGCTCGCGGGTCTCGACGAGCAGCCGCCTGGCCTCGTCCGTGTGCTCGATCACCACGGGCACGGGATTCCAGTTCTCCAGGTTGCCGGTGCCCGGCCGGAAGTCCGCCCACCACTTGGCGGTAGCCAAGATGGCTGGCGGCAAGTCCCGTATCACCGGCTCCTGACCTGTGCCGCGCGGCCCGGCTTCCAGAATGATCATGCGGGCGAAAAATCCGTTCGTGAGCATCCGCTCCGACAGCGCCTCGTAGTAGTGGTTCGGTATCGCCGTGCCGAAGATCACCAGATTCGGCTGGTTGATCACCCCCGGTGCCTCTTTCCCGGCCTTGCGGCGCATGGGGAACACGCTGTTCGCCGACGAGTACATCGTCAGCAGCGTGGACATCACCGCCTCGTAACGCGCGTCCTTGGCCTTGTTGATCGACTGCAGCATGCCGTCGATCTCGTCGGTCTGGAAGAGCATGCTGGCCGTCTCGAAAAGCGCGTCCTGAATGCCTTCGCCGCTGGCGAAACGTTCGCCGAGGCAGCCCGCAAGCCCCGCCTGGTGCACGATTCGCGTGTTGACCTTGCGCGGCCAGTCCTTGCCCGCCGCCGAATGAGCCAGCCCGAGCAGATACAGGTTCGTCCGGTTGTCGCCCGAGTCGCGCACCTTGCGCCCGGCCAGAAACGCCTGCAGCGCGAGCGCCCCGGCGAACGCCATCACGGGGTTCGGATAGGGGGCCGTCGCCAGACAGTAGTCCATGACCTCGCCCACGAACCCCGGTATTCGCAACAGCCCGTCGGGCATCGGGCCGGGGTCGGGCACGTCGGGCGCGCGCGCCGCCGCAGGCGGTCGGCATGCCGCCACCAGAGCCGAAATGTCAGCGCCGCCTGCGGCGGGCCCCGCGTCGCCATATCCCTCGCGCCGCAACTCGCAGGCCGCCCGTTCGAAGTCGCCGCCGTGCGTCAGCAGCGCGTAGACCGAGAACGGCGCATAGGCCTTGTTCGCCTCGAACGGCGCGGCGTTCGCGCTGAACACGTAGAACACGCGCGCCTTCAGCGTGGCCGACCAGCCCTCATTCTTGCCCGGCCGCCGCCAATATTCGTTCTCGCCCTCGCGCACCCGCACCCAGCCTGCCCGTTCAAGCACCGCGCGCACGTCCCCGCGCCGGTTGAAATCATCGCCGGGCCTTTCGGCCTCGCCGTGGCTTGGCTTTACCCGTTCCCCTTTTACGCTCCCCATTGCGTCCACTCTGTGGTCGCAGCCATCCCCGCCGACCGGCGTCGGCACGTACTCGTTCAGCTCCCACGCGGCTGCCAGCAGCGCGTCCCGCTCGGCCTCGGTCAACAGGGGGGGTGACCCCAGGTCGCCCTGCACCGCCTCATACCCCGCAGTCGGCGTACAGAGGAACAGCCCGCCCTCGCCGCGCGTCTCGATCAGCGTCACGGTCTTGTCGCCCTCGCGTCGCTGGGCCAGTTTCATGTTGCCGCACACCGGCGCTTCGCACCGGTAGAACACGTGCCGCCCGCCGCGCTGGGTCGTCTCGACCGCCAGCCGCGCCATCAACTCGGGCGCGATGCGCCCTGACCACGCCTCAAACAGCTCACCGCCCGCGTCGAAGTCGATCATCTCCGCATGACCCGACACCTTCCCGCACACGATGCACACCGCGTCGGGCCCGTTGGCGAACCACGCCGACTGTTCCGCCGTGGTGGGCAGCCGCTCGCGAAAGCGTTTCCACTGTCCGACCGTCGGGCGCTTTTCGGCCCGCTTCGCAGGCAGCGCGCACAACCCGGCGGCCAGATAACCCGCCGCCGCGTCAAGTAGCTCCGCGCCCGCATGTTTGTCAGAAGGGCAAATCATCGTCATCAGCTCCCTTGTATTCCGGCAGAGTGCCGTCATCGACTTCGTCGCTTCCGTCCAGGCGAGGCGGGATCAAGCCCAGTTTGTGATTCGTGATGCGGTCGTACTTCTCGCCCGACACCGACCGCACGGTGATCGACACCGGCTCGGCCACGCCGCCCGCCTCGCAGATCCTCACGGCCTCTTCGCAACTCTTGGGAAAAGGCTCGCGCGAACGCGCCCGCCACCACGCCTCGGCCTTGCCCCGCGCGTAGCCGCTGTGCTCGATGCAGACCCATTCGCTCCGGTACTGATGAAACCCCACCCGGTATTCAACCCGCATGGTGGGCGGGTGCCCCTCGGGCGCGTCGCGCTTGACGTGCACGCTGTAATAGACGCCCGTCACCTCGTGCTCGGACTCAGTGACCTCGCCGGACAGCACGCTGGCCGTGGACGCCTCGCGCTCATGCGGTTCGCGCTTGGGTTGCGGGAATTCGTATCCGCACTCCGGGCACACGCTGTAGGCCGCGTGGATCACCGCTTGGCACTGCGTGCACTCCTTGGCCGGAGCCTCACCGCCGCCGCCCGATGTGCGCTCCTTGATCTCAAGCGCGTCCACCGGCCCGTGACGCAGGATGTTGCCGCCGAAGTCCAGAACCATGCAGTTCTCCTTGGACGGATCCAGCCGGAAGCCCCGGCCCACCATCTGGTAGTAGAGCCCCGGCGAGTTCGTCGGCCGCAGCAGCGCCACGCAGTCGATGTTCGGCGCGTCGAACCCCGTGGTCAGCACGTTGACGTTGACGAGGCACCGGAGCGCGCCCTCCTTGAACCGCTTGAGCGTTTCGGCGCGCTCGCTTTGCGGCGTCTCGCCGCAGACGAATCCGCACGTCAGGCCCGCCTCGCCCAGCACCCGCTGGACGTGCAGGGCGTGCTGCACGCCGGCCGCGAAAATCAAGACCGAGTGCCGGTCGCGTGCGTGCTCGGTGATCTCGCCGCAGGCCGAGCGTACCAGCCCGTCATCGTCCATCAGGCTCTCGATTTCGCCAGCGATGAACTCGCCGCCCCGCAGGTGCAGCCCTGTCGTGTCGGCCTTGCGCCGCCCGGCCTTGGTCTTGAGCGGACACAGGTAGCCCTGCGCCATAAGCTCGCGCACACCGACCTCGTAGCAGACGTGGTTGAGCAGGCTGTCCGGCCCGCAGATCAAACCGCTGCTCATGCGGTAGGGGGTGGCCGTCAGCCCGACCAGCCGCACGTTGGGATTCACCGCACGGGCCTCGGCAAGAAACGTGCGGTACATGCCCTCGCCGTCGGGCGGCAGCATGTGCGCCTCGTCAATCAGGATAAGGTCGAAGCGGTCCATTTCCGCCGCGCGCCGGAAGACGCTCTGGATACCCGCCACGATGATCGGGTGATCCGTGTCGCGGCTCTTGAGCCCCGCCGAGTAGACCCCGATCCGGTTCCACAGATCCGGGGCCATCGCGTGCAGCTTCTCGACCGACTGTTCGAGCAGTTCCTTTACGTGCGCCAGGATCATCACGCGCCCGTTCCACTGCTGGACGGCGTCGCGACAGATCGTCGCCATCACAGGCGTCTTGCCGCCTGCCGTCGGGATCACCACGCAAGGGTGGTCATCCCGACGGCGCAGATGATCGTACACGGCGGCAACCGCCTCTTTCTGGTAAGGTCGCAGGTCCATGAGACGCTCCGGCCTACCGTTTCCACGGCGGCGTGTTATCCGTCACCGGCGCGGACTGCGTCTGTCCGGCTGCCGCCTTCCGCTCGTAGCCCTTGATCTCATTCGTCAGCTCGCCCGAGTCCTCGCGCTTGCGCAGCTTCACGACGATCATCAGCGGCAGGTTGTGCAGTTCCACGCTGTCGCGCGGCTGCATCACGCCCACCGCGTGGCAGATGGCGGACAGTTCCGACTGCGCGATCTTCACCGCCGTGCCGTTCGGGTTGTTCAGGTTGAGCCGAGACCACAGCACGCGGTTCTTGTAAGGGCCGTCGGTGATCGTGAACGTGAGCTGCAGGTAACTGCCGCTGCCGTTCTTGGTGGGCTTCATCTCGCTTTCCGTGATCGCCGCCGGGTATTTCCCGGCCGGAATTGGCTCGAAGCTGCCGGTCGGCTCGACTTCGTTGGCGTTGAATCCATTCAGGTTGGCCATGATCGTTACTCCTTGTTGTTGGTTTCATTTCCCCGCGCCGGGACCGTCCCGGACGCGGAAATCGGTTTCGCCTGCGCAGCTTCGGCGGGCAGGCCTGCGACCAGCGCCTGCATCAGCGCGGGCCACGAAAGGGGAAGTTCGGCGGGCAGGCCGTAGCGGTTCTTCGCCACGCAGGCCGGGCTCCCGACCGTGCGCAGGATGCGCTCGCCACCGTCCTTGCCGAGCCCGGCGGCGATGGTGCGCTCGCGCCCGAACCCGCCCTCTTCGGTCTTGGTGATGATCCTGCGCGTGGCGAAGAGCACCGCGTCGGCCCACTCGGTCAGCAGCGCCATGACGTGCTTGTGCAGGCGCGGCGAATAGCGGTCGTAGGCGCTGGCCTCAGGGTCTTCGAACTTCTCGACCCGGGCATGCGCCAGCAGAATCACGCACATCCCGCGCTGGTTGCGCAGCGTGTTGAGATCAGCCAGCAGCCGACGCCAGTGCGTGAGCGCATGGACATAGCCTTTGGCGTAGCCGCCATCGACCTTCTCGATGCTGCCGACCCCGAATTGCTCGCACAGCGCGTCCCAGACGAGCCGCTCCAGCCAGTCCGCCGAGTCGATCACCACCGTCCCGTAATCGTGCTTCTCCTGGATCAGCGTGCGCAGCGCCGCGTCGACTTCCGTCAGCCGCGTCGCCAGCGGAAAACTGGCGCATTCGATCTGGTCGAGCCCGTCTTCGGTTGGGATGAAGATCGGCTTAGGTGCCGCCGCCGCCAGCGTTGATTTTCCGATGCCCTCGGTCCCGTAGACCAAGAGCCGCGGCGGCGTGTGCCTCCGCCCGTGATGAATCTGATTCAATGTGGACATGTCATATCTCCTTTTCGTTTTTACCTTCGCTGTTCAACATCGCGTGTCGCTAGTCGCTGGTCGCGCGTCTTACCAGCCCTCACACCACGTCCAGTACGCGGATTTCCTCAAAGCCAGTCGGCCACTCGCCGCTCTCCCGACAGGCGAGCAACCGCCGGATCGCCGCCTCATTCTCGCGCTGCGCCTGTGCCAGCGTCTCCTCGCTCACGCGCCACACGCCGCACCTGTAGGGCTCTTTCTTTTCGACCGCGATCAGGTACACGGGCACCGGCCCGACAGCCGCGTCTCCGCGCTCAGCACAATCGGCCGACTTGCTGCCAATCACTTGGGTCAGGATCGCCCGGTAGAACGCCATCTGACGGTGATAGCCATAGCGCCGCGCGTCGGCCTCGAACCACGTCAGGTCATCGCAGGTCTTGAAATCCACGATGCCCCGGTGCGGGTGCAGCCAGTCGATCCGGATCTGGCAGGGGGTGCCGCAGTATTCGGCTCGCGCCACGCCTTCGGCGCGGCCGTAGAGCAGCAGCGCAACCGCTTCGTCATTCATTCCCACGCCGGCCGCCATCTGCTCGACGAGATCGACCTGCTCCTGCGAGAGCACGGGCTTGCCTTGCGCCTCGGCCCACTCGGCGAAGGCTTTCGTGCCCGCGCCGAACGGTTTGCCGGACTTCTCGTTGATCGGCCCTCCCAGCGCGAACTCAGCCTCGTAGGCGGCACGGCCTTCGAGGATGCGCACATGCGCGGCGCGGCCCACGAGGTAACTGGCCGAATCGGTGTCCTTGATTAGCCCGACAGCCTTCTTGCGGTGCAGCCACGGGCAGCGCATGAAATCCAAAAGCTGGTGGCTGCTAAGGTACCGCTCCCGCTTCGCGTGATACACGTCGGCCGGTTCGCTCTCCAGAGTGTTCAGACAGATGTTCGTTTCCATATCGCCAGTCCCTTCGAGATTCGGAGCGTCAGCGCAGTGAGCCTTCGCTCCTCTGTTCGAATCCTGCTAAAGGCCATCTCGTCAACCGCCGTCCGGCAGTTGCACGGCCCGCTATATTTCCGTCCGAGTCAAATAAAAAAGGCGGCTGCTTTCGCAACCGCCTTCATTTCAACGACTTAACCGCGTCAACCTCGTCAATTGACGCCACTGTTCAGCTATCTTGCCGGATCATAATTCTTATCGATACCCGCCTTTCGCCGCGCGCTTGGCGATAGTTCTGAAAACAGGTCGGGCTGTGGAGGGTTTCTATACTTCTCGACAAAGCTCCAAACGGTCCTTCGGCTCTTATGCCACCGCGCATAGGCGGCGCTCACCGCCTGCTTGCTCACTGGCCTGCTCAATCTCTTGCCGATCTCTTCAAAAGAAAAGAACTGCCCGTTGGCATCCTTGCTCATCAGCAGGATCAGCAGATCCATGTCCTTCGCGCTGAGCTGGGATCGCATGCCGGTGATCACCTTGGCGGCCTCATCGCCCATGTCGCGAATGATCGCCGCCAGCCTTTCATTCTCATCCCACAGATCCGCCTTCTCTTCCCGCGAGGCCGTGATCGCCGGCATCAGCGCATCAACCGCCTCTCGATTCGTAAGGTCTCTTTTCACCCCACGGCATTTCTTCCCGCATGTGCCTTTCAGCCCGCCCTCATGGAATTTGAAACAGCTCCCCATCGGGATCACCGCCACGCTCTCGCCGCGCGCGAAATTCGACACACCTTCGTCCAGCGTCGGCACCATGATGCATCCCACGTCGCCGCGGCCGCCGAGCACATTGGCCAACGGCCGCAACGCGTCCTCGATGGCCCCGAAGTAGCCGTACACGGGGCGGCTCTCGCATACTCCGAGCCGCCACAGCCCGCCCTCCTGCTGGAAATTCGCGGTCATGTCGCAACTCGCACACACCTGCCGCCCGACCGTCTCAAGATCGAACGTGTAGGCGGTCGCCTCCTCGCGCGACAACTCTTTCGGCCCGTGCCAGTCCCGCTCGTCGCCCTCCTCGTTGCTCACCGCGCGGATGCCATCCTCGTCTTCCACGATCACCAGCGGGAAACCGCCGTGCGGATGCGGATACTCCTTGGCCAGTTCCTCGGTCTTCACCAGATACCGCCTCGCGTTCTCGAATGAATCCCCGAAATGCACGCGCCAGGTCGCCAGACACTCTCCCCCATTCCCGCCCGCGCCCGCCTTTCCGGCCCGCGCCCAGAAATCGGAGGGCCGCGCCTCCTCGCCCTCCTTCCGGATGAACTTCCTTACACGCAGCCAATGCTCCAGCACGGTCGGCGTCGTCTCGCGCGGATAAGAGACGCTGTTGCCGCACTCCACCGCCAGCAGGCCCGTGGCGTTGCCGCGCTCCAGCACATACCGCACCGTGAACCGCCTCACGGTCCGGCTGCTGGCGATCATCGCCCCCGGATCGAACAGCGCCATCTTCTCGGCGCTCTTGGTCAGGTTCTCGTTCTGCCCCACTTTGAAGACCGTCTCGACCGGCGGCGTACCAGGCTCGGTGAACACGATCGACACCAGCTTGATTGACAGCAGCCCCTTCACCCCGCCGGCGTGGAAGATCTCTTTCAGCGGCTTGTTCCCGATCTCGCCCATCCCCACCACGTGGGGATCGACCACAAACACATCCTTCCGGCCGAACAGCGCTTCTGAGAATGCCGTACGGTAGACGGACTCGATTTTGCCGCTGTTGCCCTGCGTGTTGGTCTTCACCGCGTTGTTGACCGGATCATAAATCACCGTGTCATACCGCGCGGGATTGAAGATGAAGTTCTTCCACACCCGGCTCGGGTCCCACCCCATCGCGCGGTAGAGCTGGCCAGGATACCGCACGATGAACATAAGCTCCTCGCCCATGCTGTACTCGAAAATCTTTACGGCCTGCACCTGCTCAACCGCGATGGCCTTGTGGCGCACAAGCCCGTCGGCGATCCGGACCCGCAACGCCTCGATCTCCGCCTCGCCGAGCTTGACGCTCTCCCCGGTAAAGCCCTTGCGGTGCGGGAACATGGAGTACGCCACGCGCTGCTTGGCTTGCGACAGGCTTGCCGCCCGGTTCAGAAAGCGCCTCGCCTCCTCCCCGCCGTCGAGCATCATCAGCAGCAGATAGTCCGGCGGATTCAGATGCGGCTCCCGCTTCGGCAGCGTGTAACGCTCGCGCTTAGCGCGGTGCTCGACAAGCTCCCAGCCCTTTTCCCCTCCCAGCGTCTGAACCATCGCCAGTGCGTCCGCGATCTCCTCCGGAATGCCGTGGTTCTTCAGCTCCTTGGCGATCCTGTCGCAATCAAGCCCGTCCCTTGGGTCGATCACGTCAGGCAGCGCATACTCCCACTGGGCCAGCATGTCCGGTCTCATCCGCAACAGCCGCGCCAAAATCTCGGGATCAATTCCGACCAGCATTTCCTGGCTTGCGAATACATGTTTAACCATCGGCATCCCTCGCTTTCATAGTGTTCCTCGCAAAAACAGTGCGAACATACCAAGAACCCCCATCCATGTAAAGATACCTGTCAATCATGTGCGGGACTGCACCTTTGTCCGTTTGACAGACACGCCCGATTGGCGTACGATACACACGGAATTGAGGAAATGCGGTTATGACTTATTACGCGAAATTGATCCGCAAAGCGGCGGCGGCTATGAATCAGCACCCCAGAAGCACCGTGACGATGGATGCTGAAACCCTGAAGATCCTTTCCGTAAGCAAATCCTCTTCAAAAGTCGCGAAATCGGCGCAAGAGGCCGTTGCAAGGGGGCGGACTCCCGTCATCCTCGGGAAGCCCTGCCACGAGGCGACGTGGATACGCTAATGCCCTCCGGCCCGTTGTCATACCCCAGCTTGGGCGATCTGCCGATCCTGCTCGTCAATGTCATCAATTCCGCGACGGGCGGGGTGCAGATGTTTCAGATGCTTGTCGACACCGGATCGGCGCGGACCTGTCTTCCCGCAGACCGCGCGGAATTTTTTGGCCACAACAATCAGGCTCAACAGGTCAGGACAACCACGATCCGGGGCGTCGGCGGTCCGGCAAAAGCCCATATCCACACGCTGCGCATTGAACTGATCGATCCGCTGGGCAGAACGTGGCGCAAGCTGATCCCGCCATGGCGCTCCGCAATGATGCCCGTCCTGTTCGCCGAAACCATCGACCTCAAAACCGGAATACTCGGCCGCGACATCCTCTCGCAATGGAAGAGCGTGACCTTCCGTCCGACGCCTCGTGTACCACATTCAAGCTGGCTTATCGAGATCGCGCTTTAGGCCGTTCCCCTCCGCGTCGCGCGCCGGTCCGCCCTCGCTATCTCCCGCCACCCCCGACAAGATTCTTTCCTGCCCGTAGTGCGCACGTCGAACCGCCACCGAGCGTCACAAGTCGCAGCCGTTCCAGCCATTCAGCAGTTCCTTCGCCCCGTTCCTACAACCTCGCGCCGCATTGACTTACGCAGGCGTGAAGCGTAAACTTTCATCTAACTTGCACCGTCTTGTCCCGGCCGCGTGCGAACCAACAACCGAAGGAGATTCATCATGACCTCACGTCGTACGTTCGTCGCCACTATGCTCACCCTGGCGGCAGTCCCCCTGCTGTCATCCGGCCAGACCTGCGCCGCCGCAGCCAAAACCGACAAGAAGGAGTGCGCCCCCACGACCGGTCCGAAATTGAATGCGACCGGCGCCGCCGTTCTCGGCGGGTGCCCGAAGAAAACCAAAATCAAAATCACCTGCGCCAAGTGCGGCAAAACGGAAGAGCTCGAAATCGACACTCCAACCGCTGAAAAGCCCTACACTCAGGACTGGGCCTGCCCCAAGTGCGGCAACAAGCAGAAGGTCACCGTCGAAGTCGCCAAACCTGAATAAGCGGCACACCTGAAGAGATCCATGCTTACACGCTTCAAAGCGGGTCTTTCAAAACGCTGGCGTCTCCGCCTCAAGGCGGGGGCGCTGGCGCTGTTTTTCGCGTTCTTGTCGCTTTTGCCGTGGGCCCATGTGCTGACGCTGAGCTCGCATGGCGGCCACGGCTGCTGCCATGCCGCCGCTGAGGATTCGCCAACCGGCAACGCCCCCGACCTGGTTGCAAATGATGCAAACGCGCCCGATGCCTGCTGGGTGTGCGACAGCCTCGCATCCCTGCTCCATCCCACCGTTCTGGCAGACCTCCCAGCCGTCGTCTCGCCCTTTTTCTCATCCGCCTATTTCGCGCGCGTGCCGCAGGCGCCCGCGCACCTGAACATCTACCCGGCCAGCCGCTCGCAGGCACCACCTGCCAACGCCTAAACATATGTGGCGTTGGCAGCGGCGTTGTGTCGTTCTGCCGTTCCCGTGACATGCTCTCCTGACAGCGGGCGCATTGCGCCCATTCCGTCAGACATGTCGCACTCCCAAACTGATTTGTGACCGCACACGCAGGGCGTGTCGGCACCGTTCTTTTCAAATGTTATGAACACCGCTTATTCACGTACGAGGGCTCTCGTGGCGGGAGCCGCGCTTTTCTTTGCCGCCACCCAGGCGTCCGCCCAAACCGGCGACGCGCGCGTCCAGAAACTCGAAGATGAGGTCAACGCGCTCAAACAGCAGATGGTCGCCATCCAGGAACAGCACGCCCGCGAACTCGCGGAATTGAAAGCGCTGATCAGGAAGCAGGCCGAATCGCCGACAGGCGTTGCCCAAACACAGGCGGCACAAGGAACAACGGCCGCGCCGCCGTCCCTTTACGATTCGCTCAAACAGTCTGTCGCGTCCACCGTCCCGCCTTCGGCGCTCCAAGGGGTTGACCTCGACCTGTCCGTCGTCTTGGACATGAACTTCTACCACGATACCTCGGACGAGGGCGTGGGGCACCTGAAGCAGCATCTGCGCGGCTTCGGCCACCACCACGACGAGGAAGAGGGGCACGATCACGGGTTCGAGGACGGTTTTAACCTGCGCCACGTGGAGCTGGGTTTAACCGCTGAAGTTGATCCCTATTTCCGTGCCTGGACGGTTGTCGCGGTAGACGAGGACGGCGCGGAATTGGAGGAGGCGGTCATGCAAACGACCTCGCTCCCGCACGGGTTCACGCTGAGCGGGGGAAAGATCAAAAGCGGCATCGGCCGCATCAATCGCCAGCATTCCCACAACTGGGACTTTCTGGACCAGCCGCTGGTGTATGATCTGTTCTTCGGCCACCACGGTCTCGCCGAGAAGGGCGTGCAGCTCACCTGGCTCGCGCCGACACCCTTCTACCTGCTCTTCGGAACCGAGGTGTTCAACGGCGACAACGAGCAGTCCTTCGCGGTCGGCGATTCGGAATCTCTCCCCGAACACGCAGCCCCGAGACTCTACACGGCCTTCATGAAGACCGGCCCGGATCTCGGCCCCGACCATGCCCTGCAGTTCGGTCTGTCCGCCCTCGGCGGCCGTCATCAGATGGTCCATGAGGACGAGGAGTGCGCCGACGGCGACACCGCCATCTTCGGCACGGACTTTGTCTATAAATACGACGCCAAAAGGTCTCACGGGCAAGGCGACTTCTTGTTCCAGGGAGAATACTTCTACCGCGACATGGACCTCGACGGCCAGGGCGACTGGTCCGGCTCGCCGTGGACCGCGAAACAGGACGGCTACTACGTTCAGAGCCTTTACGGTTTCCTGCCTCGCTGGCGCGGCGGCCTGCGCTGGGACCAGGTGGGTCTGAACAACGACCTTCGCACCCCTGAAGACGGCTCGGTCAACTACGACGATTCCTACCGGCTGGCTGCAATGCTCGACTGGAAACTGACGGAGTTCTCGCTGCTGCGGGCGCAGGCCGGCCGCGGCTGGTATGACACTGAAGACGGACGCGAAGACGCCTGGGAATTCGCCCTGCAGTGGCAGCTGACCTTCGGCAAACACGGTGCCCACGACTTCTGAAGCGAATGCTCTTCAGCATCAACCCAGTCAATCAAGTCAATCCTGTCATAAGAATCTCTAAAGGAAGACGACAAATGAAACGAATCACTTTACTGCTGTTGGCCGCTGCCTGTCTGACAAACGCGCAGGCGGGGGGAATCAAGATTGTGACCACGACCACGGATCTGGCTGACATCACCCGCGCCGTCGCGGGCGATTTAGCGGAAGTGTCAAGCATCACCACCGGACGCGAAGACCCGCACACGCTCACCGCCAAGCCGGGCTTTATTGTGCGTGCCCGCGACGCGGACGTGTGGATCCGCATCGGCATGGAACTGGAGATCGGCTGGGAGCCGGTGATCCTGCGCGACGCCCGCAACACCCGCATCCATGTGGGGATGCCCCGGCACATTGACGCCTCCGACCACGTCATCCGTCTGGAGGTTCCGACCCAGCGCGTGACGCGCGATCAAGGCGACATCCATCCGGAGGGCAACCCGCACTACTGGCTCGACCCGCTCAACGGCCGGCTGATTGCCGCGACCATCTCGGAACGGCTGTGTGCCCTGTATCCGGAGCACAAGGCCAAGTTGGAGGAAAACCTCCACCGTTTCGAGCACGATCTGGACACCCGCATGTTCGGCGAGGCGCTGGTCGATACCCTCGGCGGCGAGAACCTCTGGAAGGCGGCCTCTGAAAAACGGCTGGAATCCCTTCTGGCTGAAAAGGGCGCGGCCGACAAGGCGGGCGGATGGTACGGGGCGATGCGGCCACATCAGGGTAAGACGGTGGTGACGTACCATCGCAGTTGGCCCTATCTGACGGAACGGTTCGGCTTACGGGGCGACCTGCAGCTGGAACCCAAACCGGGTATCCCGCCTTCCGCCAAGCATCTGGCCTCCCTGGTTTCCGACGCCGAGGCCCGCAAGGTCCGCGTGATCCTGCAGGAGCCCTTCTATACGCTCAAAGCCGCCGAGTTCGTGGCCGCGCGCACGGGTGCGAAGGTCGTCGTGGTACCCACGATGACCGGAGGTTCGGCAGAAACGACCGGCTATCTTGACATGCTGGACAACGTGATACGGAAGGTGAGCGCGGAGTTGTGAACGCAACCCCTGTCATCCAGTGCCGCGGGGTCACCGTCGCATACGGTCGGGACGTTGTGCTCGACCGTATCGACCTGACAGTCCCCCGCGGAACCCTTCTGCCGTTCGTCGGGCCGAACGGCGCAGGCAAGACCACGCTGCTGAAAGCGTGCCTCGGCCTCATCCCGCATCAGGGCGGCGAGATCCTCTGCGATTTCGGTGGCCGCCCGCCCGCCTATGTGCCGCAGCAGAAGCAACTCGACCCGATCTACCCGGTTTCGGTCCGCGACCTCGTCTGCATGGGGCTCTACCCCGAACGCGGGTGTTGGGGCAGGCTGGACCGCGGTCAGCACGCGCGCATGGAGGCGGTGATCGAGCGGTTCGGATTGGAATCGCATCAGCACAAGCACTTCGGCGAACTCTCCGGCGGGTTGCGCCAGAAAACCCTGCTGGCGCGTGCCGTGGTCACGCAGGCCGAAGTCTTGGTGCTGGACGAACCCACCGCCGGCCTGGACGCGACCTCCGAGGCCGACCTTCTCGCGCTGATCCGTTCGCTCCATGAGAACGAGGAAAAAACCGTCCTGTGGGTGCATCACCGCATGGACCAGTGCGCGGCCTTGGCGCGGCAGGTGTGCCGGGTGGACAAAAGGGGCGTGCGCCTCGCCGACGTGTCGGAGGTGGCAACATGAGCCTTTTTCAGGATGCGGTGTCGTTCACGGGTCTCTTTCCCGAAGCGGTGGTCTGCGGCACCGTGATGGCCGCGGTGTGCAGCGCCTTCGGGGTGTTTGTGGTGCTCAAGCGGATCGTGTTCATCAGCATCGCGCTCTCCGAGGCGGCGACGTGCGGACTCGCGCTGGCGCTGGTCTTCCACTTCTCGCCGCTGGCGGGTTCGGCGCTGGTGACCGGCGCGGTCGTGTTCATGCTGACGCTCCCTGAGAAGCGGCAGCACCTGCCAAAGGACGTGGTGCTCGGCACCGTGTTCCTGCTGGCGTCCAGCGCCAGCGTGCTGCTGGTGGCGCAGAGCGGCTTCGGCCTGGAGGAGATCAAGGCCATGCTCTACGGCGACCTGATTGTCAGCAGCCCGCGCGACCGCTGGGTCTTGCTGTTGACGGGCGTGCCGTCGCTGGCCGTTTTGCTGCTGTTTCTGCGGCCGGTGCTCTACGCGTTTCTGGACCGCGAGGCGGCTTGCGTCATGGGCATACGCTGCTGGTTCTGGGAAGGCCTCTTCTTCTTCCTGTTGGGGCTTGTCGTGTCGGGCGCTTCGAAGAGCGGCGGCGCGCTGCTGGTCTTCTGCCTCCTGGTGGTGGTCCCCGCCACGGCTCTGCTGCTTGCTCGGAGATTGTGGGCTGTGATCGGGATCTCCGTGGCCTTGGGTGTACTCACGACCTGGGCTGGCCTTTTGACCGCCTACCGCGCGGACCTTCCGGCCAACCCGGCCATTATCGGCCTCTCATGCCTGCTTCTTATGGGAGTGGCACTCACCCGCGCCATAGGAGCCAAGCTCAACGCACGGCGGTAACACGATCAACTAAAAACTTACCACCCTATCCTTAATGTTGGGGTCATAACATTCAGAAAACGGAGTTAAAATGAAGACGGACAATCCGATTGACAAAATTCTGAAAGCTGCCGAAAGTGGGCGGCCGATCACTCGGTCAGAAGCGGAGCTGCTTCTGGCGTTGCCGGAAGATTCGCTTGAAGCAGCCCTGCTCCGGGCCACAGCAGACTCGATCTCTCGTCGGCGGTTCAGAAACAACGGCCTGCTGCTGGGTCAAATCGGGGTAGATATGGCACCCTGCGAAGGCGATTGCGCCTTTTGTTTCTTCGCCAAATCGCACACAAGCATCCAGGCTGCGGTTCTTTCTGAAAATGAAATCATAGCCAGATGCGAGCGTTTTGCCAAAGGCGGTTCTCAAGGCGTTTTTCTGATGACGATGCACCGTTTCGGTTTCGAATGGTTTCGCGACTTGTGCTCGTCACTCCGCCGCCGCATACCAGAGCAGCTCGAAATCCTGGCAAACGTCGGCGACATCTCTCTCAACCAAATGCGCGAGTTACGCGATGCGGGAGTGACCGGCGCGTATCATGTAAGCCGCCTGCGGGAAGGCATTGACTCGTGCATGAAACCCGTAGACCGTCGTACGACAATCGAACGCATAATCGAATCAGGACTCGACTGGTACACCATGTGCGAGCCCATCGGTCCCGAACACACGCCTGCGGAACTGGCAGAACAGATATGGCTCGGCGTTGAGTTGCCCTGCGCACAGCACGGAGCCATGCAGCGCTTCCCGGTTCCTGGATCGCCGCTCTACCAAAAGGGACAGGTGTCCTTGGCGCGATTGGGTCAGATCGTAGCCGTAATCGTTCTGGCTACAGCAGGAAAGAAAGAACTTAAAAGTATTGCGGTCAACGTGTCGAATCTCGTCGGCCTGTTCAGCGGCGCAAACGCTTTCTTCCCCGAGGCGGGTGAACCGGTCGAAGAACCTTCTTCATGCGGTTCGCAAAACGTGAAAGAGGGTTTCACCACGGCCTTGTGGCGGCAGAGCAATGAAATCACAACGTCCGACTGCCGCAGCATGCTGATAGCGGCGGGGTTCTCCTATCTCATGGACACACACGGGAGACCGACCACCTGTTTGCACCAGAATGGTAAATAAAGCCTCCCGCTTAAAAGGCGATAACCAGCAGCGAAAGAATGGTCGCAATTCCGAGCACCGTCAAAGCGACCGCCACCAAAGTCTCGAGCCGCGCCTTCGGCCGGGGCAGAATGCCGGCCTCCAGGTCATTTAAATAACGGCGGTAGCGCACCAGCGCGGCCACGTTCAAGACAACGCCCAGCACGACGAGCCCGAGCCCCAGCCACAGGGACGTGCCGTGCGACAGCGGCTGCGGAATCTTCTGAACAGCGGCCAGCTCCCGAAGGAACAGCCCGAATCTGGCCACCACAAACCCAAAACCCATCAGGGCAAGGCCCGTCCGAATCCAAGCCAGAAAGGTCCGCTCCGCCGCCAGGGGCACACGCGGGTCTTCCGTCAGCAGCGACTTTTTGTCTGCGCTCATCCGTTACTCCTGTGCGAGTTATATTAGCATTGTTTGGCAACCACTATCCATACCCTAAAGAGATCCTCGAGGGCGAGCATGGGGATTCCCCCGACCTCGACGATCATCTCAATCATGGCCGCCGGTGTTTTGAAGTGACTCCGCATCAGGAACAGCTTTTCCAACAGCGCCACGATCTTGACCGGCAAGCGCCTCACGTCAGGCTCTTCGATCACCAGCCGGCCCGAAGGTTTCAGGACGCGCAATAATTCGCGGAGTGCGATGCGCTGATCTTTGACATGATGAAAGGCATCGATCAAAAGGATGCGGTCGAAGGTCGCGTCCGCGAACGGCAGCGACTCCAACTCGGCCTGCACCGTCTCCAGTCCTTTCTTGCGGGCCTGCTCCAGCATGCGCGGCGAAGCGTCGCAGACAACGACGCGGCCCGCCGAAACGGCGAACGCCTCCGACACCCGCCCGGTTCCACCCGCCGCGTCGAGCAACACATGCCCAGACGCAAGAGCGAGCAGCGGCCCCAACACGCCGTGATCGGGCGGAGGTACGAGTCGCTCATAGATCGGAGCCAGCCTGTCAAAGTGGTCAAACATCAGTAGGTGATGAGCAGCCGCTTGCCGTCAGCGGGATCGAGTTTCGCTTCATACCGGGTCAGCCCTTTGTTCGCCAATCCGTTTTGCAGCGCGCCGTCCGCGCCGAACTTGGAGTGGCCGAGGCTCGCGCAGCGGAAGCGCTTCTCTTCATGCTGGTACTCCACCTCCACGCCCCGGTGCGGGCAGAGTAGCGACACGACCGCGTAGTCGGCCTCGCCCTTCCGCGCAATGATGATGGGCGTGGGCAAGCGCGAATCGATGACCTTGACCGACCCGCCCACCGCGGCCAGCGGCGGCACTTTGTCGAGCGACACCTTGACCGAGTTGCCTTCGATCACATAGGCCTCAGCCGCAATCGCGGGCGTGTTGCCCTTTTTCGTGAACGTGGCGCAGCCCTCGTTCAGGCCGCACACGCAGATACCCGCACCCGCCACGCCGATCGCGGCGACCATGCCTCTACGAGTCATTTTCTTCATGGCTATCATCCTTTCTACGAGATTACCATTTTAAACAGTTCGTCACAGACGGGGCGATTGGCTTGCGCGTTTAAGATGATCCTCAACGATCTGTGCGGCAAGTCCGACCATCGCTTGGCAGGGCCGCTTCCGGTAGTACTCTTCCGTCCGCTCCTCCGAGACAGAAACATCGGCCCCCTTGGGAAGCCCCAGCAGTTCACGGCAGATGAGCGAACCGGTCTTGCGCTTAAACTCGGCGGCGAGCGCCTGGACCCGCGCGTAATGCTGACCCTTTGCGGCCTTGCACTTCAGATCGCAATACCCCTCCTTCAGGCCGATGACCATGAACATGCCCGACACGGCACCGCAGACTTCCCGCAGCCGCCCCATGCCGGCTCCGAAAGACGAAGCCAGCAACATGGCTCGCTCAAAATCCAAGCCGCACTCCTTCGCAAAGACACCCACGACCGATTGGGCGCAATTCGCACCACTTCGGAACAGTGCCACAGCTTCGTCGCTTTTCATGCTCGCCCTCACCCGCCATTCACACGGTTTCGCTAACCGACCGTCAGTTCCCTCACGATTTCGCGGAACGCGCCGGCTGCAGGCGAACTCGCCGCCGCCTCGACGAAAGCCTTGCCCTCGTCTCCCAGCTCGGCGATCAGCGGATCGATCGGGATCGAGCCGAGGAACGGCACGACCATCTCCTCAGCCATCACGCGCCCGCCGTGCGCCCGCAGGATCGGCGTGACCTCTCCGCACTTGGGACAGGCGAAGCCGCTCATGTTCTCGACCACGCCCAGCACCCTGACCCCCAGCTCTTTGCAGAAGTTGATCGACTTGCGCACGTCGGCCGCCGCGACCTTCTGCGGCGTGGTCACGATCACCGCACCTTCCAGATCCGGGATGAGCTGGCAGACCGAAAGCGGCTCGTCGCCGGTGCCCGGCGGCACGTCGATCACCAGCAGGTCCAAATCGCCCCAGTCTACGTCCTCGATGAACTGCCGGATCACGCCCATCTTCATCGGACCGCGCCAGATCACCGGGTCGTCGCGGTGCTGAAGCAGGAACCCGACCGACAGCACCTTGAGCCCGCCGACCTCGATCGGCAGCATGCCATCCTCGCCCCCCTCCAACCGGCAACCGACCAAACCTAGCATGGTCGGCACGCTGGGCCCGTGCAGGTCCACGTCCAGCAGCCCCACGCGCTGGCCGGAAAGCATCGCGCTCATCGCGAGATTCACGGCCACCGTGCTCTTGCCCACGCCGCCCTTGCCGGACATGACGATGATCTTGCGGCGGATGCGGCTCAGCCGGTCTTTCAGTTTCCGGTCTTTGTCATCAGCCGCCGCAGGCTGCGCATTCTTTTGTCCAGCTGAGGCGCACGAGGCGTCCCCGCAGCTTCCGCACTGGCTCGGCTCACACGTCTTCTTCTGGTCGTCTTCGTTATGCATCCTATACCTTTCTTGAATGTTGTTCCAGCAACTCCGCCGCCACTTCAACGCACTCGCTGCACGGCAGGATTCTTGCCGCTCGAATGTCTTTGCACGTCAGATGCCCGCCCGTCATCTCGGCGAACGCGTGTTTGATCGACGCCTCGGCCGCCGTGCCCGCCAGCGTGCAACTGGCGTATACCGCGCCGCACAGGCCGCCGGGTGCCCGCCCGATTCCGCATCCCGCGAAACACTCCTCGACCCCGCGACCGCCCGGATATTTGGAACCCCAGGCGAAGGCCACGGACTGGGCGCAGTTGCCGCGCCGAGCCTTGTGATACTCACTCGCTGTTTTCTTCATACCGACCCTTCCATCCTAAAAACTGACTTTCATTCCCGCGTACCCCGGCTGCACCGGCGAACCCAGACGCCCCGCCAGATACGCGCAGGCCACATCCCCCGTGCAATGGCAGGGGATCACACAGGGAACACCATACTCCTTGAGCGCCTCGGCTGTCCGCTCCAATCGCGCCTCCGTCGCATGCTGCAGATGCATCCCGCCGATCACCGCGACGACGCGGTTCTCTCCGGCCATCCCCATGCTGTGCCGCAGGGTGTTGACCACCCCCGCATGGCAACAGCCCAAGCACACCACCAGCCCCGCAAGGGTCTCGATCCAGAGCGAAAGATCGTCCGGAATCACGTCAGCCTGCTTTCCCTCCGCATCCAAAAAGAACGGCCCGCCCGTGTCTTCGTATGCGGTGACGCGCGGCACAGGCCCGGTCATCATCACTCCCTCGGCAAGCGCCCACGGCCTCGTAACCCGGCAGCGCCGCGCAGCCGGCAGCGCCTGAATCGCCTCTTCCGACGCTTTCGGCATACCGATCGGTTTCGGCGCATCGTGAATGCTGTACCGCGCCCGCACCGCATCCGGGTGCAGAAACAGGCGGGCGTGCCCGGCTCGCGCAAGCACGTTGGACACGTTTCCGGTGTGGTCATAGTGGCCATGACTCAGCACCACGCAGTCCGCCAAACCGAGATCGATGCCCAACGCCTCCGCATTCTTTAGCATCGCCTCGCCGCGACCCGTGTCGAACAGGATCTTGTGCCCTGCGGTCTCGATCCACAGCGCGAACCCGTGCTCCGCTTCCAGCCCGTAGGCGGCGCGGTTGTCCGAAAGCACCGTGACCGATACTCCGTTCACATGCATGACAAACTTTCCGTTAGACCCCCGCCACCTGCCCGATAGCGACCACCAGCGTCTCCTTGCGCTGAAGCCCCGTGAACTGAAGCATAACCTCTCCGTCCTTGAGCAGGATCAGAGTGGGTATGCTCTTGAACTCGAACGCGTCCGCAGCCTTGGGATTCTCGTCGATGTTCACCTTCACGATCACGGCCTTGTCGCCGACGGCAGCCGCGACCTCCTCCAGAATCGGCCCCTGCATGCGGCAAGGGCCGCATCTGGGCGCCCAGAAATCCACCAGCACGACACCCATGCGGATCGCCTCGGCGAACCCGCTGTCCTGAACCTCTATTACGCTCTCGCTCATGTTGACCTGTCCCCTATTTGCGGCGATGCCGCCGAGAGGCAGCGCCCGTTCAATGTCTCAGGCGTCCAGCGACCATTACGTCATCTTCGCGATTTCCGCTTCCACCTCTCCTTAAAACTGACCCGTCCGCAACAGAACCAGCGTGCAGGCCTCGACAACCTCTACACCGGCCTCGCGAAGTCGCCCCGCCACCTCCGCATTCTCGGCTCCGGGATTGAAGATCACACGCCTCACCCCGCTTTTCAGAAGATCGTCGGCAAGCGCCGTTTGGTTCCGGCCAGACACATAGACAGACACCGTGTCGATGGGTGCCGGGATGTCATTCACCGCCTCGTAAACGGCAAGGCCCGCCACCTCGTCGATGGTTGGATGCACAGGGTACGGGGCATGCCCTTTCTCCTGAAGCAGAAGAACCGCCTGATGACTGTACCGCTCCGGGTTATTGCTGGCACCGACTACCGCCACATTCATGTCAAACATTCCCTTTTATTTGCACCCGCGTAGCATAAGGCTCCTTAAGGGGCAAGCAGGTAATCGGCAATTGCGCGGTACAGTGTGCTGACCGCCAGGATCGCGCAATGCCGTCCCTCTTCAGGCTTGCATTCGCCGGACCGGACCAGTTCGCCCGCGCTGATCGAGAGCGCATCCGTCACATTCCGGCCCAAGGCCCTCCGCGAGATGGCGTGGCCGCAGGAGCGCGTGTTGCCGCACCCGTCCGTATGATACTTGATCTCTTGGATGACGTCATCCCGCACCACGAGATAAACCTCCATCGTGTCGCCGCACGGCCCCGTGATCGTCGCGGCAGCCGTCGGATCGTTCATTTTTCCAAAAAAAGGGTCCTCCGTTTCAGGCTGAAACGTCTCACGCTCACATCCGCACGTTTTCATCTCCTATCGCTCCTGTCTTCCCTGTCATTCCTGAAAAACTCACTGTGCCCTCCACTGAAACCTCACAGAACGTCGCCTGCGCCCAGACCAAAACCCTGTGGTCGCGGTCCGTCAGTTCCGACTTCAGCCGGTAGAGCGGCGTGTGCGCCTCCGTCACCCATGCCCTCAGGTCCAGTTTCAGCCCTATCCTCACCGGATGCGGATAGCGGACCCGCAAATCGGCGGTCACCGCGCGCACATTCCGGTGAAACAGGCAGTGCGTCATCGCCGCGTCGAGCAGCGCCGCCGACACGCCGCCGTGCAGCATGCCGTCATACCCCTGCAACCGCAGGTCCGGGGTGAAAAGCGTTTTCACGCCGCCCTCGCCGTCCGGCTCAAAAGCCAGTCCCAGCGACCAAGGGTTCATCTCACCGCACAGGAGGCACGCCCGGTGACCGTGCTGATGGCCGATGCCGTGGCCGGTACTCTTAGTGGTCGCAGACATTCGCACCCGCCTGCAGCGTGCCCGCCAAATAGTGCCCGATCAGCGTTTCCGGCGTCTCCGCCGACAAGCCCACCGTCACCTTAATGTTTTGTTCCGCGAATAGCCCCTGCGCGCGCTGGCCCATGCCGCCCGCCAAGATCTGCTCCGCGCCTTGTTCCGCCAGCCAGCGCGGCAACACGCCCGGCTCATGCGGCGGCGGGACCAGGTCTTTGCGCCCGAGTATCTTCCGTTGCGCCAGATCCACGTCGACCAGCGCGAACGTCTCGCAGTGTCCGAAGTGCATACACAATTTGCCCTCTGCCAGAGGGATCGCGATCTTGATTTTCATCGTGTTACTCATGTGTTCTCCTTTTCCAGTTTCAAGTTTCCAATCTCCAGTCTCAAATTCTCCCAAACGCTCCTGATATCCGCTGCCGACGGCGCGCCGGTCTCCACGACCGCCTTCGCCTGAATCTGCGCTGCCGTCACCATACGGTCATAGCGGATGCGCCCGACAACCTGCGCACCCGAAGCCTCGGCCTTTCGCTCGATCCGTTCCGTCATCTCCGGATTGATGTCCCATTTGTTCACGCAGACCGCCACCGGTACGTCAAAGTGCCGCGCCAGACTCAGCACGCGCGCCAGATCGTGCTCTCCCGAAACCGTCGGCTCCGTCACCGCCAGCACCCGCGTGGCCCCCGTGACCGTCGCAATCACCGGACAGCCGATGCCGGGCGGGCCGTCCGTGACGATCAGGGGAAGCCCCTTCTCTTCGGCGACCCGGCGCGCCTCACGCCGAACGGTCGAGACCAGCTTGCCGGAATTTTCCGCCGCAGCCGCGAGGCAGGCGTGGACCATGGGACCGCAGCGGGTCTCCGAAACCATCCACTCGCCGCAGAGCCGCTCCGGGAACGCGATCGCCAGCGAGAGGCACTCGCGCACGCACACGCCGCACCCTTCGCAGGCCACGGGATCGATCCGATACTGGTTGTCGGACAGGCGCCTCACCGCACCGAAGCGGCACAGTTGCGCGCAGAGGCCGCACCCCGCGCATTTCCCCCGCAGGATGACAGCCTCATGCCCGCTCTTGAAATCATGGCTCTCCGCGATCTTGGGGGCCAGCACCAGGTGCAGGTCCGCCGCGTCCACGTCGCAGTCCGCGACGACCGCACGCCCGGCGGCCAGCACGGCGAAAGCGGCCGCCACGCTCGTCTTGCCCGTGCCGCCCTTGCCGCTGATAACCACCAGTTCCCGCACGCCTTTGCCGCTCATTTGCGACCTCCTCTCCGACAGATAGCGACCTCCGCGTTCATCCTTCTTCGCTCCTGACATCCACGTTCCGAAGCTTCGCGATGACCGTTTCGCCGGCGCGGACCCGGTCGCCCCGTTTAACCAGAACCTCCACGTCGGCCGCAGGCAAATAGACATCCAAGCGCGACCCGAATTTCATCATCCCGATACGGTCGCCAGCCCGCACAGCCACGGGACGGTCGTGTGCCGGCCAATAAACGACCCGCCGGGCGAAAGGACCCACAAGCTGGACAACCAGGCTCTTCGTATGAGTCCCCGTTATCAGAATCTTGTTGTGCTGGTTCACGTCCGACGACTTTTCGCGAAACGCAAACAGCGTCTTGCCGGGATAATAGCCGAGGAACATGGACTGCCCCGCCAGTGGCGCGCGGTTCACATGCACATCGAAAAGGCTCAAGAAAACGCTGATCCGGACACTAAGCGCATCCAGCGGCTCCCTGCTCTTGTGGTACGACACGGACATCACGCGCCCGTCGGCGCCGCTCACAATGGCGTCTTCCTCAGTCGGCGGCTTGCGCTCAGGGTCTCTGAAGAAAAATAGCACAAAGCCCACCCCAAACGCCGTCACGAGATAAACGGCTACAGGATTTTCAAAAGCCAGACTGCACGCAAGTCCTGCCGCCGCAGTCATGCCCAAAAACGGCAGCACTTCCCGCCGGATTCTCATGTCTCCTCCTCGGCGGCACGTTGCGCTCCGGCTGTTCCGTTTCCAGAAATCCTGTTCCACAGCTGCGCAAACACGTCGCGGTACTCGGGCAGCGCATCCGCCGCCAGCTCGCCGCGCGCGTAGGCCTCGGCGACTCGACGGTCGTCCGGTATCTCCGCCAGCACCGGGATCCACGCCTCGCGGCAGAAGTCCCTTGTGCGGCCGTCTCCGCAGTCCGCGCGGTTGATCACCACGCCGAAGGGAATCCGCAGCTCCCGCACGACCGCGACGGCGAGCTTTAGGTCGTGCAGGCCGAACGGCGTCGGCTCGGTGACCAAGACCACGTAATCGGCCTCTCGCAACGTCGCGACGACGGGGCAGGAGGTGCCCGGAGGCGCGTCCAGGATCGCGTCCCCCTTCGCCGGAGTTCGCGCCTTGACCGCCCGGATCAGCGGAGGAGCCATGGCCACGCCCACGTCGAGGCGGCCCTGGATCAGCGTCACACCGTCCGCGCGGAACGTCTCCACCACACCGATGCGCCGCAGCACCTCGCGGATCGCGCCTTTGGGGCAGACCCGCTCGCAGCCGCCGCATCCATGGCACAGTTCAGGAAAAACGAGCACCCGCTGGCCCAGCACGGCCAGCGCCTTGAACGCGCAGAAGCGGGCGCACTCGCCGAAGCCGTCGCAGCGCGCCTCGTCCACCTCCGGTACAGGGATCGACACCACCTCGGGCGCGCCGAGCGGGTCGCCTTTCAGAAACAGGTGGGCGTTGGGCTCCTCAACGTCGCAGTCCAGCAGCGCGGCGCCGCTCACGCGCGCCAGATTCGCGGCCACCGTCGTCTTGCCGGTCCCGCCCTTTCCGGACGCCACCGCGACGATCATAAGAGACCCCCTCTGACTTCACCGGCCCTTCCCCACAGCAGCGCCTGCGAGCCCAGAGGCAACCCGGCCTTGGCCGCAACCACAGGGCACTTGACCTTGAACAGAAAACAGATGTCCCGCGGCGCGGCGCTCAGCGTTTCAAAGTTACCCTGACCTTTCGAAATCACCAGATCGGCCGTTCTGAAACGTTCAAGAAACGCCGCATTGCAGTCCGACAGAACAGTGCCGGGCGCGTCCGAGCCGTTGTCGATCACCTCCGCCACCTCGGACAACCCGGCCGCCTGCGCATCGGACAGCGTCGCGTCGTTGATCACCGGCACGCCGCGCACCGCCACCGTGACGCGCGACGGCCCTAACCGCTCCACCAGCAACCGGTCCAACACAATCTCTCCCGCGTTATCAGCCAGATAGAGGATCTGCCGGGCGCTGGCCGACGCCTTCCGCAGACTCTCGATCTCCCCAGAGAACGGCTCGCTTTCCGCCTGCCGGATCGCGCGCAGAATCTCCTCCGCGCTCAATTCGTGTTTAGGCCCGAGATCGATCAGGTTACCCGCGATGGCCAGACGCACCGCCAAGAACAGCGGGTCCGCCGCCCGTGCGAGCCGCTCGCGCAGCTCGGGCAGCAGGCTCAGCGCCAGCGCGTTGTCCCGCGCTTTGGCGCCTGCGTACGGGTCGACGACGCCGGTCCGCTCGCGCAGCAGGCGGTGAATCCGCTGAGCCAACACGGGCGGCGGCTGGTTCAGATCCGCCGTCTGAACCCAGCCTGCGACCTCCCGGACGACCTGCTCATGAAAAGCGGGGTCTTCGGAAACCCGCCGCACGGCGTCCAGCGTCTGGCGGAAGATGCAGGGCAAACACTCAAGACACGTATTCATGCGCGTTATGCCCAATGCCCTTCCACGTCCGCGTCCAGACTCTTTTTCAGTTTTCCCTCAAGGTACAGCGCCAGAGCCGCGGCGACCGTCGGCGCGTCGGACGTGTATACGTCAATGCCGGCGGCCTTCAGCACGCGGAACGCCTTCGGCCCGCAGTGGCCCGTCACCAGCGCCTGAGCGCCGGAGGCGGCCACGTTCTGCGCGGACTGGATGCCCGCGCCCTGCGCCGCGTTCAGGTTCTGCTGATTGTCGATCACAGCAAACGACGACGTTTCCGTGTCGTAGACCAGAAACTTAGCGGCCCGCCCGAAGCGACTGTCTAACGGCGCGTTAAGGTTCGCTCCGGATGTTGAAAATGCGATTTTCATTTCGTCCCCAGCGACACTAACCGTTGCCTTATCTCATCCAACTGTAGCTGGAGCGCCTCGGCCTGCTTGGTCAGTGCCTGTTTCTCGCCGATTCCGACCATGCCATTGGGCGTGGCGTTGCCGGCAGCCCGTATCCAACCTGGCAGTCCCGTGGCGAAGAACATATTCCTGCTGCCGTGTCTGCCACGCCCCTGACCGCCTTGTCCGCGCCCGCCACCGAAGCCGCATCCGCGCCCGTCTCCCCGGCCCGCAAATCCCGGCTGGCCGTTACCCGCGCAGAATCCGGCTGCGCGCCCCGTCATCGGACCCATTCCCGTCGGGCCCATTCCACTTCCTCTTGGCATTTCTGCCTCCTTTTCTCTTTTCTCCGGGCAATAGGCGGCGGGGGTGGCCCCCGGACACATGAGTTGTCCCGGAGTCTCTCTCCGGAAGCGCACCCCCGCCTAAATCGTTTTCTATGCTCCGCAACACCGCCCGCTCCCTTGCAGCCGCCGCCGGCGCCGCTGGCCGCAGCAGCCCGGCATGGCGAAGGCGGCCCCGCACAGCGTCCCGTCCAACGACGCCAGGATCACTTCACGCAACTCGCCCGCCACGAAGGGAACGACCTTGATGCCGACCGCGGAGAGCCGTTCCTGAAGCGGACGCGAAACCGCGCCGCATACGAGAGTGGAAACTCCCTGCTCGGCCAGCCACGAGACCTTCTGAGTCACCTCATCTCCGGATATCGCGTGCGCCTTTTCAGCCGCGATACGCATGCCGTCAAACTCGACCAGATGGATTTGTCGCGCGGTGTCGAAGACCGGCGCGATCCGGTTCTCCCAAACTGAAAAGGCCGTTTTCATGGCTTTGTCATTGCACACGCCGTGCCAGTCTGGAAAAATGAGCGAAAATGTAATGCAAGCTTCTTTTCACCAAAGCTTTACGGTTTTTTTATCAACACCCGAGGCAGCTCTCATGAATGGCCTTTTAGCTACTGTACATCGTTTATATAATTGCGCAATTGCATCTTTCAAGAGCACGAAACCCGCGCATCAGCCCGCTTTAACGGTTGACTTTTTATACGGTGTCCAACACACTGTTCCAACCTCACTAAGACGTTGTCTGCGGCGCTTATGCGCCAGCCCGAAGGCGTCCAGGCGAGCGTGACGGCGGATGATTCCACCGGAGGGGCCGCAAGGCCAGTATGGGGATAAGCACCGGTGTCACAGGGAGGCTCAGACATGAGCGACAAGCAGAAACTGACGACCAACGCGGGGGCTCCGGTTCCCGACAACCAGAACGTGATGACTGCGGGCAAACGCGGGCCGCAGCTTCTACAAGACACGTGGTTCCTTGAGAAACTCGCGCACTTCGACCGGGAGGTCATCCCCGAGCGGCGCATGCACGCTAAAGGCTCTGGCGCGTTCGGCACCTTCACCGTCACGCACGACATCACGAAGTACACCAAGGCGTCGATCTTCGCCGAAGTGGGCAAGAAGACCGAGATGTTCGTGCGCTTCTCGACCGTGGCGGGCGAGCGCGGCGCGGCCGACGCCGAGCGTGACATCCGCGGCTTCGCGATGAAGTTCTACACGGATCAGGGCAACTGGGACCTGGTGGGCAACAACACGCCGGTCTTCTTCCTGCGCGACCCGCTGAAGTTCCCGGACCTGAACCACGCGGTTAAGCGCGACCCGCGCACCAACTTGCGCAGCGCCCTCAACAACTGGGACTTCTGGACCTCGCTGCCCGAGGCGCTGCACCAGGTGACGGTCGTGATGAGCGACCGCGGCATCCCCGCTTCCTACCGGCACATGCACGGGTTCGGCAGCCACACCTTCAGCTTCATCAACGCCAAGAACGAGCGCTACTGGGTGAAGTTCCACCTGCGCACGCAGCAGGGGATCAGGAACCTGACCGACGAGCAGTCCGAGCAGATCATCGGCAAGTGCCGCGAGAGCCACCAGCGCGACCTCTACGAGAGCATCGAGAAAAAGGAGTTCCCCCGCTGGACGCTGTTCGTGCAGGTGATGCCTGAACTCGACGCGGAGAAGCTGCCGTACCACCCCTTCGATCTCACGAAGGTCTGGTACCATAAGGACTACCCGCTGATCGAGGTGGGGGTGATGGAGCTCAACCGCAATCCGGAGAACTACTTCGCCGACGTCGAGCAGGCGGCCTTCAACCCCGCCAACGTCGTGCCGGGCATCGGCTTCTCGCCCGACAAGATGCTGCAGGGGCGGCTCTTCTCCTACGGCGACGCGCAGCGCTACCGCCTGGGGGTGAACCACCACCTGATCCCGGTGAACGCGGCCCGCTGCCCGTTCCACAGCTACCACCGCGACGGCGCGATGCGCGTGGACGGCAACCACGGCGGCACGCGCGGCTACGAGCCGAACAGCTACGGCGACTGGCAGCAGCAGCCGGAGTTCGCCGAGCCGCCGCTTAAGATCAGCGGCGACGCCGCGCACTGGGACTACCGCGAGGACGACGCCGACTACTATACGCAGCCGGGCAAGCTCTTCCGTCTGATGAAGCCGGACGAGCAGGCGCGGCTCTTCGCCAACACGGCCCGCGCCATGGGTGACGCGCCGAAGATGATCAAGGTGCGCCACATCGGCAACTGCCTGAAGGCTGACCCGGCCTACGGCAAGGGCGTGGCGGACGCGCTCGGAATCCCGCTGGACGAGGTTTCGAAAACGTAGGGTCAGATGGCTCCCGACAGCCGAGAGAGACGGGCGAGGGGTTCACTCCTCACCCGTCTCTTTTTTCTACCGGTTCCGCGTCGTACGACCGGCGCGGCCGTCGCGCTCCGGCGGCGCAACACCGAGCGCCTTCATCTTCCGGAAGAGCGTGGTCTTGTGTACGCCGAGAGCCTTGGCCGCCACGAGACGGTTCCCGCCGGCACGCTCCAGCGCCGCGCGGATGGCCTGCGCGTCGAGCGCCTCGCGGGCTTCGCGCAGAGCAGACCCGCCTGTGGCTGCGCGCACCGCGCCTGCCCCTGTCAGGGTGTCGGGTAGGTGCGCCAGCTCAATACGCCCTGTTCCGCAAAGGATGAAGGCGCGTTCGATGATGTTCTCCAGTTCGCGCACGTTGCCCGGCCAGTCGTGCGCCATCAGCAGCGAGAGCGCCTCGGGCGCGATGCCGCCCACCGTCTTGTTCTGAAGCCGGTTGAAGCGTGCGATAAACTGCTCCGCCAGCAGAGGGATGTCCTCTTTGCGGCGGCGCAGCGGCGGCAGTTCGACTCGTACCACGTTGACACGGTAGTAGAGATCCTCGCGGAACGCTCCCGCGCGACACCGTTCCAGCAGATCACGGTTGCTCGCCACGATCACCCGAACATCGGCTTTCTCGGAATGGGTGGAGCCCAGCGGCTCAAAAACGCGCTCCTGAAGAACACGCAGCAACCGCACCTGCAGCGCCGGGCTCACCTCGCCGATCTCATCGAGAAACAACGTGCCGCCCTTGGCCATCGCGAAACGTCCGGGCTTGTCCTTGACCGCGCCCGTGAACGCGCCCGCTTTGTAGCCGAACAGCTCCGACTCCAACAGCGTGTCCGGCAGAGCCCCGCAGTTGACCGCAACGAACGGGCCGTCTTTGCGAGGGCTGAGCGCGTGCAGGGTCCGCGCCATCAGCTCCTTGCCCGTTCCCGTCTCGCCCTGGATCAGCACCGTGCTGGGGCTCGCCGCGATAGCGGGCAGCACCTCGAAAAGCTTCTGCATGACTGGGCTGTGGCTGACCAGTTCGCCCACGCGCACGCGGCACTCCAACTCGCGGCGCAGCGCGTCAATCTCCGAAAGGTCCCGGAAGACTTCCGCCCCGCCGGTCACCTTTCCGTCCGCGTCCTTGAGTACCGCCGTCGAGATGCTGATCGGGATGCGCTCCCCGTCGGCGTTGATGATGTAGCCGGACTTGCCGATGATCGGACGCCCCGTCTTCAGCGTCTTCTGCAGCGCGCACTCCGCGCCGCACATGCTGGAACGGAAGACCTCCGCACAGCGGCGTCCGATCGCCTCCTTGCGGGGCACGCCAGTGATCTTCTCGGCCGCCCGGTTGAACGAGGTCACATGCCACTCCCCGTCCACCGTGAACACGCCGTCGGAGATGCTCTCCAAAATCGCGTCGGTGGCCGTCGGCTTCTCCGCCTCGGGGCTCTGTTTGTTCCGCTTCATTTGCAGTGATTTGACGAGAGTTTACATCACCCAGCCCGCGCCGTCACGAGAAAGACCGGGCAGGTTCGCATCACACCATCCGAACCCGGCCGCGTGATGCGATAGGCCTCGCGTGCGGTTGAATCCGCGAACCCGGCCTCCCCCAGCCATCGGCAGACTGCCGCACGTTCAAAGCCGTGATGATAGATGCCGGTCGGGTCCGCGTGAAAAGTCCCGTCCTCCGCATCCAAGTCAGCCAAGGCGATCCATCCGCCATCGCGCAGCGCGTGGCGCAGACGCCGCAGCACTAACGACACGTCAGGTAGATGGTGCAAGGTCATCGAACTCACAACAAGATCGTACCGGGCCGGAGGCAGTTCCGCCTGCGCGACGTCGCAATGCAGCGAACGCAGATTCGTTATGCCGAGCGCACGAGCCTTCTCCTCCAGTACCCCTAACATCCCTGACGATGCGTCCACCGCGGTGATTTCCCTGACAAACGGTACCAACGCCAGCGAAACCAGCCCAGTGCCTGCGCCGACATCCAAAGCCGCCATGTCGGACCGTAAAGGCACAGCCGCGCGGATGGCCTCCACAACGGCGCGCGCCAGCGCCACCCGTGCGGGATTCGCATCCCATTCCGCCGCCTTATCATCAAAGCGCGTGCCCGTGGTTACTGTCGTCTTCACGTCTGTTTTGCCCTCGGCTCATTCGGTTTCACACCGTATTTTTTCTGACGCGCCCGCCCGGCGGGACAGCCGCCGCCGGTCAGTGTCATTTCGAGCTTTTGTAGAAAAACGGCGATCTTATTCCCCTTCCGGGCATTGGTGCAGACCGGACAGTGTGACTCGCAGAAATCAGCATCGGTCAGTTTCATGATTTTCCCTTTTCGAGATAAGGTCTCACATTTGTGGACAATGGCGCAACATTCCTCATGCTTTAGTCGCTGTCCTCTCACAAGACAATCCTATTCCGGAAGTATGTCCCCGAGAACCGCCTGCAGATGCTCTCGCCATATTCATCAGGTGCCAACCGCTACTGTTTGCCGCCCGTCCCCGAGCAGCGTCGCGCGGATACTCTTCCAGTTTTTCCCGTTCATACTCTCTGCCAGATCGCGCGCCCACTTGGGCAGCGGCTCATGGACCGGTTCTGCGTCGCTTCCGCCAATAGTCGGCAACGCCTTGACCGCCTTCTCGGCTTCCCCGCCGGACGTGTGCGTGTACAGCCTTGTCATGGTCGGATTGGAATGCCCGACCAGACTTTCCACCACCGACAGCGACACGCCCGCCGCCCGGCACATCGACACGAAACTGTGACGCAGCGAATGGAATCCGACCGATACGACCGCCCGCCGCCCGGTCGCCACAAAACGAACGCGCCCCTTTTCATCGCGCACGGGCTCGCCCTGTCCGTCCCGTTCGATCTGCTGTCCGGTACCCTTGGCATGGCAGTCTATGCCGTTCTCCCAGAGATACCGCTGCACCCTGTGGGTAACGATGTCCCGCCGTTCCTCATAGGTCGCGGCCGTCTCGGGCAGCACGTACTCCCCTGTCGCCGTTTTTTTCGCCTCTTCAAACATCGCCTGCAAAGCGGGATGCAGCGGGATTCTCACCTGCTTGCCGCTCGTGTGGCAGGTCTTCCTCGGCGTGACCATGAGCACGTTCTGACCGAAGTCGACTTCATCCCAGCGGAGCAACGCGCAGTCGGCCAGCCTCAGCCCGGAGTAAAGCCCGACCGCGAAGAGCAGCCGGAGTTCCCCTTCGGCCGACTCGCACACGCGCCGCAGTTCCGGCAAGGTCAGCTCGCGCCGCCCCTGCGGCCGGTGTTTCGCCGGCCGCATACCGCCCCACGGGTCGACGGTCACCCCCGCCTGTTTGCCGAGCACACGGAAGACCAGCCGCAGAAGCGTGACATGCTTGTTGATGGTCGCTCCGGAAAGCCCCGCCTCTTGAAGGTCGGTTGCATACTCGGCGGCGTGGTCTTCGGTCACCCCCCTGAGTGCCTCCACCTCCGGGTGCGTCTTCATGATCCAGCGTGCGAACCGACTCCACTGAATCTCATATTGCCGCATTGTGCCCGGCCCGGAGTCCGGGCGCATGGTCCGGGGCGTCTTCACGTAAGCCTCCCACACATCGGCAACACGCATTTCGCCCCGCGCGGATCTGACGGCTTCGGCGTGCTCCGTCTGAGCCTGGACAAGCCGGGACTGAACGACCCGCAGCGTTTCAACGACGTTTCCCGTCTGATAGGGTGCCAGTATCAACCGACGGGCAGCCTCCGCCTGCTTCCGGTCCGTGACAGGATTTCCGTTCTCGTCATGCAACGCCTGCCGGATCCTCTTACCCGGACCTCCGCTCGGGTTGGGTATGGAATAGGCCAGCCAATAAGCCCCCACGCCCGGCCAGTCGACCGGGTGCTCTTTGCCGCCGGCGTCGCGCTTGTAAAGGCGACCCGTGCCTTTCGCCCCCCGCTTGTGCTTACCGTTCGACGCCACGTTCCGTTTCATGCCAAGCCCTCCTTCGCGTGCAACTGTCCCTTAGCTTCCCCAACAGTACACGCAACAGGCCCGGCCTGTCAACTCAAACCACAATAAGACACAAGATATTACATAACATATTGGTATTCCAATATCTTTGGGCAGACTCAAAATCTGCCGCCCGAAAGGGTGTGAGGGTTCGACTCCCTCTCCTGGCACCATCTTAAAAGGCCCTGTAAAATCGCATAAATGCCTGATTTTACGGGGTTTTTGCTTTCAGAGGGCCGCCAAGATTGCCATTTTGGGTAGTCCTCACTATTCCTCACTTACCCTCTCTAATCGACCCCTCAAGTATACCTTAAGACCACCTGTTCAGACAAGTCTAAGCACGGGGTTTTGAGCAGAACCGATCCGCCGTTTTCGGCGTAAAGAACACCGGCCCAAGAAGTGTCGGAGCGCGAATCAGACAGGGGTTATCCCCGACCAGCCAGTCAAATTCGTCTCAGTTGGTCAACGGTACGGAAAACTCGCCCGTCACCGTATTGCTCGCCGCACTGCCCCCGCCGACGCTCACATACACGTTCTCAGCGATCAGGAGCACACGACCAGTCGTAACCCGAACGCCATTGCTTGCCACGTCGACTACACCGTTCGTACCCGCGCAACCGGCCTCCATGACACTCACGCGGCGCACGTGGACCAGAGAATTCTGGCTGATGCCACGGTAGGCGCTACAACCCGCGAGAAGTCCGACAGCCAGCGCCAACACCCCCACCTCAAGTCCCTTTTTCATATACCCCCCGTCTTGGCCAACAGCTTGGCCAGCATGAAGCCCGCAGACACGATTCCGGCGATGGCCGTGCCCGCCGCGACGGACACGACCCACAGCAGCGCGTGGATCACCA
>JADHEF010000601.1_pt1 | contig 34314 bp, 34 predicted proteins | sample 8952391 | NCBI WGS metagenome assembly JADHEF01 (sample SAMN16124439, study PRJNA663245) | bioreactor sludge metagenome | isolation source: sludge (nitrite) | place: India:Bengaluru | collected 2019-02-28 | reverse complement strand
CGGAAAACTTTTTTGAAAAACCCGCTTGATTGTCGGCGGGCCTCTGTGGTAATTTAACTCTCCATTTATTTCCAATTGGGAAGGAACCGAATCCGATGCCGACGATCAACCAGTTAGTGCGCAAGGGACGTATCCCGTTGCGTAAAAAGAGCAAGTCGCCCGCGCTTAAGGCTTGTCCTCAGCGCCGCGGTGTCTGTCTCGTTGTGAAGACGCAGACGCCCAAGAAGCCGAACTCGGCGTTGCGTAAGGTCGCCCGTGTCCGTCTCACGACGGGCTACGAAGTGACCGCCTATATTCCCGGCGAAGGGCACAACCTGCAGGAGCACAGTGTCGTGCTGGTGCGCGGCGGCCGCGTGAAGGATCTTCCCGGCGTCCGTTACCACATTGTCCGCGGCTGTCTCGACAGCTTGGGCGTGGCCGGGCGTAATCGTAGCCGCTCCAAGTACGGCATGAAGCGTCAGAAGAAGGCGGAGAAATAACCCATGGCAAGACGGCGTAGAGCAGTAAAGCGTGAAGCAGTCGCTGATCCTAAGTTCAACAGCGAGTTGGTTGCCCGAGTGGTGCGTGCGCTCATGAAGAGCGGCAAGAAGACCACTGCGGAGCGTATCGTGTACGGCGCGATCGAAGAGTTGAAAGAGAAGACCGGTAAGGACCCGATCGAAGTCATGGATATCGCGATCGCGAACATGAAGCCGAAAGTGGAAGTCAAATCCCGCCGCGTGGGTGGCACGACTTATCCCGTCCCGGTGGAGATCCGTCCGGCCCGCCAGTTGTCGCTTGCGCTCCGCTGGATGTCGATGTACGCCAGTGCACGCCGCGGTACGCCGATGCCGAAAGCGGTCGCGGCGGAAATGATCGAAGCCTACAATAATCAAGGGAACGTGATCAAGAAGCGCGACGACACGCACAAGATGGCGCAGGCCAACAAGGCCTTCGCGCACTATGCGTGGTAGGTTGGTTCTGGGTGGTCATACGGTCGCCCGTGCAAGTTTTACCGAGAGGCTGCGGGAGGTCTCCCGCAGCGGTATCAGGATAAGCCGGCAAGTTGCCGGGAACATCCGCTGTTCTTTGACAAGTCAAGGTGAATGGTGAGCGTCTTGGAAAGCAAGGCAGACAAACGTAATGTTGCGGCCGCTGGTCAACAGCCGTCGGGACATGACGTGTCGCTTTGCCGGATCCGGAACATCGGCATCGTGGCCCACATCGACGCGGGCAAAACCACGACAACCGAGCGGATTCTTTTCTACGCAGGGCGCACGCACCGTCTCGGCAACGTGGACGATGGCAACACTGTCACCGACTGGATGATTCAGGAACGCGAGCGCGGTATTACCATAACGAGCGCTGCGATTTCCTGTTCCTGGCGGGACGTGCAGATCAACTTGATCGATACGCCGGGACATGTGGACTTTACGATTGAAGTGGAACGCTCATTGCGCGTGTTAGATGGCGCCGTGGGCGTTTTTTGTGCCGTCGGAGGGGTGCAGCCACAGTCCGAGACGGTCTGGCGCCAGGCGGATCGCTACCACGTGCCGCGTATCGCGTTCGTCAATAAGATGGACCGGATGGGCGCGGACTTCGACTCGTGTGTCTCCGAGATCCGTACGAAGCTTCACGCGAATCCCGTCTGCATTCAGTTGCCGATCGGCAAGGCCGAGACGTTCAGCGGCCTGATCGATCTCGTGGAGATGAAGGCCCTTTCTTATGATGAGAGCAGCGAAGGGCGCGAGGTTAACGTTTCTGAGATTCCCTCCGAGCTGAAAGATTACGCTGTGGCGGCTCGTGCCGAGTTGTGCGAGAAGGTGGCCGAAGCGGACGAAATGATCGTCGAGTCGTATTTCGAGCAGCCGGAGTTGTCAGCCGACGTGCTCCGCGGCGCGATCCGCCGCTCGGTGCTCGCGGGCAAGCTGGTCCCGGTGCTGTGTGGCTCGTCGTTGCGCAACAAGGGCGTGCAGCAGTTGCTGGATGCGGTGATGTGGTATCTGCCTTCGCCGCAGGACCGTCCGCCGGTGGAGGCCACGGACGTCAAGACCGAGACGAAGGTGTCGCGCGAGCAGAGTGCGACGGCGCCGCTGACGGCGCTGGTTTTCAAGATCGCCACCGACGCATATGTGGGGCGTTTGTTTTTTGTGCGGATCTATTCGGGAATGCTGAAGAAGGGGCAGAACGTATACAACCCCCGCAGCCGTAAGCGCGAGCGCATCATGAAGATTGTGCGGCTGTTCGCGGATGCGCAGACCGAGGTGGAAGAGTTGGGCGCGGGCGAGATCGGTGCGCTGGTGGGCCTTAAGGACGCGACCACGGGCGACACGCTGTGCGCCGAACACCAGCCGGTCTATTTGGAGCGCATCACGATTCCCGAGCCGGTCATGTTCATGGCGATTGAGCCGAAGTCCCGGGTGGACAAGGACAAGCTGACCGAGTCCATGGGTCTGCTTTCTGCGGAAGATCCAACCTGCCAAGTGCGCGTGGATGCGGAGACGGGGCAAACGATTTTGAGCGGCATGGGCGAGCTTCACCTGGAGATCCTGGTGGATCGTCTGCGCCGCGAGTTTAAGTGTGAGGCCAACACGGGCCGTCCGATGGTGTCGTATTACGAGACCGTCACAGCGCCGGGCAAGAGTACGTATCTCTTCGACCGCGAGCTGGGCGGAAAGCGTCATTACGCGCAATTGACGGTCGAGGTGGTTCCTCAGAAGCGGGGTAGCGGTCATGCGGTGGAGCTCTCTTCCACGGTGCGGCGGCGGCTCCCGGATGAGAAATTGGCCGACTGCGTGGAGCAAGGATTGACGGACGGCATCCTGACCGGCGTCTTGGCACGATATCCGATGACGGACGTGCTGGCAAAGGTGACGGATGTCGTGATCACGGATGAGGAAACGGCGACAGACGTGGCTTTCAGGACCGCGGCCGTGATGGGGTTCCGCGAAGCGGCTTTGGCCGCAGCGCCGGAATTGCTGGAGCCGATCATGTCCCTCGACATCGTGACGCCTGCCGACTACGTCGGCGACATCATGGGGGATATTAACGGCCGCCGCGGTTCGGTGCGTGACATGACGACGCGTGGAGACATGCAGATCGTGCGCGCACAGGTTCCGTTGGCAGAACTTTTCGGGTACTCAACCGCAATCCGGTCGCTCTCGCGCGGCCGCGCCAGCTATACGATGGAACCTGGCGAATTTGCGGTCGTGCCACGGACAGTGAGAGAACAACTACTGAACAGGTAACGTTAGAATGCAAAGTCAGCGTATACGCATTCGTTTGCAAGCGTACGATCACAGGGTGCTGGATCAGGCGGTGAGCGACATCATCGACACCGCCCGCGGCACCGGGGCTCAGGTCGTGGGACCCATTCCTCTTCCAACGAGGATTGAGCGTTTCACGGTCAACCGTAGCCCTCACGTGGACAAGAAGTCCATGGACCAGTTTGAGATGCGCACGCACAAACGGCTGCTGGATATCGTGGGTCCGACGGCGAAAACCGTTGATGAACTCAAAAAGTTGAATCTGCCTGCTGGCGTGGATATCACAATTCGAATCTAAGGACGGTGACACCATGGAAGGCTTAATTGGCAGAAAAATCGGGATGACGCAGGTCTATGACGACCAGGGGCGTCGGATTGCAGTAACCGTGATTGAAGCGGGTCCCTGTCCGGTTGTTCAGGTGAAAACGCCTGATACGGATGGGTACCGCGCGGTCCAGCTCGGCTTCGATGAGCAGAAACCTTCACGCCTTCCTAAGGCGCAGGTGAAGCACTTCGAGAAGGCTGGCGTGAAGCCCTGTAAATTGACCAAGGAGTTCGCGCTGGATGATGGCGAAGAGGTCAAAACAGGCGAAGCGGTTACGGTAAGCATGTTTGACGGCGTGAAATACGTCGACGTTTCGGGCATCACCAAGGGCCGCGGTTTCGCTGGCGTTGTGCGCCGCTACCGTATGGCGGGTGGTCCGATGACGCATGGTGGCCACTCGAAGCGCCGCGTCGGTTCAATCGGCGCGCGCGATCTTCCGGGCTGGGTTGAAAAAGGCAAGCGGATGCCGGGGCACATGGGCGCGGTGAACCGCAAGGCGCGGAATCTGGCCGTGGTTCAGGTCCGGGGCGAAGAAAACCTGCTGCTGGTGGCCGGCGCTGTGCCGGGCGCTAAGGGTAGCGTAGTCATTATCAGGAAAGCCCTGAAGAAATAGGGGTTGGAGAACCGATGAGCAAGATCAAGGTTTTTAATCCGGCTGGCGATACCGCAGGCGAAATGACCGTTGCGGACGAGCTTCTGGTGCTTGACAGGGGCGAGCAGGCCGTGAAAGACGTGGCGGTGGCGATTCAGAACGCTTTCCGCGCGGGCACGGCCTCGACTCTCCGCAAGGGTGAAGTCGCCGGTAGCAACAAGAAGCCCTGGCGCCAAAAGGGAACGGGGCGGGCCCGTGCGGGTCTGCGTCAGAGCCCGGTGTGGCGTGGCGGCGGTGTGGCTTTCGGGCCTCATCCGCGCGATTTCTCGCAAAAGGTTAACCGCAAAGTCCAGCAGCTCGCGTTCACGCGCGCTTTAAGCGACAAAATCGCCGGCGGGCAGGTTTCGGTGATCGAGAAGTTTGACCTTCCCGAGCCTAAGACCAAGCTGCTGACCGCGACGCTGAAGAAGCTGGGTGCGGACCGCTCGGCACTGATCGTTCTTGATCAGTACGAAGAAGCGGTCATGCTGGCTGCGCGTAATCTGCCGAAGGTTGAGGTTGTCAGTGCGGAGGAAGTTGATGTATATTCTCTCCTTTTGTACCGCACGCTGATTGCCACCAAAGCAGGTTTCGCGGCGTTGACGGCGCGCATGAAGAGTAAGACGACGGAGGTGGGCGCATGAAGCACGCCGGAATCATCCGCAAGGTTCAGATAACTGAAAAAGGCACGCAGCTTGCCTGCGAAAACCAGTACATTCTCGAAGTCGCACCCGCGGCAAACAAAATCGAGATCAAAAAAGCCGTCGAGAATCAGTTCGGCGTGCATGTGCTGGCGGTCAGAACCCAGAATTACAAGGGCGCGTTGCGTACGTTGCGCAATCGCCGCGTGGTCCGCGATTCCAGTTGGAAGCGCGCGATCGTCACGGTGAAGGCGGGCGAGCGCATCGAGACCGTTTAACGCCGCCAGAGAGGATAAGAGGCCATGGGGCTTAAGACATTCAAACCGAGAAGCGAAGGCCTGCGACATCGAGTTGCTCCGACCTTCGATGAAATTACCGAGGAAAAGCCTCTTCGCAGGCTGACCGAGGCAACCAAGAGCAATGCTGGTCGGAACAACCAGGGGCGAATCACGACGCGCCATCGCGGCGGAGGCGTGAAGCGCCGTTATCGTATCGTCGACTTCCGTCGCGATAAGGTCGGAATACCCGCGCGTGTCGAGGCCATCGCCTATGACCCGAATCGTTCCGCCAACCTCGCTCTTCTGAAATATGTGGATGGTGAGAAGCGTTACATCCTCGCTCCTACGGGGCTGAAGGTGAACGACGCGGTGATGTCCGGGCCTGAGGCCGAACCGAGCCTCGGAAACGCCATGCCGCTGGGACAGATCCCGCTGGGTCTGTTTGTCCACAACATCGAGCTGGTTCCCGGTAAAGGCGGCAAAGTGGCCCGTTCGGCTGGTAACAGTTGTCAGGTTATGGCGCGCGACGGCGATTTCGTGACGCTGCGCATGCCGTCGGGCGAAGTCCGGCTGATCCGTGCCAATTGTATGGCGACGATCGGCCAGGTGGGTAACGCCGACTGGAGCAGCATCAAGCTGGGCAAAGCCGGACGCAAGCGCTGGATGGGCATCCGCCCGACGGTGCGCGGTGTGGCGATGAACCCGGTTGACCATCCGATGGGTGGTGGTGAGGGCCGCACGTCTGGCGGCAGTCACCCTCGTTCGCCTTGGGGCAAGCTGGCGAAGGGCGGGAAGACGCGCAACCGCCGCAAGACCAGCAGCAGGTACATTGTGAAGCGGAGAAAGTAACGCATGGCAAGGTCGATTAAGAAAGGCCCTTACGTAGAGAAGAGCCTTCTCGATAAAGTCGAGAAAATGAATGCGTCCGGCAGGAAACAGCCGATCAAGACCTGGTCGCGCCGTTCCATGATTCTTCCGGATTTCGTCGGTCATACGTTTGCCATTCATAACGGCAAACAGCATGTGCCGATTTTTATCACCGAGAACATGGTGGGCCACCGTCTGGGCGAATTCGCGCCGACGCGCACGTTCAAGCAGCACGGCGTCCATACGGACAAAGCGGTCGCGAAATAACGGAGTTTGAGAACAATGGAAGTGACTGCCATTACCCGTAACGTCAGGATGTCGGCTCAGAAAGGTCGCCCGCTGGCCAGAAAATGCCAGGGGTTGCCCGTCGCTGCCGCCCTGAAAGTTGTTGAATTTAGTCCGCGGAAAGCCGCGCTGGTCCTGAGCAAAACGCTCAAGTCGGCGATCGCCAACGCGCGGAATAACGCGAACCTCGATGTGGATACGCTTAAGGTCTGCCTGTGCGTGTTCGACGAGGGGACGCGTATGCGCCGGTTCTGGCCGCGCGCTCGCGGTAGCGCGAGCCCGATCGCCAAGAGGCTGAGTCATTGCAAGGTTGTCCTGACCGACGGTCAGTGAGACCGGCGACTTTTTAAAGGAGCAAAACTTTGGGACAGAAAGTAAATCCGATTGGTTTCCGGATCGCGGTTGACAAGCAGTGGCGTAGCCGTTGGTTTGCCAACAAGAAGCAGTTCGGCGAACTGTTGTCAGAAGACATGATGATTCGCGAGCTGGTTAAGAAACGCCTCGAAAGTGCAGCGATCACTAAGATCCTGATCGAGCGTTACGCCAACCGCGTGCGCATCAACCTGTTCACAGCCCGTCCGGGCGTGGTGATCGGGCGTAAGGGTCAGGACGTTGACAAGATCCGTCAAGACCTTGCGAAAAAGACCGGCAAAGAGATCTACCTCGAGATCCACGAGGTGCGCGATCCCGATGCGAACGCCCAACTTGTGGCGGAAAGCATCGCTCAGCAGGTCGAGCGTCGTGTCGCCCTCAAGCGTGCCATGAAGCGTGCCGAAAAGGTCGCGATGGATATGGGCGTGGACGGCATCAAGATCCGCTGTAGCGGCCGTATCAACGGCGCGGAGATTTCCCGCGTGGAGTGGAGCAAGCAGGGCAAAGTCCCTCTGCACACGCTGCGTGCGAACATCGACTACGGGTTTGCGGAAGCGCACACCACCGCGGGTTTGATCGGCGTCAAGGTCTGGATCTGCAAGAAGGACGATTTCCAGCCGGTCCGTACCGGCGGTCAGAGGAGGAGAAAAGATGCCCCTAATGCCTAAGCGGGTAAAGTACCGCAAGCAATCTAAGGGTAACCGTTCGGGTTTTGCCACCTCGGGTGCGCAGCTCGCATACGGTGAGTTCGGCCTGAAGGCGCTTGAGCGCGGCTGGCTGACCAACACGCAGATCGAAGCCTGCCGTGTGGTCATTAACCGCGAAATGAAGCGCAAAGGCAAACTGTGGATCCGTATCTTCCCCGACAAGTCGGTCAGCCGTAAACCGATCGAAGTTCGTATGGGCGGTGGAAAAGGTAATCCGGAGTTGTGGGTTGCCGTGATCCTTCCCGGCAAGATGCTGTTCGAGATCGGTGGCGTGCCGGACTCCGTGGCCCGCGAGTGTCTGCGTTTGGCGGATACGAAACTCGGCATCCGGACGCAGCTCGTCGCGCGTAATGTAACGGGAGCTTAACGGAACCATGAAAGCAAGAGACTTGAGAGAACTTGGAGCATCGGAACTCGACCAGAAGATCCGTGAGATGTCGCAGGAACTGAACGACATGCGGATCAAGCACAGGTCGGGCACCGGGGTTGAGAAACCGGTCCGTATGCGTACGCTGCGTCATGAGATCGCACGTGCGAAGACGATCAAAGCTGAGCGGGAGGCTAAGTAAATGGCCGAGACAACAGAGATTCGCGGCAGCCGCAAAGTCCGTAAGGGCAAAGTGGTCAGCAAAAGCGGCGAGAAGTCGGTAATCGTGCAGGGTGAGCGTCGCGAAGTCCACCCGAAGTACGGCAAAGTCATCCGCCGATTCCAGAAATACCACGCGCACGATGAAGCGAACACCGCCAAGGTCGGCGACACGGTCACCATCATGGAGACGCGTCCGTTGAGTGCGACCAAGCGGTGGCGCGTTGTGACGCCGGAGGTCAAGTAACATGATTCAAGAACAGACGGTATTGGTGGTTGCGGACAACACCGGCGCTAAGCGTGCGATGTGTTTCCGCGTTCTGGGTCAGCGCAAGAAGTTCGCCTATCTGGGTGACAAAATCCGCGTGGCGATCAAGGAAGCGGCTCCGACGGGTGCGGTGAAAAAAGGCCAGGTTTGTACGGCGGTGATCGTCCGTACGGGCCATCCCATTCGCCGTGACGACGGTTCGTATGTCCGTTTTGATCAGAACGCGTGCGTGATCGTGGACAACAAGATGAACCCCGTAGGCTCGCGCATTTTCGGGCCTGTGGCGCGCGAGTTGCGCGACATGAACTACATGAAAATCATTTCGCTGGCTCCGGAAGTGGTCTAATCCAGCGAACGACCGTAACGCCGATGATGGCTGATGGCCGCGAGGCTTTGCAGGCGTCAAAACGGTTACGAGTTAGGAACGAGCATGAGTGTTGCTAGAATCAAAAAGAACGATACGGTGATCGCCATTGCTGGCGAGTCTGCCGGACAGACAGGCAAAGTCCTACGCGTCATGGCCGATAAGGGCATGGTCGTGGTACAGGGCCTGAATGTGGTCAAGAAAGCCGTTCGCCGCTCACAGTCCGCCCCGAACGGCGGTTTTGTGGATCGTGAAGCGCCGATGGATCTGTCTAACGTGATGCCCTACGACCCGGACAAGAAAAAGGGTGTCCGCATCAGCAAGGTTCGCGATGGCGACAAGATGGTGCGCAAATCCAAGGCGTCGGGCAAGAACCTGGACTAAGAGGGGGCGGAGATGGCCAATCTTAAAGAAAAATTTTCCACGGAACTGGCTGCCAAGCTTCAGGAGAAGCTCGGCGTCACCAATAAGATGTTGATTCCCCGCCTCCAAAAGGTGGTGATCAACATGGGTTTCGGCATTGTCGAGAAAGACGTGCAGAAAACAATCATCGATGACCTTACCAAGTTGTCCGGCCAAAAGCCGGTGCTGTGCAAGGCCCGTAAGAGTATTTCAAACTTCAAGTTGCGCGAAGGCATGGTCATTGGCGCTAAGGTGACCCTGCGCGGCATGCGGATGTTTGATTTCATGGAGCGCTTGGTGAACAGTGCGCTGCCGCGTATCCGTGACTTCCGCGGGATTCCGAACCGCGGGTTCGACGGGCGGGGCAACTACACGCTGGGCTTGAAAGAGCATACGATCTTCCCCGAGATGGTCGATGCCGTTGTGCAGGGTAACGATGTCGGAATGGACATCACGTTTGTCACGTCGGCGAAAGACAACAAGGGCACCCGCGAATTGCTTGCGATTCTGGGCATGCCGTTCGCTGGCAAATAAGGAGGATTTCCACAATGGCCAAAACCTGTCTGATGGAAAAAGCCAAGCGTACGCCTAAGTTTTCTGTACGCAAGTACTACCGGTGTTCCCGTTGCGGGCGTCCGCGTGCGTACATTCGTAAGTTCCAGCTCTGCCGTATCTGTTTCCGCGAGCTGGCTGTTTCGGGAATGATCCCGGGTGTGACCAAGGCAAGCTGGTGAGGAGAGTACAATGACGTCGGATCCGATTTCTGACATGCTGTTGCGCATCCGTAATGCGCAGAAGGCCGGTCTGCCCTCGGTTGAGCTTCCGGGCTCCCGCATCAAGGGTGAGATTGCTCGCGTGATGAAAGACGAAGGTTACATCACGAACTTCACGATGACCAACACCATTCCCCGTGTGCTGAGCATCGAACTGAAGTATAACGATGACGCCGAACCGGCGATCCGCGGCATGCGCCGCGAGAGCAAGCCGGGGCTCCGTAAGTTCTGCGGCGTGCAGGACATCCCCAACGTGTTGGGCGGTATGGGTACCGCTGTTCTGAGCACGTCGGGCGGGGTGGTCAGCGGCAAGGAAGCCCGCAAGCGTAAGCTGGGCGGTGAACTGATCTGCACAATCTGGTAAGAGGGCTTCAACGATGTCGAGAATTGGTAAATTACCGGTCGCGATTCCCGCCGGGGTCACGGTTACCGCAAACGGTAACCAGGTGACCGTCAAGGGTAAATTGGGCGAACTGAGCCGGACCTTCCAGAGCGGAATCAACGTAAAGGTCGAAAACGGCCAAGTGATCGTTGCCCGCGCGGATGATTCGCGTATGCAGAAGAGCTGCCACGGATTGAGCCGCACGTTGGTCAAGAACATGATCGATGGCGTGACGACTGGTTACAAGAAGGCGCTCAATATTGAGGGTACGGGCTTTAAGGCCGTGCTGCAGGGCAAAAAGCTGAGTCTCTCTCTCGGGTTCGCTTCCCCTAAGGACTATGCGATTCCGGACGGCATCAAGATCACGGTCGATGCGACCGGCTTGAACGTTGCGATCGATGGGATCGATAAGGAACTCGTTGGCGAGGCCGCGGCCCGCATCCGCAGTTACTATCCGGCCGAGCCCTATAAGGGTAAGGGTATCAAGTACGTTGGCGAGCAGATCCGCCGCAAGCAGGGCAAGACTGTCGCGTAACGCCTGAACGGAGCTGATGAAACATGAGTTTTAACCGTAAAGAACAACGCAACCGTCGCCATATGCGCCTCCGTCAGCGCGTCAAGGGCACGGCTGAGCGTCCTCGCATGGCCATCTGTATCTCGAACAAGCACATGTATGTGCAGTTCGTCGATGACAATGCTATGCATACGTTGGCTTCAACCTCCACCCTGAAGGAGCTGAAGCATTGCAATCTGGAAACCGCCAAACTGGTCGGCGAGCAGGCGGCCAACGTGGCGAAGGAAAAAGGCATCTCGATCGTGGTCGTTGACCGCGGCGGCTTCAAGTTCCACGGGCGCGTCAAGCAGATCGTGGATGCTGCGACGGCCGCTGGGCTGAAGATCTCGGACCGTGCCGCTGAAGTGGCAGAGGAGGCGAAGTGAGCGCAGAGGCAAAATACTCCCGTAATGAGTCGCAGAGCGAGTTTGACGAGCGCGTCGTGTTTGTCAACCGCTGCTCCAAGGTCGTGAAAGGCGGACGCCGTTTCAGCTTCAGCGCCGTGGTCGTCGTGGGTGACCGCGAAGGCCGCGTGGGCTTCGGCTTCGGCAAGGCCAATGAGGTCAGCGACGCCATCCGTAAGGGCGGCGATGCGGCCAAAAAATGCATGATGCGCGTTAAGCTCTCGGGCAAGACGATTCCTCATGAGGTGACCGGCGTGTGCGACGGTGGACGTGTGCTGCTGAAGCCCGCCCCGGACGGCACGGGCCTGATCGTCGGCGGCGGGATGCGTCCCGTGCTCGAAGCCGCAGGCGTCCGTGACGCGATCGGCAAGTCGCTGGGAAGCAAGAACCGCTTGAATGTGGTCAAGGCCACTGTCGATGCGCTGAACAATTTGCGCTCGGCGGAGGAGATCGCGGCCGCGCGTGCGTAAGACAAGAATGGAATGACGGAATGGTGGAAGAGTGAAAGAATGGGGGTCAGGCCATTGTGCCTTGCGCTCGTTTGTTTCAGGATTCCAACATTCCATTACTCCAGTATACCAATTTCATAGGAGTTAATTATGGATTTGTCATCTTTGAAGAATACGCCCGGCGCGCGCAAGCCCCGCAAACGTGTGGGTCGCGGTACCGGTTCGGGTATGGGTAAGACCTCCACCCGCGGTCATAAGGGTCAGCAGGCGCGCAAGGGCCACAAGGTTAAGCTCGGTTTTGAAGGCGGTCAGATGCCTTTGATCCGCCGCCTGCCGAAGCGCGGGTTCAAAAACCCCACGCGGGTCGAGTATTTCGCGTTGAACGTGTGTGACCTCGAGCGTTTCGAGAATGGAACGGAAGTCACCCTCGATCTGCTCCGCGACAACGGTCTTTTCGCTAACAAATATGACGGCATCAAGCTTCTCGGCAGCGGTGAGCTGACCAAGAAACTGATCGTCAAAGTCAACGGTGTCAGCGCGTCAGCCAAGGCCAAGATCGAGGCTTTGGGCGGAAGCGTTGAAATTGTCTAAGGGTTGACACTATGGCCATGCTTGCCTCATTTGCGAACACATTCAAAATCCCAGAACTCCGGAAACGTATCCTGTTGACGGCCGGTCTGGTTTTTGTCAGCCGCCTGATCTCCATGGTCCCGACACCCGGCGTGGATTGGCAGACGTTGCAGGCTGAACTTGCCCGTATCCGTGAGACCGCCGGCGCAGGCGGCGGCCTCATGGACTGGTTTAACGTATTCAGCGGCGGCGCGCTTAACCAGTGCGCAGTTGGATTTCTGAGTATCTGGCCGTACATCAGCGCCTCGATTATCATCCAGTTGCTGACGGCCGTTATCCCGATGCTTGAGAAACTGAAGCAAGAAGGAGAGTCGGGGCGGCTGAAATTGGCGCAGTACACGCGCTATCTGACGATCGGCATCTGCGTGTTTCAGTCATTCGCCTTGGCGACCGCGCTGCAGAACCCGGCTTCGTTCGGGTTGGGCAGCGTCCAGATTGTCACGCATCCCGGGTTCGGGTTTAATATCATGACCGTGATCTGTATGACGACGGCTTCGCTGTTTGTCATGTGGCTTGCGGATCAGATCACCCAGCGCGGTATCGGTAACGGCACGTCGCTGATCATTATGATCAACATCACGTCGCGGTTGCCGGTGGCGATCATTGAGGCCTGGACCCGGTATTTCGGCTTGGGTGGCATCTCCGCCACCAAGAGCCCGATTGAACTGCTCCTGTTGCTGCTTTTCGGTTTTGCCATAACCATGGGAACCGTGATGCTTACGCAGGGGTTGCGCAAGGTGCCGATCCATTCCACGCGTCGCGCGGCGGGCGGGGGCAGCAACACGTATGGGATGCAGCAGACCTATATGCCGTTGCGGGTGAACTACACGGGCGTCATGCCGATCATCTTCGCCGGGCCGCTCATTCAGTTTCCCGCAGCGATCCTGAGTCGTATCCCGCCCGAGTACACGTGGCTTTCGGGGTTGAAGTGGCTCGGAGCTCAACTGGTTGATATGACCAGTCCGATCCATCTTGCGGCGTATGGCATACTGATCATGTTCTTCGCCTTCTTCTGGGTCGCTACCCAGTTTAACGCGATGCAGATCTCCGATAACCTGAAGCGCGAAGGTTCCTATGTGCCGGGCATCCGGCCCGGGCGCGCCACGGCGGAATATCTGGATGCCTTGATGACCCGCGTGACGTTGATCGGCGGCACGGGGCTGCTCATCATTGCCCTCGTGCCTCAGTTGTTGCGCGGGGTTATGGCGCTGCCTTGGGAAATGGCGTCTTTCTTCGGCGGCACGAGCTTGCTGATTATCGTCGGCGTGGCGCTTGACACGCTGCGTCAGATGGAGTCTCACTTGCTGATGCGCAACTACGACGGCTTCCTGAAACATGGTCGCCTGCGTGGCCGCCGCTAAGGCGCTTCGGCCCGATAAGACACGGTTGTCTTTTAAAAACAGGCACGCGGACAACGTTCCGCGTGCCTGTTTTTTTGCGCTCATCGGCACCGAAGTCCGCCCCGTCGCCGAGAGATTCGTGTGGCCACTGGCCTGCGCTTATGGTATATCTATCACAACGTCATTGAAGGCGTATTTGGGGGAGAAGTGACATATGGCAGAGCAAGGGGTGCATGTGCCGGAACCCACGCAGGGTGATGCGGCGTTGATTCAGGAAATGTGCGACCTCGGCGGCCGCATGAAAAAACAATTGGCGCAGGTGATCGTCGGACAGGACAAAGTCATCGATGAGGTGCTGATCGCTGTTTTCAGTCGTGGTCATGCGTTGCTGGTGGGTGTGCCCGGCGTCGCCAAGACACTGCTCATCAGCACGGTCAGCCGCGTGATGGATTTGAGTTTTAAGCGAGTCCAGTTCACTCCGGACCTCATGCCGAGCGATATCACGGGTACCGATGTTTTGGAAGAAGATCACACCACGGGTCGTCGGACCTTCCGTTTTGTCAAAGGCCCCGTTTTCGCGAATATGGTGCTGGCGGACGAGATCAATCGGACGCCGCCCAAAACCCAGGCCGCCATGCTCGAAGCCATGCAGGAGCACCACGTGACTGTCAGCGGCGAGAAATATCGTTTGCCAGAGCCTTTCTTCGTTCTCGCCACCCAAAACCCGATCGAGCAGGAGGGCACCTACCCCTTGCCTGAGGCGCAGCTAGACCGCTTCCTCTTCAACATTATCGTCGACTATCCGAGTAAAGAGGAAGAAAGTCTGGTCATTCGTCAAGTGACCGGCCCGCAATCCGACGCGGTAGAGAAGGTGCTGAATGCAGAGCATGTCCTGAAGATGCAGGAGCTCGTGCGGCGTGTGCCGGTCGCGGATCATGTCATTGATTTCGCGCGTGACCTGACCCGCGCCACGCGCCCGAATCAACCTGAGGCACCCGACTTTGTACGCGAGATGGTGGCGTGGGGAGCTGGCCCGCGCGCGGGCATCAGCCTCATCACTGCGGCCAAAGCAAGGGCTGCTCTGTATGGACGTTACCACGCCACCACGGTGGACGTCGCGGCTGTGGCTTATCCGGTGCTGCGTCACCGTGTGCTGACCACCTTCAATGCCGAGGCGGCAGGGGTGAAGAGCGATAAGATCATTGCGATGTTGCTGGAACGTTTGCGTCCATCCGAAAATCTTGACGTTTAGCCGCGTTCATGTCAGCGCCGTCCTATATGCAGTTGTTGCCGCCGGAGGCACTCGCCAAGCTCGGACGTTGCGAGTTGCTTGCGCGTGGCGTGGTTGAGGGGTTTATTTCCGGGAAGCACAAAAGTCCCTTCAAAGGCTTTTCTGTCGAGTTTTCGGAGCACCGGGAGTATGCGCCGGGCGATGACCTGCGTAATCTTGATTGGCGTGTTTTGGCGCGCAAAGACCGCTACTACATCAAGCAGTACATCGAAGAAACAAACATGCGGGCGACACTGTTGCTCGACGCCTCGGGCTCAATGGCCTATGCGGGTGACGTCGCGGCGTTGCGTAACGGCAATCCCTGCACGAAACTCGCCTACGCTCAACACATTGCGGCTATGCTCGCCTACCTGCTGATCGGCCAGCAGGATGCTGCGGGGCTGGTCACTTTCGATACAAAGCTGCGTAGCTATCTGCCGGCACGTGCGCGGCCCAGCCAAGTGCGTGGCATCCTGGAGGCGCTGGAGCGGACCGAGGCCGGCGGCGAGACCGGGCTCGCCGACATTTTTCACGATATCGCCGAGCGCATCCCGCGGCGCGGCCTGGTCGTGATCTTGAGTGATCTGTATGACGATCCTGATGCTCTGATCAAGGCGCTGCACCATTTTCGCTTTCGCCGTCACGAGGTGTTGCTATTTCATGTGGTGGCGGAAGAGGAGCTGACGTTCCCCTTCGATTCGTTCACCAAATTTCGCGATCTTGAGCAGATGGAGAACAGGTTGCCGATCGATCCGCGTACCATTCGAGCAACCTATTTGGAGCGGATGAGCCGTTTTCTGAGCGATATCGAAGCGGCGTGTGGACGCATGAAGGTCGATTATGTGAGGATGAACACCCGCGTGCCCTACGACGAAGCGTTGTCAGCCTACCTGATGAAGAGACGATAGATGTTGTTTTTGCATCCATTACTGTTGCTGGGGTTGGCCGGGATCGCGATTCCTGTCATCATCCACCTGTTCAATCGCCGCAATGCCCGCGAGGTCAATTGGGGTGCGATGCGTTTCCTGCTGGACAGTCTGATGAGCCGGCGGCGCAGTCTGCTGTTGGAAGAAATGTTGCTGCTGGCGGCGCGGTGCCTGCTGGCCGGGTGTGCCGTTCTGGCCATGGCAAGGCCTTTCGTTCCGGCAGGATCGTCGTTCCCGTGGTGGATTGTGTTGCCGCTGGGACTGCTGGGCATCGTGTTCTTCGGCATGAGCTTCGCGCTGGGCCGATACCGTAAATGGCAACTCTTGACATGGCTGGCCTGCTTGCTATGCCTCGCGCTCAGTACCGGGGCGATCCTGCTGGAGAAACGCCTGAGCCTTAACCGGTTTGTGGGCGGCACGGCGCGCGACATCGCGCTGGTCATTGACGGCTCCTCGTCCATGACGCTGTCCATCGATGGGGAAACCAATTTCAGCCGGGCGCTGAAAGAGGCGGCTCGCCTCATCGAAGAGGCTCCCCGAGGGGTGGCCTTCAGCGTGATTGTGGCGGGAGCGGTGCCTGATCCTTTGGTGCCCGCGCCGGTGACCGATCGCAAATACGTGCAAACGGCGCTGGAGCAGGCGATTCCTGTCCACGGTGTGTTACAGGTTCCAGATGCGCTGGCGGCTGCCGCAGCGTCGCTGGTGCAGGGCTCTCACCTCACCAAGCAGATCATCCTCATTGGAGACGGACAGTCCGTAGGCTGGCAAACGGGCGATCTCGAGAGCTGGAGCTATCTGAATGAGGCGTTCGCACGTCTGCCGTCCAAGCCGCGTGTGTTTTTGCGCACGCTGGAACTGCCTCAGGGCATCCGTAACTTGACGCTCAAGAAAGTGACTTTTTCCCGCCCCGTGGTAGGAACCGACCGCGATGTGCGTGTGGATGTGACGTTGGCAAACACGGGCCGCGAATCGGTGACGCCCGCGAACGTGACCTTGGTGGTGGGCGGAAAGGAGAAGGTTGATCGTTCGGTGGGTCAGATGGAGCCGGGGACAGATCGGGTGGTCTCGTTCCTGCACCGCTTCGACACGCCCGGCGCACAGGTGGTTGAGGCTCGGGTTGCTTCTGACGACGAAATGGCTTCGGACGATAGTATGAAGCGCGTGATCCAAATCATGCGGACGCTCAAGGTGCTGGTGGCAGACGATGGCCGTGCTGTGCGTTTGTTGGATCGGGCAGGCGGGTATGTTGCGCTGGGGTTGATGCCTTCCGCCAAGGGTTTGCAGGAGCGTGAGGCCAAGAAGGGAACCGAGCCGGAACGGCCGCGTTATTTGATGGAGCCGGAGCTGACAACCGTGAGCGGTTTGGGGCTCAAACGTTCGCTGGCTGCTTATGCGGTGACGGTGCTGGCTGATGTGCCGTCGCTGCCGGAGGCGCAGGCGGCCCAGATCGCCGATTTCGTGAGGCGCGGCGGCAGTCTTCTGGTCATACACGGGGTGCGTTCTGAAGCGGCCTTCTATAACAGTTGGATGAATGCGGGCGAGCCGGTGTTGCCTTTGCCGATAGGTGACTCTGTGGTGGCTGTGCCGGAGAGCGGCCAGTCTGGTGTGAAGATCGACCCTGGAACCTTCCGTCATCCTGCCCTCGCGCTGTTCCGCGAATCGGGTGACCTGACGGACGCGGTGGTGGAGAACTACCGGCAGGCGCTGGAGACCAACGAGGTGTCGGGTGTGGTGGCGCGCCTGATGAACGGAGCCGCCTTCATGGCAGAGCACGCGTTGGGCAAAGGCCGCGTGGTGCAACTCTTCGTGCCGCTCGATCACACGGCGGGGAACTTAGTGGCGCGCCAGTCCTTCCTGCCGTTGATTCAGGAGGTGACTTCATATCTGGCGCAGCCGGTGATCGCGACGCTTAACATTCCGCCTTCACGCGGTGCGGTGGTGCAGCTCTCATCGCCCGCGCTGACGCAAATGAGCGGCAGTGGATTGTTTGCCGAGTATTTTAAAAAGAATAATTTCAAAAAGGTACTGCTGACACGTGTCGACCCAACGCTGGACTTGTCGTGGAACGAGCATAGTCCGGCAGAAGGGCTTCCTCATGATTATTTCATGGTGCGCTGGACCGGTTCCTTCGTGCCCAAACAGAGTGGTTCCTATACGTTTTACGTGAATGCCGACGACAGTCTGGTTTTCAAGGTGGGTGCGCTCGAGATCCGAATGCGGGATGGTCAAGCACGTGAGGGGCATGCGGAATTCAAGGCAGGCGAGCGCTATCCTCTGACCGCCCTGTTTAATGAGGAAAACGGGAATGCGGGCGTATGGGTGGATATGGAAGGGCCTGGTTTTAAGCGGGCTCGGTTGCCGGGCGACTGGCTATTGCCGGTGCGGGGTGACGTGGACTCGTGGGCGGATGCGGTAGATACGCAGGTGCACGCGCCGGCTGGTCGAACGCTTTACGCCAAGATCCGGTATGGTGAGAACGGGCTCGCGTTGCGCACGGACAGCCCTCTGATGCAGGGAATTTACGAGGTTGCGGTGCCGGCTGCGGCTACGGGGTGGCTGGGGCATCTTGCAAACAACAATGAGAGGTTCCCGTTGTGTGTGATGGAAAATCCCGAGGAAAGCAAGCTTGATGCGCTTACGGCGGATGAGCTGACGATCATCGTGAGGCAGGCGGATGTGACCGTGACCCACTCGTTTGAGGACTTGCAGAAGGCGTTGCTAGGCAAAACGTTTGGGCGTGAACTGTGGCGCTTCCCGGCGCTGGTGCTGTTTGCCTTGCTGATTCTGGAAACCGTGTTGACGCGTTGGATCTGCATCCAGCGCAAGACGGGAGAGGATTTGTAAGACACTTATCGTCCATATTGCTAAGAGCTTGAAATGGATACCGTACGCATAGATTTGCTGCCGCCAGAGATTCCAACATGGGTGGTGGCGCTGATGATGCTGGCTGCCTTCGGGCTCTGGCTTGTCGTGCGCGTGCTGACGCACCGCATCCGAGATCGAGTTCCGCGCTTCGGCGTGGTTGTGCCGCGAGCTTTGGCAGCCGTTGCGGCGGCGTGGTGCCTGCTGCAGCTTCTGGGCCGCGTGGCGACCTACGCCTGCACGTGGCCTCTCTGGCTGGCGGCGGTTATGCTGGGCTTGGGCATAGAGACGGCTTACTCCTGCTTCTTCCGGGAAAGGCAGGTGTTGTCCCCGCGGCTGGGCATGCTTGTGATGGGGTTGCGGGCCTCGGCGATCGCATTGTCCGTGCTGATCCTGATGCAGCCTGTGCTGGTGAAGTTTACGGACAAAAAAATCACGCGTCGAGTGGCGGTGCTGATTGATAGTTCGGCCTCCATGCGCTTCACGGACAGGCAGTGGCAGCCACGCGAGAGGTTCGCCTGGGCCGCGCACGCGGGAAAATTAAGTGACACGCAGAAGGCCGCATTCACCAGCGAGAAAACGGATGTTCAAAAGATGTGGGATGAATTGCCGGAGACGGAGCGCCAGGCCGTCTGTGGCGTGTGCGAGACCACGCGTGTGACCTTGGCCTGCGACCTGCTAAAGCGTCCGGGTCAAGATAGAGAAACTTTCCTCGCCAAGCTGGGCAGCCGTTACGATCTTGATCTTTTCACCTTTGGACGCGGACTGGCGCGTACCACCGAGGCGGAGATCTCTCAAGGGTTGGTCACGACGGGTGCGACCTCTTTTGCAGAACAGTACTTCCGTTCCGCGACCGATTTTACGGCGGCGTTGGAAGGAGTCTTGAAAGAAATTCCCTCGGAGCAGTTGGCGGGTGTGCTGGTGCTGAGTGACGGCATCCATAATGCGGACACCTCAGCGCTGCCCGTCACGCGCCGGTTTGGCGCCCAAGGGGCGCCGGTCTGCGGTGTGATGCTGGGCGGCACGCGCCTGCCATTTGATATCTCGCTGGCGGATGTGATTGCGCCGGAGTCAGTTTTCTTAGGTGACCGCGTGAGGATGGTCGCGGCTGTCAAGGCCACAGGTGCGATGGGTAAGAAAATAAAGGTCAGGCTCACGTGCGGAGCTGAGGTGGTGGAAGAAACAGAACTCGAAATCTCCTCCGATGACTGGCAGCGTGAAGTGCGTTTGGCTCACGAGCCACAGACCAATGGCGTGGTGCGTTACGAGGTGCGGGCAGACACGCTGGAAGGCGAACTGTTCGCCGACAACAACGCTTGGATTTCTGATGTGGCGGTGAGTGATGACCGCATCAACGTGCTTCTGGTAGACCATTCTCCACGGTGGGAGTTCCGGTATCTGCGTAACCTGTTCTTCGGACGTGATAAGTCGGTACATCTCCAGTCGTGGCTGGTGAACCCGGACAAGCTGTCGGGAGAAGCCGCTTCTGATCTGCCGCCGGCTTCTGCGAGCCGCAAATTTGGCGATGCGGAGTCGGGGGGCTGGCCGGTGAGCCGCGAAGCGTGGCGGGCGTTTGATGTGATCATAGTGGGCGATCTGGACGAGGCCACGTTGACGCCGAAGGTGCAGGAGGAGATCCGTTCGTGTGTGGTGGACCGCGGGGCGTTGTTGGTGCTCATTGGCGGACCGAGGGCCATGCCACACGCTTTTTCTAAGGAATCGCCGTTGGCGGAGCTTGTGCCGTTCACCGTGCAAGAGGAAGAGAATTACTGGCAAGGCCCGGAACAGAGTTACAGGTTAGCTCTGACTCCGACGGGGCAGACGCATCCGGTGATGATGCAATCGGGTAGCCTTTCCGAGAACGAGGACGTGTGGCGCTCCTTGCCACCGTTCGATTGGCGTCTTCCTGTGACGGCCAAGCCTGGCGCGGAAATCCTTGCGGTGGCGGCACCGGAGGACGGGGACTCAGAGAAGGTCTTGACGGATGTGCGGCAGGCGGTGGCGCATCTGGAAGAGGTGATGCAACACCGCGCCAAGCACGCGCTGATTGTGGCGCAACGCGTTGGACGAGGCAAGGTTCTAGGGTTGGCTTTCGATCGCACCTGGCGGCTGCGGTACCGCACCGGCGATGTGCGGCATCATCGCTTCTGGGGCCAGGTGATGCGCTGGGGCTTGGGTGAGCGTTTGCGCGCGGGGCAGGAGCGCTTCCGTGCGGGCACAGATCGGCTGGTGTATGGGCCTGAGGATCCAATCAACGTGATGGCGCGCGTTCTTAATGAAGATTTCTCCGGTGTGGGTGACGCGCAGCTTGAGGCGGTGTTGAAAAACAGCGAGGGGCGAGAAGTTACGCGTGTGAATCTTACGCCGCGCGCCGATTCGCACGGGTTTTACGAGGCGGTACTGCCGCCGCAGGGTCAAGCGGGGGCGCGCCAGCTCGATGTGGTCCGCAGTGACACCGTTGTCCGCGAACGCGTCGAAACCTCGTTTCTGGTGACCGCTTCGCGGCGCCCGATCGAAATGGGCAACGTGCGCCCTGCAAGCGATTTGCTTGATGCCCTGGCCAAAGGGACGGGGGGCAAGGTGGTGTCTCCGGACGCGCTGCCGACGCTTGCGGAGGCCTTCGGAGAAGGCCGTCGCGTTGTGCAGGAACGGCGTGAATATGCCTTATGGAACAACCCGTTTGTCCTGATCCTTTTGGCTTTTTTGCTGACGCTCGAATGGCTGTTGCGTAAAAAGGGCGGACTCGCATAGGCAAGGCAGGGAATACATGAATAACAAGTTGCCACCTGAACTGACCGCGCGGCTAACGCGGATGATCCGGCGTGTGAGGCTGATCCTGTTGACGCGCGGCCTGTTGGCGGTTGTGGCTGTGGCCATCAGCGCGGTGTTGGCCATCATGGCGATCGACGCGGCGGTGGTTCTGTACCATCCTGCGGCTCGGTGGGCTTTTTCGTTGGCGGGGCTGACGCTGGTTGCGGCAACCGCCTGGTCGATGCTGATTTTGCCGGTGACGCGTCCGCTTTCGCTGTCTCGCATGGCCCGCGTGCTGGAAACGCGACATCCCGATATGCAGGAGCGGATCAGTTCAGCGATCGAGCTTGCCGGGCACGGCGGAGTTGAGGCGGAGCGCGCCTCGGCTGAGCTGATTGCGTTGCTCACGCAAAATGCAAAGAGCGATCTGGCGGGCGTACAGCCCAAGCGGGAATTTACGGTGCGTACGATCAAACCGTTCTTGACGGGGACGGCGTGCGTGCTGGCGGTGCTGGGTGTGCTCTTTGCCGTGTGGCCAAAGCAGAGCTGGCTGCTGTTTCTCAGGGCGCTCGCGCCGCACCGCGAGTTCGACACGTTGCAGGCGAGCGTGTTGCAAGTGAAACCGGGCGACATTATGCAACTGGCGCAGATGCCGCTACGTTTCGAAGTCACGGCGCCTGAGCGTCACGGGCTGCGGGCTGAGATTCATTTTCAGCGGCCTGGCGGACACAAGACCGTGGAGCGCATGAAACGGTTGTCGCCACAAGGGGCGGACCCCGTGGTGTTCGAATTGGAAATTCCTTCTGTCGAAGAGAGTTTCGAGTATCGGGTGCGGTATGGTAACGGGTACACACGGCCTTACACCGTAGCGATCATGACCGAACCGAGCCTTGTGGAGACGCGCGTGTTCTACACGTATCCCGCTTACACGGGGCTGCAGTCGACGCAGCACGTGGGTTTGGCGCAGGCGATCATGGCGGTGGCGGGTACGAGGATTCGTATCGAGGGCGCGTTCGATCGCGAGTGTGCGTCGGCTCTGCGGATCAACGCGCTGACCTTGTTGAACCCGGAGGGTGTTGCTACAAACGGAGTGTGGCTGCAGACGATGGCCACGAACCGTAATGGTCGTTGGACGCTGTCGCTCCGTGACGCCTACGGGTTCACCAACCGTCTGGATTGGGAGGCGTACTCCGTGTTGCCGGACCGTCCGCCGACGGTGACGCTCATGATGCCCGAGGCCTCGAGGTTGACGTTGCCGCCCTACGATAGCTTGGCTTGCAGTGGGACGGCGGCGGATGACTTCGGATTCGGTGAGTTGGGGCTTGTGCTTCGGTCTGAGAAATTGGATGAGTGCGTTGTGCCGCTCAAGGTTACACGCCGGAGTGCGACTCAGGCGGAGTTAGAGGGCAAGCCTGACTTGCAGACATTGTACAATCGCGGTGTTCGCACCTTCAAAATGTGTTTGCGTGCCACGGATAACCTGCCGCCTGAACTGGGGGGGGCGCAGGTGTGCGAAAGCCGTACGGTAACCGTGACGCTTGAAATGGGCGCGCGCCCCTTGCGTGAGCAGGTGCGCGAGGCTGTCCGCAAAGAGTTGGAAGAGCAGTTGCGCAAAGCGGCCCAAGAGTTGCACGAGGCCGCGAACCGTGTGGCACAAGAGAAGTGGGCGTTCGACAAGCCTGAGTTGCCGGAGAGGGCTGTTGAAAAACTGGAGCAGGCGCGAGAGTCTGCGGTGAAGGCCGCGGAACGGATGGAAAAGGCGGCCCAAGCAACGGAAAAGACTCCGTTCGCCGCCTTTGCTAAAGACATCCTCGACGTGCGCGATGAAAAGGTGGAGCCCGCTTTCCAAAAGCTGGAGAAGCTTCCTCTGACCGAAGCCGATAAACGCAAGCAGGCCGGAGAAGAGACCGAACGGGCGTTCCGCGAAGCGGCTGACAAAGTCAATGATTTGGTGAACCGTGCCTTACAGGAGGAGAACCGGAAACAGGAAGAACAGAGCAGGCTCGCCGAATTGGCGCAGCGGGAGGCCTCGCTGGCGGAAAAAGCTGAGGCTGCCAAGATGGACAGGCAGGAGATGCAGGAGTGGGCCAATCGCCAAAACGAGGCCGAACAAAAGTTGTGGCAGAGCAAGTCGCAACTGGAGGATCCCGCCTTTAATAAAGCGTTGGAGAACTTGCGTCAGGCAAGGGAGGCGATGCAGAAGGCTGAACGTGCCTTGACACCTGAAGCGGACCAGGCCTTGAGGCGTGCGGAAAATGCCTCAAAAGAAACCGAGCGGGCCGCTAATCTGGCAGAGAAGGCGGCCGAGCAGGCCTTGGTAGCTGCAGAGAAGGCCGAGGATTTTACTGAGATGCGGTCCGCGTCGGATGCGGTGCAACAGGCCTCGATGAAGGCTGCGGCTGCGGCTGACAAGGCGCAGCAGGCTGCGAATGATGCGCAACAGGCGGCCGATAAGCGTGAAGCAAACGAAGCTGTGGCTGATGCGGCAGCGCGCAAGGCTATCGCGGAGCGCGCGGCCGAAGCGGCTGAACAGGCGGCGAAGGCGGCCGAAGCGGCGACGCAGGGTTCTGAACAGGCCAGACAGGCGGCGGATGCGGAACAGGCGGGGCAGAAAGAACAGGCGGCGGCAGCGGAGAAAAAGACCGAGGCGCAGACGGCCGACGCGAAAGAGACGGCCCGTCAGGCGAACGCGGAGGCGGTCGAGGCTTCCCGACAGGCCGACGCGCGGCAGGGGATGGAGAAGGCGGCAGAGGCCGGTCAGCTCGCCTCTGAATCGGCCTCTTTCACGCAGCGTGCGGCGGATCTTGCCAAGGAGTCTGCTGAGAGGACCAAGGCGGCGGCGCAACAGCCTGAGACGCAAAAGAATGAGGCTTTGAAAGAGGCTAAAGGACTTTCGGAGCAATCTAAGCAAGTCGCGGCCGAGGCTAAGGAGCGAGCTGTCCAAGCCGCGCAGCGTGCCAAGGAGCAGCTCGAGCAGTTGGCGCAGGATGAGAAAGCGGCAGCGGCTAAGCAGGCAACGCCAGCGGCAGTGACCGAGCAGGCGCAGGAGGCCGTGAAGAATGCGAAGGAGGCTGTGGCGCAGGCGCGGGAGGCAGTAACTGCGGCTCAGAAAGCGGTGGCGGAAGCTCAGCATGCACCGCAGTTGAATCAAGCTTTGGCGGAACAGATGGCTGAGGCGGCGGCACTGGCCAAGCAGGCTGGCGAGTTGGCCGGACAGTCCGGCCAACGTACGAAACAGGCTGAGTCAGTCGAGATGGATGCTGCGCGGGAGCGGGCCGAAACACAGCAGGCTCAGGCCGAGGCTCAGGCCGCGGCGCAATTGGCGAAAGAGGCGTCCGCGATGGCGCGGCAGACGGCACAGCGGGCGGCCGCAGAAATGGAAGGACTCAAGCAGGCTTCCTCTGAAGCGGCTCGGGCAGCCTCGCAACAGGCGGCCGAGGCGACGCAGCAGGCGCAACAGGCGGCCAAGCTCACAGAAAAGTTGGAGAATCAGGAATTGAGGCAGGCCGCGGAACAGAGCGGTGAGTCTGCGAAGCTGACCGGCGAGGCCTCTGCGTTGGCACAGCAGGCGTTGCAAACTGCGGAGAAAGCGACAGAAGCAACGGATGCGCAGTCAGCCGGTGAGGCGCAGGCCGGTCAGGCCAAGGCGCGGCAGGCGTTGGAACTGGCGCGACAGGCACAGAAAACGGCGGCCGAGCGTGCGGCGGCGGAGGATCAACAACTGGCAGCAGCCGCTAAAGCCCGGCAGGTGGCCGATTCGGTGGCGACTACGGTGGAAGCCCAGGCGAAGGAAGAAGCGGATTCGTGGGCTCAGGTGCTGGCTCGTTTAATGGGGGGTACTGCGCGGCGAGTGTCGGCAGGCGGTGGTGCGGGTGGACTCGACCGAACGCCTCGCATTCCGATCAATCAGGATTGGATACGTTTCCGGGGCGAGATGGACTCTGAGGCTTACGAAGAGATGCTCAAGAAAACGCCAGCCGAGTACCGTGAGTTGGTGAAGCAATATTTTGAAGAGCTTTCGCGCGAAGGGCAGAACGTGCGAAAATGACGCCGGATCGGCTTGTGCCTTCAGGAGAAGAGGTCGATCGACTGTTCCTGTTCAAGCCACCCGCATGCGAGCGTTTGTCGCAAGTTGGCGAGATAAGGAAAGTCGGGGTGGTCGTCGATGAATTTCGTCAGACGGCGGTGCTGCTCATGTGTGAGGCGCAGATGGCGCTTGTTTAACTGGTTCCCTGTTTCCGATGGCGCATAGAGTTGTGTGGGGATGTTGCGTGCCACCTGTTCGGCGATGCGGTAGCCGTCAAGGTCGGTGTCGCCCCAGTGGATGCCCTTGACTCCGGCCTGCGCGAAGTGCCTTAGCAGCGTTTTCACTGCGGCGTTGGGATAGCCTTCTGTGTAGAGCGCCGCATGGCGCGTCTCCACCAGCCGGTGGAAGGGCGCGGCATTTTCGCTGGTGACCAGCGTGTGGCAGGCTTCCTCAAGGCGGATTGCGGTGAGGGAGCGGACTGTTTTCCACGAGAGAATGGCCGCCTCGCCTTGTCGCCAAAGGTGGTGTGGCCAGTCGAGCCACGAGCCGTCGCGCGTGCGGTACGCGAAAGGTGCGAACACCACGACGTGCGTGGTGTAGGGGTTCTCGATGATTCCGTAGGCGTTGAAGAGCGCAGTCGCGTCGTCATCCGGGTTGCCGGCCTGTAGCCGTACGAGGTGCTCGAGCAGTTGACGCAGCGGTCCGCCGCGCAAAGCCTTGCTGTCGTTGAAGCACTTTGCGCCGAGTTCGGAAAGGGTGCTGCCCGCTGGCGTGGTGCGGAGCAAGACCAGCACATCGAAGAGCGCGACCAGATCGTCGCAGGCTGCGTGAGAGGTTCTGAAGAACCTCCGAAGTTGGTCAGAACTGCGCAGGGTGTCAATGAAGGCGATGTCGTCCGGGTGCAGCACCTTGAGGCGGCGCAGGGTCTGCGTGAACAGCGCATCGGGCGGATCGGGGGGGCTCGGTTTAGGCATGAGGCCGAGCAATTCGGCGAGCGGCAGCCAGAGCGTTTGATCGCGCAGGGTGAGGTCGAGTCGGGTTTTGAGACGGCCGCTCTCTTCGCGACAGTTGGGGAAAAGCTCCTCCAACGCATGGCGCACGGCCTTGTCCTCCGGAACGTCGCCAAGCGTGAGTGTGGCGGGCATTTGTTCGCCGGATACCGCCCTCCTCGCCGCCCGCAACAGCCACGGGCGCATTGCGGGGCATCGGTTAAGACGTTCCTGCCAGAAAGCGGCGTTCATGGAAGTTTATAGCTCCTGACCGAAAACCAAAGGTTCGGGGTCGTTGTTTCCTGCATCCAGGAGATCGAGCTGTTTGGGAGCAGCGCTCCAGTGGTAGGGATAGAGATGGACATTGAAGCCGCTGTCTTTCACCACAAGAACTGAAGTCGAAAAGGCGATTTCTTTTTTCACGCCGTCTTGGTCGGGCGAGGCAACGAAAAGCTGGAGTTCGAGGTCGCTGGCGAACCCGAGCAGCTGGTCTCGGCGCCCCGCGTCGATGCCGTAGAAGGCCTCGTCGAAAATCAGCACGGGCAGCCGGATCTTCTCTTTGTCGTAGAGGAAGTGCGCGATCGTCAGGATGAGCAGGTAGTTCGGCACGGCCTGCTCGCCGCCGGATCCGATGCTCTTGACCTTGCGGTCCATGACGATGCCGTCAGCGCCGGCGGTCAGCACCTTCAGCTCGTAGCGGAACCAGTTGCGGTAGTCGAGGATCGGCGGGATCTCGCCGATCTCGGTGTTTTTGATCTCTTCGGCATGGTCCTCAATGAAGGCGCGCAGGTCGGCCTCGGTCTTCTCGGGATCGAGCGAGCGGTAGTGAGTCACCAGCTCGCAGAGACGTTTACAGGACTCCAGGGGTGTGATGGAGAAGGCGTAGCGGTTATTGCCGAACGTGCGCTGCTTGAGAAGCTGGCCGATGCGTCGCGACATCTCGTTGAGGCGGAACACGCTGCTCTGGAGTTTTTCAACCAGCTTGTCCATGACGAGCTGTCGGAATAGCTTGAGCGTCTGCTCGTTGATCAGCTCCTCCTGCTCGCGCAGCTCTTGGCAGGTGCCGGCTTGGACGTCGGCTACCGTGCGGCCGCGACGGTCCGTGAGGGTGTTGGACGGCTCGTCATACACGAAGCCGAACGCGATCCCTTCGGGTTGCATGACCCGGCTGCGGATCTTTTCCGCGGTTACGGCCGCGGTTTCGCTGAAGGCGGCCGCACGCGCCTTGAGGGCGCTGCGGCTGTCGGCATCGGCCAGGCAGCGGGCGCGTACGAAGGCGTCAAGCGGGCCGTCGGGCAACACGAGCAGGAGCAGCCGCTCTTGGATCACGTCGCGTTCGTTACGCATGGCGGCGAGCTCCGCGAGGTTCTTTTCACAGAGCGCTTTCAGATTCTTGACCGTGTGTTCGACCCGCCCGGTTTCAATGAGCGTGTCACTGCTTTCCCGCTTCAGCTTGTTCCATTTGCGCTCCACTTCGCCGAGGCGCGCTTCAAGCCCTTCAAGCCCGGCCTTTTTCATGGAGACAAGCAGGTCGGCGTGGAGATCTTTCTTCGCTTGGAGATCCTCTTCGTGATACTGGCAGTTCTCTCGTGCATTGAGGTAGTCGCCTTTGGCGAGAATGCCCTTGCTGACGCTCTGGACCACGGTGTCGCGCTGGCGCGGCAAGTCCTCGCCGATTTCGTCCAGAAGGGTCTTGAAGAGCGCGAGTTGGGCACGGCGTTCCAGCAGGTCGGAGTGAATGGCCGTGGCCTCCTTGCTTTCCTTCTCGGTGGCCAGCCGCCGCTTATCCAGCTCGCGCAATTCGCGTTCGAATTCGCGGTGGCGCATCTCCTCGCCGATCAGGCGCGGCGGCGCGTCGGCGAGCGCCTGCTCGCGTAAACGGAAGTGCAGGATCGGCAGATCGAGAAACTTCTCCACGTGCGGTCCGTGCCGGGCGGCGAGCTGATGCTGGAGCAGGATAATCGCGCCGGGATCGGACAGCTTGAGGTCGAAGTAGCGCTTCATCCACTCGGCCGGGACGGGCTCGGTGTCATCGCCGATCACGGCGAGGCTTTGTTCAGGAAAGTCGCGGAAGAGCAGGCTGCGCACGTCAGCGGCGTGAGCCTCGTCCGAGACCCAGGTGGCGAGCGTCGCGTCACCGATGAGCTGTTCGAGGGCGGCAAGTTCGCGAACGGTCACGCCGGGCGCGGGAACGAGTCCGGCGTAGAGCGGCTGGGCCCGGAGCATGCGTTGCTGAAGCACGCGTTGTGCCTGCGCGAACCCCTTGACGAGCGGCACTGTCTCGCCGCGTTTCTTTTTCTCCTCGCTTTCGGCGGCGAGAGCGGCGAGCCGCTTGTCGAGCGCTTCGAGGTGGATTTCCGCGGCTTTAAGCTGGCCGTCGAGCGCCTGTGCCGTGTCGTCGGCAGCCCTGCGGACCTCGGCCAAAGGCAGCGTCGCGAGGTCCGTCTCCGGCGTCTCGCTCTTGGGCGCATCATCGAGCGCGGCCGCAAGCTGCGAGGTGGAAAAAGGCATGGCGCGCCCGAGCTTCTGGAGCGAGCGTGCGAATGTCTGTGCGTGTTTGCGCAGGGCGTCGCGAGCGCGGGATACGCCCTCGGCTGCCTCGTCATGGTGGAGCTGGCATTCAATCAGCCTTTTCTTGGCTTGATCGAAAAGGCGCTTGGCGTTCTCGGTGCTGAGGCGCGTCTCGCGCTCTTTGGAGACGAGGCCCTGCGCGTCCTGCTGGCGCAGTTCGTGAAGGCGTAAAGAGGTTGTCTCCACAAGATTTTCGAGGCGCTTCTGCTCCTCCTGAAGGTCGGAGAGCCGCCGCTCTTCGGCTGTGAGCTGCTCGGCGAAACGGTCATAGGCGTCTTGAAATTCGCGGGCAGCGAGGTGGCGCTCTTGCCACAGGCTGGCGGCATGGTCGATACGGGTGTTCTGCACCTGCCCGCAGAGGCCGGAGAGGTCTTCGACGAAACGGTGTTTGGCGCGGAGTTTTTCGAGATCCTGGCGACTCTCTTCCAGCGACTTCAGGTTGGCGATGACCTCCTCGAAGACCTCGTGCGGCGGCTCTTGGAGAAGCTGGCGGAAGAGCTGGTGGTAGTCGCTTGTGTGCGCGGCGATCTCGCGGTAGGCTTTGCCGGTGGCGAGGAACTTGCAGACGTCCTCGAAGGTCTCGCGGTCCGAAAAGAAGCGGTCGGCGAGGTCGTCCGCATAGGAGCCGATCTGGCCGTAATAGCCGCTTCCGCCCAGGGCGGCCTTGAGTTCGGTTTTAGTCGAGGGACGCGTCCGGCCGCCTTCGCGCTGGAGCAGAGGCAGCTCCTCGACCGGGCATTCCTTGATGACGCCCCAGCGCTCGATCGACTCATCCATGCTGCGGGTGCTGATGCCGATGGCGGCTGTGACGGGGCGGCCGTTGCGGCCGGTGATCTCGACGGCGGCGTAAGTGATGCCGCCGTTGGTGTTGAGCGGGCCGTTGGTCTCGATGTTGTAGCGCATCACGATGCCTTGGATCGAACGGCCGCCGGTGTTCTTTGCGCCCGCCACGCGCGCGGCGGAGTTGAACTCCATCGAACGGCCGGCGGTCAGCACGTAGTGTACCGCATCCAGCACGGTGGTCTTGCCTGACCCGTTGTCGCCGAGCATGAAGAGATGCCCGCCCGAGCGTAGCTCAAGGGTCTCGTCCACGAAGTTGTGGAAGTTGATGAGGCGGATTTTGGTGATGCGGTAGAAGTCCATGGGGAGAGGGTTCGGGATTCAAAATTTCGGGGTTCAGGGTTCAACAGTTGGAACTGGCGGCTCCTTGGTTTGAACGGAATAGGGCGTATCGTCGATGGGGCGGGAGATGCGCTGGACACTGTAATGCCAGAGAGCGGGGAGGCATTCGTAGATCGTGTCGTCGGGCTCGACCGTCTCGTCATCCGGTGGGTCGATCTTGAGCAGGAAGCGGTACTTTTCGAGTTGCGGCATGACCGGGCGCATGATCTTGCGAACGTCTTCCTCGGTGTAGCTGTTGGCCATGTCAGGCAAGAGCTCGAGGAATCGCGTGCGTTCGAAGAACAGCAGGTCGCCGAAACGAAACCGGATGTTGTCGGGTTCCTCGACGCTGGCGGAGTCCTCCTCCAGCTTGTGCTCGAAAAACTCCAGCAGGAGCATGAAGGCGATGCACTCGTCGCGGCGTGTGAAGTTGAAAAGGTCGCGGTTCGAGGGCGTGATCCGCTCGTTGTACCAGGTCTCTTTGTAGAGCCGCGCGCACTTGGGGTCGAGCACAAGCTGCCAGCCGAAGGTCTCCTCGAAGAAGCCCGCGAACTCGCGCTGGTAGCGCCGCAGGAAGAGGTAATGCTCTTCGTGGTCGGTCTTGTAGAAATAGGGGCTCTCGAGCAGGATGTTAAGAACGGCCTGCACGCGGGATTTTTGTTTTTGAAGAAGATCGTCAAAAGCGGTCATAAGGACGAAGAGGCTTTCGGTTGGGGCGCAGGATTCTTGGCCCGAACGATCAGGTCGTGGAAGGCGAGGGCGTGTCGGTCAGCTTCGACGTGCACGGGGTTGGCGGTCGGGTCGAGGGCGAGCGAGAGCTTGGCGAGTCGCGCGCCTTGTCCGAGCAGGCCGCTGCGGGCGAGCTCGATAAGGCGTGGAAAATCTTCAAACGCGGAGAAGTTGCCCTGCGAGACGCGGAGGGCTTCGTCCCCGGTCGGCGCGAGGCCGCGCAGCCGCAGCCATGATTCGAGCGCGTGTAGGCGGGCCTCTTCGAGCGACTGCGGCGGCGTTCCGGTGGCGCGGGGTTTCTCGTCGAGCCAGTGTGCCGCCTCTTCCCGGAAGCGGTGGCGGTCCCAGCGTGGCTGCGGCGGGAGAGCTTTTTCGTTCTCATCCCAAAAGTGCATGTCGCCGATCATGCGAGCCGGGGCCAGCAAGCCGCGCAGGTACCCGGCGGGGGCTGCGTCGGCGGGGAGCCGGGCCATTTCGGCGACGCGTGAGCGCAGGTCTTCGAGGCGGTGGCTGCGGCGTTCGAGTTCGCGCAGGTGGGTGTAGAGCTTTCGCCAGACTTGTAGCGCGGCCGTATTCACGCGGGCGCAGAGCTGCTCCAAGGCGCCTTCGGCGGCATAAAAGGCGGCGAGGCCTGCGAGCGTGCGTTCGGGGTGCGGCAGGCGCGTGCGCATCAGGTGCGAGGTGGCGTGACGTTCCTCCTCCATGCGCTCCAGACAAGCCTGCCAGCGGCCTGATAGGCGGGCTTGGCGAAGCTTGCTGATCTCGGGGGTGATCTCGGTGCGCAGGGTGTGGATGCGGTTGAGGAACTGCTTCAGGAAGCGTTCAAGCTCGCCGAGAATCACGCGTGCGGCTGGCGCGTCGTAACGGCTGGTCGCGAAGCCGAGAAGGCGGACGTTGAAGTCGCCGAGCGTATGGCTCACGCTGTCCGTGAGATCGCCCATGCGCGAAAGGCGATAGAAGACACCGCGCGCGGTCTCGTAGTCGAGCGACTCGGCACCTGTCTTGTGGAAGAGCCGGACCGTCTCGCGTAAGGTGCCGATGAGCTCCGAGAGCAAGTCGCGGGTGTCGGTGTCGCCGGGCTCGAGGTCGTCTCGGCGGCGCGCTTCGAGCCAGAGCAGAAAAGCGGTTGCCTCATCTGTCAGGCGGTAACGGAACTTGCGGCGGCGGGTGTCCTTGTAGCCGCGTAAACGCTCCTTTTCAAGGCGGTCCGTGATCAGGTCCCAGAGCAGGAGCTGGCGGATGTCTTGGTTGAACGCGTCATGCGTGTAAGCTCCGTTCGAGTTCAGGTCAGGGTGGACTGCGGCATAAAGATGGTCGTGAAGTGGTTCCAGCTCATGTTCACGGCGGAAGGCGAGCAGTGCGGCGAGGATGGTCACATAGGCGAACGCACGATCAGAAAGCAAAAGATTGCCGACCTCTTTGTTGCGGTTCGCGAGGAGGGGGGTGGGCGGGGGTGACGCAGTGGTTAAAGATTCATTGGGCATAAACGATGAACAGAAGATTAACAAAACAGGATAAGGGGCACAACGGACAAAACGGCCTAAACGGAATAGCGGCGAAGTACCAACTGAAAGGTGACGGTTGAAATCCCGATGTTGTGAAGTCGGGCATGATGCTCTACACTACGTCCCATGCTGAAGGAGTTGCAACAATTAGCGGACCGGCGACGGTTTGGGATGAAGCCGGGGCTGGAAACAATCCGTGCGCTGCTGGGGCGTCTGGGGAACCCCGAACGGGACATCGCCGCTATCCATATCGCGGGTACGAACGGCAAAGGTGCGGTGGCCGCGCTGTGCGAGTCGGTGCTGCGTGCCGCAGGGTATCCTGTGGGGCGGTACACCTCGCCTCATCTTGTCCGCGTCAATGAGCGCTTCCTCATCAACGGCGAGCCGGTCTCTGATGCCGCGCTGGAATCAGCCGCGCGGGAGGTCGGAGTCGTCGTCCGCGCGGTCGAAGCTGAACAAACCTCAGAGGTCACCTTTTTCGAGTGTCTTACGGCTGTGGCGTTCGTGCTCTTCCGGAGTGCGGGCGTGAAGCTCGTTGCGCTGGAAACCGGGCTTGGCGGCAGGCTTGACGCGACCAATGTCGTGGTTCCGCTGGTAGCGGTCATTACGCGCATCGGACTGGATCACTGCGATTGGCTGGGCGATACGGTCGGGAAGATTGCCGGGGAGAAGGCCGGCATCATCAAGCCGGGGCGTCCGGTGGTGTGCGCGGCCATGCCGGAGGAAGCCAAGGCGGTGATCGCAGCGACCGCGGCCCAGCGCCAGGCTTTATTCGTGGATGCTGCGGAGACGGTGTCGGTGACAGTGACCCGGAGCGAGCTGGAAGGTCAGACGCTCAAGATCACGACGCAGGACCGCGCCTTGCCGCCCGTGCGGTTGCCGCTGGCGGGCGCATTCCAGGTCGAAAACGTCTGTGCGGCGATGGCGGCTTTGGAGAGGGTCGTGGCGTGCGGCGTGGCGATACCCGACGCGGCGTTCGTCAAGGGGTTCGAGAGTGTCTGCTGGCCGGGTCGGTTCCAGTTGGCGGCGAAAGCGCCGCCTGTGATTGTGGACGGCGCGCACAACCCCGAAGGCGCGCGGGCCTTGCGGCAGGCTCTCAAAAGCTGCAAGGTGAAGCCTCCTGTGGGACTGGTCGCCGGATTCTGCGGCGATAAGGACGTGTTGGCGTATCTGCGCGTGTTGGCTCCTGTCGTGAAACGCGCGTGGGGCGTGGCGATGGCGAACGCCCGGTCGCTCACTGCGCCTCAGACTGTTGGCATGATGCGTATGGCGGGCATTGGCGAAGCGGACGCGGGCAAGAGTATTCCGGAGACGTTGGACATGGCGCGCGAATGGGCGCGTGAGGCCGATGGCGTGGTGCTGGTGTGTGGCTCACTCTTTTTGGCGGGAGAGGCGTTGGTGGCGCTGGATGCGTTTCCTTGGGCGTGTGACCGCAGTGACGCGAACGAACTGCTTAAAGAGGTCGGATGTCAGAAGCGTTGTGATGAGGAGCCGGGCATCGTGTCGTCCACCTGATGTGGGCTCATCCACAACCCGGAATCCTTACCACGAAGGGGTCGTTGGATCAACAATCAAACTTCGCGTTCTTCGTGTCTTCATGGTGAAACGACTTGTTTTGTATGGGCGATGTTGGTTTGTAGGGCACTGAAATCTTTCGAGGTCGATCTGATTTTTTAGAAAGGGTTCTTAATGAGCGAGCATGCGAAGGTTGAGGTGATCGCGCGCGGCGTGTGCGTGGTCGACGGTCAGCTCCTGCTGTGTCATGGCAAGAAGGCGACGCTGACTTATCTGCCGGGGGGGCATATCGAGTTTCGCGAAACGGCGCGTCAGGCCTTGGTGCGTGAGATCAAGGAAGAGATGGGACGCGAGGCGGAAGCGGGGCGTTTTCTGGGGTGTTGCGAACACGCATTCGTACAAAAAGACGAGCCGCACGCAGAGATCAACTTGGTTTTTGAATTGACGATCCCGGGAATTAAGCCTACTGAGGAGGTGGCCTCCGCGGAAGACTGGATCGGTTTCCG
>JADHEF010000596.1_pt1 | contig 34489 bp, 27 predicted proteins | sample 8952391 | NCBI WGS metagenome assembly JADHEF01 (sample SAMN16124439, study PRJNA663245) | bioreactor sludge metagenome | isolation source: sludge (nitrite) | place: India:Bengaluru | collected 2019-02-28 | reverse complement strand
GACATGCCGACATGCCGACATGCCGACATGCCGACATGCCGACATGCCGACATGCTGGATAAAGGGATAACCGGATTGTTCGGGACGGCTAGCGAGAGACATATCCTGATGGAAGGGGTCAGGGGAGGGAGCCCCTCGGGCCATATGCCGTCGGGGCAAACAAGAGGGGCATCCGGCGGGCGCCGGATCAGTTGTCCAGGGTCAGCACCACCTTGGCTTCCTTGTCCGTCTCCTTCACCTGGCTGTCGAGCACGAAGAGGCGCTCCGGCGCGATGCCCTGGGTATCCACCAGATACTCCTTGGTGTTCTGGGCGCGGCGCATGGCGAGGTTTCGCAGGGACTTGGCGGTGATGAGCTGCTGATCCCGCAGCAGGAGCACCGCCTGGGCGCGCAGGGCCTCGCTCCCTTCATCGAGTCGCAACCGGTCGGCCAGATCCCCGAGATCTTCGTTGAACTTGGCTTCATAGGCCTCTGCCAGTGCGGATTGCATGGCGGGATCCTGCTCCAGCAGCGTCAAATACACCGGGCTGCCGGTGGTCTTGGCCAGCAGCCGCTCAAGCTTCTGGCGCTGGAGGATGGGGCGCTCTTCGTTGAAGTTGACCTTGCCGCGAATGTTCATGCTGAGCTTGGGCCTCTCCTTGAGGGCCTGCGCGAGGGTGGTCAGCTTGGTCTGCTGGGTCGGGGTCAGGGCGGGATCGCCAGGCAGGAAGGGGAGCTCGTCGAGATCCTTGGTGCCCCCCGTCAGGGACGCAAGCAGGGAGAAGGGGGAGGTGATGGCCTTGCCGAGGGTATTGCCGAGCACGTCCCAGAAGATGTTGCCCAGGCTGAAATCAGGCTGATCCAGATTGCCCTTCACCTTGAGGTTCATCTTGATGACGCCGTTCGAATCGCTCAGCAGGGCGATGGCGAGGCCGAGGGGCAGATCCTTGGCCTGCTCGCTCTTGACCTTCTCCCCGAGTTGCAGCTTCTTGATGGTGATGTCGTTGTCCCCCTCCAGCCGGTTGCCCTGCAGCTTGTAGTTGAGCTTCATGGAAAGCTGCCCCTTGTCGATGGCATAGCCTGCATAGGTGCTGGAGTAGGGGGTGAAGGTGGTGAGTTCCAGATTGTTGAAGGCCACGGCCACGTCCAGCACGGGATCCTCGATGAGCAGGTTGGCGCCCCCCCGGATGGTGACGGGGGCATAGCGGTCCACCTTGCCGTTGAAGGCGAGCTCGGAGCGCTGCCCCGGGGTGTTGCTGATGTGGCGGCTCTGGCCGTCGAGGGAGGCGATGTCCACCACGAACTCCGGGCTCAGGCTGCGATCGGCGAAGCGCAGGTTGCCCTGGGCGGTACGGATCTGATCGATGACGATGTGCGGGGCGGGGGCGCTCTCCCTGGCGTTCGCGGCGGGTTGCGGCAGCAGCAGTTGCTGCACGTTGGTGATCCCCTCTTCGTTGATCTCGATGCGGGCATAGGGTTTGCTGAGCAGGATGTCGGCGATACGCAGTTGCTGGCTCAGGCGATCATAGTGCAGGCCGCTCAGTTGCAGATTCTCTATCTGGAGCAGGCGCTGGTTGTCGGCTCGATCCAGCACGTTGAGCCCGGCGACCTCGAGTCCACCGCTTATCTCCAGCTTGCTGATGGCCCCCTGGCGGTCGGTGACCAGGTCAAGTCTGGTGCGGCTGGCAAGCTCGCCGTCCCGCACGCTGATGCGCAGCAGATCCTGCAGGTAGGGTTGGGCCAGGGTCAGCGGCAGCCCCTGCTGGCGGATGGCGCCGTTCAGGGTGAAGGGGGTCAGCCCCAGGGTGCCGTCAAACGCCACCGTCGTCCTGGTGTCGAGGGCTGCGTTGAGGGTGAGGGGGCTGGGTTGGGCGGTCTGGCTGCCAAGGGGCCCCAGGGTGAGGGCGATGGCGGAGATGGCCCGTTTCAGGGGCTTGCCGCTGGTGGCTTCGGTCAGAGTGAGGCTGCCCTGGTCGATGCGGGTCTGCTTGAGGGCCCATTGCCAGGGCTTGGCGGGGGTGGCCGGTTGTTTGCCCCCCTTGGGGGTCTTCTGGGGGAGCAGCAGGTCCGCGAGATCCAGTTGTTGCTGGTGGTCGAGGACGGCGGTGATGGCCGGGCTCTTGAGGGTGGCGGCATCGAGCTCAAGGCGCTGCTTGTTGCCATCGATGCGGATCCCGGTCAGCGCCAACTGCTTGAAGCGGGCAAATTCCTCCCCCTTGTTGTGTGTGAGCTGCCAGTTGGCCAGGGTCAGCTTGCCCTTTGACAACTGCCAGTCCAGTCCCTGCTTGCCCTGGGTGAGGCGATAGGCGAGCTCGGCGCTGGCCTCCCCTTTGGCGAGGGTCGCCTTGAGATAGGGGGCCCAGAGGGGGGCGAAGGGGGCGATGGCCACCTTGCCAAGGCTGAGGTTGCCCTTGCCGGCGCCGCTCATCATGTCGAACTCCCCTTCGGCCTTGAGGGGGCTCTTCTCGTTGACGGTAGCGCTCAGGCGATAGGGGTTGAGCACCCCCTCTGCGCTGGAAAATCCGGGCAGGTGCAGGGCGAGCTTGTCCAGGGTGAGGGGCGGCACCCACCCCGGGCTGCTCTGCTTGCGGCTGTCCCGGTAGCTGAGCCGGCCTTGCTCGACGTACAGCTTGCCGATGGTCACCAGCACGGGCTCGGCGCTAGCTGGCGGTGTTTGCTCCGGCGCAGGGGCGAGCAGGGAGGCCAGTGCATTGGTCAAGTTGAAGCGTGCCTCCCCCTTGAGATCCTCGAGGCGCACCAGATCTGCCCTGGGGGCGGTCAGGGTGGCCTCTTCCAGTACCAGGGCGCGCTGCTGCCAGCTCGCTTTCAAGGCGGGAATGAGCTTCAGCTCTTCAAACGACACCAGCGCTTGCTGCTGCTCATCGAGCAGGGCGCTGGGCCCCAGCACGAGGGAGGGGGAGCGGATCCCCACCTCTATCTTGCCAAGGGAGAGGTGCAGACCGTAATGGGTGGCAAGCCAGCCGGGGAGATGGCGCTGGATGAGGGTCGGCGCCTGCCAGAGCAGGATGGTGATGCCGATGAGCAGGAGCGCGAGAAGATAGAGGGCATAGCGCAGAAGACGAGCGGGCAGAGGCTTGAGCATGATGGTCTCCATTTGATGCGCATATGGTAGCAATTAATCGTGCCCGGTTCATGGGAAGGACTCATGAGGTGCGCCGCACTCTGACCGGGCTGGGGAATTATTGTGCGACCAAGGCCGGATTTCCCCCGTTTGCCCCACCTCGCCGCTTGCCCAAACCGCCCACTCTGTCCGGCATGTCGCGACGGGCGATGTGGGGAACAAGGGGGTTGCCGGGTCAGGGCCTGCCACTGCGAATATCCACTGGAAAACCGGGATACCGGGGGCGAGATACCCCCAGAGTCTGTCAACCCCCGTCGGTTTTCAAGCCGCCGAGGGAGTGGATGCAGCGCTGCTCGGCGGCATCGAGCTCGGCCATCACCATCTGGATGTCCTCCAGTTGCTGGCGCAGGGAGTGGCGTCTGGCCTCGATGAGCTGGATCATGGAGTGAAGCTGCATCCGGCTGGAGCGGTCGGTGTCGTACATGTCGAACAGTTCGCGGATCTCCGCCAGGCTGAACCCGAGGCGTTTGCCGCGCAGGGTCAATTTCAGGCGGATCCTGTCCTTGTGGCTGTAGATGCGGGTCTGCCCCTCCCGGGTCGGGGTGATGAGCCCCTCGTCCTCGTAATAGCGGATGGTGCGTGGGGTGATGTCGAACTCCTGGGCCAGCTCCGAGATGCTGTAGGTCCTCTCCTTGCCACTGGCGTGTCTGGCTCTCATGGTGCGCCCTCCTGATGAGCTGGCGGGGTCCTGGCACAGCGGCAAGGGCCGGGTTCATGATGCATGATGGCCTCCCGGGGGGCGCTGCTCGCGCTCTTGTGCGAGGCGCCGTCCCCTCCCGTGCAGGGCCTGGCCGACCCGTGAGCCGTTGGGGCGCCCCAGCAGCTCGCTCACCCACTGGCCGGTGGCGGCCAGCTGGTCGAGATCGACCCCTGTGCTCATGCCAAGGCCGTGCAGCAGATAGACCACCTCTTCCGACGCCACATTGCCGGAGGCGCCGGGGGCATAGGGGCAGCCGCCGAGCCCGGCCACCGAGCAGTCGATGGTGCGGATCCCGCGCTCGAGCGCCGGCAGCAGGTTGGCCAGCCCCTGGCCGTAGGTGTCGTGAAAATGAACCGCAAGCCGGCCCGCCGGGATCTCGTGCAGCACCGCATCCAGCATGGGAGCCACGGTGCCCGGGGTGCCGACGCCGATGGTGTCGCCGAGGGATATCTCGTGGCAGCCCAGATCCAGCAGCCGCTCGGCCAGGGCGGCGACCCGTTTCGGGCGGGTCGGGCCGTCGAACGGGCAGGCGATGACGGTGGAGAGGTAGCCGCGCACCTTGATGCCGAGGCTGCGCGCCTCCTGCACCAGCGGGGCAAAGCGCACCAGAGACTCCTCCACGCTGATGCCGATGTTGGCCCGGGTGAAGCCGTCCGCGCAGGCGGTGAAGAGGCCTATCTCGTCGGCGCGTGCGGCGATGGCGGCCTGCAGACCCTGCAGATTGGGCACCAGGGCGCCATAGCGGGTCGGCCCCCTGCGCGGCAGGGCATTAAAGAGTGCGGCGGAATCCGCCATCTGCGGCACCTTCTTGGGCGACACGAAGGCCCCCACCTCGATGCGCTGCAACCCGCTCTCGGCCAGGCGGGCGATGAGCGCCAGCCGCTGCGCCAGGGAGAGGGTGGCGGTCTCATTTTGCAGGCCGTCCCGCGGCCCCATCTCCACCAGGCTGACCTTGTCGTCCCGGTTCTCGTGCGTGTGGCTCATGAGCGCTCCTCCTGCGCGGTATGGTCCTCGGCAAAGCGCACCAGCACGGCGCCCTGGCTCACCTGTTCCCCCTGGCGGCACTGCAGGGCCTCAATCACCCCGTCCCGGTCAGCCTTGAGGACGTGCTCCATCTTCATCGCCTCCAGCACCAGCAGGGGTTGCCCCTTGCTGACCGGCTGGCCGGCCTCGACCTGCAGCGCCACCACGATGCCGTGCATGGGGGCCAGGATGCCCGGGACATGGCTCGTGTCGTGATCATGGTGGAGCTGATGATGCTGATCATCGAGCGAGAAGCGGATGCGTCTGCCCGCCAGGTGCAGCAAATAGGCGCCCTCGCCGAGGGGCTGCACCGGATAGCGCTGCCAATGTCCACCCTGGCACAGGCGGATCTGATCAGCCCCGAGTTCGAACGGGATCTGCTCGCCCTGCCAGAGCAGGGCGCCCCCTCGCTCGGCGAGGGTGAGAGTGCGGGTCTCCTCGCCGATGCGCACCGTGGCGCAAAAGCGGCGGGTGGGGCCCAGCCGAAAGCCTGCGGCCTGCTGCCAGGGGGAGGCATCGCGCTCGCAAGTGGCGAGCCAGAGGGTGGCGAGGGGCCAGGCGAGCGCCGGAACGGGCAGGGTGTCGATGGGAATGGGCCACTGGGTGTGGTGGCGCATCGCCAGCACCTCTGGCACTTCGCACAGGCGTTGCAGGAGCGGGCCGTTGTGCACCAGAGGGCCAAGATCCAGGGCTGCCAGGGCATCGGCCAGGGTGGCAAAGGCTTCGCTGCGGCTCGGTGCGTGGGCGACGAGCTTGGCGATCATGGGGTCGTAATAGGGGCTCACCTCATCGCCGGCGCCGACGCCGGTGTCGATGCGCACCCCCTTGGGCCAGGTGAGCCAGTGGATGGGGCCGCTCGCTGGCAGAAAACCGGCGGCCACGTCCTCGGCGTAGAGGCGCGCCTCCACCGCGTGGCCACGCAGCACCACCTGCTCCTGGGTGAGGGGCAGCGGTTTGCCCTCGGCCACCGCCAACTGCCAGGCCACCAGATCCTGGCCGGTGATGGCTTCGGTAACCGGGTGCTCCACCTGCAACCGGGTGTTCATCTCCATGAAGAAGAACTCCTCCTTGCAGAGCAGAAACTCGATGGTGCCGGCCCCCTGATAGTGGATGGCCTTGGCCGCAGCCACGGCCGCCTCGCCCATGGCGCGGCGCAGGGCAGGGGAGATGTCGGGGGCGGGGGCCTCTTCGATCACCTTCTGGTGGCGGCGCTGCAAGGAGCAGTCCCTGTCCCCCAGATAGATGGCGTTGCCGAGGGCATCGGCAAAGACCTGCACCTCCACGTGACGGGCGCAGGGGAGATAGCGCTCCAGCAGCACATGGTCGTCGCCAAAGGCGGCACTCGCCTCCCGCTTGACCGCCGCCAGGGCTGCGTCAAAATCGGCCAGCTGATCGACCCGGCGCATCCCCTTGCCACCGCCGCCACTGGCTGCCTTGATAAGGAGCGGGAAGCCCACCTGGCTCGCCTGATCGCGCAAAAAGTCGGGGTGCTGATCCGCGCCGTGATAACCGGGTAGCACGGGGACGCCGGCTGCCTGCATCAGCCCCTTGGCCCCCGACTTGTCCCCCATGGCGAGGATGGCGGCGCCGCTTGGGCCGACAAAGCGCAGGCCCCGCTGTTCGCAGGCGGTGGCAAAGTCGCTGTTCTCGGACAGGAAACCGTAGCCCGGGTGGATGGCGTCGGCATTCGCCTCTTTGGCAATCTTGAGCACCTTGCCGGTGTCGAGGTAGCTCTCCCGGGCAGGGGCCGGCCCCAGATGCCAGGCCTCGTCGGCTTCGCGCACATGCATGGCACGGGCGTCGGCGTCCGAGTAGAGGGCGATGGTGTGAATGCCGAGGCGCCGTGCGGTCTTGATGATGCGCACGGCGATTTCACCGCGATTGGCGATCAGCAGGCGCTTGATGGGAGTGTGATGGGTCATGCTACCTCTCTGTTGTTCAAGGCGCACAAGTGCGAAGCGTGTTGATCCACACTCCCGTTATATTGACCACAGCTGGCGATCAGCAGGTGCTTGATGGGGTGGTATTGAGTCATGCTTCGTCCTTGAAACGGGGGCGCCAGGTTGGGGGGCGTTTGTCGAAGAAGGCCTGGATCCCCTCCTGGGCCTCGAGGCCGACCCGTACCCGGGCGATGGTCTCGACGGTCTGCTCTTCGTGCTGGTGGCCTGGGCGCCCTTCGAGGGCGGCCAGCAGCCGCTTGGTCTCCTTCATCGCCTGGGGGCCGTTGCGACACAACCGCAGGGCCATGGCGCGTCCCTCCGCCAGCAACTGATCAGGCTGGCTGAGCCTGTGCACCACGTTGAGTCGGCAGGCGGTGATGGCATCGAAAGGCTCCGCGCTCAGCATGTAGCGGCGGGCCTGGCGCATCCCCATGGCGCGCACCACGTAGGGGCTGATCACCGCAGGCACCAGTCCCAGGGTCACCTCGGAGAGGCAGAAGCGGGCATTTTCGCTGGCCAGCACGATGTCGCAGGCGCAGACAAGGCCTAAGGCTCCGCCGTAGGCGGCCCCCTGCACCAGGGCCACCGTGGGGAAGGGCAGCTCGTCCAGTGCCTGCATCAGGTGGGCCAGCACCCGGGCGTCCTCGCGATTCTTGTCAAAGGCGCGGGGGTCGAACGCCTCCCCTGCCATCTTGCGCATCCACTCGAGATCGGCGCCCGCGCAAAAATGCGGCCCCTCGGCGCGCAGCAGCAGCACGTGGGGGCGGTCGGCCAGCGGCTGGCCGTGGGCCAGCTCGTCGAGGCAGTCGAGCAGCCCCTGCATCAGGTCGGCATCAATGGCGTTGTGACGGGCCGGGCGGGCGAGCACCAGCTCGATCACCGGGCCGTGGCGCTCCAGGCGAAAATGGGCAAGGGGATCGTTGAAGAGCGGGTCTGACATATGAACTCCTTACATCCGGAAGATGCCGTACTGCCCGGGGCCCGGCTCGGCCCCCTGGCAGGCCGCCAGCGCTAGGGCCAGCACGGTGCGGCTCTGGACCGGGTCGATGACGCCGTCATCCCACAGGCGAGCACTGGCGTAATAGGGGTGACCCTGGCGCTCGTACTGCGCTATCACCGGGGCGCGAATGTCGGCCGCCTCCGGCTCGCCCAGAGTCTTGCCCTCGGCGGCCAGCTTGTCCCGGCGCACCTGCACCAGCACCCCGGCCGCCTGCTCGCCCCCCATGACGGAGATGCGGCTGTTGGGCCAGCTGAACAGAAAATCCGGTTCATAGGCGCGCCCGCACATGCCGTAGTTGCCGGCACCGAAGCTGCCGCCGACGATCAGGGTGATCTTGGGCACCCGGCTGCAGGCCACGGCGGTTACCAGCTTGGCGCCGTGCTTGGCGATCCCCTCTTTCTCCGCCGTACTCCCCACCATAAAGCCGGTGATGTTTTGCAGAAACAGCAGCGGGATCCCCCGCTGGTTGCAGAGCTGGATGAAGTGGGCCCCCTTCTGGGCGCTGTCGCTGTGCAGCACGCCGTTGTTGGCGAGGATCCCCACCTGCATGCCCTCAATGCGGGAAAAACCCGTCACCAAGGTAGTGCCGAACAACGCCTTGAATTCGTCAAACACAGAGCCATCCACCAGTCGGGCGATCAATTCTCGTGCGTCATAGGGGCGCTTGAGACTGGTGCCCACCAGGCCGTAGAGCTCCTCGATGGGGTAGTGCGGCTCATCATAGGAGGGAGCGGATGGGGCGGGTGACGCCGCCGTCTGGTTGTCACCCAGGTTGCTTACCAGGGTGCGGGTGATGGCCAGGGCATGGGCATCGTCCCGGGCCATGTGATCCGCCACCCCGGAGTGGACGCAATGCACCTCGGCGCCGCCCAAGGCTTCTGCGCTGATCTCCTCACCGGTGGCGGCCTTGACCAGGGGCGGGCCCGCCAGAAAGAGGGTGGCCTGTTCCCTGACCATGATGGACTCGTCCGCCATGGCGGGCACGTAGGCACCCCCGGCGGTACAGAGCCCCATCACCACCGCCAGCTGGGGGATGCTCTGGGCCGACATGCGAGCCTGGTTGTAGAAGATGCGGCCAAAATGCTCCCGGTCGGGGAACACCTCGTCCTGCATGGGCAGGAAGGCGCCGCCGGAATCCACCAGATAGAGGCAGGGGAGGCGCAGCCGCTCGGCGATGGCCTGGGCGCGCAGATGTTTTTTCACCGTGAGGGGGTAGTAGGTGCCGCCCTTCACGGTGGCGTCATTCACCACCAGCATGCACAGGCGCCCCGAGACCCGGCCGATGCCGGTGAGGATGCCGGCGGCGGGCACCGGCTCGTCATAGACCTGCCAGCCAGCCAACGCCGACAGTTCGAGAAAGGGGGAACCCGGGTCCAGCAGCTGGTCGATGCGCTCCCGGGGCAGCAGCTTGCCACGGGCCTGGTGGCGGGCGTTGTTGGCCGCGCCCCCGCCCTGGGCTATCTCCTCCAGGCGGGTATTCAGATCGTCGACCAGTGCCTGCATGGCGGCCCGATTGGCCTCATAGTCGGGGCTCGCGGTGTCGAGACGGGAATGGATCCTGCTCATGCGTTATCCCCCATCAGCTCACGGCCGATGAGCCAGCGGCGGATCTCCGAGGTGCCGGCGCCGATTTCGTAGAGCTTGGCGTCCCGCAGCAGGCGGCCGGTGGGGTATTCGTTGATGTAGCCGTTGCCGCCGAGCAGCTGGATGGCATCGAGGGCCATCTGGGTGGCATTTTCGGCGGCAAACAGGATGGCGGCGGCGCAATCCTTGCGGCTGGTACGGCCCTGATCGCAGGCGCTCGCCACCGAGTAGACCAGCGCCCGGCTGCTGGCGAGGCGGGTATACATGTCGGCGAGCTTGCCTTGCACCAGCTGGAACTCGCCGATGGCCTGACCGAACTGCTTGCGCTCGCGCACATAGGGAAGCACCACGTCCATGCAGGCCTGCATGATGCCAAGGGGGCCTGCTGCCAGCACCACCCGCTCGTAGTCCAGACCGCTCATCAGTACCTTGACCCCCCCGTGCAGGGGGCCCAGCAGGTTCTCCTGCTTCACCCGGCAGTTGTCGAACACCAGTTCGCAGGTACTGGAGCCGCGCATGCCGAGCTTGTCGAGCTTCTGGGCGGTGGAAAAACCGGGAGTCCCCGCCTCGACGATAAAGGCGGAAATCCCTTTGGGCCCGGCGGCGGCATCGGTCTTGGCATAGATGACGAAGGTGTCGGCATCGGGCCCATTGGTGATCCACATCTTGTTGCCGTTCAGCACGAAGTTATCCCCCTCGCGCATTGCGGTGAGGCGCATGCTCACCACGTCGGAGCCGGCGCCCGGCTCGCTCATGGCCAGCGCCCCCACGTGTTTGCCGCTGACCAGATCAGGCAGGTATCTCGCCTTCTGATCAGGGGTGCCGTGGCGGTGGATCTGGTTGATGCAGAGGTTGGAGTGAGCGCCGTAGGAGAGGCCGACCGAGGCGCTGGCGCGGCTCACCTGCTCCATTACCAGCACATGGGCCAGATAGCCGAGGTTCACCCCGTCATACTCCTCTGCCACCGTGATGCCGTGCAGCCCCAGCTCACCCATCCGGGGCCAGAGATCCCGGGGGAAAGCGTTGTTCTGATCGATCTCGCTGGCGCGCGGTGCGATCACTTTCTGGCAGAAAGCCTCGACCTGTTCGGTCAGGGCCTGGAGGGTTTCATCCATCAGGGCATGCATCCGTGCTCTCCTTGGTGCAGTGGACTGCCGATTTCCCCTGCCATCAGGGTGATGACTGGTCAGTCCATTCGTGATTCAAGTTTACGTTAGCGTAAACGTAAATTGATTGTTAGTCTAAGGTAAATTCGATGGCAGCCCGCCGCAAGGGGCTACTCGGGCAGAGGAGCGCAAGGAGTGAACAGGATGTGCAACAGCAACATGGATGTGGCCGGCCCAGGGTGGCCTGCCATCGCCTGCCAACGGGCTAGGAGGGGGGCATGAGCCAGCATCACACCCAGTACGGGGATCTGCCGCTCTACATCGGTGGCGAGGCGTGTCCGTCCGCAAGCGACGAGTGGATAGAGGTGACCAACCCGGCGGATCAGAGTCTGCTGGCGCGGGTGCCTAAGGCTACCCCGGCCGAGATCGAGCATGCGGTACGTACCGCCCACGACGCCTACCTGCAGTGGCGGGAGGTGCCGGCCCCCGAGCGGGCTCGGGTGATGTTCAACTACCAGCATCTGTTGAAAGTGCATCACGACGAGCTGGCGACCCTGCTGGCCCAGGAAACCGGCAAGAACCTGGCGGATGCCAAGGGCGACGTCTGGCGGGGCATCGAGGTGGTGGAGCAGGCCTGCGCCATTGCGAGCCAGACTCTGGGGGAGACCATGGGCAACGTGGCGCGCCGGGTCGACGGCCACTCCTGGGTGCAGCCCCTCGGGGTCTGCGTCGGCATCACGCCGTTCAACTTTCCGGCCATGATACCGCTGTGGATGTTCCCGCTGGCGGTGGCCTGCGGCAACGGCTTCGTGCTCAAGCCCTCCGAGCAGGATCCCCTCACCCCCATGCGCCTGGCCGAGCTGTTTACCGAGGCGGGGGCCCCCAAGGGCATTCTGTCGGTGGTGCATGGCGGCGCCGAGCAGGTGGATGCGCTGCTGGCCCATCCCGATGTCAAGGCAGTCAGTTTCGTGGGCTCGGCCCGGGTCGGCGGCCACGTCTATCGCAGCGCCACGTCGCAACTCAAGCGGGCCCAGTGTTTTGTCGGCGCCAAGAATCACATGGTGATCATGCCGGATGCCAACAAGGCGCAGGTACTCGGCAACCTCGTGGGAGCGGGAGTCGGCGCCGCCGGTCAGCGCTGCATGGCCATCAGCGTGGCGGTGTTCGTGGGGAACGCCAGGGAGTGGATCCCCGAGCTCGCCGCCGAGTTCGCCAAGGTGAAACCCGGTGTCTGGCACGATCCTGAAGCGGCCTACGGCCCCCTCATCAGCCCGGAGGCGAAAGTCAGGGTGGAGGGGCTTATCGAGGCGGGGATTGCCGAGGGAGCCGAGTGCCTGCTGGACGGCCGTTTTTGCGACGTACCCGGCTACCCGGTGGGCAACTGGGTGGGACCAACCCTGTTTCGCGGCGTGACCCCCGAGATGCGCATCTACCGGGAGGAGATCTTCGGGCCCGTGCTGGCCTGCCTCGAGGTGGGGAGCCTGGATGAGGCGCTTGCCCTCATCAACGCCAACCCCTATGGCAACGGCACCTCCCTCTTCACCGGCTGTGGCGCCGCCGCTCGCAAGTTCCGCCACGAGGTGGCGGTGGGCCAGGTGGGGATCAACGTGCCCATCCCGGTGCCGCTGCCGTTCTTCTCCTTCACCGGCTGGCGTGGCTCCTTCTACGGGGATCTGCACGCCTACGGCAAGCAGGCGGTGCGTTTTTACACCGAGACCAAGACGGTCACCGAACGCTGGTTCGACGAAGACATTCCCAGCGGCCCCAATATGACCATTCAGCTGCGCTGACGGCAGGGGTTGCCCACTTTGCCCGGGTGCCCCCATTGACAGCAACGGATCGACGGAACAAATACAAAGGAAGCGAACAAGATGGATTTTACCCTGACCGAATCCCAACGGGCCTGTGTCGAGTCGGCCGGCGCCTTCGCCGATCTGGCGCTCAAACCCCACGCCGCGCGCTGGGACAGGGAGCACGAGTTCCCCATCCCCACCATCAAGCAGGCGGCGGCGCTGGGTCTGTGCGGCCTCTATACCCCGGAGCAGTATGACGGTCTGGGCCTGAGCCGGCTCGATGCCAGCCTCATCTTCGAGCGCCTCGCCATGGGCTGCACCTCCACCACCGCCTATCTCACCATCCACAACATGGTGAGCTGGATGCTGGGCAGCTGGTTGCCTGCCGAGGTGGCCGAGGAGTGGGTACCCAGGCTCGCCAGCGGCGAGTTGCTGGGATCCTACTGCCTCACCGAGCCGGGGGCGGGCTCCGACGCGGCGGCCCTCAAGACTCGCGCCGTGCGCGATGGCGAAGATTACCTCCTCGACGGCAGCAAGGTGTTCATCTCGGGCGCCGGCAGCACCGACGTGCTGGTGGTGATGGCCCGCACCGGTGGAGAGGGGGCCAAGGGGGTCTCTGCCTTCATGGTGCCGGCCCAGACCCCCGGCGTGAGCTACGGCAAGGCGGAGGAGAAGATGGGCTGGAACAGCCAGCCAACCCGGGAGGTGAACTTCAATGCCGTGCGCATTCCCGCTCGCTTCCGGCTGGGGGAGGAGGGGGAAGGGTTCAAGTTCGCCATGCGGGCGCTCGATGGGGGGCGCATCAACATCGCCAGCTGTTCGCTGGGCACCGCCCAGCAGGCCCTGGACGACGCGTTGGAGCACGTGCGCCAGCGTCAGCAATTCGGGCGTCCGATCAGCGAATTCCAGAGCGTGCAGTTTCGCCTGGCCGACATGGCCACCGAGCTCGCCGCCGCCCGCCTGCTGGTGCGCCAGGCGGCCGCCAAACTCGATGAGGGCAGCCCGGACAAAAGTGCTTGGTGCGCCATGGCCAAGCGTTTTGCCACCGACGTGGGGCACCGCATCTGCGACGACGCCCTGCAACTCTTTGGCGGCTATGGTTATATCCGCGAGTATCCGCTTGAGCGCTATCTGCGCGATACCCGGGTGCACCGCATTCTGGAAGGGACGAATGAAGTGATGCGGCTCATCATCGCCCGCCGCCTGCTGGCCGACCCCGGCCTGGCGCTGGAGTAGCGGGAGGGGCCTGCCCTGAGGACGCAGTCGGCACGTCCTCAGGCTTTGTGAGCCAGGAGCAGGTTGGCTCCATTCAACCCTGTCATCATGGGGCAGTTTTTTTGACAAGGACAACGCAATGACAAGGATCAGGCTCGAATATCACGGCCACGTGGCCTACATCACCCTCGATCACCCACCCGCCAACACCTGGACGCTCGCCAGCCTGAAAGCCTTCTTGCAGATGATGGTGGAGCTGGATGGTCGCCCCGACGTGGTGGCCCTGGTGATCCGCGGTGCCGGAGAGAAATTCTTCTGCGCCGGCGCCGATCTCAAGATGTTCGCCGACGGCAGCCTGGCGCATGCCCGCGAGGTGGCCGAGGCCTTTGGTCACGCCTTCGAGGCGCTGGCCCGCTTTCACGGGGTCAGCATCGCCGCCATCAACGGTTATGCCATGGGAGGGGGGCTCGAAGTCGCGCTGGCCTGCGACATCCGCATCGCCGAGCAGCAGGCCAAGCTGGGGTTGCCGGAGGCCTCGGTGGGGCTCCTGCCCTGTGCTGGCGGCACCCAGCGCCTCACCGAGCTGGTGGGGCCGGGCTGGGCCAAGCGGATGATCCTCTGCGGCGAGAAGGTGAGCGCCACCCTGGCCTACGAGATGGGGCTGGTGGAGGAGGTGGTGACCGAGGGGCACGCCTGGGAGGCGGCGCAGCAGATGGCCCAGCTGGTGGAGCGCCAGAGCCCGAGCGCCCTGCGCGCCTGCAAACAGCTCATCAATCAGGGGCGAAGCACTCACAGGGACGCGGCGCTGCCGCTCGAGCGCAGCCTCTTTCTCGCCCTGTTTGACGATGCCAACCAGCGCGAAGGGGTGGCGGCCTTCCTGGAGAAGCGGGCCCCGCGCTGGCGATACGACCAATCCAAACCGAAAGAGTGAGGGAGTGAAGGATGAATGAGGTAATGATGGCGGCCCGCCATGTCGCAGGGGCAGATACCCGGTCTGCGGGGGCTGCCCATGAGTGAGCCCGTGCGCATCGAGACCCACCCCACGGCGGATGGCCGCTACATCGGCATGCTGACTCTGGACAGCCCCGCCTCCCTCAACGCCCTGAGCCTTGAGATGATCCAGTTGTTGCAGGGGGCGTTGACCCGCTGGGAGCAGGATCCGGCCATCGTCTGCGTGCTGCTGCAGGGGGCCGGCGAGAAGGCATTCTGCGCCGGTGGCGACATCCGCTCCTTTTATTACCGCAAGCAGGAGGCGAGCCACTCTGAGTTGTTCGGCTATGCCCGCGACTTCTTCCTGCAGGAGTACCGGCTCGATCATCACATCCACTGCTACGGCAAGCCCCTTGTCTGCGTGGCGGACGGCATCTGCATGGGGGGCGGCATCGGCCTCTTTGCCGGGGCCGCTTTTCGGGTGGTGACGGAGAAGAGTCTGTTCGCCATGCCGGAGGTGACCATCGGCCTCTATCCGGACGTGGGGGCCAGCTGGTTTTTGAGCCGGATGCCGGGGCGGCTCGGACTCTGGCTCGGCCTCACCGGTGCCCGCTTCAACGGGGCGGACGCCATCGGCCTGGGGCTCGCGGAGCCGCGCCATTCTCTGGCGCCAGTTCTGGCAGGCACGGCGCCAGTCCCTGGCCGAGGTCTTTGCCGACGAGCTGACCCTCTCGGTCAATTGCGTGCTCAGGGGGGACTTCGTGGAAGGGGTGCGGGCCCTGCTCATCGACAAGGACAAATCCCCCCGCTGGCAGGCCCCGCAAACGGGTGAGGCCTGGCTGGATGCCTTCTATCGCTGGCCCGAGGGGGACAACCCCTTGCGCCTCCGCTGACGCGGGATCACACACAAGGAGCACACCATGACAAGGATTGGGTTTATCGGGCTTGGCAACATGGGGGGGCCCATGGCCGCCAACCTGGCCAAGGCGGGGCACAGGGTGCAGGTGTTTGATCTGGTGCCCGAGAGCCTGAGCCGGGCCATCCAGACCGGCTGCCTCGCCGCCGGGAATGCCCGGGAAGCGGTGAGCGGCTGCGAGCTGGTCATCAGCATGCTGCCAGCGGGCGAGCACGTGCGCAGCCTCTGGCTGGGGGAGAGTGCCGGTGAGCGGGGTGGCCAGGATCTGCTGGCGGCCCTGTCGCCCGGCGCCCTGGTCATCGACTGCTCCACCATAGACGTGGCCTCGGCCCGTCAGGTGGGGGCGGCGGCGAAGGCGAGCGGCATCCGTTTTCTCGATGCCCCCGTCTCGGGGGGCGTGGCCGGTGCGGCGGCGGGCACGCTCACTTTCATCGTCGGCGGCGAACAAGCGGATTTTGAAGCGGCCAGACCCGTGCTCGCCTGCATGGGGCAGAACCTGTTTCACGCCGGGGCGCTTGGCGCTGGCCAGATCGCCAAGATGTGCAACAACATGCTGCTCGCCATCCACATGGCGGGCACCGCCGAGGCGCTGGCGCTCGGGGTCAAGGAGGGGCTGGATCCCGCCGTGCTCTCCACCATCATGGGCAAGAGTTCGGGCAACAACTGGAGCCTGGAGCGCTACAACCCCTGGCCCGGGGTGATGGAGAACGTGCCGGCGTCGCGTGGGTATACAGGGGGCTTTATGACCCGGCTGATGGTCAAGGATTTGGGGCTCGCCATGGCGTTGGCGGAACATGCCCACAGCGCCGTGCCCATGGGGGCCCTGGCCCGCAACCTCTTCAACCTGCACGCGAGCTTGGGCCAGGAGAACAAGGATTTTTCCAGCATCCTCGAGCTCTATCGGGACAAGACAGCGCCGGGTTAAGGGCCGCTATCTACCTATTTACCCGATAGTCTTTGACTCGACAGTCACCGGCCATCTCACCAGGAGCATTTATGGATATCACACGGAAAGTCATCGCCATCACGGGGGCGGGCAGGGGGCTGGGCCGCGCCATCGCTCTGAGTCTGGCGGAGCAGGGGGCCGTGCTTGCGCTCATCGACGTCAACCGCACCGATCTGGAGGTGACCGAGGCGGAGGTGCGCAGCCGTGACGGCCGCTGCGCCCTGTTCGTCTGCAACGTGGCAAGCGAGCCGGAGGTCGAGGCGACCTTCGCCGCCATCAAGGATCAGTTCGGTGCCCTGCACGGTCTCGTCAACTGTGCCGGCATCCTGCGCGACGGCATGCTGATCAAGGTGAAGGAGGGGGCACTGACGGAGAAGATGAGCCTGGCCCAGTGGCAGAGCGTCATCGACGTCAACCTCACCGGCACCTTCCTGTGCGGGCGCGAGGGGGCGGCGCTGATGGCCATCGGCGGGGAGGGGGGCGTCATCATCAACATCTCCTCCATCGCCCGGGCTGGCAACATGGGCCAGAGCAACTATGCCGCCAGCAAGGCGGGAGTGGCCTCTCTGGTGGTCACCTGGGGGAAGGAGCTGGCCCGTCACGGCATCCGGGTGATGGGCATCGCCCCCGGCGTCTTTGCCACCGACATGACGGCGGCGATGAAACCCGAAGCCATGGCCCGCATGCAGCAGGCCATCCCGGTGGGCACCCTGGGGCAGGCGGCGCAGCTGGCCCAGACGGTGCAGTTCATCCTTGCCAACGACTATCTGTCGGGGCGGATGATCGAGCTGGACGGCGGCTTGAGGCTCTAGTCCCCCCCTGCATATACCCTCTCTGACGCCCCTCCTGCAGGGCGTTTTTACAGGGGAAAGGCCCCAGAGCAAGGGTGCATAGCCATGCAGGTCCGCTTTTTGAAAAGCGGGGCGACATCATGAAAAGTCGTGAAATATCAACGGGTCTTTCTTAATTTGAACCAGCTCACAGGCACCCCGGGTCAGTGCTGTAAAATTGCGCGCGGTCAAGGCGGCTCATGATTGACGGCAAGAGGGATTGCGGCCGGAATAGTCATGCAATATAGTTGCCGCCTTTTTCACGGGGTACGGATTTTTAGCCCCTCCCATGTCGCGCGCTGTATGAATACGGATGCTCAGCCGCCGCCTAATAAAACAGGTTTGAGATGGACAAGAAACTGGGGCTGGGTGCCCTCATTTCGCTGGTGATCGGCTCCATGGTCGGTGCCGGGGTTTTCAGTCTGCCGCAAAACATCGCAGCGCACGCCAGTGCCGGGGCCGTCGCCCTGGGATGGGCCATCACGGGGATCGGCATGATCTGCCTCGCCCTGGTCTACCAGAATCTCTCCATGCGTCGACCGGATCTCGATGGCGGCATCTTCAGCTACGCCAAGGCAGGGTTCGGGGATTTCGTCGGCTTCAACGCCGCCTGGGGTTACTGGCTGTGCCAGCTGCTGGCCAACGTCTCCTACGCCATCGTGGTGTTCAGTGCGCTGAGCTACTTCTTCGACACGCCGGACAATGTCATCTTCGGTGACGGCAATACCCCGGTCGCCATCGCGCTCGCTTCCCTGCTCATCTGGTCGGTGCATGCCCTGGTGCTGCGCGGCATCCAGGTGGCGGCGCTGGTGAACATCGTCACCACCATAGCCAAGATGGTGCCCCTCATCGTCTTCTGCGTAGCCATCCTGCTCGCTTTCAACATGGAGACCTTCACCCTGGATCTCTGGGGGCAGGGGAGTCCCGAGCTCGGCTCCGTGATGGATCAGGTCAAGTCCACCATGAAGGTGACCCTCTGGGTCTTCATCGGCATCGAGGGGGCCGTGGTGGTCTCCGCCCGTGCCCGCCATCGCAAGGACGTGGGCCGCGCCACCGTGCTGGCGCTGCTGGGGGCCCTGGCGCTCTACGTCATGGTGACCCTGTTCTCCCTGGGGGTCATGAACCAGCCGCAACTGGCGGCCCTCAAGAACCCCTCCACCGCCATGATCCTGGAAGCCGTGGTCGGCCCCTGGGGCGCCTGGCTCATCAACATCGGCCTGGTGATCTCGGTGATGGGGGCCCTGCTGAGCTGGACCGTGCTGGCGGCAGAAGTGCCCTACATAGCCGGCAAGACCGGGGTCTTCCCGGCCTGGTTCGCCAAGGAGAACAAGAACGGCTCCCCCAAGGTGTCGCTCTGGTGCTCCACCTGCCTGGTGCAAATCTTCCTCATCATCATCTACTTCCAGAACAGCACCTACCTGGCGCTGGTGAACATCGCCACCTCGGCGGCCCTGGTGCCCTATGTCTTCTCCGGTGCTTACGGCCTCAAGCTGGCGTTGAAAGGGGAGACCTACGCGGGCCAGCCCCATCAGCGCAAGCGCGACCTGCTGCTGGCCTTGGTGGCCACCGTCTATGGCTGCTGGCTGGTCTATGCCGCCGGGGTGGAGTACCTCTTGCTGGTGGCGCTGCTCTACAGCCCGGGGATCTTCATCTACTGGAAGGCGCGCCAGCACCACGGTCTGCGCAGCCTCAACCGGCTGGAGCAGGGGATGACGGCAGCCCTGCTCGGTTGCGCCGTGCTGGCGTTCTACAAGGTGATGGACGGTACCATTCCCCTGCATTAATCGGCACAATAAAGAGATGGCAAGATGCCATCTCTTTTTATGGATAATGGCGGTCAAGTTGACCGCTGTTTCGTTATTGAAGGAATGTTTATGCTGTTTGTGGGCTATCTGGTGTTGGGCGCCTTCGCGGGCATGCTGGCCGGGCTGTTCGGTATCGGCGGCGGCCTCATCATCGTCCCCGTGCTGGTCCTGAGTTTTCACGCACAGGGCGTGGCGCCGGAGATCATCACCCATCTGGCCCTCGGCACCTCGCTGCCCACCATGATCTTCACCGGTTTCAGCTCCCTGCGTGCGCACCAGGAGGCAGGAGCGGTAGACTGGGGGATGATTCGGCGCCTGGGCGCCGGCATGCTGGTCGGTGCCTGGCTCGGCGGCATGACCGCCAACCTGCTGAGCGCCAGCACCCTCAACATCATCATCGGCTGCTTCGCCTGGACCATGGCCCTGCAGATGGGGCTCAATCTGAGGCCAAAAGCGGAGCGACACATGCCGGGCCCCCTTGGTACCGGGATCGCCGGCACCGTCATCGGCTGGATGTCGGCCTTGTTCGGCATCGGTGGCGGCTCGCTGACCGTGCCTTACCTCACCTGGAATTCGGTGCCCATGCGCAACGCCGTGGCCGCCTCCGCCGCCTGCAGCATGCCCATCGCCCTGGCAGGCAGCCTCAGCTACCTCTATGCCGGTTGGGGAGACGTCGATCTGCCCGAGTGGAGCGTCGGATTCATCTATCTGCCGGCCCTGCTTGGCATCGTGCTCACCAGCACCCAGTTTGCCCGTCTGGGCGCCAGACTGGCACACAGAATGTCACCCCGGCGGCTCAAGCAGGCCTTTGCCCTGCTCATGTTGCTGGTGGGTGCCAAATTCATGCTCTTTAGCTGAACCCTTGGCCAGATTGTTGAAAAATAAGGCGAACGGCTCGCGATGCGGTAGAAAGCCATTGCATTGAGGGGCCAGTTTGCCTATTCTCCTCGCCGGTGGTCCTATTGGTCCTCTCGCATTGATAACCCGTCGACCTGGTCAGGACCGGAAGGTAGCAGCCAAGGCGGGGGACTCGAGTGCCGGGATGTGGCTGGTAGGGCCACCACCTGTTTCTGCTATTCAACAAGTTACAGCTAATACCCCCCTTCAGACCTCTTGGTAATCCACTTCATGTGGATGAATCAGGAGTCTTCAAAGTGCATTTTCAGCTCTCTTCACATGCTATTTGCTCTACCGCAAGGTGAGCCTGTGCCCTATGGGCGTTCATCAGGCTTCAGACCGCGCCTGGCTCAAACTTCCTCTTGATCTTCAGCACTGTCCCCTTGAGGTCATGCTTTCCCTCAGTCACCTCCCGTGGCCTCTATGGCCCAGCCATCTTCTGACTTTCAGCACTGCAAGCTCTTGCAGTACGCCATCTGACGCCTCCTTTTGTTGGCGCCGGCAGAGCAGGTGAGGCCATGTGCGTGACGCGACACCATGGCGGGGCCACGCGGCAACGCGAACCCCTCTGGTGGCGGGAGCCCGGGCAGGCTATCTTGCCGTTATTGGAGATGTCGGGAACCGGTTTCATACCGTGCGGCTCTCCCGTTCTGTTTTATGGAAGGTGCGGCCCCGTGCAGGGGCTGCTCTCGACTCACCAGAGACCAGGCTGACAGGCGTGGCATGAATGCAGATCCCGTCAGCCTCTTTTCGCGCCCCTGAGGGGCGCCGTTTTCTGTGGTTGCTCAAAGGATCCCTGATGATTGGCATGATCGCATCTCTACTCAAACCGGGCCTGCCCGAACACCCGGACTCCTCGCAATATCAGGGGGGCCGGTTCAACAATGCCGTGACACCCCAGGCGCGAAGCCTCTGGGAAGGGGCCAGGCTCTGGTGGGACTTCCTGTTCGCCAAGCCTGGGGGCACGGTGCCGGATCGCGTCATTCCGGTACAGGTCATGACCCGGGAGGGGCTCATCGCGGCGCCGGACAACAGCGTGTGGCGCCTCGGCCACTCCACTCTGCTGCTCAAGTTGCAGGGCACGTTCTGGCTGACGGATCCCGTGTTCAGCGAGCGGGCCTCACCGGTGCAGTGGTTCGGCCCCAAGCGCTGGCATCAGCCGCCCATCACCCTGGAGGCGCTGCCTCCCATCGAGGGGGTGATCCTCTCCCATGATCACTACGACCATCTCGATCACGGGGCCATACTGGCGCTGCAGGAGAAGGTCGGCCACTTCATCACGCCCCTCGGGGTGGGGGCGCGCCTCATGGCCTGGGGAATTGCGAAGGAGAAGATCCGCGAACTGGACTGGTGGCAGCAGACCCGAGTGGGCGGTGTCACCCTGGTAGCGACTCCGGCCCAGCATTTCTCCGGTCGTGGCCTCGGGGACGGCAACCAGACCCTCTGGGCCTCCTGGGTCATTCGCGGCGAGGGGGTCAACCTCTTCTTCAGCGGTGACAGCGGCTACTTCGACGGTTTCAAGGCGATTGGCAGGCGCTACGGTCCGTTCGACGTGACCTTCCTCGAGACTGGGGCCTACGACAAGCGCTGGGAGCTGGTGCACATGCTCCCGGCTCAGACGGCGCAGGCGTTTCACGATCTTGGGGGGAAATGGCTCTATCCGGTGCATAACGGCACCTTCGATTTGGCCATGCACCGCTGGAACGATCCGCTTGAGCAGATTGCCCGACTGGCTGCCGAGCAACAGATCCCCCTGACCACGCCTGTCATGGGGGAGCCTCTGGAGGTGCTGAGCCCCCATGAGGGCAGCCCCTGGTGGCGCGATTGACCTGAGTGCCCTCCAAAGACGGTGTCACCCCTCAAAGGGGCGTGCGGGAGGCTGGGGGCGGGCCCTGTGAGCGCCCCCGCTGCCTCCCCATCCTCTGCGCCGGACCTGCTATGGCCAGGCGGGGAGGGCGCACGGGAGCGCCTTGCCCGCGTTATCTTCTGCCACCAGAGTCTTGCTGATACCTCACTCGGGCTGGGCGGCAACCTGGCGCTTGAAGGGACCTGGCTTGTTGGCCTTGCGGTGTTCCGAGACCAGGATCAGCAGGCGCTGCAGGGCGATGAAGCTGAACAGCAGCAGGCCGATGATGATCTTGGTCCACCAGGAGCTGAGGGTGCCGTCGAAGTTGATGTAGGTCTGGATCAACCCTTGGATCAGCACCCCGAACAGGGAGCCGAAGACGGTACCCACCCCGCCGCTCAGCAGGGTGCCGCCAATGACCACGGCGGCGATGGCATCGAGCTCCACCCCGACGGCGGCGAGCGGATAGCCCGCCGAGGTATAGAGCGCGAACACGATGCCTGCCAGGGTCGCCAGGGTGGTGGAGAGCAGGTAGATGCGAATGGTGGTGTGGCGCACCGAGATCCCCATCAGGGCCGCCGAGGTGGCGTTGCCGCCGATGGCGTAAACGTTGTTGCCAAAGCGGGTGCGGTTGGCGAGCAGGATGCCGAAGACCACCACCGCCAGCATGATGAGGGCCAGCAGGCTCAGGCGACCGCCCCCCGGTATCTTCCACGATAGGCTCGACAGGTAGGTGAAGGTGGGATGATCGATGGGCAGGGACTGCTCGGAGATGAGAAAACTGGCCCCCCGCAGGAAGAACATGCCCGCCAGGGTGATGATGAAGGCGGGGATCTTCAGGGTGTCGATCAGCCAGCCCATGAGGGCGCCAAAGCCTGCTCCGAGCACCAGTACCAGAGGGATGGCCAGCACGGGGCTGACGCCCAGCTTCCCGATGAGCGTTGCCAGCAGCACGCCGGTGAAGGCGATGACGGCCCCCACCGACAGATCGATGCCCCCCGAGAGGATGACGAAGGTCATGCCCACCGCCACAATTCCCAGAAACGCGTTGTCCGTCAGGATGTTGCAGATGATGCGGGTGGACATGAAGGCTGGGAAGGAGGCCAGGCAGAGCAGATAGCCCAGCACGAAGACCATGATGGTCACCATCAGGGGGAGGTTGCGTTTAAACATGGCGAGTCCCTCGCTGGAAGAGGTGGTTGAGGGCCGGTGACTGCATAACCAGCACCGCCAGCACCACCAGGGCCTTGACGATCTGGTTCCACTGGGGCTGGTAGCCGGAGAGCAGGATCCCGGTGTTCACCCCCTGGATGATCAGTATGCCGATCAGGGAGAGGGCGAGGTTGAAGCGCCCCCCCATCAGGGAGGTGCCTCCTATCACCACCGCCAGAATGGCGTCCATCTCGAGCCAGAGCCCGGCGTTGTTGGCATCGGCACCCCGGATGTCGGCGGCGACTATCATGCCGGCGACGGCGGCCATCATGCCGCTCAACAGGTAGGTGGCGATCACCACCATGGGGGTGTTGAGCCCGGCGTTCTTGGCGGCCTTGATGTTGATCCCCACCGCTTCGATGAAGAGGCCGAGGGCGGTGCGCTTGGTCAGCAGCCAGAGCAGCAGCGCCATGCCCAGGGTGATGATGACCGGGGTGGGCAGATAGAAGAGGGAGCCGCTGCCGATCCAGGCGAGTGCGTCGTTGTTGAAGGTGATGATCTGCCCCTCGGTGATGAGCTGGGCGATGCCCCGGCCCGCCACCATGAGGATCAGGGTGGCGACGATGGGCTGGATCTTGAACACCGCCACCAGCAGGCCGTTCCACAGGCCGCACAGAAGGCCCACCCCGATGACGGCGGCGAAGATGACCGGCAGGCTGTGACCGCCGGTGGCCAGGCTGGCCATGGTGGCCCCGCTGATGGCCATGACGGCGCCCACCGACAGGTCGATGCCGCCGGTGGCGATCACCAGCGTCATGCCGAGGGAGAGCAGGGCCACCGGGGCACAGCGGTTGAGGATGTCGATGAGGCTGCCAAACAGCCGCCCATCCTGGATGTGGATGGCGAATAAGTTGTCGGCGACCAGGGCATTGATGAGCAGCACGCACACCAGGGCGGCGCACTGGGCCGAGCCCGTGGGCCACTCTCTGCGGGCGCGCGACCCCTTGGTGAGGGGGAGGATGGATGACGTCATATCAGGCCTCACATGCAATGGCGTTCATGATGGCAGGGACGCTCAGGGCGTCCGTCGCAAGCTCTGCCACCTGTTTTCTGTCACGAAGGACGATCACCCGATCGGCATAGCCCACCAGCTCCTCGAGCTCGGAGGAGATGACCAGCAGGGCCAGCCCGTTGGCGCAGAGGGATTCGATGAGGCGGATGATCTCGGCGTGGGCCCCCACGTCGATGCCCCGGGTGGGCTCGTCCAGGATCAGGAACTGGGGTTTGGTGAGCAGCCAGCGGGCGAGCAGCACCTTTTGCTGGTTGCCCCCGGAGAGAAACTGGATGGGCTGCTCCGGTCCCGGGGTCTTGATGGCCAACTGCTCGATGAGGCGGGCGGTGATCTCGTCCTGTTCCTTGCGAGACAGGGGATGCAACCAGCCCCGCTGGGCTTGCAGGGCCAGCACCATGTTCTCCCGCACCGAGGCCGAGGCGATGATGCCGGCGCTCTTGCGATCCTCCGGGCAGAAACCAAAGCCGTTGGCGGCCGCCTGGCGTGCAGAGCGGATGGTCACCGGCTTGTCCCGCACCCGGCACTCGCCGCTGTCGCTCGGCACTATGCCGAACATCAGCTCGGCGGTCTCGGTACGACCGGACCCGAGCAGGCCGGCGAGGCCCACTATCTCCCCGGGCATGACGTCGAGACTGAAGGGGGCGATGACTCCCCGCTTGCCATAGTCCCTGAACGACACCATGGGCTGGTTGCTGCGCAGTGTCTTGCCCGCCCGCTTGAGGGCATTGTCGTCCAGCTCGCGTCCCAGCATCATCTTGACTAGCTCCAGTTGTGGCAGTGCCTGGGTGTCGCGGGTGCCGACCAGCTCGCCGTTGCGCAGCACTGTGATGCGATCGCTGATGGCGTAGACCTGATCGAGAAAATGGGTGATGAAGATGAGGCTCACCCCCTGATCCCGCAGGCGCGTCATGAGGGAGAAGAGCATCTGGACTTCGCTGGCATCCAGGCTCGCGGTGGGCTCGTCCAGGATCAGGATCCTGGCGGAGAGGGACACCGCCCGGGCGATGGCCACGATCTGCTGCATGGCGACCGAGTAGTGGTCGAGGGGCAGGGTGACATCCATCTCGAAGCCGTGGCTGGCCATGATGGCGCTGGCTTGCCGGGTCATGGCGCCCCGGTCGATGAAGCCGAAACGGCGGGGCTCATGGCCGATGAAGAGGTTGTCCGCCACCGACATGTTCGGCAGCAGGTTGACCTCCTGATAGACGGTGCCTATCCCCAGACGCTGGGCATGGGCGGTGTCCGTCGGGGAGATGGGGACGCCATCGAGTTCGATACGGCCGGCGTCTCGCTGATAGACACCGGTGAGGGTCTTGATCAAAGTGGACTTGCCGGCCCCGTTCTCGCCGAGCAGCGCCATGATCTCTCCCCGGCGCAGGGAGAAGTCCACCTGATGCAGGGCTCGTACTCCGGGAAACGTCTTGCATATTCCGCGGGCATTCAATACGACATCGTGAGTGTTCTCTGACATGAACATTGGCTCTCCGATATAGCGCGCCATACACGTTCAATCACTTATATGGCGCGCTATGTGACAGTCTGGCGGGGGAGCGGGATTAATAACCCATGTCTTTTTTCAGCTCGAGCTGCGCCTCGGCACTCCCGGGCTCAAACAGTTTGGACTCCGTCTTGATATGTTTGGGGGGCAGGGTGCCATCTTTCTTATAGGCCAGCAGGGCATCGAAGGCCGGTCCCGCCATATTCGGCGTGAGCTCCACCGAGGCATTGGCTTCGCCTGCGATCATCGCCTTGAAAATATCCGGCACGCCATCGATGGAGATGATCTTGATATCCTTGCCCGGTTTCAGCCCGGCCTCTTTAATGGCCTGGATGGCGCCGATGGCCATGTCATCGTTATGGGCGTAGACGGCGCAAATATTCTTGCCGCTATTTTCCGCCTTGATGAAGCTCTCCATCACCTCCTTGCCTTTGCTGCGGGTGAAGTCGCCGGACTGGGTGCGGATGATCTTGATGGTGGGCACGGCCGAGACGGTGTCGAGGAAGCCCTTCTTGCGATCCAGCGCCACGCTGGCACCCACCGTGCCCTGCAATTCCACCACGTTGCACGGTTTGCCATCCTGCTGCTTGATGAGCCACTGGGCTGCCACTTCCCCTTCGTGGACGCTGTCGGCGGCGACCCCGGTCATGAAGAGACCGTCATCTTTTACCGTGATATTGCGATCCAGCAGGAAGACCGGGATCTCGGCCTCTTTCGCCTCCTGCAGTACCGGCTCCCAGCCAGTCTGTACCACGGGGGCAATAAAGATGGCATCCACCCCCTGGGCAATAAAGGAGCGAATGGCCTTGATCTGGTTCTCCTGTTTCTGCTGGGCATCCGCAATTTTCAGGATGATGCCGCGTTTTTGGGCTTCGCTCTTGGCGACTGATGTTTCTGCAGCTCGCCACCCGGATTCAGAACCAATTTGCGAGAAGCCCACGGTCATCTCTGCAGAATATGCAGTGGCCGAGAGAATAAGGGTGCTGATAATGCTCGCCAGTTTCACTTTTTTATACATATGACACTCCTTTGTGATGCATGGTGAAATAAACCGGAACACGTCAGGTTTTTATTGTACGGGTCAAGGTTATAGGCTCTTGAATTAAACGGCGGGAGGTGGCTCACAGAAAATTTTCAGCAGCACGATGCTTCATACAAACAGCAGAAGAGTTCATATATCGAGCCCTGCCTGTATTGATTTTTATGCATATTTATTTAATTAGGCAACCATTGTGTCCAGAGTGCCACCTGCTTTTTGCCCCCGGTATCGGGGGCGCAGGCACGCAGATGAGGGGCCCTCGTCAACGAAGAGGGGGATATGCCCCTGGCACAGGCGACCCCTCTGGGCGCACCGCTGCCAGCAGATAATCCACGAAGGCCCGGACCCGGGCCGAGAGGTGACGGTGCTGTGGATAGAGGGCGTAGAAGGGGCGGGATCGCCCCGCAAAGGGGGTCATCACCTCGATCAGCTTGCCTTGCAACAGCGCCTCGGCTGCCACGAAATGGTAGATCTGGAACAGACCGCCCCCAGCCACCGCCCAGCCCAGGCCCGCCAGCACATCGTCAAGCACCCGCTGTCTGCTCTGGACATGAAGGTCGACAGGGTCCCCCTGCTCGTTCACGAACTGCCAGGGGAAGGGGCGACCCGTGCTCGGGGTGATGAACTGGATCAGATCATGTTGCGACAGCATCTCCAGGGAGGTTGGCGCGGGGCGGCGGGCGGCATAATCGGGGGTGCAGAAGACCCCGAGGCTGGCATCCTCCAGCTTGCGGGCGATGATCCGCCCATCGCGCGGCTCCCCCAGCCGGATGGCCAGATCGTAACCATCCTCCACGAAGTCGATGTTCCTGTTGGAGACATTGAGCTCCAGCTCGACCTCGGGATAGGCCGCCATGAAGCCTGGCAGCAGGGGCACCAGACGGTGGTGGGCATAGACGGTGCCCACGCTGATGCGCAGCACTCCTCTGGGGTGGCGCTGGCGGCCGGTGATGGCCCGCTCGGCCTCGGCGATCTGCTCGAGGGCCTGCTGGCACTGCTCCCGATAGAGCTCCCCGTCATGGGTGAGGCGCACGCTGCGGGTGGTGCGATGGAAGAGTTTGACGCCGAGCCTGGCCTCGAGACGCTGGATGGAGCGGCTCACCGAGGCGGGCGTTACCCCCAGTACCTGAGCCGTGGCGGTAAAGCTGCCAAGTTCGGCTGCCTTGCAAAAGAGCTCTATGGTGCCGAGCTGGACGGGGTCGAAGGCACGGGACATATGTTCATCCATGTAAATAATCAAGTTCAATGGTGTGAGTTTATTCGTCCGTGTGTAATCAGTAAATTGCTCATCGAGGGCGGCCCGGTGGCCGCCCGATCGATCACTGCCATCAAAAGGAAGATCACGATGAAGAACACCCTCAAGGCCGTGCTGGCCTCACTGCTGCTGGCGACCTCCGCTGCGGCCAGCGCCTCCCCGAAAGGCGAGATCCTGGTGCTGCTCTCGAGCGAGACCGAACTGCCGCTGCAAGGGGGCAAGAGCCTGACCACCGGCTTCTACCAGAATGAACTGGGGGTGCCTGCCGCCGCCCTGCTGGAGGCCGGTTATACCCTGACCCCGGTGACCCCGAGAGGGAACCGGCCCGTTGTCGACAAACACTCCGTCGATCCCCAGTACTTTGGTGGCAACCCGCAGGAGATGGTGCGCATCGGCGCTGTCGTGGAGGGGCTGCTTGGCGCCGGCAAGGTGCTCTCCCTGAGGGAGGTGCTGGCATCCGGTCCCGAGCGCTATGCCGGCCTCTTCATTCCCGGCGGCCACGCACCCCTCATCGATCTTGCCAAGGATCCCGAGGTGGGGACCCTGCTTCGCCACTTCCATGACAACCACAAACCCACGGCCGCCATCTGCCACGGCCCCATCGCGCTGCTGGCGGCGCAGGCGGATCCTGCCGGGTTCGAGCAGTCGGTCATTGCAGGCAAGGCAGACGGCGCCAGAGAGTGGATCTACGACGGTTACAGGATGACCATCTTCTCCGACAAGGAAGAGGCGGTGTTTGAAGGCTCCCTGGGGGGTGACAAGCTGCGCTACTACCCGGCGAAGGCCATGGCCCAGGCCGGTGGCAGCATGCAGTTCGTGGCACCCTGGCAGCCTGGCGTTGTGATCGATCGCGAGCTCATCACAGGCCAGAATCCCTTCTCCGACCACGCTCTGGCGAGCGCCTTCATCGCGGCGCTGGACAAACAGCAAGGGGCAGGCTGACGCGAGGAGAGGCGCAAGCTCCCCCCCTTGATCAGTGCAGGCAGCCCCCATGGGTTGCCTTTTTCATGCCCCTGCCTTGGCGAGAAACGCCTTCATGGCGGGGGTGACACTGTGTTTTCGGGTGATGAAGGCGATGGTGCCTGCGCTCGCATCGCTCAGGGGATGGCAAGGCAGTTTGAAGAGCTGCTGGGCGGTGGCGGCGATGCCGGCGCTGACCACGGCGCAGCCCAGGCCGTGACTCACCCCGTTGACCAGGTGGAACAGGGAGTCGGTCTCCAGCACCACCCGAAGGCTGATCTGCTGGCGGGCGGCGGCCTCGTCCAGGTAGCGGCGAAACTGCATGGTGCTGCTCGGCAGGATCAGGGGGAGATCTTGCAAGTCCGCCAGGGTCAGCGGCCCGGTCGGGGCGCAGTGGGCAGGCAGGGGGCCCAGCAGGGCCATGGGGTTGGGGTGGCGAAGCTGGACGTCGAGGGCCCGGCGCTGATGCTCGGTGAGCAACTCGTCAAAGCCGAGCCCGATGTCGATGCGATGCAGATCCAGCTGCTCCATCAGGGTGGCATGGGTCATCACGCAGAGGTGCAGGCCCACCTTGGGGTAGGCGTCGTTGAACCCCTTGAGCAGCGGCATGATGTCGATGCTCGACTGGGGCACAACGCCGATGCGCAGCGCCCCCGACAGCCCGCCCCGAAAGAGGCTGAGCTCCTGGCGCATGGCATCCTGTTCCTGAAGCATCCGCTCGGCGTGGTGCAGCACCACTTCCCCCGCCTGGGTCAGGGCTACGAACTGGCTGTTGCGCACCACCAGTTCGGTGCCAAGTGACTTCTCCAGGGCGGTGATGCTGGCCGACAGGGTCGGCTGGGTGATGAAGCAGGCCTTGGCCGCCTTGGCGAAGTGACGGTGCTGGGCCAGCTCGTAGAAATAGTGCAACTGCTTGATATTCATCGTGGTAATGGCAGCAGGCAAAGGCAATGAGCGACAAATTTAATCAATCGACATCCTTATAGCAATAGAAGTTATCTATTGGTGAATAGATTTGTTTCATTGGTTTTGGCGCGGCGGCTTATCTAAACTTGAGGCCCGAATACAGCTTATAAGCGTCTCGCATGATCCCTTTCAATTCACGGTTGCCCAGTCTGGATGAGCTGGTGGAGGAGGTGGCCGTGTCCGTCAACATCAACGGCATCAACCATGCCGTCATGATGGCCACCCCGGACGATCTCGACGATTTCGCCATCGGTTTTCTGTTTGGCGAGGGGATCATCGGGGGCAACCACGATGTACACGATATCCAGAGCACCCCGTCCGAGCACGGTATCGTGCTCGATGTCACCATCGCCAACCGCTGTCTGGCTGTGCTGGGTCAACGCAAGCGCCGCCTGGCCGGTGCCAGCGGCTGTGGCATCTGCGGCGTGGAGGCCATCGAACATGCGTTGCCCGTGCTCACCCCGCTGACCCCGGGCGCCCCCTTCGACACCGCCTCTTTGCAGGATCTGCGGGAGCGCATCGTCCCCTGGCAGAGCAAGGCCCGCCAGAGCGGCGCCCTTCATGCCGCCCTGGCGCTGGATGATCGCGGCGAGATCCTGGCCTGCCGGGAGGACATAGGGCGGCACAACGCCCTGGACAAGCTCATCGGCATGCAGCTGCGCCAGCCGGTGCAGGCCGCCACCCTGGTGATCACCAGTCGCTGCGGCAGCGAACTCATCCACAAGGCGGTGCAATTTGGCGCCGCTCACCTCATCAGCCTTGCTTCCCCCAGCCAGCTCGCGGTGCGACTGGCCCTGAAGTACAACCTGACCCTGATCCATGTGCCCCGATCCGATGCCCCGGTCTGCTATGCCAGCCCCCGCGCCCAGGATCACGTTGGAGACTCCCATGTCCAGTCATATTGAGAAACCGGCCAAGGCCGGCGGCTTTTCCTCCCTGCAGTCCACCTTCAAGCAGGTGCTGCGCAGCCAGAAGACCCGCCAGAACATCAAGAACCTGCTGCGGGTCAACCAGACCGACGGCTTTGACTGTCCCGGCTGCGCCTGGGGTGACAACAAGCAGGGGGCCTTCCAGTTTTGCGAGAACGGCGCCAAGGCGGTGGCCTGGGAATCCACCGGCAAGACGGTGGGGGCCGATTTCTTCGCCGAGCATTCGGTGCGCCGCCTCGCCACCCAGAGCGACTACTGGCTCGAATACCAGGGGCGACTGACCGAGCCCCTGCGCTACAACCCGGCCACCGATCACTACGAGCCGGTTAGCTGGGATCAGGCGTTTGCCCTCATCGCCGACAAACTCAAGAGTCTGGCCAGCCCCGACGAGGTGGAGTTCTACACCTCGGGACGCGCCAGCAACGAAGCCTCCTACCTCTATCAGCTGTTTGGCCGCCTCTATGGCACCAACAACTTCCCCGACTGCTCCAACATGTGCCACGAGGCGAGCGGGGTGGGGCTCATCCAGTCCGTCGGGGTGGGCAAGGGCACCGTGGTGCTCGATGATTTCGACGCCGCCAAAGCCATCTTCGTCTTTGGCCAGAACCCGGGCACCAACCACCCGCGCATGATGAACGCCCTGCGCAAGGCGGCACGCCAGGGGTGCCAGATCGTCACCTTCAACAACCTCAAAGAGGTGGCCCTCGAGCGCTTCGCAAGCCCCCAGAGCCCGGCGGAGCTACTGACCCCGGCGGCAACCACCATCAGCCACCAGTACCTCACGCCAAAGCTGGGCGGTGACATGGCGGCCATTCGCGGCATGGCGAAATACATCCTGGAAGAGGAGGGGGGGCGCATCGATCTCGCCTTCATCGAGCAGCACACCGCGCACTTTGACGACTACCTGGCCCAGGTGAAGGCCACGGAGTGGACGCAGATCGAGGCGCAATCCGGCCTCGGTCGGGAGGCGATCACCCGGGCGGCGCAGATCTTCGCAAGCAGCGAGAGCGTGATCAGCTGCTGGGCCATGGGGATCACCCAGCACAAGCATTCGGTCGACACCATTCGCGAAATCGTCAACCTGCACCTGATGTGCGGCCAGATTGGCAAGCCGGGGGCCGGACTCTGTCCGGTGCGCGGTCACAGCAACGTGCAGGGCAACCGCACCATGGGGATCAACGAGAAACCCAATGCCGCCTTCCTCGATCGCCTGGAGCGCCGCTTCCCGGTGGGCTTCAAGCGCACGCCGGGGCACAACGTCTACGAGGCCCTCAAAGCCCTTCATGGCGGCAAGAGCAAGGTGCTCATCTGCCTTGGGGGCAACCTGGCAGCCGCCGCGCCGGATACCGAGTTCACCTATGAAGCGATGCGAAGGAGCGAGCTCAACGTGCAGATCAGCACCAAGCTCAACCGCAGCCACCTCATGGTGTCAAAAGATGCCCTGATCCTCCCCTGCCTGGGCCGTACCGAGCTCGATCAGCAGCGCTCCGGGGTGCAGAAGATCACCGTGGAGGACACCTTCAGCATGGTGCACGCCTCCACCGGGATGAACGAGCCGGTCTCGCCGCTCTGTCTCTCCGAGATAGACATCGTGGCTCGCATGGCCGAGGCAACGCTTGGCAGCGATCGGGTGGACTGGCTGGCGCTGCGGGATGACTACGGGCTGCTGCGGGATCTCATCGAGGAGACCATCGCGGGCTTTGGCGACTTCAACCGCCGCATCGAGGAGCCCTGCGGCTTCCATCTGGAGAACAGCGCCGCCCTGCTGCGCTGGAACACCGCGAGCGGGCGCGCCGAATTCAGGGCGAGCCGTTTGCCGGACTCCATCCTGCCCGAGTGCACCAGCCACGCGGAGCAGATGGTGGACCAGCCCGTGCTGCTGCTTCAGAGCCTGCGCTCCCACGATCAGTACAACACCACCATCTATGGCATGGATGACCGCTATCGCGGCATCAAGGGGCGACGCAACGTGGTCTTCATGAACGAGGAGGATGCCAGGAGGCTGGGGCTCGCCGAGGAGCAGCGGGTGGACATGAGTGCGGTGTGCAACGACGGGCGCGAGCGGGTGGTGCGGGGCTTTAGCGTCATCTTCTACGAGATCCCGAAAGGCAACATCGCCGCCTACTACCCGGAGACCAACCCCCTGGTGGCCATCGAGAGCATAGGGGAGGGCTCTTTCACCCCCACCTCCAAATCGGTGCCCGTACTGGTGACCCCGAGCGCCGCCTCGGTCGAGAGCCTGGCCGTCACGCTCTGATCTCCTGACATGGATACCGTCCGACCCCTGCCATGGCAGGGGTTTTTTTATGGCCGAACGGTGTCCGGCAAAGCCTGGGCCGATCAGCCCAGAGCCACCACCACGCAGTTTCGGCCCTGGCTCTTGGCATCATAGAGCGCCTTGTCCGCCTCCTTGAGCACGGCGGCGATGCTGGTGGCATCCGCCCCCCAGTGTGCGACGCCGAGGGAGATGGTGATATGGCCTGCCACCTCCATGTCGTGGCTCGCCACCCGGGTACGCAGGCGCTCGGCGATCTTCTGTGCCTGTGCAAGGGAGACCCCTGGCAGCAGCAGCAGGAACTCTTCGCCGCCGCTTCGACACAAGGCGGCATCGGAACGCAGATCCTGCTGCATCAGGGTGGCGAGGGAGACGATGACGGCATCCCCCACGTCGTGACCGAAGCGGTCGTTGATGGCCTTGAAGTGATCGATGTCCAGGGCAATCACCGTCAGGGGCTGACGTTCGGCCTCGTACTCGTCCAGCATCTGCTGCATGGCCCGGCGGTTGAACAGGCCCGTCATGGGATCGGTGTGGCTGTCGGTGTGCAGCTTGTCGATCTTGGTGTTGAGCAGCCCCAGCCCCTTGAGGATGGCCTGCTTCAACTGGGCCGCTTCGAAATACCAGGCGCGGATCCCCGAGATGCTGGTGGCGGCCCCCTGCTGATCCATGAGCCCGGCCCGGTTGGCCAGTTGTCGCAGGGGTCTGGCGATGATGGTGGCCGAGAGCCAGATGACGAAGAGAATGAAGAGGGTGACCGGGATCATCCCCTTGAGGATCTCCAGCATCTGTTCATCCAGGCCGGCCAGGGTGGCGCTGCGGGGGCGCTGGGCCACTATCCCCCAGCCTGCGTCTGCCACCGGGGCAAAGCCTGCCAGCATCTCGCTGCCCCGGGAGTTGAGCACGCTCTGGGCGCCATCCTGCCCCTTGAGTACCGCATCCACCACCCGGTTCTTGCCAATCCTCTGGCCGATGCGCTCCGGGTTCGGGTGATAGATGAGGGTGCGCTGGCGGTCCACCACATAAAGATAAGAACCATCCTGGTAGTAGTGCTGCCCCAGCAGGCTGGAGAGCACGCTGGCGGACTCCAGATAGATGGTGCCGGCGACATAGCCGAGGTAGCGCTTGTCTGCCGAGAAGATGGGGTGGGAGAGGCTGATGAGGTAGTTGCCAGTGAGGGAGACCAGGGGATCCGCGATGAGGGGTTGCTGGCTTGCCAGGGTCCGGCTCGCATTGGCCGAGGTGAGCTTGACCCCTTTCACATGCAACGCCTCGGGAGAGACGGCGACGATGACGGAATCGGTGTTCACGATGGCCACCGAGTTGAAGGTGTTGGTGCGCCTGCGCAGCTGGGTCACCTCCTGCTCGAGCCCGGCGATGTCATCGGCCTGCAGCAGGGGGGCGAGCTGGCTGGCGCTGTAGGCGAGCTGTCCCTGGGCCGAGCGCAGCATGGTCTCGGTGGAAGCGGCGAGCTTGGTGGCATAGACCCGGTTTGCTTCCAGGGTGCTGTCGATGAGCAGTTGTCTTTGTGCCTGATAGATGGCGTAAAAGCTGTTGCCAAAGGTTGCCAGCACGCCGATGACGGCCAGCGCAAGGATGAGGCGATGCAGATCAAACCTCAGCAGCCAGTGAGAGTGCATGAACGAAACGGATCCTTGTCGTGGCGTCGGGGCAGTGCGGCAATTTTAAGG
>JADHEF010000597.1_pt1 | contig 34497 bp, 46 predicted proteins | sample 8952391 | NCBI WGS metagenome assembly JADHEF01 (sample SAMN16124439, study PRJNA663245) | bioreactor sludge metagenome | isolation source: sludge (nitrite) | place: India:Bengaluru | collected 2019-02-28 | reverse complement strand
CATCAATCCATCTTTACCATTGGCTTTTTTATATTTATATCGCCATACCTTAGTGTGAGTTATCTATTTATTCTGCACTGGAGATATGCGGGAAGATTCGGGAAGTTCTGGGATAACGTGGGATGAAAGCTTGAGCTGATAAGCATTTGAGGAATTTTTTAAGGGCAAACCAGGTTGAACTTGATTTGCCCTTTATTTTGCACTGAATTTAACGATTTCTCTGGATGTACTAATTTTTTAGTTTTTATTTTGCACTAAATAGATGAAAGAAAATATAGTTACAAAGCCTGTCATCAGTAGTTTTGCTGCCATTTAATTAATCAAACACTCATTTCTAAATTGCGAACTTTTAAGGAACTGTGGACAATTTTTAAAAAAGCAGTTCTCAATTGCAAGACATTGTTTTTATTTACTATATTTAAATATTAAAATAATAGTTCATTATTCAAATTGCGAACAATTTATTCTGAATATTTAGGAACTAAGTCCAATGATCTGAATTTTTAAGTGAAACGGATTGAGATGACTCCTTCTAAATCTGAATCACTTAGTTCTTGGTAATAATCAATTATGCTAATTTTTTTTATTTCTACTGATTATTACATTTGTAGCACTACTTACTGCACTAGCTATTAGCTTATGTAATTGCTCGTGTGTTTCTTCTGAGTTATTGCTATTTATATCAATTTCAAAAACTATCTGATCTAGTACTCTAAATTTCAAACTTGTTTTATATATTTGGGGTTTTGTGGACTCCATAAACTTCTGTACTAGACCGCTTGTACTGTCCGGCATAAATCATTTGCTCCTTTTGTATTGGTTGTATTCATCTAAAGTTTGTTGTTTCATTTCAGGCTTATCATCGTATAGTTTATAAACATCTGAAATCAATTCTGTTTTTGATTTTGACGACATTATTTGTCGCGTATAATAAAGTGCAATCTCAATTGTAAATATAGAAAGTAAGAGAGTATCCTCATTTACATTCAATGCTAACCCTTTCTCTTCTGATAACAATTTATAAAATTTAAGAATAAATTCCGATTTATCATCTGGATCCATCAATCTATAAGTAGCATACAATGCCCCTTCTGTAGACTCATAGCATTGGAATAGCAATTCATCATTAATATGACCTGGTAAAGCTTCCTTAGCTTTTTCTTCACCAATTCCCATAGATTTCGATACTTGACCTCGTCCAGGAAATGCCTCTCCAGTTCCATTACTAAGCCATTCATAAGAACAACCAATTTTTTCAGCCCACTGTTTTAATGTTTTGGGCAAAGGCTTTTTGCAACGTGATCTTGCTGATTGAAAAGATGATCTATTCAAGCCTATACGTTCAGACCACGGAAAAGGTCTTTCATCCCCAATCAAAAAATTCATTCGATCCCAAAATTGAATGTCGTCATTTTCAGGCGACGTTTCTTTTTGCATATGTATCCCTCAATAAGCAAAACATATATGCAAAATTATATTCATTTTGCATAAAATTAAATTAAATTAAAATCAAATACTTAACTAAAAAATACAATCGAATTAAGTATTTTTGAATATTTTTAATATGCAAAACTATTGATTTGAATACTTTTGCATATTAATATCGCTATAGTTTCATCAAATGATGATTCTAACGAGTTTAAAAAAAGCCATTTGGCTAAGGAGTTCTCTATGGGATCTATGCATTTACCCAAAGAACATAACGTTTGGGACAAGCATTCTATTAAAGCGGCTATAGCCAGAAAGGGTAAGAGCCTTTCTGACTTAGCACGTGATTTCGATATGCCTGAGCCTACTCTGCGCAGTGCATTGGCAAAGCCATGCAAGAGCGGAGAAGAAGTTATCGCACAGTTTCTGGAACTACCACTATATGTGTTATTTCCAGAACGTTGGACTATAGATAACAAACGTATTTATCCACGAACTTTAAAGCGTAAACAATAGGAGCTCGTGTATGGAACTTTTCTATAGTATTCAGGAATTAGTGGAATTGCAATCCAGTATTCAAAATCCCAAATATCCAAATAATCGTCAAGGTTTTGAATATCGAGCAAAAAAAGAAAACTGGGATTACAGTCAAGAGAAGTCTATTGGACGTAATGGATTTACTCGTAAATACATGATCCCTGTAGATCTTGCATTAAGTATTCATAACTATTTAGTTCCGAATATAAAGAATGAAGTAGAGGCCACTCATGAGTTGGCTGTTACTCAGAATGCAACTGACTTAATGAGTTGGCAACGTGAAATTGCTGAAAACCGTTTATTTGTCGTGCGCTTCATTCAGCAGCAGATCAAACAAGGTACTAAAAAGACTCCTGCTATCGAGCAATTTATTGCAGATGCTGATGCCCTTTTATTACCTGAAGAAATGCAACTTGCTGTGCAAAAAGCTAATGCCAAAGCAGGAGAAGGTCGCACCGTTTCTCGTCGCAGTGTTTTCGACTGGGTTAAATTAGTAGAGGAAGCTGAACAACATAAAATCAATGTCATTAGTGTGTTGGCACCTAAAGCCCGTCGTTCAGACATACCTGTCTGGGCTATGGATTTGCTTAAGCTTTATGCGCAACCACAAAAGCCGACCTTGGCCGCAGTGTTGGAATTACTTCCAAATTACTTAAAAGAAGGTGTGCCTTGCCCTACCTATAACCAGGCATATCGTTTTATTAAGGAAAAACTGGGCAATGTGGAAGCACAACGTGGCCGCATGGGTCCTCGTGAGTTAAAGAATATACAGCCATTTATACGTCGTGATACAGCGCTGCTATTACCAACTGATGTGTATACAGCAGATGGTCACTGTTTTGATGCGGAAGTGGCCCATCCTGCACATGGGAAGCCATTTCGACCTGAAATTACGGGAATCATTGATGTTGGTAGCCGACGCTATGTGGGGTGGTCAGTGTCTTTAGCTGAAAGTAGTTGGTGTGTTTTAGATGCGATCCGTATGGCTGCGGTTGAGTGTGGTATTCCAGCCCTTTTTTATGTTGACCGTGGTTCAGGTTATGACAATGACATGCTGAAGGCAGAAAACCGAGGTGTGATGGCGCGTTTAAATAGCGAAGTCACACATGCACTGCCATATAACTCGCAAGCCAAAGGCGGGATTGAGCGTAGCCATAAAACCTTATGGGTAAAAGCAGCCAAAAAGTTACCAACCTATATTGGTAAAGATATGGATACAGAAGCGAGAAATAAGGCTTTTAAGGTTACTCGAAAGGATATTGCTGAGTTTGGTCAATCTAAATTGCTGATGCCGTGGGCTGAGTTCCTGGCTTTTGCCGCACAGGTTGTAGCGGATTACAACAATAAACCGCACAGCAGCTTAAAACGTATTACCGACCCTGTGACGATGAAAAAACGCCATCAAACCCCGTTAGAAGCGTGGAATGAAGCGTTAGAAAAAGGTGCACCGATTGACCGTGTAGAAGATTGGGATGCAGAAGATTTGTTCCGTCCTTATGAAGAGCGTTTTGTTCGTCGTGGTGAAATCGAACTGTTTACAAACCGTTATTTCAGCCAAGACCTTGCTGAATACCACGGTGACACGGTGCTAGTGGGCTATGACATTCACAATGCTGACCGTATTACGGTGCGTGATTTGGATGGTCGATTCATTTGTCATGCTTACTGGAATGCAAATAAACGTGATTACTTTCCTAAAACCAAGATTGAACAAGTTCGTCAACGTCGTGCTGATGGTCGTTTACGTCGTCTGGCTGTGAAACAAGATGAAGTTTTACAAGAGGTGAATCCGCAACGCGTGATTGAACACATTGAAAACCAGACTGTCATTCCATTTAACCAAAACCAGCATAAGGAAATAATGGCTGAACTGAATGCTTTACCAGTTTCAAAGCCCAATGATGGCGTGATTTATTTTAAAGATGCACATTCAATGAAAACTGAAGAAACCACTGGGGATACAGGTTCTGAAACCAAAATCAAAAGATGGATTCGTTTAGATCAGAAAATAAAACGTGATGAGGAGCTGAACGAAACAGACAAAACTTTCTGGGAATTTTTCCAAACCTCTAAAAAGTTTGGAGAACTTGAAGAAGAAGACGCTGAACTAAAAAGCTATTTAGCCCAGCGTCAGGGATAAAGCGGTATTTGCCGTACCACTTTAAAAACTACTTAACAACAATTTAATGGTGATTTATATGAACTCAAATGTCAATGCAATGGAGATGAGTGCTCCAGCCGGAATCGCTCAGATCCGCAATATTTCACAGTGCTATACGGCTGTGAAACGTACCTTGGAACGTAATCCTTTATTGCCTGGTATTTCTGCATACTACGGCCCGAGCGGCTTTGGCAAGTCCACCTCTGCCAATTTCGTGGCAACAAAAACCAATGCTTTTTATGTACAAGTGAAAAGCACTTACACGAAAAAGGCTTTCTTACAGGCTTTGCTGCGTGAGATGAGTATTCCTTATCCAGCAACTTTGTCTGAAATGATGGAACTGGCGAGTAGTGAACTGGCGAAGTCTGGCCGTCCTCTCATCATTGATGAATTTGACCATCTTGTTGTTGGTAACAAGGTTGAAATTGTACGTGACCTTTATGAGGCCAGCCAAGGGACGTTCTTGATTATTGGTGAAGAAATGCTGGCACGTAAGCTGGAGAAATGGGAGCGCTTTCATGGCCGTATCTTGAACTGGGTGCCTGCCCTGCCAGCCGATCTGTCTGACACCAAACTGCTATGCAGTATTTATGCACCGAAACTGGAGATTGAAGATCCTGTACTTGAACAGCTCTTGAGTTCAGTACGTGGTTCAACCCGTCGGGTATCAACCAATCTGGAAATGCTGAATGAAACAGCACTCGAAAATGGGGTTAAACACATCAGTCTAAAAACCTTAAAAACATTGTTGCCCGAAGGCTTTGTTACTGGCGAAAGCCCTAAACCACGTAGTTTCTAAGGATTGTTGTAAATGCAAGTTGGTACAAATTCGTCAATTTTGACACAGGGGAAAAATCTTATGGATGCAGGACAACCTTACCAATCACCGCGTCAACGGGTTTGGGCTGCCATTCGTAAGCATCGTAATGAATTCACGATTCAGCAGGTCGCTGAATTAGGTCAAATGAAATATGACAGTGCTCGTGACTTTATCACAGGGTTAAAAAATGCGGGGATTATCAGCCTTAAGGAATCGGTTGCTGTCGGACATGAAAATAGCCATGTCAAACAAAAGCTGTATCAACTGGATAAAGACCTTGGTTATAACGCACCTAAAGTGAACCGCAGTGGGGAGCTGCTTGTGACCAACCAAGTGAATAAAGCAATGTGGAACACCTTACGCATTACTCGCGCTTCGGTAGATGCAGATGAACTGGCAAAACTATCTAGTAATGACGAGCTAAGTATTTCGGCTCTAACGGCAAATAGTTATCTCATATTGCTTTATCAGGCTGGATATTTAGCTATATCAAAGCAAGGAAACTCTTGGGTAGGCAGAACTAAGTATCGACTTTTACCAGATATGAATACGGGGCCTATTCCCCCACAAATCCAACGTGCAAAACAAGTTTTTGACCCAAACACAAATACTTTGATGTACACAGAACGCCCAGAACTCGAAGAAGAACTGAAGCATGGGACGCTGTTGCTCAACCAAGAGGAAATTAATGATGAATAACCAAGCCCGGATTGATCCAGAGTTACATGCTTTTGTTAAGCAAGACCGAATTCGCTTGTTCACGGAACGCAATGAGTTCAAGGCTTTAGCTGAAAACTTTGAACGCGATCTTTATAACACCAAATACCGCAGCCGCAATGTGATTGGCATTTTAATGTTCATCATTGTGGTGCTCATTGGAGTAATCGCATATGTCTCGAAATTCAGTTAAACCAGAGTGGATCGTCCTGGTTGAACAGCGCAAAGAGCAGCTCGGGAGCATTCAAAAAGTTGCTGAAGAGTTGGGATATGCCAGACCCAGTCTGTCACTGGCTCTACGCGGTAAATATGTTGGCAATACAGACCGCTTAGAGCAAACAGTTATGAAGGTGTTGGGTAGTGTTCACTGCCCTCACTTGAACCAGAAACTCAGCCCTGATGAGTGCATTAACTTCCGTGAACGTGATGCACCTACTCAGAACCCAGCAGAAATGCGGCACTGGCGAGCTTGTCAGCAATGTGATGTGGCTTGCAAAAAGAAAAAACGTAAAGAAATTTTTTGAGGGTAAATAGATGGCTGATTTAGCAGACATTGCTGGTGAAATTGCTGATGAGCGCCTGGCTCATACGCTTGAAAACCGTCAGCAATATAACGCTGAAAGTGGGTTTGAATGCCTTAAATGTGGCTGCCAGATTCCAGAAAAACGTCGTGCCTTGGGTGGTGTGACACTTTGTATTGACTGCCAAACGGTAGTTGAAATTCAAAACAAACAATATCGTTAATGGGGAAATAATGAACGCAATTGTAGAAGTTCCAGCAGGTTATCGTATTGATGCCAAAGGACGTTTGATCCCGGTTGATCAAATTAAAGCGATTGATATTGAACGTAGTGACCTGGTCGAACGTTTGATTGGTGGTGCCAAGCTGCTGCAGCAACAAATGCTGGCATTTAAAAAATTAGCATTTGGAGATATTGCTGCCTTTATTCAGCTATCTGCTGAACAGCATGGTGTGCAATTAGGCGGTAACAAAGGCAACGTGACGCTATTCAGCTTTGATGGCAAATACAAGATTGTGCGCCAAAGCCAGGAAAGCATTCGTTTTGATGAAAGCTTGCAGGCTGCCAAAGCGTTAATTGATGAATGTATCTCTGAATGGGCTGCGGGTTCTAACGACAACATTCGTGTGCTGATCAATGATGCCTTCCAGGTAGACAAGGAAGGAAAAATTTCAACAGGTCGTGTACTCAGCCTGCGTCGCTTAGACATTCGGGATGAAAAGTGGCTACGTGCAATGGATGCCATCAGTGACAGCATTATTGTGACTGACAGCAAAAACTATGTGCGCTTTTATGAGCGTGACAGTGAAGGCAAGTATCAAGCGATTTCGCTCGATTTTGCCAATGTTTAAACTTTAACAAATACAGGTAATAAAACCATGAACAAAGCAGAACTTATTCAACACATCGCAACTACTGTGGGCATTAATAAAACTCAAGCTACAGCTGCCCTTCAGGCATTTGAAACTGCTGTTATTGATAGCTTGGCTAATGGGGAAACGTTAGAACTTAAAGGTTTTGGTACTTTCAAAATTACTGAACGTGCTGAACGCCAGGGCCGTAATCCAAAGACTGGTGAAACCCTCACTATTCCTGCAACCAAAAGCCCGACGTTTAAGGCGGGGAAAGCATTCAAGGATGCTGTGAATTAATGCGATTCCAAACCAATTGATTTAACAAAAACAAAAGGTCCCGCCTTTTGGCGGGATTTTTTTGGCCAAAATTTAGGAAAAACAATGATTCGAATTGAAGATTTAGACCAATTACCACTAGAAGTAGTCATCAGCTTGGGAGAAACACCATGAGCCTAAGTAAAGAACAGCAAGATCATGTACTTAAAGAATTAGACATCCCTTATAACAAAGTCATCCTGCATTGTGATGGCCACGATGTCACACTTCGCCTGGTTCGCATGAAAATGAAATTGGTCGTGGGTATTTACATTGACCAGATGTTTAAGGGAATCTGGCTGACTGAACCAGATAAACATCCAGAGGCAAAATTTTTACCGACTAAAAAAGTAAAAATATACAGCCAAAAATCTAAAGCTGAAATCATTAAAGTTTTAGGTAAACGTGAAGCAAAAAAATCATTTCCTGACTTAGACGAGGTCATTGAGTCGAAATCTTGTTATTTTTCTTCACCTAAAGCAGCTCTATCACACCTGATCAAAGTCAGCGATTCAATTGAACTTCTAGCGGAGATGGCAGCGTGAAGAATAAACGTAAATTAACAATTCAAGGTTCGGCTCAAGAAGTGGCTGGGCAAATCTTTGAAACAGTGATAACTCCTGTCTATTCACACATGCACGCTGTACATGAAGTTGAAGCAGATAATTTTGCCTTCTGCATGGCGGGTGTTACGGTTGCTGGCTATTTAGCAGCAAGCGATGACTTGGAAGCGGATAAAACCAAACTGCTTACTTATATTGAAGAAATGTGTAAAGACATTCAAAACGAAAAAAAAGGCTTAGGTATTTTAGCTAAACCTATGGGGAAACCTGCATGAAAAAATCATCCCGTAATGAACGCTTAGCTGCCATTCACATGGGAAAAAAAGCGTTGAATCTGGATGAGGATACTTACCGTGACATGCTTGAGCATGTTACTGGCAAGCGATCTGCCAAAGACATGGACATGAATGACTTGCTTAAAGTCATTCAGCATTTGGACCAGCTCGGATTTTCCAAACGCAACTTTGGTAAAAAACCAAAAGTGAAGCTGTCTAAAGAAGCTTTGATTGGAAAAATTGAGGCGCATTTAGCGGAACATAAACTACATTGGAATTATGCAAAAGGCATTGCTAAACAAATGTTTCAAAAAGAAGCGTTAGAATTTTGTACAGAAAATGAACTGTGGCGTATAGTTGCAGCATTGGAGTACAAAGCAAGACGAGCGCGCAATGAAACAAGACGAGTACCTGGACAAACTACCTGAAAACCTTCGGCTGATTATTCAGCTGACTGACTATAGAACTGCCATGATTCTGATCAAGCATTATGGCGGTTCGGACTATAGTTTCCCTCCCCTTAAATCCATTTCTGAAAGCCATGAACTTGCTGAACTGCTGGGCTTCAATAATCTGAAAAAGCTCTGCCAGTTCTGGAATGGCGATATTGTTTACATTCCTAAGTCTGACCGTTATCTGGGTATTTTACGTGATAAGCGTATTGAACAGGACCTTGCAGAATTAGGGGCATCCTCTGATATTCAACGTCAGCTTGCTAAAAAATATAATGTCACAACACGCTGGATTCGGTCCGTCCGTAAAAATCAGGTCAGTAAGACTCCAGCTGTTTCAAAGTATGATCGACAACTCGATATGTTTGCCTGCTAATTGCTTTTACTTTTTCTCCACTGACCGCCTCCGGGCGGTTTTTTTATGGAAGTAGTTCCGCAAGGAATAGATTGCAAAATCATCAAAACTTACAAGACGTTAAATAAGAGTTTATTTCAATGTCTGAAGTTAAAAAAAAGAAATTTGTTTTATCCAGGCTGAGCTTAAGCCGTCTTGAAGGTGTTCACCCAGATTTAGTCAAAGTGGTTAAACGAGCAATTGAAATCACTGAAGTTGATTTCCGTGTTTCAGAAGGACTTCGGACCAAGGCCAGACAAGCTGAACTGGTGAAATCAGGTGCAAGCCAAACTCAAAACTCTCGCCACCTTACGGGCCATGCTGTCGATCTAGTTGCCATGATTGGTTTAGACATTCGCTGGGATTGGCCGCTGTATTACAAAATTGCCGATGCCGTTAAACAAGCCGCAAAAGAACTGAACGTCCCTATCGAATGGGGTGGTGACTGGAAAACATTTAAAGATGGTCCACATTTTCAACTACCTTGGGGAAGCTACAAATGACTCATAAAAAATCAAAGATTCCGCATTCCTTGATCCAACAGCGTATTGAAGAAGGTATTAAATTTAAGTTGGAAATTCTTGGCAAGGCTGATTACCGCAAAGGTTATGAAGAAGGCAAAAAAGACCTGCAAGCCCTGGTTAATGCAGATGAGTCAGAAAAGATTCAAAAGCTGCGTTTATCCATTTCCAGTCTTGAAGGACAGTTGGATCAACAGGCTATTGAATTCAGTGAGAAAAACCGTTTATTGCATGACGCAACCAAACGCAATACAGAAAAAAATCAGAAAATCCTGGAATTGGAACGTCAGCTTGAAGTTTCAAAAAATAACTTTGAAACCTTCAAGAAGGAACAACAAAGTTTAGCTGCATTAGGTTTTGTGGATAAAAGCTTCATTGTCCACAACTGGCGTGACAGCTGGAAATGGCTCAGTAACTGGTGTTTTGGCTTGGTGATGTTCTTTGCTGTTACCCCGCTTCCACCAGAACTGCTTGCAGTACTCCCAGAACATATCCGTTTCTATGTGATTGCCTGGATTGCTTTCTGCGGCATGGTCGGACGCTATATCAATCAAAGTACAGCAACCAAGCTATGACCTTAAAAATATTTGTGCGAAAGAATTTTTCCGCTGTTCTGGTCTATACCCTGATGGATGCATATGACTGGATCAGCAGCCCAATACAACGATTTAAAAAGAGAATCCAACATGTCAAAAGTCATTTTTTCAAAAAGCGCCATCATCAGCCTTGCCGACTATGTTCTGAAAAATTACGGGCACATCAGCGAGACGATTGAGGCTGGGATTATTGCCACCCAAAAAACTTATAGCAATTCAAAACTGACGGCTTTAGCAGTCTATGACATGTTGCAAACAACAGCTAAATATATGCAGGCGGTTGAGAATGAGGGTGTTCTTAAAGGGGTTGCCAAGAAGGAAGCTGTGCTTGAATTCATAGTTAAAGAATACTTAGAAACTCAAGATGAAATTAAACAGATCTGGTCTGGCTGGCGAACTACCGTGTCCTGGTTTATTGACCAGTTGATTTCCATGTTGAATAGCGGCCGTCACGTTCTTCAGGCCTTTGTAGGTTAAGGGGGAAATGTGGCGATTCAATTAGAAGCTTATCAATGGATCATGATCCTGATCTCGATCATAGGCACAGTTATTACGACCATTAAAATTTTATGGGGTCGAATTGAAGAAAACCTGAATAACAACTTTCAAGTGATGCAAAACAAACTTGAAGATGTTGCTAAGCAATCTGCTCAAAACTCGGATGACATCCGTGATCTAGAACGCAAGTTCTATAAGTTTCAGATTGATTTGCCACATACCTATGTTGCCCGTGAAGACTACATTCGCGGTCAGACTGTGATTGAAGCCAAGCTTGACGCACTGGCTTCAAAAATCGAGAACGTTCAAATACGCCAAGGAATGAATAAACCATGACAGATCTTGTAAAAGCCCGCCGGGAAAACATGCGTTGGTTGTTACTGAATGCACTGAACAATGCGCGTCCATTGGGGGCTATGGATGTACTCGTTCTAACGGTTGTGCAAGCTATTTATCCAGATGCCACCGCCAATGAATTACATGCCCAGTTGGCATATTTAGAAAATAAAGAACTGGTTGATATTGAACAGAAACCGGATGGACATTGGCATTCTGTCCTTAATTCTAACGGGATTGATGTAGTGGAATATACCGTGAATTGCCCTGCTGGGATTGCACGCCCAACAAAGTATTGGGGAGGTGCATAAATGGCAAAGCAGTCTGCAATTGATCAGCTCAATCCTGATGATAAATTTTGGTTAGATACCTGGTTCAAAGATAAAGGCTTTTGCGGTTATGTCGAGATTGCTGAAATCTTGATGGAACGTGGCTACAGCATTAGTAAGTCTAGCGTACACCGTTATGGACAAAAGCTTGAACAGAAGCTTGCTGCCGTGCAAGCCAGTACTCAAGCAGCGATTTTGATTGCAGATGCTGCACCTGATGATGGCGATGTACGTTCTCAAGCGGTGCTATCACTGATTCAGACCGAGCTTTTCAATGCGCTGATTGCACTGCAAGAATCCAATGATCCTGATGCTGACCCTGCGGATCGTTTAGCGTTGATTGCCAAGTGCGGTAAAGGTATTGCAGAAATTACCAAGGCTTCAGTGAATCAGAAAAAATGGATGCTGGACGTGCGTGACCGTGCCGAGAAAGCGGCTCAAGCCGTTGAAAGTATCGTTAAAAAAGGTGGCTTGTCTGCTGAAACAGCGGCCTCTATTCGTGCCCAGATTTTAGGTATTGTTCAAAAATGACCGAAAACAAACCGTTAGATTTATTACAGCCTGATTTTGATAGCTCAGTACCGGCAGTCCTGTTGCCCTATCAGCAAGCATGGATTGCCAATAAGAATCCGCTCAAAGTGGCTGAGAAATCTCGACGGATTGGTTTGACTTGGGCTGAAGCTGCCGATGCCGCTTTAGAGTGTGCCAGTGACCGCAGTGCGGGTGGTCAGAACTGTTATTACCTGGGCTATAACAAGGATATGACAGTTGAGTTTATCCAGGCCTGTGCCATGTGGGCGCGTGCCTATAACCTTGCTGCAGATGAAATGGAAGAAGGCATCTGGGAAGATGGCGATAAGGAAATTAAAACGTACATTATCCGGTTCCCAAATTCAGGCTTCCGTATTGAAGCACTCACCAGCCGACCTTCCAACTTACGTGGCCGTCAAGGTCGTGTGATTCTGGATGAAGCAGCCTTCCATGAAGACTTAGACGAACTTCTTAAGTCAGCAATGGCCTTACTAATCTGGGGCGGTTGTGTCCGCGTGATCAGTACTCATGATGGTGAAGACAATCCTTTCAATGAGCTGATCAAGGAAATTCGGGCAGGTAAACGTAAAGGTTATGTGTTCCGCTCCACTTTTAAAGAAGCTGTAGAGCAAGGCTTATATCAACGTGTTTGCTTGCGTAAGGGCATTGAATATAAGAAAGATGAAGAACAGACATGGATGGATGATGTCTACAGTTTCTATGGCGATGCAGCCGATGAAGAACTGGATGTCATTCCAAGTAAAGGCGGTGGCCGCTGGTTAAGCCAGGCATTGTTAGAACAGCGTCAGAAAGAAGTTCCGATTATTCGCTGGTCTGCACCAAAGAACTTTGAACAATGGTCTGAAGAGTCACGACATACTGAAATTGAAGTGCTGTTTGAGACTTTGATCAAGCCACTGATTGACTCATTGCCTAAGAAGGTTAAAAGCTTCTACGGTCTGGACTTTGCCCGTCGTTCTGACCTTTGTGTATTCTGGCCGTTAATTGAATACCAGGACACTCGCAAGCTCTGCCCTTTTGTGCTTGAGCTTTCCAATATGCCGTACAAGCAGCAAGAGCAGCTGTTTAAACTCATTGCCAAGGCATTACCAAATTTCAGCAAAGGTGCACACGATGCCACCGGTAACGGTGGTTATCTGGCTGAAGCGATGCAGCTTGCCTTTGGTGAAAAAATCGAAGCCATTCATCTAAGTGAAGGCTGGTATCGGGAACATACACCACACTTTAAAGCCGCGTTAGAGGATGGTGATATTGCCATCATTCCAAAGGACAAAGACATTATGGATGATCACCGTGCCTTTGTTTTAGTGAATGGTGTGGCACGTATTCCGCAAAAGAGATCCACTGGTGCAGATGGATTAAAACGACATGGTGATAGTGCAATTGCCCACTTGCTGGCGGACTATGCCAGCAAGAATCCAAGTGCGGCGATTGAGTTTATTGCGATTCCATCTAAGGATGAGATGGAACTGGAAATGAATAACGATGGTTATGATTGGGATAGGATAATCTGATTTACAAACCATCAATTAACTCCTAACATGTAGAAATTAAAAGATTAAATAAGGGGTTGGTTTTGGAACAGAATTATTCTCAACTACCAGAAAACATTAGATTGAACCTTAAAAAATATGAAAAACATCGTCACGTGACATGTTTGGAATGTGGTTATGATGGGTTAATGGGTATCAATAATCCTAAGTATTCAGGGGTTATTTTTTGGATTTTATTATTTGGTGTAGCAATGTTTTTAACCACATTAGGTATTAACTTCTTTATTATTTTCTTTGTTGCTCTCTTCGCAGTGCTCATCAAGAATTCATTATTTGGAGATAAAGTGGTTTGCCCAAATTGTGAAAAAGATTTAGTAGCCAAATAGATCTTTAGTAGATTAATTTTTTATATTCTGATTTAGGAATTACTTCCACATTAAATCCACACAAGTCACATGCAAACTAAGCACAATCTCAAATTGTGCTTATTATTTCCCCTTAATTCAATAAAATACAATATTATATTTGTCATTTTTTGGGTTTGGGGTATGTATTAATGGATTCAATTTATGTAGATGTGCCTTTTGGCATGAATTATGATGTAAAAAATGGCATACCAATACATGAAGCTATTGAACAGTTAAAAGCTATTAATAAAATTATTGAAAAACAAAAAGCAGTTATAGCAACCGTAGCTAATGTAAATATTGAACGTACAGAAATCTTTGTTACTGAACTTAAAGAAGGTAGTTGGATAGAAGAGATTTGTATCCGAATCTTTTTTGACAACAAAGAACATTACGACAAATTTGCTTTGGCTGCTGGAGGTGTACCTTTGGACTTATGGATTAAAATTCTGCTTAGCATGGGTGTCGGAGCATTCATGATGTATGGCATTTTAAGTATGCTAGGCAAAACTGGGGGTTCTAACTCTGGTACAACTATCAATATAAAAAACAATAGTGGCATTATTTCTTTAGGTGAAAGTATTGGTTTGAGCGAAAAGCAAATTGATACTGTGATTGAAAAAAATTCAAAACAAACTAAATCAGACAAACAAGCTACTCTTGATATGCTTAATCCCGCTAAAAATGGTGGTGCATCAAGAGTTCAGCTTTCAGGATTACAAGAATTAGAAATACCTCAGGCTGATTTTAATAATTTGCCTGATGAGGTTCCTTCTCAAGAAAATACTGAAACAGAGCAAGCTTACAATAATATTGATATTTACATCTATGCAAGCGATCGTGATAAAACCACTAGTGGATGGGCAGGAATTGTCCCTGAACTATTTGAACAGCGTGTCAAATTTGAACTAGGTGAAGGTGTAGATCCTAATTATTTGCATGGTCGTAGAAAAGTTAGTGCAGATATTGTTGTTTACAGTCAATTTATTAAAGCCCAGAATAAATATAAGGCTTATAAGGTTCTAATTAATACTGTAGCTTAATGGAAGTACTTCCACAGCAAAGCTCTACAAAGTTGATTCAAACTAAGCACAATATCCGTATTGTGCTTTTTTATTATGGCTAAAAAAGATAAATCTCAGAAACAAGCGTTAGAAACCACTCAAACTGCCGACGTTGCCTGGTTTACCAATCAGTGGCAAGAACACCCTGTTGTTGGTCTAACACCTGCACGCCTTCACCAGCTGCTGTTAGGTGCAGAACAAGGCAGCCTGCAAGCCCAAGCCGATCTATTCGCAGATATGGAAGAACGCGACGGTCATATTTTTAGTGAAATGGATAAACGTAAGAAAGGCGTTAATGGCTTGCCATGGGGAGTCAATCCACCTAAAAATGCCTCTGACCAGGAAAAGAAAATTGCAGAAGAAGTCCAGGAATGGATCGATGAAATTCAAGACTTTGAGATGTTTCTTTTTGATGCTATGGATGCTGTTGGTCATGGCTACAGCTGCCAGGAAATTAAGTGGCAGCGCTTAGGTAATTTATGGCTGCCAGAAAGCTTTGAACATCAGCTTGCACGCAATTTTATGACCCCCGTCAATAAGCCAAATGAACTTCGACTGAATGATGGTTCTATGGAAGGTGCCGAGTTCTGGGACTTTGGCTGGTTTATTCATCGCCACAAAGCTAAGTCAGGCTATATTGCCCGTTCCGGTTTACACCGAGTTTTAAGCTGGCCCTTCCTGTTTAAAAATTATGGCATCCGTGATGTCATGGAATTTTTGGAAATCTATGGCTTGCCGATCCGTATTGGTAAATATCCTGAAGGTGCAACGGCTGAAGAGAAAATGACTTTGCTTCGAGCCGTAATGAGCATTGGACGTAATGCCGGTGGCGTGATTCCTAAAGGCATGACCATTGATTTTGAAAATGCAGCTAATGGTGATACTGACAATCACATGGCGCTAATTAAATGGTGTGAGCAGACTCAGTCCAAAATCATTGTGGGTGGAACATTACTGAGCCAGGCAGATGGCAAGACCAGTACCAATGCACAAAGCCAAACTCATGAAAATCAGTTTGAAGTCATTATGAAATCGGATGCCAAGCAGCTTGCCCGATCCATCAATGATTCGCTGGTGACGCATCTCATGCGTTTGAACTATCCGAATATTACCCCAGACCGTTATCCAAAGTTTTACTTTGATTTAACGGAAACAGAAGACCTGCAGGTGTTTAGCGAATCCATTGGCGCACTTGTAGATAATGGTATGAAAATTCCAGTGCGCTGGGCACATGAGCGCACTGGTATTCCTATGCCTGCAGATGACCAGGAAGAAATTCTGCAAAAACAGCCTGCACAATCTGCAAGTACTGCCCCTAAACTTGCAGCCAATACATTTTTACCTCAGCTTCTAACGCAACGTCTGGCTGCCAATACAGCAAATGTTCCGTTAGAAGATCAGGCAATGCAACTGCTATTAAACGAACAAGTAGAAAAAAGTCAGGCTGTATCTGAGCAATGGCTTTCAGGCTTAGTTAAAAAATTGCAAACCGGAAATGAAGAAGAAGTACTGCAGCTGCTGGCGGATCTGCACCCGCATGATGATGAACCTGCTTTGCAGGCAAAACTCACTCAACTGATTTTTGCATGTGAAATGTTAGGTCGCTTAAGTGTTGAAGCGGAGGCTGAATAATGCCAACCCCTCACCGTCCTGAATTAAACGTCCTGTTTAATAAGCCACCCGCCGATGCCATTGAATATTTGCAATCCAAAGGCTACAAGATTGGCTGGGACTGGCATCAAACTTTGGATGATGCCCATAGCCGTGCATTTACTGTGGCTAAAGTCGCCAAGCTGGATGTACTTCAGGATATTCGAAAGTCGTTAATTACTGCTTTGGAAAAGGGCCAGAGCTTTGAAAAATGGCAGGCTGAGATTACCCCGATACTTCAGGAAAAAGGCTGGTGGGGAAAGAAAACCGTAATCAATCCTGAAGGCCAGGAACAGGAAGTTCAGCTCGGATCACCGCGTCGATTACGCACGATTTACCATACCAATATGCGTTCGGCTTTTAGTGCTGGACGTTATAAAGCCATGCTGGAAACAACGGAAACACGTCCGTTTTGGGAATACCGCCATATCACTATGGTGAACTACCGGGAAGAACATAAAGCCTGGAATGGCCGTATTTTAAAAGCAGATGACCCTTTCTGGACGGTGGCCTATCCGCCTTCTAAGTTTGGCTGTAACTGTCGTGTCATTGCTAAATCAGCCAGTGAAGTCGAAGGTAAAGAGATCTTGAGCAGTGAAGGATATCAAACCCAATACTCTGAAAAAATTGGCGTAGACAGTTTTACGGGAGCAGATGTTTATGGAACACGGCAACGTTTTGACATTCCTACTCAAGATGGCACCACACTGACCTTTAGCCCTGCTGCCGGATTTAATAACTCGCCTGCGACCAGTTATGCCATGGATCAGGTACTGGCAAACCGTGCTACCAAGTATCTGGGCAATGAACAGGGGTTAAAACAGGTCCAGCAAATCATTACAGCACCAGTTCGGCAAAAGGCGCATTATGCCTTTATTGATAATGCGCTGAGCTTTGGCAAAGCCCAAGGCAAAACCAGTACTGTAGGCGTATTACAGGCTGAAGATATTGTGTTTTTACAAAATAAAGGCCAATCCATTGAAAGCCCGATCGTGACCATTGCTGACCGTTTATTGATTGGCAAAAAAGCAAAACGGCATGAAACCGCTGGAGATGCTTTAAGTACTGCGGAATGGCAAGAGCTGCCGCTGCTCATCGCTCAAGTCGAAACTGTTTTATATGATGTCAAAAATGACAGTGTTTTATATGTACTTAAAGATTTAGAGAGTGAGCAGCAAAAAGTCATTAAGCTTTCTTTACGTGCTCAAAATGGCGTCATTGAAATTGTGAGTATTTTTAAAGTTAAACAGTCAGATATTTTAGCGGGGGTCAAATCGGGACAATATGAAGTCATTCGAGAGTGAGATGGCGGCCGACTTGCACAGCATAATATCAATGTCGTTAGACATTCATAACCTTTCTATTTGGAAACTACCATCTCAGAGTTCAGTATAGATTATGAGCATCATACAAATCAATAATGACGAGTTAGTCAGAAAGTTCACTAAAGTCGCTTTGGGATTGAGTCGCCCGAAGGACTTAACTTCAGCAATTGCTGGTAGCTTCCTCACCATTGTTGAAGACAACTTTGATGCCCAGGGTCGTCCCGCTTGGGCTGGATTAAGTCCAGTTACTGAGGCCAGACGTAAGCCAGGCAAAATTCTAAGCCAGTCTGGACAACTTAGAGACAGTATTCAGCCAGACTCTACCGATACTGAAGCCAGTATTAGTACTGCTGATCCCAAGGCAGCAACTCATCAATTTGGTGCTAAACAGGGCCAGTATGGAAAAACCTCCCGTGGTGGTCCTATTCCCTGGGGAAATATTCCTGCGCGTTCATTTATGCCTATGGATGAAAATGATAATTTACAACCGGAGGCAGAGAATGCCATTTATGATGATGTAGATTATTTTTATCAGAAGCTACTCGATTGAATTAAATATAGCGTTAGATAGCCGTTAGATTGTTTTTAATCATCTCTTGAAAACAGATTCGATGAATCTTGAATGAAATATTTTTTGTGGCTTATATCGCCTTACAACGCCAAATAGAAAAATACGCAAAATAAGGAAATTCTTCCAACCCTAAAACCCTTCTCTTTTTCTCATACTCAAACTTCTTAAAACCTGAAGCAGAAGTATGAAGCTTAAAACATTGATTGCTGCTTGCTCAATGAGTTTATCAGCACAGTCTGAACATTTCGTGATTATCCCTGAAGGTGAATTCAGCGGTATCGATGGTCGTCCATTTGATGCACCGGCATGGATTTTAACTCCAGAGCGTGGTCATGAAATTGTCGCTGTACTGAATCAACGACACATTGACATGGTCATTGATTATGAGCATGCCACTTTAAAAGCAATTGAAACTGGTGAACCTGCTCCTGCTGCTGGATGGTTAAAACCTAATGGTTTTGTCTATGTAGAAGGAGTCGGAATATGTAGTACTCAATTTGAATGGACCGATAAAGCGAAAAACTTTATCGCTTCGGGTGAATATAAATACATCTCTCCAGTGCTCTTTTACAACAAAACCGGTGCAGTTATCGGACTGCATAGTGTTGCACTTACCAACAAACCTAATTTAGATCAGTTGCCAGAAGCCAAACTTGCAGCAGCTGCTCAAGACTTTTTATCAACATTTCAGGATTCAGAAATGAATGAAGAATTATTAGAACGCTTGCGTTGGATGTTGAATCTGCCTGTCTCTGCAACTGCTGAAGACATTATTGCAGAACTCAACAAACTCGCTTTTCAGTTGACTGAAACAACAGGCACTACCGTTGCTGCTAATGCTCAAAACTTATTTGATGCAGTCGCTGCAATTGAACAATTAAAAGTGGCTGCAAACAGTCAGTCTGAACCAGATCCAATGCTGTATGTGCCAATGGCAGTTCATAAAGAAGCTTTGGCTCAGGCAACTTCTGTAGCTGCAAATGCACAGGCCAAAGAAGTGGATGACCTGATTTTAGCGGCATGTTCTGACGGTCGTCTGACAGGTAAGGCCACCATTGATTGGGTCAAAGACAAGGCCAAAACCAATCCGGAATTTGTGAAGTCTTATTTAGGAGACTTACCTAAAATCGCGGCGCTGAATCAGCAGCAGACCCAAACCGTCAATATTGCAGCAAATACCCAAACAGCAGCTTACACACCTGAAGCTTTAGAAGTTGCACGTTTAATGGGTGTTGAATTACCAGGAGCAAATGCATGAGCAGTATTTTAAGCGGATCAGACCGCCAAACCCCACGTCGTGATTTGGGTCTTATTTCTGTCAAGTTGAAAGCCAATGCCATTGTTCATGCTGGTTTCATCGTCGTGGCAGGATCAACCGGTTTTGCTGAAGAAGGTAAAACTGCAACGGGTCTAACTTATTTAGGAATTGCAGACCAAACCATTGATAACACTGGTGGTGCAGATGGTGATGTATCTGTTTTAGTGCGTACACATGCTGCATTTTTATTGGATAACTCAAGTGCAGATGCGGTAGATCAAACCTTAATTGGTAAGAAGTGTTATATCCATGATGCTTCAACGGTCTGCAAAACATCAGCCACAAACACAAAATCAGAATGTGGTGTGGTTTTAGAAGTAACTACTGAAGGGGTATGGGTAGCATGAAAATTAATGGTGCAACAATTGCAGGCTTATTTGTCAGCCTTAACTCGGCATTCACAAACGCTTTCTCTGCTGGTGAAGCAGAATGGCCTGAAATTGCTACAGAAGTTCCAAGTACAACCAAAGCGAATGACTATACCTGGTTAGCTAATTTCCCAGGCATGAAAGAATGGGTTGGTAAAAAGCAAGTCAAGAAGCTGTCTGAATATAATTATGTAATTGTGAATAAGCCATACGAAACTACCATTGCTGTAAGTCGTGATGACCTTGAAGATGATCAACTTGGCATTTATAAAGCTCAAGCTGAAGGTGCAGGTTATGCAGCAAAGCAGTGGCCAGACGAATTAGTCTATGGTGCAGTGAATGGCGGTTTTACGAAAAAATGCTATGACGGTAAAGCATTCTTTGCAACCAACCATCCCAACGGAAAGTCAGCTGCATCCAACAAAGGCACTAAAAAACTTTCAATTGAAACTTTTGCCAAAGCTCAAGCTTCATATGGTGCTGCACGTACTCAAATGCAGTCTTTAAAGGATGAAGAAGGCCGCCCACTCAATGTACGTCCAAACATCTTACTGGTGCCACCCGCACTAGAAGACATCGCCAATGCATTAATGACGGTGACGCAACTCGAAGATGGCAAGCCAAACCCTTACAAAGGTACAGCAAAAGTAAAAGTGTCTGGCCGTTTAACAGACCCAAATGCATGGTTCTTGTTAGATACCTCTAAACCGCTTAAGCCATTCATTTATCAACCACGTAAAAAGCCTAATTTTGTTCAGCAAACCACCGCTGAATCTGATGCAGTCTTCATGGAAGGTGAATTCAAATTTGGTGCAGAAGCCCGTGGTGAAGCTGGGTATGGTCACTGGCAGCTGGCCTACGGCTCTGATGGTACTGAAGCATAAGGAGTACGGCCATGTTTGCAACGCTTGAAGCAATGACGGAAAAATTTGGTGAGCGTGAACTCATTGGTCTTACGGACAATGAAAAACCTTATCAAGACGTAATTAACATGGACAAGCTGAATGCTGCGATGGATGAAGCAAACAGTGAAATCGAAGGTTATATTGCTGCTCGTTATTCCCTGCCGTTACAAACTGTGCCGCCATTTCTTAAGTCCTTAGCGTGCCACATGGCACGCTACCATGCCTGCACCGGGGCAATGTCAGATAATGATCCCATTAAAACCCGTTATGAAAATGCGGTTAAATCCTTGAAAGAAATTTCAAAAGGAACGATTGCTTTAGGTGGTTCACCCATTGGTGAAAGTACTCCAGTAAAGACTTCAAATAATAGCGTGGTGATGAACATTGGACGGCATGACTTCGGAGGTCATGGATGGTGAATCTGGATTTAGGCACCATTGAGCAAGCCATTAAAGATGTCATGGCAAAACAGGTTCAGAGCAGAACTTGGGATTGGATTCGAGAAATTAAAACCTATGGCGGTGAATTTGATGACGATATCTCCACTATCGTGAATCACTTCCCTGCTATCTGGGTGGCTTTCGTAGGCTCTGGAACACCTAAAAAAAGCAGTCATAACAAGACTGAATATCCGATTACTTTTGTGGTTCTGGTGGGTGCTCAATCCGTTAGAAATGAAGAAGCTCGACGTCATGGTGCAGGTTCAGACATTGGCACCTTTGCCATGCTTCATCAGGTTCAAAACCTTTTGATCGGGAATGATTTGTCATCTGAAGGTGTAAAAGGACTGAGGCCTTTAGAACTCGGCAAAACTAAAACCATTTTCAATACAAAAACTCGTAGCCAATCAATCAGTGTGTTGTCTCAAGAATTCACGACGCAATACACCATTACTGCTTCAGGTCGGGACCGTGAAGAAGCGGCAACTGAATCTGAAATCCATAAAGTTAATTTTGATTATTACTTTCAGCCTAATGATACGCATGTTGATGAAAGTGATTTAGTCAATCTGAAGGAATAATAAATATGCCGCCAGTTCAAGCAGGTATTAAAACACCAGGTATTTATACTGACGTAAATATCAATACGCAGCGTGCCGGTCTTCCATCAAATGAACATAAAGTTTTATTTGTAACCGACGATGCAAAAGTAATGGCTCAGCCCGTTGCGATTTATGATGAAGCTGATGCAAAAGATAAAATCATTGTCGATAGTAAAGTCGGCAAGATGATTAAAGCCGCGGTTAAAACGAATCGTTTGGTTGATGCCTATGCAATTACTTTGGCAGTGGATAATACAGATCCTCAAGTGCCATTTATTGATGTAGATGAAACCTTAGACATCATTTCACCCTTGGGCCATACCATTATTGCCTTAAATAGCGCACCGACTGTAGGTGATCAGACCATGGCATGGACTGACCATTTACACTTTGTCAGTGATGCAATTGAACAACGTCCGGCTATTTTGGTTATTCCTTTTACGGATATTGATGCAGCAACCACATTTGCTGCCCAGGCTCCAGTTGAAACAAGCTATCGAATTGTTGTTGCCTGTTATCATGGTGCCACAGGTCAAGAGGCTGAAATTGCTGGAGCAATGGCCGCTGCATTGGCTAACTCTAACGACCCGGCTGTGCCATTCAACGGGGTAAATTTGGGTGGGGTTGAGCCAGTTGAAGACCGCTATAAACTCACTTTTGAACGCCAGGAACGTGCTCTTAAAGCAGGTGTCTGTGTGATTGCTACTGGTGCTGATGGTAAACCTGAAATTGTTCGTGCCGTATCAACCTATCGGAAAAATCCGGACACCGGTTTAGCTGATGATTTAATGCTGGACATCAACGGTGCTTTAACCATTGATTACGTGCGTAAAGTCATGCGTACAGCGGCTTCTAAAGAACGTCGTCGTAAAAATACCGCAGCCCAGCGTCGTAACTTGCGTTCAATCTTCCTGGCTGAGGCATTAAAACTAGACCATGCTGAAATTCTGCAGAATGTGAAAGAAACAGCTGATGAACTTACAGTTACTGAAGATGCAACGGATCGCTATCGTGTGAATGCTTCGATTCCAGCGGACTGGGTGCGTGGTATGCATGTGGTTGCTGCAACATTAAATGTTTATTGATCACTACGTTTATCGACCTAAAAAACCACCTTCACGGGTGGTTTTTTTATGGAAATATTTCCGCATCAAATACATATCAAAGTCTGCAAAAGTAGGTCATCTTTAATAAGAGGCTTTAAAAATGGCTGAAGAAGCTGTTGGATCAATTGTCTTGATTGTGGATGGCAAAGAATATGACTGCGCCTCATGTGAAACACAAAAACAAACAGGCCGTCGTCCAGTATCCACAATGAACCGTGAACGTCGTAATAAGTATCGTACTAGCGGCGTTAAATCATATACTTTAAATGCTGCAGTGATTATCCCGGATGGTAAAGACACCGTGGATTGGGACAACATTGTAGATGCACGTATCTCTATTGAATCCCCTTCTGGTGGATTCCGTGAAACTTACATCGACTGTTCTACAAGTGAAGTCAGCGAGTCTTACAGTGTTGAAGGTGAAACCCGTCGTAACCTGTCTATGTTCGCTCTCGATATGCTTAAGGAGAGCATGTAATGGATCAGCTCAAAATTGAAGGCACCTTGCCTGTCGCATTAAAAAAGTTGGTGGGTCAAACTACAATTGAAAGTAAGCAAATTGTCATGAAACAGCTTACGGCAATCGAATACTATGATGCTCAAGCGAAGCTATTGCCAGGGCAATATATTGGCATTGGTGATCTGGTTGCCATGACTAAACTGGTCGATAAGGACGGCCAAGAGCATGAGATTACTTATGACATGCTTGGGCATTCGTCTAAGTCCAACCTGGACTATTTGAATAGAAAAAAAGAAGAGCTTGAAGCAAAGGAGCAAGCCGAGAGCTAAAACTTAGGGCACGGTTAATTCGTGCCCTTTTCGTTATAGGCATACCTTATGTAGAGGCCAAAAATATGCCTCTACATTTGGCCATGGCACTACTTAGTGATGAGCGGCTAGACAATACTCATCAGAATAAACCTCGTGAATCTAACGCTGTTCCACAACAATCTAACGTGCCTAAATCATCTGGCAATACCACCTATGTTTCAACTGTTCGCAAGCATTCAAAACCAAAGGCATAAACTATGAGCGGAAAAAATACTACGGTCTCGTTAACGCTGCAGATTAAAGGCAATGCGGGTCAGGAAATGAAAAAAATTTCCGATCAGCAAATTCAAGCGACAACTAAAATTAATCAGCAATGGACACAGATCGGTTCCGCTAATGCCAAGTTTGTACAAACAGCGAAAGCTGGAACTCAAGCCACTGTCAATACGGCACGCGCAGGTGAAAATTTATTACGCACCAACCGGATGCTTGAAGGGGTGCTTCGCCAGCAATCAATTCAGACTAAGTTGCAAAGCCAACAGTTGAAACAACAGCAATCTAGTGCTCAGCAAATGGCGAACTGGATGAAACAGGTTGCGCAGTCGAGTCGGCAAACCAAGCAAGAAGCCCAGCAAACCGTTTCATTCTGGCAAAAAGGTGTTGCGCTCGGCGGTGCTGCTGTAGCTGGTGGTGCTGTTGTTTCCAGTGCGTTACAAAAACCACGTGATTATGCACAGCAAATGACGTATATCACTGCAACCGCTACTGGTGGCCAGGGATTAACAGCAGAACAACGTCTTGCTAAAACCTCAACTTTTGAGGGGTTTGTAAAAAATGCTGTACGCAATGGCGGTGGGAAAAGAGAAGATGTTGCTGCTGCATTAAATGAGCTGATTGCATCCGGCAAGTATGATGAATCCAATGTTTCCTCTGCCCTTTTGTCTTCTTCAAAAACGGCTTTTGCTGCAGGTGCTGATACTGTTGATGCGGCAAAGATGACCATTGCCATGCAAAATTTTGGTGTTAAAAATCTTGATCTTGCTCAGGATAGATCCATGCGTGCAGGTCAAGTCGGAAGTTTTGAATATAAAGACTTGGCTAAATTTTTACCTGGACAAATGGCAATGGCAAAATCATTTGGGTATTCAGGTGATGAAGGTCTAGTAAAACTGTTGGCTTTAAACCAGACTGCAAAAAGCACTGCTGCTGATAGTTCTGAAGCTGGTAATAACGTGGTAAACCTGCTTCAAAAATTATCCAGCCGTGAATTGGCTGACACCTTGGCTGATAAGGTTAGCAATACAGATGGTCTACCGACAAAAGCTGTCAAGAATAAAAAAGGACAAGTCGTTAGTCAGGAATTTGATTGGGCCACTTATTCCACCCAGCAGCGTGAACAGGGTGTATACGGTGTTGAAGCTTTCGTAAAGTTGCTTGAACGTCAATTACAGGGTAATGCTCAATATACCAAACTGCAAAAAGAAGCGAATGCAGCAAAAACTGATGAAGAACGCAAAGCCAAACTTGAAGATATGAGCAACATTGCCATGGGCAGCGAGTTAGGACAATTTTTGGCAGATCGTCAGGCTTTATTGGCGGCAATGGCTGCTGTCTATAATAAGGATAAGACAGTTGCCCTGGAAAAAGAAATTGGTAATGCTGCAGGTACTGTTGATTCCGACCTAAGCATGATTAAACAGACTGAATGGGCTAAAGATCAAGCTGCAGATCAAGAAGGCTTATTTGCTCAATCGAAAGCTTATGATTCAGTATCTGAAACGCTTGGGAAGGTAAAAGAAAATATTACAGATTGGGCACAAAAGCATGAGGAGTTGGCTGCTAATGCATATAAGGCTTCTGTTGCATTGGCTGCCGTGGCAGCAGCAGGAGCTGTAGGTACTGTTTTAGGTGGTGGTAAAGGTGGTGCAGGTAAAGTCATTGGCGGTGCTGCATCGGCTGCAAGAGCTGGTGGTGGTTTAGTTATGGCTGGTGCTGCAAAATTTGCAGGTCCAGCAGCTGCTGTAGCAGGTGCGGGTGCTGTGGGTTATGGTGTGGGTACTGTAATCAGTAAGAATTTTGTAGAAGGCACAAGCTTTGGTGATAAGCTTGGTGAAACTATTGCAAAAACTTTAGCGGTATTTGGTAGTGAAGATGCTAAAGCTGCACTAGAAGCCCAAGCTAAATATGATCAAATGATTGCTGAGCAACAAACAAATAACCAGTACAGCAAAGAGTTAATTGGCAGTATCAAAACATTGATTAATGTCACTAGCCAGAATAAACCTGTCATTAATATGCCTGGTAGTCCACTCATGCAATCCATGTCTTCAAATTCAGCAAATGAAGAGAAACGGCATGGAGCACCACCCGCTTATTTGATGAGGAAATAAGGAAGTGTTTCCACACTTAAAATACTGATGAATCGATAAAAATAACCTCACAATAAGTGGGGTTTTTTATGGGCTGGGCTACTGATTTACATGATGCAAGTTTTCGCGGAGTACAGTTCGAATGTACGACGGTTAGCGATTCTTGGTCTAAAACTATTGCGACACATCAAGCCCCCTACTCTAATGCCGCATCTGTGGAAGATATGGGCAATGATCCTCGTCGGATTTCTATCCAGGCAGTTTATGCGGGTGAAGACTATTTAACCTGGCTAAATGCCCTTTTAGCAGCTCTACAAGAAAATGGTCCTGGAGAACTCATCCACCCAATTTTTGGCATTTGCTATGCTCAAGTCACAAATCATAATGTGAATCATGATGTTGATAATTATGATGCCTGCTCATTTTCAATTGATTTTGTCATTGCCAAAAGTCAAAAAACTAAACGCTTTATTCCGTTAAAAACTCAAAGTTTTATTCAGCCCACTTATATCATTGCTAACCCTGCTGCTGCACTTAAGCAAGCGTTAGAAAAGTTAAAACTGAATGATCAGAATGCATTTTTTAATGCCATTAATAAAATTCGGACTGGCTTACAAACAGTTCGTAATATTATGGGCATTGCCAAAAATGCTATAGAAAATATCTTGTCTCCAGAAACTTGGGCGACTGGATTAATTGATGACATTACTGGTCTTGTCACTTTTGATATGAGCATTTCAGCCGTTTCAAAATGGCGCGATGTGATTAAGCGTATTCAGCGCTTTGATAAGCTATTTGATACTGATGATGCTCAAAATGAACCTGCTGAATTAAAGCAATTATGGCGTGCTACACAAGTTGCATCTGTCGTTGCTCTTTCACAAAGTGTCGTTGCAACTGTACGCAATGAAATGGCACAAAATCAAGAAACGAGTTTTACCCCAGTTGAACTTGCAGTCATTCGTCAGCAGAACCGTCAAACCTTACAGCAGGTTATTAATATTGAAAGGGAACAGGTCTCTTTAGGTATTGATGCTGTTAGTCAGATTCAAGTTTATAAAGACATTGCCGACCAGATTCATTTACAGATTCAAGAACTGATTGAAGTTCACCCCCCAATTACAACTGCTCGAATTCAAGTACCTTGTACCCTACATTGGTTGGCCCACTTTTTATATGAAGATATGGAGCGTGCCCATGAAATTCGTCGCTTAAATCCTGATTTGGTTAACCCTGCTGTGTTGCAGCCTGGCATGGAGATTACTGTCTATGCCCGATAATCAGGATAAATCGATTCGTTTGATCATTGGCGGTTTTGAAATCAATACCTGGGATGATGCATCTATTGATTCAGCCATAGATACTCCAGCGGAGCAATGGAGTTTTAGCCTGTTCAGTGATGATGACTTGGAGCTACCAGCCTCAGTGAAATCAGGTGCCAAGGTACAAGCTTATTATGGTAATGAACTGATTCTGACTAGTACTGCTGATGCTGTGGAAGAAGGCTGTGATCGTTCTGGCTATGCGCTTAAAATTTCTGGTCGTGATCTGGTAGGTCAGCTGATTGATTGTTCAGTGCCTATCTTTTATGGTCGTCAAATGAATCTTGAAGAACTTATTAATAAGTTTGTTCTTTCTGGTGACATGGGACCTGTGTTCAAAAAATTTAAAATTCAAAACAATGCCTGGCTAAAAAATAAAATATCTGTTGAACCTGGCGAATCGATTTGGGATTCCATTGTAAAAGCTGCTCAAGTGACAGGTCAACATGTTTGGCTTGAACCTGATGGAACTCTGGTTATCGGTGATCCGTTTAAAAATGCGTATCAGGCTAAAACCAGTCTGCAATTAATCCGGTACAGCGATGAAAATAATGTACTTGATGCACGTTATACCGAAGATGTTTCCAATGTATTTACTGACATCAAAATTTTAAGCCAGGATGCAAAAGGCCAACATATTTTAGCGAGCGGATCTGCTGAGACACAGCTTAACCATAAGCGTTTAAAAATTGTTTCTTTAAGTGATGTCGAAACTAAGGCTGAAGCTGATGCAGCGTTAGAAAAGATTAAAAAAGACAATAATCTTCAAGCCTATTCCATGCTTGCAACAGTGCCAGACTGGACACTTGACGGCAAAGTCTGGTCAACAGGTTGGTATATCAATTTTGAGACCAACCGTTTAAGTCGTGCAACAGCGAAATGGGCTGTCGTTGGACGCACCCTCACCCTGTCCAGGGACAATGGTAAAAAGACTTCTCTTAAATTGCACCGTCAAGGTGATTGGGCACAACCGCTGCTTTATAAAGACCCTCAAAAGTCCACATCGAAAAAATCCAAGAAGACCAAAACGACCAAGCCAGATAAGGAAGAAAAGAAATGATCGAAGCTGTTCAGCGTCAAATACAAAAAGGCCTGGGACAAATTAGACAGAGTTTCCTGGGCATTGTGGCACGTGGTGGATCAAAAATGCTGCAGTTTACTGGTTTTGCAGATGAAGTATTGGATGAGGTAGAGCTGTTTCAGCAGGTCGGATTTAGCTCATTTGTGCCTAAAGATGCACGTGTAGTCGTGATTCCTCTGCAGGGAAAAACCTCCAAATCAATCGTTATTGCCACTTCAGGCGGTGCAATTGTTGTTGATGTTAAGGAAGGTGAAACCTGCGTTTATGACCAGTTTGGACATTCCGTTTGGTTGAAAGAAGACGGTACGCATATTGAGGGTGATTTGTTCGTCAATGGCAAAGTTCAAGCGACGGATGATGTGATCGATAAGAAAAGTTCTATGCAGGATATGCGTGAAATTTATAACGGCCATACCAATGGCAATACACCTCAGCCAAGCCAGCAAATGTAGGTGATCACATGGCGAATATTAATTTAGAAACGAAAGATTATGTGCTGCTCAGTCTTGATGCTGCGTTCAGCAATGATGATGTGCAGTCTGTCTGCCAACGTCTTGGCATTCACCGTGGTAAGTATTGGGCGAATCCATATTTAGGCAGCCGTTTATATACCTTAAAGCAATCTAAGGACCTCAGCCGAAATGTTTTATTGGCTAAACAATATGCAGAAGAAGCGCTTGAAGATTTAGTTCCGGAGCGCTTTGGCTCTATCGTTGTAAGTGCATCTCAGTCAGAAAGAAGCCGAGTTGATTTATTTATTGATATGACACGCTTAACTGGTGAAAGCCAAAAAATTTCTTATTTCGTACCAGTGGGAGGTTAAGCATGTATTTCATTCCTACTTTTTCAAAGTTACATCAAATTATTGTTCAAGAGATCCGTAACAAGACCGGATTAACTATTACATCTGATTCAGATGCTTCAATCCGTGCTGATGGTACAGCTGCTGTTGTGGAAGGCCTATATCATCACCAGACTTACATTCAATGTCAGCTTTTTGTACAAACTGCTGATGAGCCTTATCTATATATTCATGCTGAAGAACTCAATGTTCCACGTCTGGGCGGTACACGTGCTGCAGGTACTGTTAAAGCAAAATCTAACGCTGAAATTACTATTGAAGCTGGGACAAAACTCACTGATGGAAAAGGCCATTTTTGGAGTGTCATTTCTACAACAGTCGTTCAGCCGAATATCACAACTGAAATCAGCGTAACTGCTGATCAGATTGGTGCTTCATGGAACTTTACTGGCACTTCCCTAATGTGGGTCAGTCCGATTGCAGGTCTAAATGGTACTGCTGAAGTGGTTTCTATTGCTGGTGGTTCGGATGAAGAAGAACTGGAAGCATGGCGTGCCCGTATGCTTGAAAGTAAGCAGCTCGGTCAAGCACGTGACCGTGAATCTGACCTTGAACGGGCTATGAAAAGTATTCCTGGCATCGGTAAAATTTATATTTATAAAAAGCGTCGTGGCCTTGGTTCCATGGATGTTGCAATCACTGCAGTTGGCAGCCCTCCAACATTACCAGCACAGGCTCTGCTTGATTCAGCTCAAATCGTATTAGATGAAGAAGCCGGATTTTGGGCAGATTGTCGGGTCTATTCACCGACACAGCAATTAATTGATATTACAGCTGCTGTAAAAGGCATGGGTGTGAATTTCACCGATGTTGAAACCACGATCCGCAACTATATTGCTGAGCTTGCCCCAGTTGAAGAATACCAGGCCAATGTTCTTGTATCCCGCATCATGGCTTTAGCGAATGTTGAAGATGTGACATTGACTCCGAATTCTAACGTTCAACCGATTGTGAACTGGATGCATACCTACTGGCTGCGTGCAGGCTCTGTTTCAGTGAGCGCTGCGCCATGACTTTAGAAGAAACCACCGAGCTTTATGCTTCAGTATTGCGTCAGCTATTGCCTGTTGGCGGTTATGACACATCACCGAACACAGAAGCTTTGGCGGTTGATGTATATGCACATGCAAAACTGCTGGCGCAGGCAGATATTGATGCCAAACGCCTTTTGAAGGTTTTGGAAGAGCTTCCGCCTGAACTATTACCTGAATATGAAACAGAATACGGCTTACCACTGAAATGTACGGTGAATGCTAGCAGAACGATTGAAGAGCGGTTACAGATTCTGAAGTGGGTGCGCAGTACACGGAATGTCTTGAACCGAGCTTATTTTGAACAAGTTTTAAAGATTTTTGGTGTAGAACTTTTTGAGTTTAAAAAGTTTAAACCCATGCAATGTACATCGCCTTGCAATGCACCAGTCAATACAGAACAGCTGCGGTACAAAATCAGGATCGTGATTCCTGATACTACACCTGCTGACATGGACTGGATTATTCAGAATTACTTTCCCGGATATTTACGAATAGATGTTTTGAAAGTACCACTGCTGTTTAAGACATCGAAGCCTTATCCCTTTTATTTTGTAGAAAGCATCTCGACTGGCTTATCTGTTGAAGATTCTTCAACACGTCCTGACCCAGTATTAGTCAGCGTAAAAATTCCTGCAGTCGAGAACATTGGTGCTGAACTAACTTTACATGATGTTGTGCTAAGTCGTCCGCCAAAAACTGAACTAACTGAAAACATTGGCGTACAGCTGACTGTACATGATGTTGTTGCACGGCAGATGCTCAAATACAGCATGCAAGAGAATCTTAGTGTTTCACTCGCTATGCATGATGTTGTCTCAAAACCGCGAATTAAAACCAGCATTGATGAAGCCATCAATGTTTCACTTTTGATCAATGACGTTATTCGAGAAAAAATATGAATTTTAATGCAAATGTTGGTATCGGTGCAGTATTCAAACTTATTGTACGTAAAGCGGATACTGATGAAATCGTTCGTGAAACGCCTGAATTCCATAATTTAGTTTTAAATACTGGTCTTGCCCAAATGGCTGTAGGTACGTGGATTAACCGTTGTTGTGTAGGAACAGGCAACAGTGTTCCTGTGCCAACACAAGTCTCATTAGACAGTTTTTTAGCATCAACAACTACTGAAGCAGCAGGTACATCGAATACTGGCGGTATTCAAGTGACAACAGAGCCATTTTATTGGTTTGGCCGCATAACTTGGCGTTTTGCTGTCGGTGTTGCAACAGGAAATATTTCTGAAATCGGCTTGGGTTGGGGAAATGCGACTCTTTGGAACCGTGCACTTGTTAAAGATACAGCCGGCAACCCAACAACAATTACTGTACTTGCAGATGAATATTTAGATGTGATTTCAGAAGTCCGTGTTTACCCAAAAACGTCTACAGGTAGCTTTAATGTTGTAGATAAAGTTGGTGCTGTGATAAGTGCGCACACTTACAAAGCAGTGCCTAAAATGTTTGCTAATAATGCGGGTTTTTATTCTGGTTTGGTTAATTATTTTGCTGGTTATGAAACAGGTAGCGCCATCTTTGGTATTGGTGATACAGCACTCGTAGAAACACCTACTACACCTATTACCGCATTGTGGGCTACTCGTACACTTACAAGTAATGTTTACAGTGGTAACACACTAACATCAAAGATGATAATTTCTTCATCAGATGCCAATTTTCCAAGTGGTGTACATCGGACATTTGCAACAGCATTAGGTGGGCTGATGTGTGGTGCTGGTAGTAACTTAAGCATAGGTAATACGTGTGGTTATAAGTGGGAAGTGACACCTCCGATACCTAAAAATGCAGAAACGGTTTTGACATACAGCTTTACGCTTGCATGGGGGAATTATGTTCCCGAATAACGAACCTTCGTCACAGCCCATTGTTGCTGAATTTTTCACACCGATGCGGAATGATCCATTAATTGATTTTGAATTTGGCGGCACTGCTTTACAAAATGCATCAGAAGGTCTTAGCCAAACGCTTTGGAAATGCTCCTATGAGGATGGCTCAATTAAGCTCAGTCATGATCAGCAAGAACAGACAGTTTTAAATGTAGATAATGTTGCTGCTTTAAGCTTGGGCTTTGATTTAAGTATGCGGCCAGTCATTGCGTATCTTGCAAACAGCCACTGCTATTTATGGTTTTATGACACAGCTGTTTCAAAGCAAATCACAGCAGATTTAGGCAACGGAATTACTTTCCCTCAATTATCACTAGATGAACGCAGATTGGTTCAATCATCCAATTCTGACGTGATTCTGACTTATATCCGTAACAGCAAAATGTATATGCGCCTGCAGCGTGAGCGCTTTCAAACAGAACATGAAATTACACGTGCGAAACGACTCATTCAGATCGGCTCAATGAAAAACAGCCGTTTTGGTTTTGCTTACTACGATTGGGACTAAAAATGAAAAGAATTGATAGCGTAAATGCACGTGAAGATGTAAATGGCCCAGGTAAAAAAGGTTTTCATGATAATGCTGATTTACCAGGTCAGGATGCGACATACTTAACACCAGATTGGTTAAATGCAATTCAGGAAGAATTAGCGAATTTAATTGAGAAAAATGGTATTCCTTTAGATCCGAATAGTCATATTCAATTATTTGAGTTATTAGCTACAAAAAAGGGGGTTCAGATTGATTTAGATACTATTGAAAATGTATTAAATCAATTTGCAGATACGATTGAAGCTCGATTGCAAAAGTTGCAACGAGACCAAGAAAATGCTGACAATGAACTTCAGACTCAATTACAAGATGCAATTGAGCAATTGCAGCAACAAATTTCTAATTTATCAAGTGGACTGGCATCACTCTATCCAAAAGTCATTATGGCTGGAGTTATTAAGCCTGGACAAGCTTGGGAAATTAACAAACCTGCTGGTAGCAACATTAGTTTTCTTGATACGCGCTACGCTATTCAGATTACACCAGAAGGTGGACATGAAGCGTGGGGTATCTCACGCCAAGATACCAAAATTGGAATTAGTGTTTTCGACCGCTCAGGTACGAACCGTGTTGGATATTCAGGCAATATCAGCTGGTCAATTATTCAAACTGAAGGTCTTACCTCATCTGCGGGTAATAGTGATTACATCTATACAGGAACGCCTGTAGTCTTTCCTATTCTAGCTGGTGAATCCAAGTCATTCTTATTAATTGGTGCAGGTGGCGGTAGTGGTTCATCTCGTTATGAAGATTTAGTAGCTAACTCAAATCCGGCTACATTAAAAGGTATGGATGGTGAAGCTACATATCTATCTATTGATGGCACCAATATTATATTTACCGCTGGAGGTGGTAAGGCTGGCATTGGTGGTGTTGATGGCGGCAACGGTCAGTATATTAATGGTACTGCAGGTGCTGGTGGCCAATGGACAATTTCTGGTGAATATACATCTGCGACTCGGAGTAATGGTCAGCCTGGTAATGCAACGGGTACCAATCATACTGGTGCTGCAACTGATTCTAACGGACGTGGTTCAGGTGGTGACGGTGCTGATGGTTATGTTACCGCTACTCAAGGTTTTGGTGGTGGGGCTGGTGAAGGTGCACGGCTTTCTATTATCTATACTAACAATACTGCTAACACTCAGTATGCACGTTTATATGTAGGTGGTGCTGGTAAAGGTGAATCATCGCTATTAACTACAGATGGAAATGGTAATACGGTTACGCCTGCTAATTATATTGCAGGTAAAAATGGCTCTAATGGTTTTGCTCGTGTATCCAGTGCGGTTTGATAAGAAATTTAACTGATATTTATCTAATGCTTTGATGAGAAGCGTTAGATTTTTATTTAGTGCAGAATAACTGCAATTTATTTAGTGCAGAATAAAAAACAATTTAGTGCAAAAAAAGCCGAAAACTTACACTTAGTGCCACTTTTTCTGACAAATAGAATTAAGCCCTGTCCATCGTATAAAGAA